>WNFT01003730.1_pt1 | contig 16647 bp, 12 predicted proteins | sample 5400191 | NCBI WGS metagenome assembly WNFT01 (sample SAMN13153359, study PRJNA577476) | soil metagenome | isolation source: 80 cm saprolite under Madrone tree | place: USA:California | collected 2016-06-14 | reverse complement strand
CCCGACGCCCCGCGCGACGTCTACCGCGGCATGGCGCGGCTCGTGGCGAACGCGACGGTGGCGATGAACGTGACGGCCCCGCGGGCGCCGATGGACTACTTCTTCGAGCACCACTCGACCACGCTCGTCTTCTTCATCCACCAGGGGAGCGGCACCCTGGAGACGACCTTCGGACCGATTGCCTACACCAAGGGCGACTTCCTGATCGTTCCCAAGGGGATCACGCACCGTTTCGATCCGGCGCCGGGTCCGCAGTACTACTGGATGTACGAGAGCTTCGCCGGCGACCCCGAGAAGTCGGAGGCGCCGACGACCGGGCACTTCATCACTCACAGCCGGAGCGACTACCGGTACCCGCGTTCGCCCCAGACGGTCAATGAGCGAGGGAGCTTCGAGATTGTCTCCAAGGTCGACCGCGTCTACACGCGGCGGGTGCACCCGACCCACCCGTTCGACGTCGTCGGCTGGCGGGGCGACTATCTGCCGTACAAGTTCGCGGTGGAGGACGTGCGCCCGCTCGTCGCCGACCGCTCGCACGTCCCGCCCTCGGGCCATACGATCTTCAAGCTCCCGGGCTGCTACATCTGCATCTTCACCGTGCGCTCGGTCGAGAAGGAGGGCATGTGGCTGCCCTTCTTCCACAAGAACCTGGACTACACAGAGACGATCGGCTTTCACTTCGGCAGCTTCTTCTCGAGCGGGGGCCTGAGCCAGCTCGGCATGGTCACCGTGCACCCCGTGGGGCTGCCGCACGGGCCGAAGCCGCCCGCGCTGAAAGCATTCATGGAGGGGCGCCGCCCCGAGGTCCACCACGAGGTCGGAGTCATGGCGGACTTCGCCAACCCGACGCGGATCTCCGAGTTCGCGCTCGGGCTCAGCCAGCCCGACTACATGACGAGCTGGTCCGCCTACGTCTCGGAGCCGACGTTTACCCACCGGCCCGAGCGGCTCGCGGAGGTTCGCGCGCTTGGCGAGCGGCTCGCCGACGCCCGCGACACGCTCCGGCCCCCCGCGGCCGAGTGATGCGTTTCGGCATCTTCTCGGTCGTCGACCATTACCCGGCGGAACTGCCGCGCACGTCCGCGCAGTTCTACGGAGAGCTGCTGGAGCAGGTAGAGGCGGCCGAGGCCCTCGGCTTCGATTCCTTCTGGATCGCCGAACATCACTTCCACGAGTACGGCGGGATCCCGTCGCCGCCGGTCTGGCTGGCGGCCGCGGCCCAGCGGACGCGCCGGATCCGACTCGGGGCCGCCGTCGTGGTGTTGCCGTTCCGGAACCCCCTCCAGGTCGCCGAGGAGTACGCGATGGTCGACATCCTCTCCAACGGCCGTCTCAACCTCGGCACGGGCTCCGGCTACCTCACGCACGAGTTCGACGGCTTCGGGGTGCCCCCCGAGGAAAAGCGCGAGCGGTTCGACGAGGCGCTCGACATCGTGCTGGCGGCGTGGAAGGGCGAGCGATTCTCCTACGACGGTCGATACCACAAGGTCCGCGCCGTGGCGCTGAACGTCCGGCCGCTCCAGCGGCCCCGGCCACCCATCTGGATCGCGGTGCTTCGGAACGAGGCGGCCGCGCACGTCGGCAAGAAGGGCTTCCCGCTCATGATGATCCCGTACGCCACGACGGAGCACATCGCGGAGCTCACTGCCAGCGTCACTGCCTTCCGCGACTCGTTCGTCGAGGCCGGCGGCGACCCGACGGACGCGACCGTTCCTTTCGGACTCCACGCGTACGTCGCCGACAGCTTCGACCGCGCGACGGCCGAGGCCAAGGAGGCCATGGACCGGTACGTGCGGACGCGGCTCTACGCCAGGCAGCGGCCCTACGAGCTCCTCGTCCAGAAGAACCTGATCGCCTTCGGCAGCCCGGAGGACGTCGTCCGCGTCGCGCGCCTGTACGAGCAGGCCGGCCTCACCGATCTTCTCGCCATTACCAATTTCGGCGGTCTCGAGCACGCGAAGGTGCTGCGCTCGATGGAGTTGATGGCCCGCTGGGTCGTTCCCGCTTTCCACGGTTGATCTCGGGGACCTGGGAGTGGTTTAGGGTTCCTTTGGCGACATCCCGATTATAATAGCTCGCCAAACAGCACCCATCGCTCGCCATCGAACCGCATGAGTCGGAGCTGCTCGATCGGGTGATAGTCTGTCGGATTTGTGTTGACAGTGATGCCTGGCAGGAGCAGAGGCAACTGGAGGTTCTTGAGGTGTGCAGGCCTGCCGCATGATGTTCGCGCGAGTCAGATCCTCCCCCGCCTGCTTCAGGACCTGAACCAGCGTCTGTTGGGTCGGCGACCCAAGTCCCGCCTGACCGCCTTTCATTCTGAGCTAGCGGTCGGGCAGGCATCCGGCCGCGATGGTCGGGACTCGGTGACCTTGACCGACGTGTTGCCGCCCCCCCCACACGACCAGGAAGGTCTCGGCCCCGATCAGACGGGAGGCGTAGAACAGCACGTCGACGCCATCAAGCCGGGCTTCATCGTCGGACTACCGGGAGCGGAGGCCTTGTCCCATTGAGTACAATCGATTCCGCCCCGTCTCCGGGTGCCGGCCGAACCGGGGGGCAGCGCGCGAGCGGAGAGGAGACGCGATGAAGGGGCTCATGATGGAGTACCCGCTGATCATGACCCAGTTCTTCGAGCGGAGCCGCCGCCTGTTCGCGACGAAGACCCTCGCCACGCGGATCCCGGGCCGCCCGCTCTTCCGTTACACCTACGCCGACTTCGCCGATCGGGTTGGGCGGCTGGCCGGCGGCCTCTACGCGCTAGGCGTCAGACCCGGCGACCGCGTGGGCACCTTCATGTGGAACAGCCACCAGCATCTCGAGGCGTACTGGGCGATCCCGATGCTGGGGGCCGTGCTCCATACGGTGAACTTCCGGCTGGCGCCACAGGACATCGCCTACATCATTACCCACGCGGACGACAGCGTCCTCCTCGTGGGCGCGAGCGTCTGGCCGCTCCTGGAACCGGTGCGCAAGGATCTCGGCTCCGTCAGCCAGATCGTCGTCGTGCGCGACACGGCGGACGCGGCAGTGCCGGCGGGCGCCCTCGAGTACGAGGCACTACTCGGCGGCGGCCCCCCGCTCGCCGAGTGGCCGTGGCTCGACGAGCGCCAGGCCGCCGCCATGTGCTACACGTCGGGCACGACCGGCCGCCCCAAGGGGGTGGTCTACAGCCACCGCGCGCTCTACCTGCACTCCCTCGGGATGGCGCAGGCCGACGCCATGGCCCTCTCCGAGCGGGACGTCATCCTCCACATAGTGCCGATGTTCCACGCCAACGCCTGGTGCATGCCGTATGCCGGCGTCATGGTCGGGGCGACCCAGATCTTTGGCGGCCCCGCCCCGCAACCCCGCGACATCGTCGAGCGAACCGCACGACATCTCGTCGATCCGCTGCATCCCGATCGGCGGCTCGGCGGCACCGCGGAGTCTCATCGAGCTCTTTGACAAGAAGTTCGGCACCCACATGCTGCACGCGTGGGGCATGACCGAGATGACCCCGCTAGGGACGCTCTCACGTCTCAAGAGCTACATGGGGGCCTGGCCGGACGAGCAGAAGTACGCCGTCCGCGCCAAGCAGGGCTACGCCTCCGTCTGTGTCGACCTCCGCCTTGTCGATGAGCAGGGTCGGGTCGCGCCGTGGGACGGCCAGACGATGGGCGAGATCCAGGTGCGCGGCCCATGGGTCACGAGCGGCTATTACCGGGCGGACTCGGCCGACCGCTTCACGGAGGACGGCTGGTTCAGGACGGGGGACGTGGGAACCATCGACCACGAGGGCTATATCCAGATCACCGACCGCACCAAGGACATCATCAAGTCCGGCGGCGAGTGGATCTCGAGCGTCGACCTGGAGAACCTGATCATGGCGCACCCCAAGGTCCTCGAGGCGGCGGTCATCGCCGTGCCGCACCCGAAGTGGGCCGAGCGCCCGCTCGCCTGTGTGGTGCCCAAGCCCCAGCATCGCGGCTCGCTCACGGCCGGCGAGATCCTCGAGTTCTTGCGGCCGCAGGTCGCGCGGTTCTGGCTCCCTGACGGCGTGGTGATGCTCGACGCGGTGCCCAAGACGAGCGTCGGCAAGTCCGACAAAAAGGTGCTGCGGGAGCGCTTCAAGGACTACCGGCCCGAGGGCGCCTGACGCCGCTCAGTTCTGCGGCGGGGCGACCAAGTCGATCGCTTCCTTGAAGGTCGAGTACTCTGCGCCCCTGGATCCCGCCGCACCCGGCACCTCGACGGCGCCTACTGTGGACTACCTAATTGTGCACGAACCGAGTCTAAACGGCGTCGACCAGCGTCTCGCTGAGTTTGCGGAGGTGCTGTTCGTTCCGTTCTTTTAGACTGGTCTCGATTGGTCTCGCGCGCGGGCATGAACTCATAACCCAGAGGTCGTCGGTTCAAATCGGTCTGCGCGAGGAATTTTGGCCGGCCGCGGTCCCCCGCGCCCAAGGCCCTCGCTACAATAACTGGTCGCACTGTGGTGACCCCGGCGGGTTCCGCTCGATTGTGGAGGCCGCGATTCCAAGGACTTGCGCTCGTCGGCTAGGGCGCCGGTCTGTCTGTCAACGATCCTAGGGGCGAGCGGCGGACATCAACTGGTCTCAGGTTCAGTGCGGCGTGCCGCCCAGACGTTAGCCAGCCGAGACCAGCGCGTTCAGAAATCCATCGCCGAAGACCGAATCACGCGAGGGATGATGGACGCTTCCGCGCCGGGGCCACGCCGTTCCCGAATCACCTGATTGTTGAACGCTTGAGGTCGGTTGCGTTTTCGGCGGTTGCGAGGGCCCGCAATCGCCGATATCAAACACGCTCAGATTCGAGGTCGACCTGATCTAAGAGGAGTTTTCCGGAGTGCCCATGACGCCCTTCGCCGCACGAGGAGGAGCGGCTCCTCCGGGACCTCCAGACGTTGAAGGACGTCGGCTGGTCCTTCGCGTCGTGGAACGCCGCGCGCGGCTGGCGCGACCCCCAGCGCACGGCGATCCAGGGCCCCACGCCCGGCGTCACCGCGCCGACGGCTGTGCTCGAGATCCAGAAGTTCCCGAAAATGACACCTGAAGTAGGCTAGGGGCGGGCCGAAGCGGCGCGGTGCACGCTACGACCGCGAGCAGCACGGCGATCAGGACACCACCGATCTTTCGTCGGCCAAGGCCCCCCAGGCATGAGGCGGCTGCCTTCGCCGCTGTCAAGGCGGCGGTCGGAGGCTGCTAGCGGCGAACCCGCGGGCGAGAGCGACGGGATAACCGAGCAGGCCCGTCCAGCCGGTCCAGCGCTCGCGCATGGTGAGGAACGGGAGGCCGTAGACCGGCGCTCTCACCCCCCCGCGAGCCCGCGCCGAGCCCCCGGTCGACGATCGACCGGACCCCCCGCCGTCCCGGGTGAACCGCTACGAGTAGATGCCTCGCCCGGGTCTCGTCCCCCTTGACGGCCCGACAAGCTCGGTGGTGTGATCAGCGTAGGATGAGGCTTGCGTCAACCCGAATGACGGCCTTATGAGCATCCGTGCCCGACCCGCCGCGTCAGGATCCGCGCCCCGCTTCGACGGGCCAACGGCCTCGCCCGATGCGGCCGTCCCGACCTACGCGCGTGACGATTTACTGGCCACGGTGCGGGCTCTTGCGCCCCGGCTGCGCGCCGCCTCGGACGAGGTCGAGAGGGGGCGCTCGCTAACTGAGCCACTGGTGCAGGCCATGGCCGTCGCTGGCCTGTACCGTCTGCTTCTCCCACGCTCGCTCGGCGGGGGCGAGGTCGATCCACTCACGTACTTCGATGTGGTCGAGGCGCTGGCGCAGGCCGACAGCGCTGCGGCCTGGAGCGTCCTCATCTCGACCAGCACGATGACGATCACGGTGCGCGGCCTTCCGGACGAGACGCTCGCCCCGATGTTCGCGTCGCCGCGCCAGACAATCATGGCGGGCTCGGGGCCGCCGAAGGGACGTGCCGTGCCCGTCCCCGGCGGCTACCGGCTGACCGGCCGCTGGTCTCAGGGCAGCAACATCCTTATCGCCGGCTGGGTACACGTCGGGTGCCATCTGTACGACGGGAACCAGCCTCGGATCGGTCCCGAAGGGAATCCCGTCTACCTGAGGTGTGTGCTTCCCGCGTCGCAAGCCGAGGCCGTCGACACGTGGCACACCACCGGCATGCGCGGGACTGGCAGCCACGATTTCACGATTACCGATGTCTTCATCCCGGAGGAACGCGTCCATGGGGCTTCGGAGGAGTCCGACCGCCCGCAGCCGCTATACCAGTTCGTCGGCTGGACCCACGTCGCTCACGCCGCGCTCGGCCTCGGTATCGGTCGCGTCGCGATCCAAGAGTTAATCGGGCTGGCGCGCGGCAAGCAGGCCACCTGGCTCCCGGCCGAAGGTCGGCTCGCGGCGCGCACGACGATACAGGCCAAGGTCGCCCAGGCCGAGGCGCTGGTCGGCTCCGGCCGGGCATACGTCCGCGAGGCCACGCGCGACACGTGGGAGACGGTGAGCCGAGGCGAACGCCCTTCGGCCGAACAGCGCGCTGTCTACCGGCTGGCTATCGCGCAGGCAATGGCCAACGCGGTCCAGACAGTGGACCTCATGTACAGCGTGGGCGGCGCTAGCGCCATCTACGCCGGGAGCCGCCTCGATCGGTGCCTGCGCGACGCCCACACTGCGGCCGCTCACGTGTGGGTTGCGCCTGATACCTACGAGCTGGCCGGGCGTCTCCTGCTGGGCTTGGATCCAGGCTCTCCGACCATCTAAGCTGGTGCCGCTTCCAGCCTCATTTGCGGGCTTCGAACTCGAGGTCGCGTGTGATGTAATTGATTCCAATCGGGCCACTCAGCCGGCGGGAGGGCACTATGGAAAAGTTCGAGTACTTCAGCGGGATTCCGGAGGTCGGGATCGTTCCCCGGGCGCCCCACGCCGGTCCCCTCCTCTGCCACGTCTCCGAACAGGAGCACGGCCGGGCATGGGGGCGGAGTGCCGACGGCGGTGCGCAGAAGCCGCCGCGCCTCGAGCGCCAGCTCGTGGTTTTGCGCCATTACGGCACGCCAACCCTCCGAGGAGGAGTGAGCCGTCGTAGTCTTATCGCTTTCGGCGCGGCAGCCAGGGGGCCACGGGCTCGATTGCGGCCAGAAGCTTGACCGGCGCCTTCTGGGGGCCACGCTTCCCCATGTAGAAAAACTCCGCGGCCCTTGCTTCATGGCCGGCGTACGCATAAGCATGCTCGCGGTAGTTGTCGGGCTTTGTCAGCCGAATTGCCTGTCAGGAAGAAACTTTGGGAACAGCCGGCAACGGTTCGCCCGCCAGTCGTTTCCGCACAAGCCCGGCGAGGAAGTTCGCAAACGGCACAATATCCTCGCCGACACTCGCCTTTTCGAGGGCCTCGACATACGCGTTGCGGTCTTCGACGGGTATAACTGTCCAAGGATATCCGCCCGACGCCATCATCACGTTCATCAGGAAACGCCCGACGCGGCCGTTGCCATCCAAATAAGGATGAATGTAGACGAGCACGAAATGCCCGAGAACCACACGCACGGCCGGGTAGGTCTCTTCGCGCAAGAGATCAAAAAAAGCCGGCATCGCATCCCTCACCGCCTCGCGGTTCAGCGGCACATGCATGGACTTCCGAATATAAATCTGGCTGTTGCGATAGCCGGCAAGGTCGGCCGGTTTCAGCAGGCCGGCCGTCACACTCGGCGCGAACAGTTCCCGGTACCATGTCCCGTGATCTTCGTCCGCGACCTGACCGGGATTCTCGCCGCGCAGCACCCTGCCAACGCTTTTCCGCACAGCCTGAAAAGCCAGCCAGTAGCCGCGCGCCGCCATGGCGCTCCGCTGCTCCCGGTCGCCCTCATTCGTCTCCGGATTCCATGTGCCCCTGCGGACACGTTCGATCAGCTCCGCGGTGACGCGATAGCCCTCGATCGACAACGAATGATATGCGTCTGTGACATAGGCGTCGTTGACCCGCTTCATGTAAGCCTCGATCTTGCGCGGCGGGCCCGGCGCTTTCGGGAAACGGTCAATAACCGGCTCCCGCACCTTCTGCCACAGCAACCGTATCCTGTTTACATAAGGAGAGATTTCGCGGGCCCGGAATACCAGGGACGGCTTGTCCGTGAAGGGATCGGTTTCGCGCACATCGTACTTGGCAGCGGACATCGTCTTCACAATATCGTCCGCTATGCGGTCGCGCCCGATGTTGCGGAAGGCCCCGGCCAATCGTCCGGCAATCTTGCTGTGGCCGCCCTCAAGCAGCCGGGCAAGAAGGCCGGAGGCATCACGGATCATCGGCAGCACAGCACGGACATCCGTCGAATGGCTGGAAAAATAAGTCGGAGAGCACGCGATCAACGCCGATTCCAACGAGAAAATACGTAGGCGTTCTTTTTCCTCCCGGTCTCCGGCGGCAGGCAGTGTGGCGCGAAGATCCAGCAGGGATGTGCCATGCGGAAGTTTGGTGACTTTGTTGCGCGCTCGTGGCGACCTCACCATGAGCTGTCGGGGTACCGTCCAGTTACCTGCGTGCAGAGACAGAGACTGTTCGGGCGAGAGGCACCACTCCGTGCCAAAGCGCTCTTCCAGATACGCCGCGCAAAAGCGCCAGAACGATGCATACCAGGCCGTGCTCTCGCCCTTCACCGCGTCCGGTCGGCTCAGGATATACCAGCCTTTTATGACCTCCTTGAGAAAGCCATTGGCCAGGAGGCGCTCCCGGTGCGTACGCGATAGGTCCCCTGCACGGATGGCGGCTGCGCCGCTAGAAGTCTGGAGCTTCTCCAGAATTGCCAGGGACTGTGCGAGTTTTTCCGACGGTGTGGCCATAGGCGGCTCCTCAGGTTAGCTTTTCGTGCTGTTCTATAATTAGCTTATTTCGCCGTACCATTATTAGCTTATTATGTCGAGTCAGAATTAGCTTTTTCTGCGAATGAACGCCCAGGGCGTGCTGGACTCACGCTGCCCACCCGCTGCGACGCGCGACGCACGGCGGGAGCGCTGGCTGACACTGAAGGCCGCCGGGGTCGCCGAGCTGAGGTCGGCCGCGGCCGCGGTCAAGAGGACCAGGCGGTCCTCCCCCCCCTTGCCGCACCGCACTCAGACTGTCCGCCAAGCTGGTCGCTGGAGAAGAAGCCGATCTTGAGGGTAGCCTGAGCGATGCCACGCACGGACGAGGGCGAGCTCGGGCGCATCGCTCTGGAGCACCACGAGGCCGAGGGTGCCTGTCGTATAAACATTGCGTCTTGTCTCACGGGTCCTCGCGCACAAGCCCCGACAAAAGCGGCCGTTAAGTCGTCTTGCTGCCCTCGCCGGGCCGACCACTGTTCGGGAACCGCCGAGCCTGCCTGTGGACGAAGCGGAGGGCCATCGCGAAGCTGCCCCAAGCAACGACCAGGACGGCGCCGATTATGAACCACCCGAGCACCGGCTGAGGGCCGAGAACCCGCTGAAGATAGTCCAGCCCGATAAACGTCCAGGGGATGAACCACCGCAGCGCCACGATCGGCCCCAGGACAACGCTGGACACGGCAGTCACCGTGTAGGCGATCAGCAGGTACCCTCGCCGGGTCATCGCGTGGCCCCCATCAGTAGTACGGACAGACGAGCGGTGTCAGGGCGGCCCGCCAGGTCATCGGTAGATTATGTACCCCCAGCGGCCGTCGTGCCCGTCGCGATCACGCGTACTTCAACCTTACCGACGCAACCAGCAAGGATACAAGGCCCCCCGGTGGATCCGGACATACGTGATCCTGCGGCCGGGTGGACTGGCCTCCTGAGCGGGGCCAACGCGACACGATCCTTCGTTCTCCTTGGCGGCGTGGCGATGCACGCCGCCTATGTCTTCGTCGTCGCGACGACCCTCCCCGCGATCGTGGCTGACATCGGTGGCATCGCCCAGTACGCCTGGGTGACCACGGTGTTCGTGGTCGGGTCTGTCGGGGGCTCTGCGATCGCGGCATCGCTTGCCGGCCGCCTCGGACTCCGCGCCGCCTACCGCCTCGCCACGGCGCTGTTCGTCGCCGGCGGCGGGACCTGTGCGATGGCGCCGGGGATGTCGGGTCTGTTGACGGGGCGGGCGCTGCAGGGGTTAGGCGGAGGGCTGTTGACCGCGCTCGCCTATACGACGATCCGGCAGTTGCTTCCAGACGTGCTTCGGTCGCGGGCGATCGCGATGGTCTCCGGCGTTTGGGGTGTGGCGGCCCTCAGTGGGCCGCTGTTCGGCGGTGTCTTCGCCGCACCCAATCGGTGGCGCGACGCGTTCTGGCTCGCCGTGCCACTCGGGCTCTCCTACATCGCCGTGACCGAGTACGTCCTACCGAAGCGGTCGCAGCGAGTTGAGGCCGCCCCTGTCGCGGTCGGGCGTTTGGCGCTTCTCGGGGCGGCAGCACTCGCGGTATCAGCGGGCAGCGTGCCCGGTCGACTCTGGCCTTCAACCGTCGGGATTCTCGCGTGCGTCGTCCTGATGGCGGCCCTGTTCGCGCTCGATCGTCGGGCGCAGATCCGGCTGCTTCCGGCGGGGGCATTCAGTGTTCGGACACCGCTGGGCGCGATCTCTCTGACAATGGCGCTGCTCGTCGTCGGGACGGGCACAATACCCTTCGTCCGATATGTGTCTCGCCGACTGACGGTTGATGCCGTCGAGGATGACCTCGACCTTCACGCTCCGCCCGCCATGCGGACGTCCACTCACTGGCCCGACCGCGCCGCTCGTGCATTACTACCCGAAGCACGGGCATCTGCTGCGCGTCGACCACCTCATTCCACTGGAGCTCGGCGGGTCGAACGACTACTTTCGGCGTTCACCGTGCAAAGCCGAAAATCGTTGGGAATTACAATGATTTCGATGGTGACCCCGGCGGGATTCGAACCCGCGATCTCGGCCTTGAAAGGGTCAGCTCGTCGTTAGTCTTTCTAGCAACTTAGAGCTTGAATGCCAAGTACGAATGCCGCGATTTGGCCCTCGCCGCGCGGCACGAACAGTGATTCATCGGCCATAGACGTTCCTCCACCACCCCGGTCGCAACGGCCGAGAGGCGACTAATAGCCGCCCGAAGTGGTCCTCACCTCTACCGCCATATTGAGCCAGTATTGCAGGTCCATCTCGCGATACATCGCCGTCGCAGTGGTCAGGTGCTCCTGCGCCCGCTCAGGCCGCTCAGGCGGGCAGAACCGGAATTCAATCTTGATGTTCTGGCCCTCGACTGGGAACGAGGAAGGATCTCAGGGGGAGGCGGCCAGGTAGCCGCCGGCGACGACGAGCCAGAGACCGCCCACCAGAGGAATCGGGACGGCCGAGATGGAGGCCGGCGGAGTGCCAACCGGCGCCGCGAGCAGCGCCCGCCACCCGTGGACTCCGATTGCCCCGAGAACCCCTCCGGCGACGATGAGCAGAATCCTCCATCTCGCACAGCCTGCTCGCCCCCTTTTGGACGCGATCCATCCCCGATGCTCGTAGTAGCCCCGTCCGCGGCACACGAGTGCGTCCCCTCTGATCTCCGGCGTGTCTTCGATCCGAGACATTCCCTCCGGGGGCCGCAACCGTACTACCATGCGGGTAGCAGTGCCCAACCGTGCCACCCGCGACATCACGGTTCGCGAGACCCTCCAGCGCGTCTGGGGCTACGCGGGCTTCCTTCCGCTCCAGGAACACGCCGTGCGCGCCGTCCTCGACGGGCGGGACAGCCTGGTGGTGCTGCCGACGGGCGGCGGCAAGTCGCTCTGCTACCAGGCGCCCGCCGCGTACCTCGGCCGCCTCGCCGTCGTCGTCTCCCCGCTGATCGCGCTCATGAAGGACCAGGTGGACGCGCTCCACCAGGCGGGCGTCGCGGCGGCGTACCTGAACAGCAGCCAAAGCCGGGACGACCGCGCGGCCGTCGAGCGGGAGTTGGCAATGGGGCGGGTGGCGCTGCTCTACGTCGCCCCCGAGCGGCTCCTGATGGCGGGCTTCGCCGACTGGCTGCGCCGCGTCGGCCCAGCCTTCTTCGCGATCGACGAGGCCCACTGCATCAGCCAGTGGGGCCACGACTTCCGCCCGGAGTACCGCCAGCTCCGTATCTTGAAAGATCTGTTCCCGGAGACCGCCGTCCACGCCTACACGGCGACCGCCACGCCGCAGGTGCGCGCCGACATTGTCAAGGAGCTGCGGCTCGCGAACCCGCTCGTCCTCGTCGGGCACGTCGACCGGCCGAACCTCGTCTACCGCATCCAGCCGCGGACCGATCGTCTGCGCCAGGTGCTCGCCGCCATCGACCGCCACCGCGGCCAGGCCGGCATCGTCTACTGCATCCGGCGCTCGGAGGTCGACGACGTGAGCGCGGCCCTGGTCCGCCGCGGGCTCAAGGCGGTGCCCTACCACGCCGGCCTAGCGGACGCCGAGCGGCGTCGGAACCAGGACGCCTTCGTCAACGAGCACGCGGATGTCGTGGTAGCCACCGTGGCCTTCGGCATGGGCATCGACCGCTCGAACGTGCGCTACGTGATCCACGCCGGGATGCCGAAGTCCATCGAGCACTACCAGCAGGAGGCCGGGCGCGCGGGGCGCGACGGGCTCGAGGCCGAATGCCTGCTCCTGTGGAGCGGCGCCGACTACGGGCTGTGGAAGTCCGTGCTCGAGTCGGAAGGGCCGGCGGCGCCGGGCGCGTTCCGGAAGCTCAGCGAGATCTTCGCCTTCTGCCAGGACGCGGTGTGCCGGCACCGCGCCCTCGTCACCTACTTCGGCCAGGAGCCTCCGGCCGGCCCCTGCGGGGCCTGCGACGTCTGCCTCGGCGAGATCACCGCGGCCGACGACTCGGGCGGCGCCGCCCTGAAGATCCTCGCCTGCGTCGACGAGCTGCGCGGGCGGTTCGGCGCCGGCCACGTCGCCGACGTGCTCACGGGCGCCTCGACCGATCGGCTGCGGGCGATGCGGCACGACCGCCTCGCGGCGTACGGCGCGCTACGGGACATCGACAAGCAGGCGGTGCGGGGGTGGATCGAACAGATGCTGGCCCACGGCCAACTGTCGCGCTCCGACGACGAGTACCCGACGCTGATCGTCACCGAGACCGGGCGCCAGGCCGTCCGCGGCGAGGTGCCGCCACCACCCCTCCGGAGCCTGCGGCGCGCGTCGGCGCGGCCGCGCCCGGTGCCGGCGGCCGCCGCCAGTGGCGAGAGCGAGCGCGACCTGTTCGAAGCGCTGCGCATGGTCCGCCGCCAGCTCGCCGAGGAGCGCGGCGTGCCGCCCTACGTGATCTTCAGCGACGCTTCCCTCCGCGATATGGCGCGCCACAGGCCTACCACGCCGGGCACCTTCCTCGCGGTCAAGGGCGTCGGCGAGTGGAAGTGCAACGAGTTCGGCGAGCGTTTCATGACCACGATCCGCGCCCACCCCGACGGTGGTGAAGGGAAGTAGCGAATCTCCCGGCCAGCCGGCTGTGCCTCTGGAGCCCGGCATCCCGGTCGGGCCAAACGAGGCGGGGTGTCGTTGAGAGTCTTCGTCGCCGGCGCCAGCGGGGTCATCGGGCGCCCGTTGGTCCAGGTGCTGCTCCAGGCTGGACACGCGGTCGTTGGGAATGACGCGGGTCGCCAGAGCGCGCCAAGGCGCTGCGCGCCGTCGGCTTGGAGGCGGTGGTCTGCGACGCACTGGATGCGGGTGGCCTCCGGTCCGTGGTGGTCGAGACCAAGCCCGACGTCGTGGTTCACCAGCTCACCCAGATCCCGCGCGGCGGCCAGGGCGAGCATCTGATCGTGCTGCGCTTTCATCCGAGGGCTTCTGGATGTGCGGGTCTGTTGTGCCGCCCGACCCGACCGGGCCTTGGCATTTATCCAGGCCGCCGAGGAGACCGCGAGTCGTGACGAGCTGGTGATCGATCCGCGCCTTCTCGGCTTCGAGTGCGCGGACGGCCTTGTGCAACAGTGACGGGCATGTTCTCCATCCCACGCTGGGTTGGGTGACAAGTCAAGTGTAGCCCGGTTGTGTTTGAGTCAGATAGGAACGGTACGGTAGGGGTGCGGCCAGGGAAGGATGGATGGGCGGGGGTTACCCAGGAGACCCGAGTTTAGAGCCCTCCTCGCAGGAAGCAGGAGGGTTCTACAATGATCGGTGATGCGCCGGGCGATACTTACCGTCTCGCTCGTGTTCTTGGTGGGTGCTTGTGCGATAGCGTCGAAGCCACAGTTACGCCCGTTTCAGCCAACTGACTTCATGCTGGTCTATCCACATCTTGCAGCCCTGATGAAACTACAGGACGGTGTGCCGCCTCGCGCCGGGTGTCCGATCGGCTTCGCTGTCCTCGACACCTCTGCGCTGAATGCGTGGGTGTCCGTACGAGCCGAGCCGATGAAACCAGCCGCCCCGGTGAGACCCGTTGGGGAAACTCAGAAGGTGCGGTCCTCCGATCAGAGTCCCTCGCTGCCGCCCCAGTGCCGTCAGTTCTCCCTGACCGTGACGTCTGGCGTTCTCACGCTGCCGGCCGAGGCGCTTCGAGCCGTCGTCGCTCATAATCTCGGTCACGTCTATCTCGGCCATATTCACTCTGCACGCAATGCTCAGATACGACGACTAGTCGCTGAGATCCTTATCGTTGGGATCATTCCGACCTTGATGATGCACGCGGAGACCTACCCATTCATGATGACGTTTAGTCAGAGTCAGGAAGGCGACGCGGATCGTTTCGCCGTAGATCTGCTCATCCGCTCCGAATCGTCATGTGGCGCTCTCGCGGTGGTGTTCGAGCGCTTTCAACAAGCGCAGGAACGATCGTCAACCGTGAAGTTTGAGTGGCTCTCATCGCACCCCTCTCCCGAACGCCGCATTGAGACGGTTCGGGATCTGTGTGCCGGCCATACGGGCTGAGTACGGCGCGCGGGAATCCCACAAGGCAATTTCGCCGTCTCGGCTCCTGGCTGCTCTCAGCTGCCGGACGGGCATCCGGTCACTTAAAAGTTGCTGCCCGCCCCCCAGGGTGGCCTAGGATGACTCCGAAGCCGGGCTCCGGCCCGAAAAGAAGGAGGGCAAGGATGGCGAGGTGGACGCAACGCAAAACCGCGGGTTCTCAATGTGCCAACGGCAAGAACCGGAAGGCGCCGACGCTTTCGTCTCCAGGGCCGGCCACGCTCACCGAAGACCTCGACGAACCCAGGGCCCACGCGACGCGAGTCCCCCATCACAACGAGATTGCGAGGCGGGCCTTCGAGATCTATCTCTCGCGTGGAGAGTGGCCCGGTAATGATCTTGAAGACTGGCTACAGGCCGAACGCCAACTCCGCGGTCGCTGACGCCCCATCGGTCGGTGAGTTCGAGCAACGCCTCGTCGAGACGGCGGGCCTGTTCGTCAGTCAGACCCGCGTCCATGATTTCGGTCAGCCAATCAGCGACCGTGGCGATGCGCCTGAACTCAGCCTCCGAGATGGTCGGGGCCGGCGGAGGCCGGCGGGGCCGGCGATGATAGCGGCTCACCAGCAATGCTAGGATTGGACATCGCCCCACCAGTGTAGACCAGCGGCGGCAAGTAAACCGATCGGTGAGCGCCGCCGGACGGTCAGCTTCTGCCGAACCGCCTGGAATTGGTACTCTGGGGAGCAGAGGCGATCATCCGTGCAGGGCGTGGGGTCCGCCCTGGTCCTCTCCCTCGCCTTGGCCGCGTCGACGTTATAAACGCGGGGGCGACCGAGCTGCCGTCGTCGTGTCCACCGCTTGATCCAGGGCCACAAGATCGCGCTGGGCTCAGAGCAGGCTGAAGAAGGAGGCTGAGCAGGCCATTGTGCACAATTGACACGCCCCGCGGTGGTGGAGTGGTCGAGGATGTGGATGCGACGCGAGACAGGCTCAATTGCGGCCTACCTGTCTCAACAGGGAACCTCGGCCGTCGTCTTCGCCGGGCCTTCCTTGAAACTCAAGCCCGCGCCGGCACCCTGCCGAGCCATCGACGCCCGTGGCGGTTTCGCCCCGGGTGCGACGTCGACGCCGATGCGGTTACACTCGCCCGTGGCAGAGTAGCGAGTGTTTTGGAGCCGACGAACCAGGGCCATGACGAGAGCCGACCTGATCGACGTGCTGGCGGAGCAGGCGAACCTCACTAGGAAGGAAGCCGAGACCTTCGTCGAGACGATCTTCGATCGCATCGCAGACGCCCTAGAGGCGAGAAGGTCGAGCTTCGCGGATTGGGCAGCTTCCGAATCCGACATCGCCGCCCGCGCCTCGGCCTCAATCCAAAGGCCCGGACTCGGGTCGAGGTTCCGGCGAAGCGCGCCGTACTCTTCAGGGCTGGCAAGGCACTTCAGAACAGGACGCGGGTGCCGCTGACGACCTGGTTCTGGGCCACCTACTTGGTGACCACCCATACCCCCGGCCTGTTGGCGGTGCAGCTGCAGCGCCAGCTGGGGATCAGCTACGAGACGGCCTGGGCGCTCTTGCACAAACTCCGCCGCGCCATGGTCAATCCAGAGCGGGAAGCGCTGAAAGACAAGGTCGAGGTCGACGAAACCTACCTCGGAGGCCACGAGGCTGGCCTGAAGGGCGGCCGCCAACTCCTGGAGAAGGCGTTGATCGTGGGCGCCGTGGAAGTGCGGGGGATGGTCGCCGGCCGCGTGCGTCGACGTCGAGGTGCTGGCTGTCGAGGGGCTGAGCAGGCTGAGGGAGGAGGCTGAGCAGGCTATGTGCATGATTGACACGCCCTGCGGCGGTGGA
>WNFT01003711.1_pt1 | contig 16650 bp, 13 predicted proteins | sample 5400191 | NCBI WGS metagenome assembly WNFT01 (sample SAMN13153359, study PRJNA577476) | soil metagenome | isolation source: 80 cm saprolite under Madrone tree | place: USA:California | collected 2016-06-14 | reverse complement strand
AAAATGAGCCGTGATCCAATGAAGCACTTCGATGATGAAACGTTCACAACGAAAAATACCGGCTTTGATGACGTGAAGGACCGGGTGTCGGATATGGCATCCAAAGTAAAGGACAAAGCGGATCAAGTGGCGGACACGATGTCCGAGAAAATGGATCAGCAGCGCGCAAGCGCAGCCGACAACCTGAAGCGGTTCGCATCTGCGATACATGACAACGCCGAAAGTGCTCCCGGAGGACCCAAGGCGGTTAACCTGACCCACAAAGTCGCAGACGGCATGGAATCCACCGCCTCGTATCTGCGAGACCACGATTTCTCGCAGATGGGTAAGGACATCATGGATGTTTGTCGCCGTCATCCAACGCAGTCTCTGGTCGCCGCATTGGCCGTCGGGTTTTTGCTGGGACGTTCCCGGCGCTAATGTCGACCGGAAGGCGATTCGAGAAGCGTGAAGAGGACACATGAAAGAAAGATCAAACATCAATGATTTTTTGTTTGAGAACCTGGACGACATGCAAGCCTCCTGGAAAGCAGGCGACCGGCCTGTTTCCCGGATACTTCAGGAAATCCTGAACCACGTCACGGAGATTGTCCGTTCCGAGGTTCGACTGGCGGGGGCAGAGGTTCGGCAGGATGCCACAAAGGTAGCAAAGGCGGGAATGCTTGTCGTGATCGGTACTGTCTGCGCCTTGTATGCGCTCGGTTTCGTCCTTTTAAGCGCCGTCTATGCACTTGGAACCGGTATCCCGCTGTGGTTGTCTGCACTCATCGTCGGAGCCGGTACAGGCATAACGGCAGCGATTTTCTTGCAGGTTGGCCGAAACAGGATGAAGCAAGCCAGCCTGAAGCCCGATCAAACCATTCGAAGTTTGCAGGAGAATGTAACGTGGCTGAAGAAACGTACAAAATAAAACAGCACATCGATAGAGAACGCGAACAACTTGGCCGCAACCTCGATGAAATCGAGTATCGAGTGAAAAAGGCCACCGATTTCAAGACTCATTTCGATAATCACACGGCGTGGGTTCTGGGCGCGGCCGTCGCAGGAGGCTTTCTGTTGTCGCTTGCCGTCCGCGCGTCCTCGCCTTCGCCCAATACCGCAGGCCGGAAGTCCGAATCGTGGGGAAGCAGCACGGACGACCGGAATCGCACCGAGCGTTCAATACCAGTTCCTTTACAGCGGATTTCCGGCACGCTCGACAACATATTCGAAGGACTCGCCTGCGTTGTTGGCAACAAATTGCAGTCGTTCGTCGCGGATAAAGTTCCCGGCTTTCGGGAACAATACGACGCCGTCGAACGAGAACACGGACGTTCGACCTCTCGCCAGAGTGACTTTTCAGCCGTGAGATAGAGACCCAGCAGGACGCTCGAGCTGTAGCGGCGGTCATAGACCGCCGGTATTTCGTTCATTCCAGGAAAAACCGGCGGTCATAGACCGCCGCTACAGTTGGGCGATCCGAGTTTTTCGCAGCCTGCGGGCGCCTCCCAAACATCACTTCACTGGCCACAGCCGCGTGATACGTTTAATAACAGCAATTAACGGAGGAAGATCATGCGTCGTTTTTATGGAAATTCGCGGCGAATGCTTTTGATCATTTTATCGATACTTGTCGGTACAGGAACAACCCATGCCTCTGAAGTCGATGCCCTCACGATCTCGCAAAACATTCAGTGGTTCCACGTGCCCTACGGTACGGTTTTGGATCCGGTATTCGCTTCATCGGATCCAGCTTCACAAGGGTATTCGCAAATTGTCGGGTACGCACGGGCCGGGGATTCGGCGATATGGACTGGACACTATCTGGCTGCAGAGGCATTCCGGTATCAGGTCACTCGCTCACCAGACGCATTAGCTAATGCGCGGCTGGCTCTCCGGGGAATAACCTCGCTTCTCGACATTACAGGCAGCGATGTTCTGGCACGGTGTCTGGTACCGACGAATTCACCTTATGCTCCCGCAATTCAACAGGCGGAAGCCGGCAATGGAATCTACTACAGCAAGCTGGGAGATCAGCCTTACTTTTGGATCGGGAAAACATCACGGGACCAGTATTCCGGAGTCGTCTTCGGTTTGAGCGTCGCGTACGACATGATTGACGAACCGGATGTGCGCGGTCTCATCCAACAGGATCTGACGCGGATATTGAACTACCTGCTGGCTCACAACTGGAATGTAACTATGCCGGATGGCACGGTCAGCACTACTTTTGCATTCCGGCCCGATCAGCAGTTGAGCTTTCTTCAGACGGGACGCAGGATAAACCCTCAGAGGTTCGCATTGACATACGCAATCTACCGCAGCGTATATGCTGCCTTCGTCGGGGTTCCAGTGTTCCTCGACGACCAGGATGATCACAATCACTACTTCAAATTCAACTTGAACTACATCAACCTGTACGATCTCATCCGCCTCGAGGAGGACGGCTCCCCTTACAAAGCAATTTATATGAATGCTTACGACATGTTGCGGCGTACGACTCAACAGCACGGCAATCCGCACTTCAACATGGTCGATCGAGCCTTGAAGGGACAGGACATCGTGCGCGACAACGAGACCGTCACGCTCTTGAACTTATGGCTCTGGAGAGCGCGCCGCGACTACTGGGTTGATTTGCGAGGCAAGTATCCGGCATGCGGCACCGATCGGGCGTGCAGTCCAATTCCTGTCAACGAGCGCGTCAACACGGATTTCCTCTGGCAACGCAGTCCATTCCTGCTGTTTGGAGGCGGCGCTGGTTTGATCGAGACCGCCGCGATCGACTACATTCTTCCGTACTGGATGGCGCGTTACTATGGTTTGACGCCATAAACAATCCTGCTCCTGTTCGGCCGAACCAACCCGCGAGCATAACTGCAGACAGAAAGAACACCAGAAAACCGTCCGGGAGAGAAGGTTGAACTAACAGGGACAAGACGAGTGCAGCGCCCACAAAAAGTAAAGCGACTCCATATCTGTAACCGGGGAGGGCGGAGATTCGCATAAGAAACGGAATCATACCCCAGCCGATTGCTTCGGGAATTTTCTCCATTCCGGGCCGCTGCCGGCGCCCTCTCGATGCCAACTAGTCTGTAATCCAAGTTACTGAGATACCGGGGGTTGGGCGCTGCCTCCAGCGTGGCAGACCGCATGCGCTTTAGGGACTTTGGATCTGTATCTAAATTTGTGGCTTACCTGTCAGAGGTGAAAACATGAAAACTCTATCAATAGTAATGTTGTCTCTTGCTCTTCTTGCAATCGGCGCCGGAGTAACCGCCTGCGAACGATCGGACCGCGTCGAAGCGGCCCGTGAACCCGATGCGGCGAACGATCGCTCAAACGATCGCTCAACGGTCCTGTCGGCTGATGAAAAAGATTTCACTGATTACGCCGCCGAAATGCATGCAGGGGAAATCAACATGGCGCAGCTGGCGAAGCAAAAATCCACCAACGAGGACGTCAAGAACTACGCCGATGAAGTCATCAAGGGTCATTCGAACGCATTGAAACAGCTGTCTAACAGGGCGGGACAAAATCGAACGCTCGGGACTACACAGGGTTCTCTGGATACAAAATACCATGTGCAGTACCTGTCCCCCTTGCAGGGAGCGAATTTTGACCGGGAGTTCATCGCCCTGATGATCGCCGATCACAAGGATGCCGCGGAAACATTCCGAGCACAATTGAACACCGCTCAAAACCCAGCGTTGAAGAAGTATCTGAATGACGCCCTTCCCACCCTCGAGAATGGCCTGAGCGATGCGCAAAAAGTCCGTGAGAAACTAACGGCGACAAGCAGTAACTAGTAATGAAAGATCGGCTATGCTGTCCAAATCAGCAATATTCCCCTCCTTACCTAAGGAGGGGAGTTTCTTGAAACGACATCTCCCAAACTCTCCAATCCACCAAAAGCCGACTGCGCGGACGTAGTCCGATTTTGTGCTCAAAAATACAGTACATGCTGTATTGCGGTTTGTTTCCACGGCGCCCATCATGCCCGTAAGTGGTTTTCCTGTTCTGTTTGCGCATATCCTCCGGAGCCGATCTACGTGATTGGCCCGGGTGTGGGTTCCGTTTTCCTCGTTAGACGGAACCCACGCCCTGATTTTCCGTTCAAGACTGCGATGCCAGCCAGATACGCCGCGTGATAGAATCTGCGCCTTTCCTATGAAAGGCAGGAGCTTGCAAGTTCCGGGCTGGCACTACTCCACACGGCTCGCGTTTCGTTTCGCGTTTGCGTACTTTGGATTCTATTCCCTGGTGTCCCACATCCTGATCTATCTGTTCGTGCTGCCCAACACTCTGCCCGCTCAGGGTCTCGGCACGCTATGGCCGATGGTCGACGTCACTTCCTGGATCGCCGTGCACATCTTCGGAATCACGACGCCGCTCGTCTACACGGGAAACAGCCGCGACACAGATTTCTTCTGGGTACAGCTTTTCCTGGTGCTGATCGTAGCGATCACTGCAACGGTTATGTGGTCGATTCTCGATCGGCGCCGCGAAAACTACGTCACGCTGCACAAATGGTTTCGTCTCTTCCTACGCTTTGCGCTGGCTGCGCAGATGATCTATTTCGGAATGGTCAAAGTCATTCCAACGCAGTTTCCGGCGCCATCCCTTCTTACATTGGTTGCGCCGGTGGGCAATCTATCCCTGCAGGGATTTTTATGGAGCTCGATTGGGGCTTCACCGCCCTATCAAATCTTTACGGGAATTGTAGAGGTGCTGGGCGGGTTACTGCTCCTTGCTCCCCGCACGACGATGTTAGGCGCGATGATCTGTCTGGCGAGCATGATGCAGGTCTTCATACTCAACATGACCTATGACGTCGGCGTGAAAATTCTCTCTTTCCAGCTCGCGCTGATGTCGTTATTCCTGCTCGCGCCAGACTTTTCCCGCCTGGCGAACCTTTTTATCCTCAACCGGCCGGCCGGACCTTCCACCGAGCCTCAACTGTTTGAGACGCGCTCCGCGAATCGCATCGCGCTGGCCGTGCAGATCGCTTTTGGTCTTTATCTGCTGGGAGTGTACGCCAATATCGGCCGCACCTTCTGGTACGCTGACGGCGGTGGCGGAAGCCCCAGGTCGCCGCTGTACGGAATCTGGAACGTCGACGAACTGGCTGTTGACGGCGAACTTCGCCCGACGCAGCTCAACGATTACGACAGGCGGTGGCGGCGTGTGATTTTTGATAGCCCGGAGTGGATCTTTTTTCAGCGCACCGACGATTCGTTTGTCCGTTACGCCGTCAGCATCGACGCCCAAAAGAAAACGCTCGACCTCTCAAAAGGACACAGCCGAAACTGGCACTCCAACTTCACTTTCGAGCGCCCCGACATGGACCGGCTGCTCCTGAACGGACAGATGGACGGCCACAAGATCAACATGATGCTTCAACTGGTGGAATTCGATACCTTTCGATTGCTGAATAGCCGCTTTCGTTGGGTGCGGCCGCCGGACCCTGAGACGGAGTGAGAGTGAAGATTTTCAGCCGCGGATTACGCGAATTACGCGGATGGGCGCGCCATCGTATTGTATTCCGCGCCGTGTTAAACAGTTGCGCGCCCATCCGCGTAATTCGCGTAATCCGCGGCTAATTACAAACTCAGACTACCGCTTGTGATATATGGCCGCATTCGACCCGGTCGTCACCGTCATGATCTTGCCATCGGGCGAGACGGCGATTCTGGTGGCTGTTGTGATTCGGCCGTCAACTTTGAATACAACGTTGTAAGTGTGATCGGCGATCCGGCTGTACGCGTTGGTCACCACTTCTTCAACGCCTTCGAGGGGGTAGTCTTTTCCATCCAATCGACCCGTCCACTCCCAGTGCGTTACGCCGCCGCGCGTGCCGACCATGTCGTAAGTCACCTTCAGGCCGTCCTCCCACGGTTCGATTTTGCAGATCACGCGGACGTACGCGGGTGGCCCAGAGGCGAATGTCGATTCGGCGAAGTTGAGACGCCACGTCCCCAATAGAGGTTCGCGGTCCTGGCCCGACGAGGCGTAAGGCAGCGCCGCTGCCAGTATCATTGTGAAGAAAAGAACGACCACCCCGTCTGCGCCTCTTCGGAACGAATTCTTTTTTTCAATGGCGCAGCCACCCCTCCTGTTACAGGAGGGGAATACTCGCGCCTGTTTTATTTCGCTGTGCACGCCTCGGGAGTGAAAGCAGCGTTATCCGGAAGTTTCTTGAAGTGCGTACTCGTGACGAAGGGCTGAGTGAGGTACTGCGGATCGTTGACCTCCGTCGTGATGACCAGATACGTCGTCGCGTTGTTCGGTGGAGCTCCCGTCATCACGTCGTAGTATTCCGTCACCACCGCATTTGCGCTATAAGGCACGCCGTTCTTGCGGAGATAGCCCGGACGGAGATGCGTCGTAACAACTTTCAGATTGCCGGTCCGTGCCTGAGCACCACGTCCGCCCAGCAGGTTTTCCCAATTCGCTGCCGAGTATCCCTGGAACGTCGGCTGTCCCGCTGGAGGTTGTTGCGCGGAACCGAACAGGAAACGGCGAGTCTGAGTCCCCGCTTCTGTATCGATTTTGATGACGTTGTCATTTTCCCAGCTAATTCTGATCCGTCCCGGCACACGCATAACAGCGGGAGCGCCGTACGAACGGCATTGCTCGCCGGCGGCCTCGTCTTTGGCAGAATCCCAGGCATCGGCAACTTTGCGTCCATCGGCGGAAATGGGAACGGATTCGTAGTCGCCTTTTTTGGGAGTGACCATTCGGACGCGCCAATCTTCAGTGATCAAAGGCACCCAGGTTCCCGTCAAATCAATCGGAGCGGCTGCCTTGGGCGTCGGTGGGGGGCCGCCCGCACCGCGCCCGCCACGCTGTGCATAGGCAGCAGGCCGCGCAATTGAAAATACGATCAGGATGCCGGCAAGGGCAATTACACTTCGCATAGCGATCTAATCAACCGTTTCGCCCGGCTTCGTTCCCCATCCGAATCCGTCGCTCTTCCGGAACAGAGTGTTCATCTTGACGCGATACACTCCCGCACTGAGTCCGCGCGCCGGGTTGCCGGTGATAACGACTTCATCTCCAGCCTTCAATGTGGTTCTGGTAACGCCCTGCCCGGTCAATGCGGTGGCTCCGCCCCATTCCACGGCCCAGCGTTGGACTTTGCCGTCCTTATCGGGAGCCTCGATGTGAACGAAGGCATGGGGATTTCGAAAGTCGAACTGCACCAGCTTTCCCGTGAGTTTGACTTCCTTGGTAGCGTCGTATGTGGCGCCAATGGAATGATGCGCGTAAGCGGTCATCCCAAAAACCAGCACACCCGCGATCACCAGCATAAGCAGGTTGCGTTTCATGGTTGGATATCCTCCTGAGAAATTCTTAAATGCTTGATTATTTCAACGTTCGGTATACGGCCTCAAGGAACATGTCGGTTGTCCAGGGGCCCGTGGTCGCGCCCCAGCGGCCGTCGTAATCCATGGTCGGTTTCGCCGCCTTAACTTGCTCGAGCGTTCTGCCCTTTTGCTTCAAGTCTCGGATTCTATCGCGAACAATGTAAATCATGTTCCGGTAGTTCGCAACGTCGCCAATGTCACTGATCCGGCCGCGGCCAGGGAGGATGACTGTTCCTCCTTGTGTTCGGAATTCTGCATATCCCAGGTCGAGGATGTTGCTTAATCCGTCGATTACGCCTTGAATCGTTCCGCCCTTCTCCACATCAATACGAGGATAGGTGACGGTGTTGTAGATTTCGCCTGCAGCAATGACGTCGGAATAGCGGAAGTAAACGATGCTGTCCGCATCGCTGTGTGCGGCCGGCTCGTGAAAGAGCTGCACGCCCTCACCGTTGAAGAACCAGCTGAGCTTGTACCACGGCGTGGCATAGGTATCGGTCGGCAGCGCAGCGTCGGGCGCCTTGGCGGCCGTCAGCCTGTTCAGCACATTTTCATGAGCAAGGATTGCGGCGCCATCTCCTGAATCGGTGATCAAGCCTGTAATATTTCCGCCTGTGTAGGTCACGCCTGCCGCGCGGATCTTCGCATTCCCGCCCGTGTGGTCGGGATGCGCGCTGGTGTTCAGGATGTACCGGATCGGCTTGGGACGCGCCACAGAAGCGGTGACCGCATCGAACGAGGGACTGGAAAACCCGTACGCGTACTGGAACTGCGCGCAATTCAATCCCACGCATGGCTGAAATGGAACCGGCCGGGCAAGCAGATCGTTGGCAAACTGCTTGACCGTAGCCAGCAACCGGTCGGTTAATTGGGCGGTTCCCGTATCCACCAGCATGATGCCATCACGACCAATAGACATGACAGTGTTGGTGCCGCCGGGTTCGGGGATCATATAGATGTTGCCCTGAACGGGAAACACTTGAAGCATCTGTCCGGCGGGCGCCTGCTGGGCGCCGGCGCTTACGCTCAAACGAACGAGGCCGATCAAGGCAATAAGGACGATCGATTTAAGCTTTGTCATTTCTTACTCCGGTATGAGCAGGACCGTTGAGTCATCAGTTGTTCGAGTTTTTCTTAATCTTCAACCGATATTCGGGATACATGGTCTCCGCTCCGCCTCGGGCGGCCTCCGGGGGGATGTTATTTGGACCTGTCCATTCGGTGAGGTACGGATTAGCGCCCGGCAGATAGTGCGGCACATTCCTGCTGGTCAGTCCCTCATCGATGACCGTGCAGGGGAAGAACTCCAATTGAGTGTTCGGGGCATACCGGTAGTTGGTCGATTGGATAAACGGCTCTGTCAGGTAAACAGGGTCCTCGAGAATCATGAGAGTGGTGAGGATGTCCCCGCGCCGGTAGATGTATTCGGTCGTCGTCGCCCTGTCACTGAAATGCGCGCCGTTCCGCCGCATATAGCTCTCCTTGAGGTGGGTGGTCTTGACCTCCAGGATGTTGCCGACGAACCGCCCGGTCGAGAAACCGGACCACGAGTGCTGCGCATACTCGGTAGGATGCGGGCGCCCGTCCATATAAATTGGACGGTCCAGAGAGCGCACCCATTGGATGTGGTAGGCCACGAGTTCCCGCGAGACGGGATCGATTTCCTTGCGGATCTGCAGGCCACCGGCAGCGCGCCACTGATAGGGACCCGGATGCGGTCTGCATCCAAACTCAGGCAGTCCCCAGTCCGCGACATCGTTGGCGTCAGCCCGCATTCGGCCCGCGTCGTTCAACGGGATACCGAGGTAATCCCCGAGCGGTGGGCCGCCTGCGCGTTCCAGGGCATCTTCATGAGTGAGATTGGCGTATTCGCCCGACAAGTCGGCTATCTGGCCGAAAGCTGGAACGCCGTAAAGTATCGTTACGGCAACAAGTAAAATGCCAAGACGTCTCGTCATACTGCCTCCAATCGGACTCATTCAAAAGCGCAACAACTAATTGCTGTGGAATGTATTACACACCGTAGGTTCGGTCAATGAGATGTTGAATTCGGGCAAGAATTAGCCGCGAATTACGCCGATTACGCGAATGGGGCGCAAAAAAGAATTCTTGTTGTGCCCCATTCGCGTAATCGGGGTAATTCGCGGCTAACTCTTGTTTCCCGATACGCGGCTTTCTAATCAGAATTGCACACGCGCCACGATCGTCGCTGACCGCGGCGGCGGCGTCGCGAAACTCGCCGCGCCGGCCGCGGCAGGGTTGGTATTGCTCCCACCCATGGCCGCGGGGCTGATGTATCCGAAACCGCCGGTGGTGAAGCCGTTCAGATCCCGGGTCGGCGTCGAGAAGGGGTTGGCAACCGACGGCACGTTTATCCCCGTGCGATTGAATATGTTTGTGAATTCGGCCCGAAGTAAGAAGCTGGCCTTCTCGCCGATCCGGAATTTACGGGCGAAACTGAAATTCTCGCTGGGCCGGCGTTGCTGCCGGAAATCGCTGTAGTGGGAATTCGAGGTGCTGAACTTACCGTCCGGCGGGTTGCGCCACGCATTCGGATTCAACACGAAAGTCCTTCTGGGATCGTAACATCCGCAGTTGATGTTCAACTCCTCATTGGTATGAGTCTTGCCGCTCTTGTCAACCCAGGTGGTCGTGTACAGGGGTTGGCCGGGCACTCGCTCGACCAGAGTGCTTTGGAAGATCAACGAATTGAGGTTCGTGGTCGAGGCGGGAACTCTAAACGGGAAGCCGCTGGCGTAACGAAGGACTCCACCAATCTGCCAGTCGCTGGTGATCCAGGAGAGCGCCTTGCTTGCAAAACCCGATGCCCCCTTGAGCAGTCCAGGTATGGTGTAAGTTCCGGCGATCAACAAAGAGTGAGGCTGATCCAAACCGGACAAGGTTTTGTTTCCCTGCCGATTAAACACATTGTTGACGATCGGATTGACAACTGAACCGTAGTTATTGTTTTCCTCAGCACCCAACGCCAGGCTCTTCGAATAGGTATACGTAACCACAAAGTCCAGACCGTTGGATAACCGCTTGGTTACCTTGGTTTGCAACCCATCGTACCAGGTGCTCCCCAGGGGGTTCCAGGTTTGCACGATACCTGTGAACTGCGGGAACTGCCGCAGAGTCTGGGCAACAGTTTGTTCCGGCGGGAAACCAGGGTACGGCGGCGTGCTGAAGCCTCGCTGGGCGGCGTATGCGGAATTTATCGGTGATGCCAGGAGCCGGCGGTCATCCGGATTGTCCAGGCTGAGGCCCACGGCCGCCAGTCTCGACGGCGGGACGGCATTGGATGCGAACGGGTTCAAAGTCTGCGCGGCCCACCATACTCCGCGGTTCCCGATGTAGGCCGCTTCCACAACCAGGTCCCGTGTGATCTCCCGCTGCAGCCCGATACTCCACTGCCATACTCTCGCCGGCCGGCCGGCTTGCGGATCCACCATGTTGGTCGGATTGCCGATGGTTCCAGCCAGGGGTTGCTGACCGGGATTGAAGTCCGGGAAGGTGATGTTGTATGGCATGCCATCACGCAACGTAAATGGAGCAATACCAAACCCCGGAGCGGCGAACGGTTTGGTAGACCCGAAATTACTCGCCTTGGATGCATCATTGTTGGTTTTGCTGTACATGATGCCCCCACCGATGCGTAATACCGTTTTGGGAGTAATCTGATACGCCATACCGAGCCGTGGCCCGAATGCCCACGGATAGTTCTTCGCGAATGCGCAGTTGCACTTTCCCGGTCCGTATCCTTCAAATATGATCGCGCCCGGGAGGCCGCCGGCCGTGGGATTCGGCGCCGTGGGGCTGACATTGAACATGTAGCCGCTATGTTCTTTCAGGTAAGTTTGAAAATCATAGCGCAGGCCGTAATCGAGTGTGAGCCTGCGATTCACTTTCCAGTTGTCCTGGAAAAAGAACGCCAAGGAATGGTTCCCGGTCCGCATACGGGCTGGAACGCTGTCATAGCCGGTATTGGGCGCCCCGATGAGAAAGCTGGCGTAATTGAATCCGGGATTGACCGGAAGCGTCAGGCCTTGAAGAGAAGGAAGGCCCGTCTGGTTTTGACTGTAGAGCATGTTCCCTGAAGAGTATGTCTCGCTGTACGACGGGTATCCGTTCACAATCAGCTCGCCTCCAGCCTTGTAGGTGTGATTGTTCCGAACGAATGTAAGAGCCGCGTTGCCGGTCGGCTTCAAGTTCTCGATCAGGAAATTCGACGGCGGCCCGAAGTTTGCCATACCTCCCTGGCCCCCTGCGGCGGTGGTGGTCAGCACCGAAAAGTAGGGAAACAGATCGGTGTTGGTTCCCTTGAATCCGATCCTGGCATTATCGAAACGCGGAACCTGCGGGTCGCTCTTGACATGCACATAACCAGCCCCCAGATGCAGGAGGGTTGTCGGCGTTACCGTGTAGTCGAAGCTGAAACGAAAGGTGTCCGCTTTGACATGCTGGCCGACGGTAGTCGAAATCGGCTGCGGCAGGCCGGAGCTGTTATTGGGACTATCGGTTTGGGTCCGGGACCAATATCCGGACAACTTCAGCCGGGCGCTCAGCAAATGATCGATCTTGACGGAAGGAATCTGCGAAATCCGCGGATTCACATCACTCGGCACATAGTTATTGAGCAAGCCCGGCCGGTTCGGCAGCGGAATAAATTCCTGAACCTTCAACGCCACCGGATCCAGTTTCTCGGGCGGAATGATGTTGTTGGGGTACGGATCCCGGTAACGGACTCCATTGACAACCCGCTCCGTGGTGGGGTCGTAAATCACGTTTTCGAAGACCGGGCGCCCCAACCCGTCGGTGGTCACCAGACGGCCGGTGAGTGCTTCGCGGAAATCGCCCCGGCGATACGCCGCCGTCGGCACCGTAACCGGGAAGTTGCTGACCTGGGTCTCGCGGAACTGTTCAAAGTTGACGAAGAAGAACGTCTTATCCTTACCGTCATAGATCTTGGCCTTCACCGGACCACCGAAGCTGAAACCCCAATCGTTTCGCCGTTCGCGGTTCCGCACCGAATGCCCGTTCCCATCGTAGGTAAACGGCCAGCCTGCGTTAAGCGCTTCGTTGACGAAATAGTCGTAAACGCTCCCATGAAACTGGTTAGTCCCGGACCTCATGGTCACGTTGAACAAACCACTGCCCGCCTGACCGTATTCAGCCGCGAAGTTGCTGGTCTGGACCGCGACCTCCTGGATGGCTTCCACGCTTTGCTGTGTTTGCGTGATTGAACCGTTGCTGATGGTCGCTGTGGCATCCTGGCCGTCGACGCGGAGCGCGGAAGTGTTGCCCTCCATTCCGTTGACGCGAATCGTCTGATCCGGTAACCAGGTAGCGCCGGGAACGACATTGACCACGGAGTAAGCGCTGCGAATTCCAGTACCGCCCGAAGCGAGCCTGCCAATTCCCAAAAGGGGCACGTTGTTGAGGAACTCCGCACTGACGTTGTGCGCCACTTCAGTGCTTTCGGTCTTGAGCAAAGGTGCGTCCGCTGTGATAGTGACGGACTCGTTGGCGGAACCGACCTCGAGTCTGACGTCGAGCCGCAACGTCTGAGCCAACAGCACATTGATTCCCTGGCGGACATACTTCTTGAATCCCGGCAACTCGGCCGATAGCTGATAAGGCCCGGACGGCAGCTGCGCCAGCGTGTAGTTGCCCGTCTCCGTGCTGACCGTCTCATACCGCGCGCTGGTTTCTGTATTTACTGCGACGACATTGACTCCTGGAATGACCGCACCTGTCGCGTCCGACACCGTGCCGGTCATCGTGCCCCGGTCGCTTTGGGCAAAGGCAGAACACAACTCCAAGTGAGCGCATGCCAGATCTCCTTTTTTTTACCCCAACCATCCACAAATTGTTCGAGGGTCCTTGTTTGGCGGACGAGTCTATTCGTACCGAACGGCCAATGTCAACGCGACGCGCGATGTCGTTATCGATGTGATATTGATGTGATATTGATGTGATGTTGATGCGTGCTAATATGCGCCCATGAGACCACACAAACTTCCCGTCAAACGGCATTGTCTGATCTTCTTCGCCGGATGTCTGATTCTCGGCGTGATGAGCACGGTTCGGTTTGCTTCGCCCGGGCGCGCTGTGGCTGCGTCGCTTCCCGTCGAACTCACGGACCAACAGTTCTGGCGCCTGTCCAAAGACTCCTCAGAGGAGGACGGGTTTTTCCGCTCGGATAACCTTCTATCGAACGAAACCAGTTTCCAGTACGTCATCCCGGAACTCCTGAGAACGGCAAAGCAAGGACGTGTCTACATGGGAGTGGGGCCGGAGCAGAATTTCACGTACATCGCGGCGCTCAAGCCGGCGATGGCCGTCATCATCGACATCCGGCATGGCAACCTCGATGTGCATCTCATGTACAAGGCATTGTTCGAGCTGTCCAAAGACCGGGCCGATTTCGTGTCGCGGCTCTTCTCCCGGAAGCGGCCGAGCGGCCTGACGACGAAGTCCAGCGCGAGTGAGATGTTTACTGCGTATGCGGCAGCCGACGGCAGCAAAGAGTTCTATGAGGAAAACCTGAAGCAGATCGAAGACATCCTCATCAAAAAACATGGATTCCCGCTGACGTCCGGGGATCTGGAGGGTATTCGTTGGGCCTTCGGTAACTATTACCAGTTCGGACCTTCAATTAATTACAACTCCAGCCTATCTACAAATGTTCCGCCGACCATCGTCGGCGCTATCGGCGGTAACCGCGGCGGAAGTAATGGCGTCACCTATGCGAGTCTCATGATGGCCGATGACGGTCGTGGTCAATATCGGAGCTACCTGGCAAACGAGGAGAATTTTGCGTACGTGAAGGACCTCGAGACTCGAAACCTCGTCGTGCCGGTCGTGGGTGATTTCGGCGGAGATAAAGCCATTCGCGCGGTTGCCCGTTATCTCAAGGGCATCGACGCGATGGTGTCGGCGTTCTACCTCTCCAACGTCGAACAGTTCCTGGCTCAGGACGGGAAGTGGGACACCTTCTGTTCCAGCGCCGCAGCGCTTCCGCTCGATGAGACGAGCTTTTTCATCCGCTCCGGCCGTGGTCGCAACGCCTTTAGTGGAGGCGGCGTGCAGAATTCATCTACCGGCAACATGGTTCGTGAACTGGCAACCTGCCGCGCAGGGTTGCGCTAATCGCGAAAGATTTTTAGCCGCGGATTACGCGAATTACGCGGATGGGCGCGCTAGCACTCTGTATTGCGGCCGTATAAAGATATTGCGCGCCCATCCGCGTAATTCGCGTAATCCGCGGCTAAAAATCTTTCTTAAAAGTTCAAACGCGCATTGACCACGAAGCTTCGCTCGCCTGTTGACGTTGTAATGCGTCCGAAGTTGGCGGCATTGATATCCGCCCCCGACATTCCGGTTGGAACCGGAGTCCCGAAAACCGGATGATTCAATACATTGATGGCGTCCAGCCGAAATTCGAATTCCTTCGTTTCCGTAATCCTGACGCGCTTGATCAAATCGGCATCGAAGCGGACTAAACCCGGCCCTTCAAGCCATTTCAGACCCATGTTGCCGATCTGGCCGGGCGCAGGATTCACGAGCAGCAGATTACCCTGAGCATCCGCTATCGCCTTGTTGCTGAATGTGCCCTGGAGCCCGTTGGACGTCGTCACACTGCCTCTCGCCGGATCCGCGATCTGCTGAATGCCCGGAAAATACGTCACGCCGTTCGATAGTTTGGTGACCTGTCCCAGGTTCTTCGGAAAATCTCCGACGATATTCGGAGTGCTGACATTTGAGGCCGCGGAAGTGGCCGGAATAATGGTGGCTACTGAAGCCGTAACGCTGAAAGGCTGCCCGGAAGTCACATTGGCGATTCCGCCGAGCTGCCAACGTTCAACCAGGCGCTGAACCCATCCCGGAACATTGCTGAGCAGCGGCCGGCCCGGGCCAAAAGGCAATTCGTACGTGCCGTTGGTGATGAACGCATGTGTCCGGTGGAAACCCAGCACCGCTTTGTTCAACCGCTGGTTGTTGGGATCACGATAGTCGATGGCAGCATCGCCGTCGTTTTCACCCAGGGCGCGGCTCCACACGTACGATGTTGAATTGGTGAATCCTTTCGACAACCGCTTTGTCACCTGGAGCTGCAGCGAATGGTATGTCGAGCTTCCCGGATTCGAGTTCAGCGTCACGGTCTGGAATTGCGGATTCAGCACGAAGAAATTCTCCGGGAACAATCCGCTGTTCCTCACGAAACCGCCGCCCTTTCCGGTGACGCTCGTGCTGCGGTTCAGAAAGTCCGCAAGCTGGCCGATACTGCCGTTGGCGATGAACGTTCGGGTGCTGGTGAAGGTACGCAGAGCTGCGGATCCGGTAAGCGTGGTGCCATTGACGACTCCTGCACCCGGAATATTCAGCCCCTTTAGCATGGCGTCGAATAACGGCGCGTCACCGCCGGCTCGAGTGGTATTGAATGCCTGAAGGAATTGGTTTCTGAAAATGTCGACCGTATTGAGCTGAACTCCGCCGTAGAGCTTTGTGCCCTTGCTCCCGACGTAAGCGACGTCCAGCGTCAAATTCGAAGCGAGTTGCCGTTGAATTCCAAAATTGAAGTTTTGAATATAGGGATTCGGACGGGAGCTGGAATACATCTGGAACACATTCGCACGCTGGCCATCAAGCGGGTCGGGTTGGAGCGGCGTGATTTTCGGTATGGGCAGCGTAAAATTCGCCAGCGACATGTAGGGGGCCTGCGTGTAGATAAGTCCCTTTGCGCCGGAACCGCCAAACGTGCCCGGCAGCGAACCCGCGACCGCGGCTATGTTACCTGGGACGTTCTTCAGCGTGTTCGTTACATAACTCCAGCCATAGCCGGCGCGAAGGACGGTCTTGTCCTTTCCAAACCAGGGAAGCGACCAGCTCAGGCCAAAAGCGGGAGCAAAATTTTTGTAGTCATCGTTATAAATTTGTTTGTCGGGATTGGGTGAATTCTTGCCGACGAACTGTACGGTCGTCGAGGTGCCGCAGGAAAATCCACATACGCCATTCTCTGCGCCAACGGCCCTTCCGAGTTGGCCATTACTGTCCCAGGGCACTCCGTACCAGTCATAACGCAGACCCAGATTGAGCGTCAGAGCCGAAGTGACTTTCCATGTGTCCTTGAAGAAGCCACTGATTTCATTCCCGTGCACATCACGTTTCTTGATTTTGACTCCGTCGGCGTAGCCGAGAAAAACCGGATTCTTCGTATCGCGGATATCGAAGCCCTGCATGATCTGTGCTACCGAGCCGGAGAGGTCGGTCAGCAAATTTCGAGCTGTTGTCTGGTTGTTAC
>WNFT01002206.1_pt1 | contig 16656 bp, 16 predicted proteins | sample 5400191 | NCBI WGS metagenome assembly WNFT01 (sample SAMN13153359, study PRJNA577476) | soil metagenome | isolation source: 80 cm saprolite under Madrone tree | place: USA:California | collected 2016-06-14 | reverse complement strand
AACAGGCCGGGAGACAGCTCGCGATCGCCCAAGTGGTTCGAAGGGAACCATCTCGCGGCCTTGCTCGTCTACCCCGTGCTCACGAACTTCGCGCAGACGAAAGACATCAAGGCCTTCCTCAAGGACCTCTGGCAGCGCGATCGTCCCGCCTTTCTCGCCGCTGCGTCCGAGTACGTCGTCTTCTTCGGGTCGATGGCCGCGCTCTTCCTGATCGACTGGCGGAAGGCGCTCCTGTTCTTCTTCATCCCCCAGCAGGTCGCGCTCTTCTCCATCCAGGTGGTGAACTACCTGCAGCACATCGAGACCGACGCGTACAGCGAGTGGAACCACTCGCGGAACTTCGTCTCCCGGACCCTCAACGTCCTGCTCTTCAACAACGGCTACCACACCGTGCATCACTTGAAGCCGGGCGTGCACTGGTCGGAGCTTCCGCGGCTGCACGCCGAGCACGCCCATCGCATCCACCCCCTGCTGCTCCAGGACTCCTGGCTCCGCTACGTGGGCTACACGTACTTCCTGCGCCCGTTCTCGCAGGCTCCCGCGCCGGCGCTCCCCGCCGGAGAGGTGCCCTAGGCTCTTCCACCGGGTGCGCCCACGTGCGCGTAGCAGCGCGCACCTTTACAGCGCTGGCGTCCACCGTCGACTATCACTGGAATGGGCCGGCCGCCCGAGCGAGGTGTGGTTCTGGTTTCGAAATCCCGCAAGCACGACCTGAAGCTGTTTCCGCAGGTGCGCGATGCCCTCCAGGCGCTCGTCCCGAAGAAGATGCGGCGGCGGATCACGCCACAGGCATCGATCCTGGGCGACCTGGGGCTCGACTCGCTGAAGGTCGTCGAGCTCACCATGCTGCTCGAGAAGCAGCTCGGCCGACCCGTGTTCCTTCCCGAGTGGATCGCCAGCGTCGAGGATCCCGCCGACCTGACGGTCGAGTCGCTCGCCCGTTTCCTCGACGCCGACAAGAGATGATCGCCGGGTGCACTGGATCGCTGCGGCGGGGAATCCTCTATCTCACGCTCGATACCCGCGGCTCCTCGGTCAACGTTTTCACGCCTGCGGTGGCTCTGGAGCTCGAGCGCGAGCTCCAGGCCGGTCTCGCCGCCGGAGCGCGCGCGGTGGTCCTGCAGAGCGGCAAGCCGGGAAGTTTCGTCAATGGGGTCGGGCTGCTGCTCGCGGCTTCCTCAAATTCCGAGGAAGCGGCGATGGAGCGCGCGCGGACGCTGCAGCGCTGCTACGAGACGCTGGCGGCGGCGCCGGTTCCCACCATCGCCGCCGTCGAGGGGAACTGCTACGGCTGCGGGCTTGAGCTGGCGCTGACCTGCGACTACCGGGTCGCCCGCGACAGCTACGATACCCATTTCTACATGCCCGAACTGCGCGACTACGCGTTCATCCCCCTGTTCGGGGGCACGCAGAGGCTGCCGCTGCTCCTCGGCCTTCGCGCCGGGATGCAGGTCCTCCTCGGAGAGCGCATCGAGGCGCGGCGGGCGCTGCGCATGGGCCTCGTCGACCGGCTGGCGCCCCGTGACGGCGTCGGCGAGGTCGTGCGCACCGTCCTCCTCGAGCTCGGGTCGCGCGGGTGGCCGAAGCGTTCCGGTCGCCTTGCACGAAGAGGGGCCGACGTCGATCTCGGCGCGTTGCCCGGCCCGGAGCGACGGCTGGCCCGTGAGTGCCTGCGGCTGGCACGGCTGCCGTTCTTGCCCGGCTACCGCCTCGAGGATGGTCTGCGCGAGGAGATGTCGAGCTCCTGGCGGAGCGTCGGAACGAAGGAGTCGGAGCGCGCCATATCGTTCTTCTTCGTCCGCCAGACGGCCAAGGCGCATGCGATCGGCAGCGCGGCCTACCAGCGGCCGGACCGCGTCGCGCTGTCGGTGGAGCGGCGGACGCCGTTGCTGCGGCAGCTTGCGCGGATCCTCGAGGAGCGGCGACTTCCCGGAGTCGACTTGCGACGCCGAGGATCGATCGCGTTCGCGACGAAGGGAATCGCGCGAGCCTTCACCTGCGTCGTCGGCGCGCTGCGCGGCGACGCCGACTGCAGCGCTTTTTTGCCGTTTCCCCAAGCGGAGGTTCCTCCCATCGAGATCGTGCCCCCGGCGGACGCCCAGATGCCCTGGCGGAGCGGAGCGGCGCTCTTCCAGGTTCTGGAGCAGGCAGGGTTCACTCCGGTGGTGACACGCGCGCGCGACCGATTCGTCAGCGAACGCCTGTTGGAAGCGTTCGCGGCCGCCGCTGGCAGCGGGCCTTCGCGCGGTGCCCTGCTGGAGTTCGGATATCGCCTTCCGCGCTCCCTCGCTCGGCGGCTCCGTCCCGGTGGAACTTCGACCACCATCGGCGAGCGCGTTTCGCGCGCGATCGCGGCAGCATGCATCGCCGCGCTCGATCGGGAGGAGCTGACCCATCCTTCGCAGGCCGACCTGCTGGCCGCCGTCCTCTTCGGGTTTCCTGCCGTTCGCGGCGGGCTGCTCCGGCACGTGGCGTCGGGCACGTCGCCCCTCGCCCGCGACGCGGCGCGCGTGCTCGGGCGGTGATCAGCCATCGGACATACGGCGGCGCGCGATGAAGCGCGCCAGCGCTCCGCGCGCAGCATCGAGGAGCCGGACCGGCAGTGCGGCCCGCAGCGGCTCGGCGCCATGGAAACCGCTGTTCAGATAGCGATCGCGGGCGTCGCGGCGCATCAGCTTGCCGCTGGAAGTGCGCGCCAGCGAACCGGGTTTGAGCAGGCGAACCTCCTTCGGCGAAAGGCCGATGTGTTCCGCTACCGTAGCCCGCACCGCATCCGCCAGCTCCAGCAGCTCCGCCGGAGAGCGAGGCTGCACTTCCGCGAGCACGACCAGCGACTCCGTCCCCAGCTCGATGTTGGTGATCCCGAAGGCCACCGACCGGCCCGTGCGAACGCCGTCCACCTGCTCCGCCGCTCGCTCTATGTCGGAGGGGGAGTAGGAGCGCCCGGCCACGATCACCAGGTCCTTGAGGCGGTCGACGACGTACAGCTCGCCGTCCGCGAGATAGCCCACGTCGCCCGTGCGCAGCGACGTGCGCCGCTCGCGGTGCAGATGGTGCTGCTCGTAATACCAGGGCGAAACGCTCGGGCCCCGAATCCAGATCTGCCCGAGTCGCCGTTCCGGCAGAGGCGTGTGGTCCGGGGTGACGCTGACGATGGTGATCTCGTGCCCGTCGATCGGCGGCCCCAGCGAGACCACGGGGATCGTCGCGGGCCCGGGCGGCGCCGCAGCGGCGATTCCGTTCGCCAGTTCGTCGCGGAGGACGTGATCGACCTTCACCCCGCGGCCCAGCGGCGGAAACGCCGCCGCCAGCGTGCACTCGGCGAGGCCGTACACCGGCAGGTAGCTCGAGCGGCGAAAGCCCATCGGCGCGAGCCTGTCGCAGAATGCCTCGGCGACGGCCGGGTCCACCGGCTCGGCGCCGTTCATGGCGGCGCGGAGCGAGGAGAGGTCGAGGTTCTTCAGGTCTTCGTCGGCGACCTTGCGCGCCACCAGCCCATAGGCGAAGTTCGGAGCCACGGTCACCGTGGCGCGCGCCTCCGAGACGGCTTCCATCCAGCTCGCGGGCCGCAGCATGAACTCCAGAGGCGAGAGCAGCCAGCAGACCACGCCATGCGTGACCGGCGCGAGCAGCCCGCCGATCAGGCCCATGTCGTGGTACAGCGGCAGCCACGAGACCATCCGATCGCGGTGGTCGACGTTGAGCGCCTTGCCCACCGCGTCGACGTTCGCGGCCAGATTGGCGGCAGTGATCACGACGCCGCGCGGGGTCCCGGTGCTGCCCGACGTGTACTGGATGAGCGCCGGCTCATCCCCCGTCGCCGGCCGCGCCTCGGGTGCGGCGCAATGGGCGAGGGAGCGCGGCTCGATCACCGGCAGGCCCTGGTCGAGCAGGCCGGACTGGCGCAGGTGTGCCGCGGTCCGCCGGTCGGCGAAGACGGCGGAGGGCGCGGCGTCGCGCACCACGCTTGCCAGCCGGTTCACGAACGCCGTCGGCCTGGCGAATCCGTCCAGCGAGGGCAGGGGAACGGGAACCGCGCCGATCAGCGACGCCCCGAGAAACCCGTCCAGGAACGCGCGCCCGGTGGGCACGCAGAGCAGTACGCGATCGCCGCGGCGCAGGCCGCTGGCCACCAGCGCCGCGGCGCAGTTGCCGGCGCCGCGGCTCCATTCGCCGAGCGTGACAGGCTCGTCGCGAAACCTTCCGCGGGCAACGCTGCCCAGCAGGTGGACCGCCGGGCGGTCCGGCTCGCGCGTCGCGCGGGCGAGCAGCCGCGCGGTGATCGAGTCAGGCATCCGAGATGAGCCCTTTCACCAGGCCCGACCCGAGGCGGCGCCGGAGACGGCGTGTGGGAAACCCGCAGCGCTCGAGCTGATCCGGCACCAGCGTCCGGTAGCGGTGCAGGATGCCCAGCCGCTCCATCCGCTCCAGCGCGTGCCGGCGCATCTCTCGCGCCGTGAGGCCGAGCTCGTCCCAGACCGGCTCGGCGAGATGGGCGGCCACGCTCGCGCGGATGCTCTCGAACACGAGGTTCTCCATCTCCGGAGCGACCGTGCCGGCGAGCACCTTCGCGAGCGGCTCGCGCAGCTCCTGGCTGTAGGCGAGGTGGCGGGCCTCGTCCCTCAGGTTCAAGCGCAGGACGGCTGCGAGCAGCGGCTCGCGCGCCCTGGTCACCAGGGTGGCGAGCAGCGAGGCCGCGTTCCACTCGAACACCACCTGCCCGATCAGCACCTTCATCTCCGGCGAAGCGCACGCCTCGAGCGCCTCCAGCGCGGACTTCAGCTTCCAGCTGGGCGGGTAGAGCACGCCTGCCTTCTCCGAGAGGTATCGATGCAGCGCCAGGAAGTGCTTGGCCTCCTCCTGCGCGATCAGCGCGAGCAGCTCGCGGTGTGCGGGCCGCTCCTTGGCCGTGAGCACCAGCACTTGCGCGACCAGGGCCTCGCCGCTGTGCTCGCCAACGAGGAGATTCGAGAGATGGAAGCAGGTCTCGCGAAAGACGAACGAGTGCCGCTGTGCAGCGCTCATCTGGCGAAACTGCCTCAGGCCCGCTGCGAAGAAGCTCTCCCAGGGAAAGATGTGGCGGTCCGGATCGACCTCGAGGTGCCACGGCAACTCCTCGAACTTCCAGGCGTTGCGCAGCGCCGATTCCACCAGAGCGCCGACACGATTCACGTGGGCACCGCCTGCAGCGATACCGCCACGGTGGTCCCTCTACCGGGTTCGCTTTCCACGCGAACGGTGCCCTGCTGGGCCGCGACCAGCTCCTGCACGATCGAGAGACCGAGGCCGGTCCCGGAGCCGGGCGGCTTGGTGGTGAAAAAAGGATCGAAGATCCGCGAGAGGTTCTCCTTGCTGATGCCGCAACCGTTGTCGGCCACCGAAAGCTCCACCCGTTCCCCGTTGCTGCGAGCGGCGATGCGCACCTCGCCGGTCTGCGGGTCGACGGCCTGCAACGCGTTGTGGACGATGTTCAGGATCACCTGGAACAGGTCCTGCGGGTTGGCCCGCACCATTTCGCCGTCGATCTCCTGGACGATGCGAACGCCTTTAGGAGTCTGCGGCGCCATCATCTTGAGCGCCAGCGGCACCACCTCGGAGAGCCTCACCGCGGCCGAAGCATTGCCGCTCTCCTTGCGACCGAAGAGCAGCAGCTGGCGGGTGACTGCGGTGATCCTCTCCAGGCTCGCGTCGATGTCCGCCATCATCGCCTCTGCCGCCGGCACCGCAGCCATGTGCTTGCGCAGCAGCGCGACGTTTCCGCGCAGGAAGTGGATGGGGTTGTTCATCTCGTGCGCAACGCCGGCCACCATGCGCCCGAGCGCGACCATCTTCTCGTTCTGCACCAGCGACGTCTCGGCCCTCTTCAGCTGCTCGAGCGCCTCCCGGATCTTCCTGGCCTGGGCGCGCAGGCGGAGATGGAGCTCGATCCGCGCGTGCAGCTCCTGGAGGTCGAACGGCTTGTGGACGTAGTCGTCGGCGCCCGCCTCGAAGCCCGCCACCTTGGACTCCACCTCCTCACGCGCAGAAAGGAGGATCACCGGGACCTCGGTAGTGCGGCCGTTGGCGCGCACCTCTCGCGCAAGCTCGATGCCGTCGAGACCCGGCATCATGATGTCGGAGACGATCAGGTCCGGCGGCTCGGCGACGATCGCCTGTACCGCCGCGGTGCTGTCCGCGAAGGGCGAGACGCGGTACCAGCGCCCCAGCTCCTGCGCGAGATAGGCGAGGAGCTCCGGGTTGTCTTCCACGACGGCGAGGCGGGGGCCCGCCGTGCCCACCGGCTCGACGTGCGTCGACGGCGCCGGTTGCAGGCGCGACTTGGGCAGCTCGGGCTCGCTGGCGGAGGCGGCGGCGACCGCGACGCGCGGCAGCCCCGTGAGGTGCACGGTGAACGTCGTGCCGCGGCCCGGCTCGCTGTCCACTGCGATCCGGCCGCCGTGCAACGTCACCAGCTGCTTCACGATGCTCAGGCCGATGCCCGTGCCCTGGAAACGGCGCGTGGAAGAGGACTCCAACTGGACGAATCGTTCGAAGATCCGGTCGACGTCTTGAGGGGCGATTCCGATTCCCTGATCCGCGACGCTGATCCAGATCCCTTCCCGATCGCTGCCGACCGCCACCTTCACCACTCCGCCCGGCCGGGAGAACTTGCAAGCGTTGGAGATCAGGTTGAGCACGATGCGATCGAGGTGCCGCTCGTCACCGCTCCAGACGAAGGGACCGCCCTCGACCACCTGCACCTCCAAGCGCAGGTCCAGCGACTCGGCGTAAGCCTGCGCCTCCTCGGCGATGCGCTGGACGGAGGCGCTCACGTCCACGGGGACCCGGTCGATGCGGGGCTCGCCCGACTCCAGCTTCGCGAGGAGGAGCAGATCGTTGATCAGCTGCAGCAAGCGGGACGCGTTGCGGTGGATGGTGTCGACGAGCGTGCGCTGCACCGGCTCCAGCTTCCCGTGCGACTCGCGCGAGAGGGAGGACGCCGGGGCGAGGATCAACGTCAGCGGCGTTCGCAGCTCGTGGCTGACGTTGGCGAAGAAATCGCTCTTCAACCGGTCGAGCTCGCGCAGCCGCTCGTTCGCCTTCTCCAGGTCGATGCGCAGCCTGATCTCGCGCAGGAAGAGATTCGTCACCACCCGGTTGCCGATGCAGGTGATGAGCGCAGTATCGACCAGCAGCATGAGGTTCGAGACGATGTGCTTGTCGCCGAGTGGCTCACCGGAGAGGATGGCGACCGAGAGATAGCTCAGCGGTAGCAGCCCGACGGTGCCGATCACCGCAGGCAGCGGAGCCGGGAAGAGGACCGCGATGCCGAACATGATCAGGTAGTAGGGAAAGAGGAACTGGGTGTTTGCCACTCCGGTGAGCAGGAGGTTGGACGTCTCGGCCGCGTTGCACAACACCCCGGCGAGCACGGCGATCGGCAGCCAGGGGAACCGGCTGAAGGAGTACCGCCGCACGGCGAAGAGCAGGAGCAGGATCAGCGCATCGGACGCTGTAGCCGTGACGATGGCCTGCGGCAGCTTGTCCGGGTAGTACGCGCTATCGTAGGCGACGATGGTGAGGGGAATGATCACCATTGCCATCCAGGAGCCGGCGATGGTGCGGTCCAGGAAGGTCCGGCTGACCTCGGACGCTACGCGCGGATCGCGGCGAGCCGCCACCGCGACACGTGCCGCGGCGACTGCGCTGGAAAGCGCCTTCGCACGTTTCCCCCAACCCATGATGAGGGAAGGATATCGGTCCCTTGGGCTGCGATCAACGATGGTGGTAACATTCGCGCCATGTCGGAACCCTCCTACCGCCTCCTCGTCGTCGACGACGAGCCCCTGGCGCTGAACCTGGCCAGGCGCGTATTCGAGACCGAATCCGACATCGCCCTGCACTCGGCCACCTCGGCGGTCCGTGCCCTCGAGATGGCCATGATTCACGACATCGACCTGGTCATCACCGACCAGCGCATGCCCGAGATGACCGGCCTGCAGTTCCTGGCCCGCGTCCGCGAGGTGCGGCCGCGCGCCCTGCGCGTTCTTCTCACAGCGTTTCCGGACACTTCGGTCGCGCTGAAGGCCATCAACGAAGGCTTGCTGTATCGATTCATCCTCAAGCCCTGGGAGCCGGAGGACATGCGGGTGACCGTGCGGCGCGCGCTGGAGACCAAGCGCCTCTCGGACGAGCATGACCGGCTGGTGAACCAGCTCAGGACCAGCTACGACGAGCTGGTCCAAGCCGAGCACATGGCGGCCCTGGGACGCCTCTCCGCCGGCATCGGGCACGAGCTCAAAAGCGCGGTCGACCCCCTCCTGGCGGGCCTCGCATCCCTCGAAGTGCAGCTGGGGCGCTTGCTGGAGGCTGGCGGCGCGGCCGCCCGCGCCGTACAGCGGGAATTCGGCGCCGACGAGGTGGAGCGCCTCAAGGAGGCCGTGCTTCGCGCCACTCCTGACGTCGCCGGCGGGGCGGAGGAGTCGCTGGCGGCGATCCGCGCCTCGGGCGCGCAGCTCGAGGCGCTCGCCCGGGGCGTGCAGAGCTACACGGCGTCGGTGGAGCCCGAGCCGTTCGACATCAACCAGGCGGTGCTCTCGGCGGTCCAGCTCCTCTCGCACCGGCTGCGCGAATCCGTCCGCCTGGAGCGCAATCTGCAGGCAGTTCCGCTCGTTCGCTGCCGGGGGCCCGAGATCACCCAGGTGGTGCTGAACCTGCTCGGCAACGCGGTGGACGCGGTGGACCGCGCGCCCGAGCCGACCATCCACGTGCGCACCTGGCAAGAAGGTGCCAGCGTGAGGCTCGAGATCGCGGACAATGGAGCCGGGCTCGACCCCGCCATCGCGCAGCGGCTCTTCAAGCCGTTCACCTCCACGCAGCCGATCAGCCGGGGCCGCGAGGTGGGACTGAGCGTCTGCAAGAGCATCGTCGAGAACCATGGCGGCAGCATCGAAGCCGCCGCCGACGGTACCCGCGGAGCGCGCTTCACCGTGACGCTGCCGGCGATCGCCGCGGTTTGAGCGGCAGCGGCGCGGGAGCGCGGCCGGCGAGGATGTCGTCGGCGCGGCGCTGGACCGCGGGCGCCATTTCCGGATGGGTGAGGACGTAGAACTCGCCCGAGCGCACCGCGCGCACCGTCCGTTCGGCGACCGCTTCCGGGGACATGCCGTGCGCGACCAGCGACCGGACCACCGGGTCGGCTCCCGGGGCGGATCCCAGCAGCCCGGTTGCCACCCAGCCTGGACACAGCACAGAGACCCCGATCGGCGCCCGCCGCAGCGCCAGGTCCTGCACCAACGCCTCGGAGAGGGCGACGACGGCATGCTTGGTGGCGCTGTACGCGCCTGCCAGCGGTGGGGTGACCAGCCCCGCCATGGAGGCGGTGTTCACGATGTGCGCCGCCGCGCCCTGCGCGATCATCCGCGGCACGAACGCCAGGCAGCCGTGGATGGCGCCCCAGAGGTTTACGCCCAGGATGCGCCGCCAGCGGGCCAGCGGAACTTCCCAGACCGCGCCGTACTCGGCGATCCCGGCGTTGTTGCAGAGGAGGTGGACCGCGCCGAATCGGGCGTACGCCTTCCTCGCCAGCGACTCGACGTCGGCGAAGCGGGAGACGTCGGCCGGGAGCGCGAGCGCACCGGGAAGTCGGGGCAACAACTCCTTCAGGCGGCGCCGATCCACGTCGGCGATGACCAGGCGCATCCCCTCGCGCGCCAGCCTGTACGCGAGGGCGCGGCCGATGCCGCTGGCCGCGCCCGTGATGACGGCGGTCTTGCCGCGGAGCGAGCGCACCGCGGGAGTCTACTCCGCGGCGGAGTCCCCGGCGTCGTCATCGTCGCCGTGGTCGTCATGGTCATGGTGCCCGCGGGGGCGGCAGACCTTGCCGGTGACGCTGCCCAAGAAGCTGGCCCCGGTGAACTGGCCCTGTGAAGTCAGCATGCCCTTCGCGCCCGTGAAGGCCCCGGTTCCGGCCACCACACTCTGGAACTCGAAGTATGCACCCTTGCCCATGTCGAGGACGCCGCGATCCCGGATCGTCAGGGTCCCGGCGGGAGTCCTGATGATCAGGTTGCCGGTGTAGTGAAACACGGTGTCGACATGCGTCGGGGTGAACGTGGCTGCCGCGAAGCTGGTGGTGCCCGCGAGAGGTCCTGAAAAGACCCTCCCCTCCGTGCAGAGGCCTACTGTCGGGCTCGGATTCTGTGCGGAGCAGGATGACAAAGTGGTGGCGATCCTGGCATCGATGGCCGTGCATCGAGCGCGAGCGCCCCCTGAAGCGAGGGCGAGGGCGAGCGCTGGCACTGCAGTCGAGACGAGTCGCATGGGTCTGCTCCCTGGCCCGCCGAGTAACCCTGGTCGCGAGTAGCATTCAAGACGCTCCTGTGAGTGGATGTAATTTTACAGAGCCACATCCTCGCCGCGGTGCGCCGCGGCGATCTCCGCGATCCCGACGGCGAATGGAACGAATAGGGCGGCGAGCCCGAGGGCGGCGACGCCCGGCCATCCCCACCGGGCATAGGCCGCGCCGGCGGCGCTGATCCCCGCCGCGCCGCCAAGATAATAAAGCAGCACGTACAGGGAGTTTGCCCGGCCCCTGCTTTCGGTCAGCCTGGCGTTGAGCGACCCGACCGCCGCCGAATGCATGGCGAAGAACCCCCCGCAGATGGCGGTGAGGCTCGCCGCGATCGCCGCCAGCGAAGGAATGAGCGTGAGCGCGATGGCGGCTGCGAACAGTGCCGAGCCGAGGACCAGGGTGGTGCCGGTGCCGAAGCGGTTCGTCAGCCTGCCCGCGAGCGGACCGGCGGCGATCCCCATCACGTACGCCAGATAGAGCAGCGTGATGGCGCGGACGCTGGCGTGGAGCGGCGGCCCCGAGAGGTAGAAGGGAACGTAGTTGAACATCGCCGAAAAGACGAAGAAAGCGAAGAACCCCACCGAGAGCATGCGAAGCAGCTCGGGGCGCGAAAGGAGGCGAAGAAACCCGGTGCTCTTTGTCTTCCTACGCGGAGGGGGTTGGTCGCGCGGGAGCCAGCGGACCGCGGCGGCAACCGCGCCAGCGACGATGGCGGCTGCCCCGATGAACGCGAGCCTCCAATGCTCCGCCGGAAAGACGAATCCGCCCAGCAAGCGCCCGCCCATGCCGCCGGTGACCGTGGCGGACACGTACCAGCCCATCATGACGTTCAGCCGTTGCGGCGGGAGGGTGCGGGAGAGGTAGGCCGCAAGGCAGGTGCTCAGCGAGGGGACGAACAATCCCTGCACGAAGCGCGCGGCGATCAGCACGCCGATGGAATGCGTCAGCGCGCAGGTCATGCTGGCGATGGCCACGACCGCGCCTCCGGCCACCACGATGGGACGGACCGGGAACCGGTCGGCGAGCACGCCGAACGGGAGGTTCGCGAGCGCGATGCCGAGGACGACCGCGGAGACCGTGAGCGAGGCGATGCCCGGCGTGACGCCGAACTCAGCGCGCAGGATCGGCAGCACCGGCTGGGTGACGTAGACCGTCAGGAACGTCGCCGCGACCAGCGCGAACACCACCGCCTGCACGCCGCGTTCGCCGCTCGAGTCTCCCACCCGGGCGCGCAAGCTATCGCGAACGCGAGGCTAGGTGTAATCGCGGCGGACCACTTCGCCGGGCCGGGCCGGTTCACGGAGCAGTCCCAGGGCGTCCATCAGGATCCACTTTTGCAGGGCCTCGTCGTTGGGGCGCCCGAGCGAGTGGCCGGCGATGAAGCCGCGGGGGCAGAGCGCCCGGGGCGGCCGCGCCTGGGCGCTCTCTTCCGGCTCGACGGTGATCAGGACCGTGGAAATCCCCAGCATCTCGATCGCCCGTTGCACCGTGACCACGGTGCGGTGGCAGAGCCGTCAGCCGCCCGTGAGCAGGACGGCGTCGGGCCGCGCGGCCGAGACGGCGCGCGCGAGTTGCGGAACGGTGGTCTCGCGCAGCTCGCGCAGCGCCTGTGAGTAGCCCATCGAGAAGTGTTCGGCGGTCATCCCGGCGATCCGTCCTTCGCGCGCCAGGGACGCGAGCCGGTCGATGGGAAAGAGGCAGTTGATGTCGCGATCGATGCAGGCGTGATCGTAGTGCGCGTCGTCATAGGCCAGCTCGGACCCGGCGAGGCTCGAGTCGATCCGCCGGAAGGTGTTGTCTCCTTCGACGTTGAAGGGCGTGTCGGTCTTCGCCCGCACCGCGGCGGTGCTGACCAGGCAGACCAGCGATTCCTCCAGCGGCTTCACGAACGGCGTGAACGGCACGCAGTAGCGCGAGAGCTCGAGCGGCTTCTCCATCCTCACCTCAGCTTGTCGAGCGCCTCCATGATCTTGTCGGTGGGCGGCTGCTCGGCGATGTCGTGGATGTCGATGTAGCGGAGGATGCCCTGCTGATCGACCACGAAGATCGCCCGTTCCGCCCGCCCTTCGCCGCGCAGCACGCCGTACTGCACGCAGACGTAGCCGTACGGCCAGGTGTCGCTGAGCAACGGGTAGGAGAGGCCTCCCATCGACTTGGCCCATGCCTCGTTGCTGAATACCTGGTCCACCGAGATGCCCAGGACCTGGGCATTGCGCCGCTCGAACTCGGAGAGGTCCTCCTCGTACGAGGGCATCTGGACCGTTCAAACGGGCGTGAAGGCCGCCGGGTAGAAGGCCAGCACCACGCTCTTCTTTCCGCGATAGTCGCTCAGGCGGACATTCTTGCGAGGCCCCCCTTTTCCCGCTCCGTCGCCAGTGGCGATCAGCTCGAAGTCAGGAGCCTCCTCGCCGACCTTGAGCCGCCACACCGGCCTGCTCGGTTGTGCCATCGATGCTCTCCGCTGCGCGACATTCCGCGCCGCTGGGTCTTATGCCCCCGAATCGCGACGCGCGCGACTGGGAACGTACGCAGGTGACCCTGGCCTGGCCCGCCCGCCCGGTCGGCATTTTCAGCAACAATTTCTTGTCCGCGACGGGAACCGGCTGATTTTTCAGCCGGTTCCCGGTGGCTGGTCGCGCCAACGTCTCCTCGCCAACGCGGGGGTGCTTGATCGCGCATCCGGCCATGGCGCAGGCGGACCACACGATCCCGGCACAGGCTGCCGGCCGCTTTTTCCGTAGCTCACCTGGATTCCCGAACCCACTCAGCGTGGGAGGAGCGAAGCAATGCCTCGTTTGATTGGCTCGACAGCTCTCTTGCTCGTCTCGTTGCTGGCATCCCGTGCGAACGCGCACGGGGCCCCGGCGGAACTCGTCAAGGCGCGCCAGCTCGTCTTCGGCGTGGAGAACGTCGACGCACGCACCGGCGCAGTCGACAGGGACAAGGTCATCTTCTCCTGGCTGACGAACGCGACCCTCGCCGCCTCGATCAAGGGCCACATCGTCCTGCTGGATACGTTCGTGCACCGCGCCGAGATCGTTCCCGGCCGGACGCCGTTCGTCGTCGAGGACCTGGTCAGCCTGAGCCCCGAGGCGGCATTCATCGGCCACGGTCACGGCGATCACGCCGACAACGCAGCCTGGCTCGGAGCCAAGCTCGGGATCCCGCTCTTCGCATCGGAAGAGACATGCACCGAGCTGAGGGCCGACGCGGTCCGCTTCGTCGGCACGGGCGCCCTCACCAGCTCGACCATCGACTGCAGGAACGTCACCTCGGCGGGATCGCACCCGGGCGCCGAGGTCGTGAAGATCAACGTGCTCGAGCCGGTCGCCTCGATCACCGCCTTCCGCCACCTGCACTCGGGCACCTCGTACCCACAGAGCAGCGAGCCGGTCAAATTCGACATCACGCCGGTGAAAAACATCGCGGATCCGCGCGACGCGGACATGTACCCGCCGGGGATCGCGCACTCGTTCAGGACGATGGGCCCCAGCGGCGGTCCGATCAGCATCTACTACCACTTCGTCGTGCGCGGCGATCACAACTTCACCTTCGTCTGGCACAACACGACGGGCGACTTGCACCATGGCTGCACCATCGATCACCAGCCGCCGGCGTGCTGGGATGACATGTTCCCCTCGGAGCACATCTCCGCGAACGTGAAGGCCCGGATTGCTGCGCTCCCCGAGACGGACGTCGAGTTCGGCTCGTTCGTCAGCCTCGGCTACGCCGTCAACGGCATGCGCGACCCGATCGAGAACAGCGCCACGCTGAAGCCGAAGGTGTACGTGCCCATCCACCAGACGAACGCGGCGCTGCCGACGTCGTCGCTCTACTTCAAGGTCGCGTACCTGAAGCAGCTCGACCAGATGATCCCCGCGCTCACGCCCGAGCAGCGCCCCGAGCCGCGCTGGATGGTGGACCCGGACGATTACCTGAAGCCGATGGTGTACGACCCGAAGGACGCGCGCTGGGGGAAGGGACGCAGGAGCCGCGAGCACGACGACGATCATGACGATTGACCTGTTCTTGCTGCTCAGATAGCTCGTCCGAGGCGAGGCGCCGTCAGGTCCACTGGACCTTGTAGCGCGCCTCGCCCCTGGAAGCGTCGCAGCGGATGTCCTCCGGCTCGTTGACGGTGCCCGCCACGCCGCAGAGCTCGAAGACGTAGGTGAGGTTGCCGCGCGTGACGTCGAAGAGCGCGGCCGGGACGTTCGGGCCATCGGCGCGCGCTCGAACCAGGCCCTGGCGCGGACCGAGCTCATCGTATTCGAACCGCATCCCGCGCAGGACCATGGTGTAGAACCGCTCCAGGTTCTGGAACACGGTGACCGGCGTGTTGCCGAAGAGCGCCGTGGCCATGCGCAGCACGGGCTCGATGACGGAGCCGCCCAGCTTGCGCCCGGCCGTGATGCCCAGGTCCACGCAGGCCTGGCGCCCGGCGACCGCGGAGAGCGCCGACTGAAGCTCGTCCATCGGCATGGCCGGCATCCACGCGAACGGGAACGGCGGCTTGTCGATCAGCTCGGCCGTGGCGGGCGAGACCTTCTGCTTCACCAGCGCGGCACAGCCTCGCTGGTGGGTGAACTCGACCGCCACGCGGAAGGCCGATCCGATGTATCCCCGCGCGTCCGTCGCTTCCGCGGCGTGTCCTGCGGCGGCAGCCTCATTTGCCGGGGTCATGGTCGCCTCCATCGATCCATTCCATCGCGTGGTCGGAGTCCTCGTGGCTCGAGCGGCCATGACTCACGTCATAGATCTGCGCCGTCCAGTAGGATCCGGTGGCGAAACCCGCGAGCTTGAACGGATTGAAGGTGGTCACGCTGGTGACCGCGCCGCCGATCACTCCCGCGGGAGCGGTGGCGGAATCGATCTTGAGGTTGCAGCCGGCGAGCACCAGGCCGCTCTCCGGGACGTTGTTGCTGATGATGGTGCAGGTGCCCACCGCCCGGTAGATGCCGTCCCGGAGCGTCAGGAGGAGGAAGAACTTCTGCGCCAGGCCCTCGGGAAAGAGCAAGCTGGTGATCTGTGCGCAGGCGGTCGCCTTGCCGATGGCCCGACCCTCATCCTTCTCCACCTCGCCGCTCCCCTCCCGCGTCTGGTAGGTGAAGAGCGTGCCCCGGATCCGGACGTTGGCCTTGAACGGCGCGACGTCGCAGATCGCCGGGTCCGGCGGAGAGGGGTCCTCCACGCTGCGGAACTGGAGCACGCGCGCTTGCGCGGACGCCAGTGCAGGCGCGAGCAGGGTCAGGACGGCCAATGCGCGACCGATTCGCCGGTTCATGATCATCTCCCTTTCGCTCAGAGGCGCACGAGCTGCGCGCCGTAGTTGACGTTGGCCCCGATCGCGGCCAGCACGACCAGGTCACCGCGACCCATTTCGACGATTCCTTCCTGAAGGTCTTCCGCGAGCAGGATCAGCATGCCCGCTGCCGAAGTGTTGCCGTGCCGCTCGACGTGGCAGGCCACCCGATCTTTCGGCAAGGCTTCGCGCTCGACGAAGCTGTCCATCAGCCGCTTGTTGGGCTGGTGGAAGTACCAGCGCGTCACCTCCGGCGCGAGCTGGCGATCCTCTCCGAGCACGCCGTCGATGGCCTTCTTCATGAACAGCGGATACGTGCGCGCGACCTGAGCTCCGTCGACGATGAAGGCGTGATCGGCGGGATTCGCCCGCCCCTGGAAGTCCAGGCGCAGGTTGCCGCCGCCCTTGCGCAGCACCAGCTCGGCGTGCGCGGTGCCGGCGAACGAGCGCAGGATGCCGGGTCCGTCCTCGTCCGAGGTGCCGTCGCCGCGCAGGATCAGGGCGCCCGCGCCATCGCCGAACACGTACATGGAGAGGAAGCCGTTCGCCTTCTTGCCGGAATCGAGCTGCTGCTCGGCGGTGTAGACATCGCGGTTCAGGTGGGCCGAGGTGAAGTTCGACCCGACCACCGCGATGGTGCGAAAGGTGCCGCCCTCGATCATGCGCCGCGCCATGTCGACGGTGTAGAGGGTCCCTCCGCACCCGCTGTCGAAGACCATGGCATACGCGTCCTCGCGGCAGCCCAGCCGGCGATGCAGCTCCATCGCGTCGTGGCTGAAGTTCAGCTCGTCGGGCGAGCAGGTCACCAGGAAGATGGCGTCGATCTCGCGGGCCTCGATCTGCGCCATCATCAGCGCGCGGCGAAGCGCCACCTCGGCCATGTCGGCGTTGTTCGCTGGATACAAGGTGCCGTCGTCGTTGGGCGGCGGCACTGCGCGCCCGGTCTTCTCGTCGAAGTCCCAGAGGAACCGGCGCTCGCGGATGCCGGTCTTCTCCTCGATTCGCTCGGCCGTCCAGCCCG
>WNFT01002818.1_pt1 | contig 16667 bp, 15 predicted proteins | sample 5400191 | NCBI WGS metagenome assembly WNFT01 (sample SAMN13153359, study PRJNA577476) | soil metagenome | isolation source: 80 cm saprolite under Madrone tree | place: USA:California | collected 2016-06-14 | reverse complement strand
GAAGTTGGGCACGTCGTCGGGATTTTCAACCTTCTGACGCGCCTCGCCGATGGCTTCGGCCTTCAAGTGGCCGCGGCAATCGAGGAGGCCGCGCGCACTCGCGTGCCACTGCGAAGGCCGATTGCTTGAAGAGCCGACCAGAGATTGCCCAATTCCTCTGAAAAAACAATCGTGCACTTCGAGGAAGTCAGCGCTTAACCACGCGAGTAAATCACGGCGCATATGCTACGCGTCACGGGCAAGAAAAGCTGGGAAGTGTAGCGCTCGCGTTGGCGGGTTGGCTTCCTGATCAACTCTATTGTTCCCCAAATTACGACCCTACCGTGAAATGCTGAAAATTGAGTCACGCCTCTATTCGAAGATTCGTGCTTTTCTCGGCCACGTTGTTGAAAAGCTCACAAGCTCGACCGACATAAGCGGCCCTGAGTCAGCGGCAGGAGCAGCAATTGCTCAGCCGAGCCGGAGCCATCGTATCCAAAGCTTTGACAGCGCAGCCGCGCGAGATCGGCTTCTTCTATTAAGCAGGTCGGTTACCGCCGATGCTTCAATGCCGGCGCTCGTGCCGGATGCGACGAGGCTCATTGATGAAAACTCTTTCGCCTTCATTCTAGCGGCCGCACTCGACCGTGGAATGCCGGCCGAGGTTGCCTGGACTATCCCGTATTGGCTTCTCCAAGAACTAGGTCACCTCGATCCGCGGCGACTAGCTGACATGAGGGAGCCCGAACTGCTCGCGGTAGTATCGCGACTCCCGAGGAAGCCTCGATATATTCAGGACGCACCTCGGACAATTCTTGAGTTGGCTCGACTGGTCAAATCGTTGGGCGAAGCGGAAACGCTGTGGCGCGGCCGAAGCGCAGACGATGTCAAGCGCCAATTGAAAGAAATCCACGGTGTCGGAGAAGGGATTGCGTCGATGGTTGTTATCCTCCTCGAGACATACCGAGGCGTGCGCTTCGCCGACCGGCAGCGGATGAACGTCAAGGCGGACGTCCACGTCCAGAGAGTTTTATATAGACTTGGCGCGGCGCGCGGTCGAAGCGAGAGCGAGGCCATAAGCGCAGCAGCGGCGCTAAATCCTGAATATCCCGGTGCCTTGGATCAGGCTCTTTGGACCATCGGTCAGCGGTGGTGTCATGAATCCGCTCCCGACTGCCTCAATTGTCCGATGACGGACCTCTGCATCAGAGTGGGTTTGTGATCATCTGTGTCGTGAACGTGTCGTCCCACAGTTTCATTTCAGGTCTCTAAGGGACATGCACCCCCTCAGAATGCCTCGATTATGTCTTGAAACACATCGAAATAGAAAAGTAGGGACATCCCTACGCAAAAGAGTTTCTGCGTGTCGAAGGCGGAGACGCGGAGCTGATCGACGCGATCAAGCAGCATCGATGGCGCGCATTGCCCGGCCTGACCCCGCGCATCCGCGCGCTCTGTCATGTCGCCGAAAAAATGAGCGCAAGGCCGACGCGGATGACGCGCGAGGACTGGCAACCGCTACGCGACCTGGGTTTCGGCGATCAAGAGTTGCTCAAGGTTGGGCACGTCGTCGGAATTTTCAACCTTCTGACTCGTCTCGCCGATGGCTTTGGCCTTCAAGTGGCCCCGGCAATGGAGGAGGCCGGGCGCACTCGCGTGCCGCTGAGAAAGCCGATTCCCTGAGGAGACCGCCGGTATGCGATTTGGTATAAGTAATTATGGTCCGGTTGGGACAAGCGGCCCCCAAAATGAAGTTGTGGGGTAATCGGTCCGGCAAGGGGAATGTCCTATGGAGCAGCGTGTTTACGTTGTAACGGCCATCTGGGATGACGAAGCCAAGGTGTGGGTGGCAGAGAGTGATGATGTACCAGGTCTCGTTACTGAAGCGCCGACACTCGAGGCGTTGCAGGATAAGATTCGTGTCCTGGTTCCCGAACTCTTGGAACTGAACCACCAGATGCCAGAGAGCGACGTTGTGGCGGTCGAAATCCGAGGTGATTACAGGCACGAAGAGCGGATCACCGTGCGCGCGGCCTGATGGCCGATTACGCTGATCAGGTTAAGCGTATTCTTAGAGACCACGGTTGTAACCGTGATCGACAAGGTAAGGGCGACCACGAAATCTGGTACAGTCCGATCTCCGGAAGAAAGTTCCCGGTTGATTACAAGATCCTCTCCCGCCATATGGCCAACGGAGTGCTCAAGCAGGCCGGCCTCCCAAAAGCTTTTTGATCATCTCAGGTTCGCGCAAATCAAATTGCCTACGCTGGCGGGATCGCCGGAGACATCGACCGTGATCGCGTCCGTCGGCTCTTCGAGCGTGTCGAACTGGCTCTGCAGCAGATCCTTGTTCATGAAGTGACCGGTACGCTGCGCGAGGCGATGTTCAATCAGCGCCTTGCAGCCCTTCAGATAAACGAACTTTACCCTGGCCGGATCGACCAGCAGAACGTCGCGGTACGCCTGCCTTAACGCAGAGCACGCGATTACGGCGTCAGTGCCTTCCGAAAGGCATTTCTCGATGAGGGCCCGCACCGCATTTAGCCACGGCAATCGGTCTTCATCGCTGAGCGGGATGCCGTGATTCATCTTCTCCTTGTTCGCGGCGGGATGCAGGTCGTCGGCATCGTAAAATCGCCATCCGATTTTCCGCGCCAGCAAATCGCCAACCGTGCTCTTCCCGGCGCCGGTTACGCCCATCAGGATGAGAACCATATCGGTAACATCAACTCTTTCGAACGTCCGCCCGTCACGATTTCGCGGGACTCAATCCGGAGGTGTCAATTATATTATGCGGCGGAGGCGGGGGCGGGTTGCGTTTTCGGCGGAGCGAGTCTTGGCGGCGCCGGAGTGACCCGCACAGGCAGGATAACCAGGCTCAGGCCTTGCGTCTGCAGCCAGTTCTGAATTTCCAGCGCCGTGTGATTATGCAAGAACCGGCTGACGAAACCGTCGAGTTCGTTGGTGAAGATGAGCTTGCCCGCGAAAAATACCGAGTGCGGGAACTCGCGCGCGACTTCGAGACACAGACGCTGAAGCTCGACGACGACGTCGGGTCCGATCGCGGTGCGCAACTCGGGATGGAACCCGAGGTCGGCCGCGAAGCGGCAGTACTCGACCATGTCGTCCGCCACCTGCTGCTCGAGTTCGCGCACTTCTTCGGGGCCCTTGAGCAGGGCGGAGTCAACTTCTCCGACGCTGACGAAAATGACGTTATGGAACTGGCCGTTAAACAGCCGCGGAATGGTCGTGAGCGTCGCCAGGCCGAGCCCGTTGAAACCGTTGACGAGCAACACCGCGGTGGGAGCGTTGGGGTCCCGTTCGGCCGGCCGTTTCTCGTCCGCGGCGAAAATCTCCGGCAGGAGGTTGGCCTCGAGTTGCTCAATCGCTTTGCGCACGGACTCATAATGGTTGCGGACCACCAGACAGACGCCGATTAACCCGCCGGTTATCGCCACCGTCACCCATCCGCCATCGTAAAATTTGAGCGTGACAGTGGTTACCAGGATGAGTGCCGTAAAAAAGCATCCGACGCCGTTGATGAGGAGCTTGTGCTGCCACCGTGGCTCCACACGGCGGGCCTTCCACCAATGCACCGTCATCCCGAACTGCGAAAGGGTGAATGTGATGAAAACGTTGATCGCGTAAAGCACGACGAGCATGTCGACACTCGCGTTGGTGCCGACCAGCACTGCCCCAGCGGCCAGACCCATTGCGAGCACGCCGTCCTGCGTGACCAGCCGCGTACTCAGGTTGGAGAAGCGCCGCGGCAGCCAGCGGTCATGCGCCATCGTGGCGAGCACCTGCGGGCCGCCGACGAAGCCGGTCTGCGCGGCGACGAAGAGCAGTGCGCCTTCGGTAATCAGCGTGAACGTCACGATTGGCGTACCGAGCGAGAGGCCGAACAGGCTCCATCCGGCGGCCATCTTCTCGAACAACACCGCGTTTAGCGTCTGACCCTTCACCGGTTCGACGTTAAACAACATGTAGCTGACCAGGATGCCGCCGGCGACGAACGCGAGCGAGAGAGCCATGTAGATCATGGTGCGCTTGCCCGTCACGGTGCGCGGCTCGCGCAGAATCGGCAAAGCGTTACTGACGGCCTCGATCCCGGTGTAGGTGCCGCCGCCGAGGCTATAGGCACGCAGGAAGATTATCGCGAGCACGAAAAACCCGAGGTTGTGGGCGCTCTGATGCGCTTGCACCACCGCGTTATGGAGCGCGTTCGGAAGCTCCGGCGCGCGATCAATCAGCGCGTACATGATGAGCCATACGTGCATCACGACGAAGGCGAGGAAAATCGGCAGCAGGGTCAGGACCGATTCCTTGACGCCGCGCAAATTCATAACGACCAGCAAAATGACGACGAGGATGCAGACCCAGAATTTGTAGTGCAGCCACGTCACGGGCATGAAGCTGAAGATCGCGTCGGCACCGCTCGCGATCGAGATCGAAATGGTCAAGATATAGTCGACCACCAGTGCACATCCCGAAACGAGGCCGGGATAACTGCCGAGCAGTTTGGTCGCAACCAGGTAGCCGCCGCCCCCGGTCGGAAACTCATCGATCGTCTGCGAGTACGAAGCGGAAATAATGAAGACCGTCAGCGCCATCAGGAGCGCGAGGAAGACCGCCAGATATTGGTGCGGGCCCAGAGCGAGAAACGCCTCCTCGGGCCCATAGCAGGACGAGCTTAGACCGTCCGAGCCCAGTCCGACCCAGGCCAGAAAAGCAATGAGCGAGATACGATGAAAAACTGAGGGGTCTTTTACATTCTTGGCGCGGCCGATCAGGATGTCGCTAAAGGTACGTTTTTCGCCATTGGCACTGTTGCTCTGGGTACTCTGACCGTTCGTGGTACTACCGCCTTCGGAGGCCATAAATGCTTTTCTGCAATCCCCTTCATTGCAAAAGGCAATGTACAAGGAATGGGAGCGGGCGGTCTACAGGGCCAAATCCCCCTTTTCGGCGATCGCCTATCGGAGTTAAATGGAGTAACGCGCGCGCTCGAGGCCCAGCGAATACCGTGCCGCGTCCACCAGGTTTTGCATCAGCGCCACGACCGTCATCGGACCCGTTCCGCCCGGATTCGGCGTGACCCACCCGGCGACTTCCTTCACCGCCTCGAAATCCACATCGCCGGCGAAGCGACCCGGACCGATGCGCCTGAACCCGACATCGACTACACATGCGCCTGGCTTCACCATGTCGGCCGTGACGAGGAACCGGCGTTCGCCCGGGTCCGCGCCCGCGCATGAAACGAGCAGGTCAGCCTCGCGGCAAATCGCGGCGAGGTCGCGGGTATGGCGATGGCACCACGTGACGGTCGCGTTGCGCATCCGGCCGCCGAGAATGAGCGCCATCGGTTTTCCTGCGATATCGCTGCGGCCGATCACTACCGTGCGCGCGCCGTCTACGGGTACCTTGTAATAGTCGAGCAGCGTGAGCACGCCGCGCGGCGTGCATGGAATGAAGTGGCCCCATTGCGCGCGGTAGAAGCTGGCGACGTTCGCCACGCCTACGGCGTCAACGTCCTTATGGGCTGCGATCACGTCGAAAAGGCGATACGTGTCGACACGCTCGGGCAGCGGAAGCTGGATCAGGATGCCGTTGATATGCGGGTCGCCGTTGAGCCGCTTGATAATCTCGACTAGCCGCTCGGTGGTCGCCTCCTGCTCAGCTATCGTCACCATCTCATTTCTGAATCCCAACTCCTCGGAGAGTCGGCGCTTGTTGCGCACGTACTGCATCGAGGCGGGGTTTTCGCCGACGAGAACGGCGGCGAGTCCGGGCACGAGATTGTGGTTGTCAGCCAAATCCCGCACGTGGCGGCGCAATTCGGGTTTCAGGTGCTCGCTGACCTTGCGGCCGTCCATGATTATCGCTGGCATAGGCTTCCAGATCGAAATGATAGCACGGGGTCGGCAGCCGTTCGTCGGAAGTGTGATGGTGGTAACGCGTGAAGCTCGAAATCTGTTCGTTGGTTTTCCTGGGCTCTGGTAAACTTAGAGATGCGGATGGAGCCGGTCAAGCACACGTCCCTTTTCGGTCTGCATCGCAAGCTCGGCGCGCGAATGACGCAGTTTGGCGGCTTCGAGATGCCGCTCAACTATAGCGGTATCATAGAAGAGCATCTGGCGGTGCGCTCTGCCGCCGGCATTTTCGACCTGAGCCACATGGGCGAGTTCGAATTGCGGGGACCAAAGGCGCTCGCGCTGCTCGAGCATACGCTCACCAATTCGGCCGCGCGCCTCGTCGACGGCCAGGCGCAATACACGCTGATTTGCACGCCCGATGGCGGCACGATCGATGATCTCATCGTCTATCGGCTTGCGCCTGAGCATTACATGCTGTGCGTCAACGCCGCGAATATCGACGTGGATCGCGAATGGCTCGTCGGGCTCAACCGCGATGGCGCCGAGTTGCACGATTTGAGTGACGAGACTGCGCTGGTGGCAATACAGGGACCGAAGGCTCACGCGATTCTCGCGTCGATAACGGAACTTCCGCTCGATTCCATAGCGCGCTTTCGCATCGCCTCGGGCACGGTCGCTGGAATCGAAAATTGTATCGTTGCGCGCACGGGCTATACGGGTGAAGACGGGTTCGAAGTATTTCTCGATGCGGCGCACGCCGAGCATCTGTTCGAGTCACTTCTCGACGCCGGCCGGGACGTTGGGCTTCAGCCCTGCGGACTCGGTGCGCGCGATACGCTCAGAATGGAGGCGGGGCTTCCTCTCTATGGACATGAACTCGACCGCACAACGTCGCCGCTGGACGCGGGGCTCGCGACGTTCGTGCGTTTCGGGCGCGGTTTCGTCGGCGAGGAGGCGCTCGCAGCCGAACGCGCGAGCGGGCTTCGCAAGCGCCTCGTGGGAATTCGCACCGAAGATGGCAAAAGTATCGCGCGGCAGGGCTATAAGCTCTTCCGCGATGGAGGGGAGGTGGGCGCGGTGACGAGTGGTACCTTCGCGCCCAGCTTCAATCGGCCGCTCGCGATGGCTTACGTAATGGCGAGCGCCAGTGAAGCGGTGTTCGCAGCGGGTTCGGCGCTCGAAGTCGAGATTCGCAATCGGAAAGTTGCGGCGGCTATTGTGCAGCTCCCGTTCTATCGCCGCGAACGCGGCGGAAGTGCACGCCCGTAGGCGGAACAGCACGCCCGTAGCAGGAATGCGCACCAATAAAAGAACATCACTTCAGCGGCGCCGGAGCGCGTTGCGCGGAGTCGCGTGTTGGATCGAGTGTCAAACTAGATGAGATTCATACCGCATACCGAGGCCGACGTGGCCGCCATGCTCGAGACGATCGGCGTGGCACATCTCGACAATTTAGTTGCGCACGTTCCGGAAAAGTTGCGCGCGATCGCCGCGATCAACCTCGCATCGGGCATGGATGAGGCGGAAGTCGCCACGGAAGTGACCGCGCTTGCGGCTCGCAATTCGGGCGCGCTGGACTTCGTGAGCTTTCTTGGCGGCGGCTACTATCGCCATTACGTTCCCGCCGCGGTGCGAGCGATTACCGCGCGCGCCGAATTCGCGACCAGCTATACGCCCTACCAGCCCGAAGCGAGCCAGGGCACCACGCAGATGATTTTTGAGTTTCAGACTCTGATTACGCAGTTGACCGGGCTCGAGGTCGCCAACGCGAGCATGTACGACGGCGCGTCGGCGGTGGCGGAAGCGGTCCTGATGGCGCGGCGGATACTGCCAAAACGCGGCGTGGTCGCGATCTCCCGCGCGCTTTGGCCGGACTACCGCGCCACGATTCGGACGTACTTGAGCGCCCAGAGGGATATCGACCTCGTCGAGGTGCCGTTCGACCTTGCAACCGGCGCAACCGACCTCACGGCGCTGGAGCGGCTCGCCGGCGACCGTCTGCTCTGTACGGTGACGGGATATCCGAACGCGTTTGGTGTTATCGAGCCGCTCGGGCGCATCGTCGAAGTCACGCATCGCGCGGGTGCGGTCGCAATATCGGCTACCGCGGAGGCCCTCGCACTCGGGCTTCTGAAGCCACCGGGCTCGCTCGAGACGGATATCGCCGTCGGCGAGGGCCAGAGCTTTGGAATCGCGCTTCAGTTTGGCGGTCCGGGGCTCGGCTTTATGGCGGCGCGCGCGCAAAACGTGCGTCAGATGCCGGGGCGTCTGGTCGGCCAAACGCACGACCCTGACGGCCGCCGCGGGTTTTGTCTCACGCTCGCGGCCCGCGAGCAGCATATCCGGCGTGAGCGCGCCACCTCGAACATCTGCACCAACCATTCGCTGTGCGCGCTTGCGGCCGCTGCCTACCTCGCACTTATGGGTCGTCGCGGATTGCGCGAACTTGCCGCGCATAACGTCACGCTTGCGCACGACGCGCTTGCCGCACTCGATGGCGCGGGAATACGGCCTCGCTTCAGTGCGCCATTTTTCAATGAATTTGTCGCGTCGGTCGATAATCCCGTCGCGGCGCTGGCCGCGGCCGAAAGACGCGGCATTCTGGCTGGAATCGCGCTCGCGCCCGATTATCCCGAACTTCGTGATGGGCTCCTCATTTCAGTTACTGAGATGAACAACCGCACCGATTTTACGCGTCTCGCCGAAGCGCTGCGGGGAGAAGGCTGATGGCGACGGCAGACAAAATAGGTGGGACGATTGCGATTTCTTCACTGGGGCCGCTCAAAAGTGTCCCGCTTCTTTTCGAGGAGTCATCGCCGGGACGGCGCGGCGTCGACCTCCGCGAAGGTGCATCGAGCGAACGGCGCGCGCTTGAAATCCTCGGCGCAGAGATATGCCGCGAGGATATCGAGGGATTTCCCGAACTGAGCGAGCCGCAGGCGCTGCGTCATTTTCTCAGATTGTCGCAACTCAACTTCGGGCAGGCGTTGCAGTTCTACCCGCTCGGCTCGTGCACCATGAAGTACAACCCAGTGCTCAACGACGAGATGGCGGCGATGCCCGGTTTCGCGTCGCTCCATCCGCGTACCCCGCCGCATCTCGCACAAGGTGCGCTCGAACTGATGGCCCGGATGGAGGCGTCGCTCGCCGAGATTACCGGGATGGACGCGGTATCGCTCCATCCTGCGGCCGGCGCGCAGGGCGAGCTTGCGGGACTGCTCATCGCGCGTGCGTGGTTGAAGCATAACGGCGGCCTCCGCCACAAGGTGATAATCCCGGACACTGCGCACGGGACCAATCCCGCGAGTTGCACGCTTGCTGGCTTCGAGGTGGTGGTCGCGAAATCGCACAAGCGCGGGTATCTGGAGGCCGATGAGATCCACCGGCTCGTAGACGGCGATGTCGCCGCCCTGATGGTCACGAATCCCAATACGATGGGAATCTTCGAGCCGGAAATCGAGTCGATTGCCCAGGTGCTGCACGAGCAAGGCGCGTTACTCTACCTCGACGGCGCCAATATGAATGCGCTTTTGGGTGTCGCGAAACCGGGCCATATGGGCGCCGACATTGTTCACCTCAATTTGCATAAGACGTTTTCCACTCCGCATGGCGGAGGCGGACCGGGTGCAGGCCCGATTGCTGTGAAGCAACACCTCGAGCCGTTTCTGCCGGTGCCGCGGCTCGTCAAGCGCGAGGGCGGTCTGATGCTCGATTACAACCGGCCGCACTCAATCGGTATGTTGCGATCCTTCTTCGGAAACTTCGGGATGCTCGTGCGTGCGTACACGTACATTCTCGCGATGGGCGGCGACGGGCTGAGTGCGGCAACCCGAATCGCGATCCTCAATGCGAACTATGTGAGGAAACGGCTCGAACAGCATTATCCGAGCGCGTCGGGCGAAGCGGCGATGCATGAATGCGTCCTGACGCATGATCTGGAGGAACGGGCAAAAGTAAGCACGCTCGACATCGCGAAACGTCTGCTCGACTTCGGAATTCATCCGCCGACGATCTACTTCCCCTTGGTGGTTCACGGCGCGCTGATGATCGAGCCGACGGAAACCGAGAGCCGCGAAACGCTCGACGGCTTCATAGCCGCGATGGGGCAGATCTACGACGAGGCGCTGAGTCATCCTGAAATTGCAAAGACGGCGCCGCATACGCTTGGTCTCGGTCGCGTCGACGAGGTGACTGCGGCGCGCCATCCGATCCTGCGCTGGCAGCCTGGGCTTGGTGCCGCGGCCGGAGGCCGCGGCACCAAGCCTGGCGGCTGATCGGGGATGCTGGCGGGACGCAAACCTGCGGCGGAGCCGGTTTGCGCTCCGCCAGCGCTACGGCGCGGACTCGCGACGCGAGTCCCGCGCCGTCCGATGTGACGGCTGACGAAGCGCTTGTCGCTTCGTCAGCCGCCGCATCTGCGCAGGCGCTACGGCTCGCGGGCGAAGCCCGCGAGCCGTAGCGCCTGCGCGTAATCTGCGGGCGTGTTCACGTTGAACACGCTCCGCAGCTCGGGGTCGAGTCGGCGAAGCTCCGCTTCGCCGACTCGACGTACCGCCACGCGGGAGGCGAGCGCCGTAAGCCGGCGCTCGCCTCCCGCGGCCATCGTGGCGAGCACGTCGGCGCATCGCCGACGGTACGCCGCATGCAGCGGCTGCAACAACCCGCCCACGTTCGGTATCACGGCATCGCATCCGTCCAACATCAGGCACAGCGCGCGCGCTACCTCGGCGCGCAGCAATGGCAGATCGCATGAGCACGCGAATGCGACGTCGCTTGCGGCGGCGCGAAGGCCTCGCGCCAGCGCCTCGACGGGCCCCTGATACGCACCGTCGTCTCGCACGATAACGAACGCACCCGCCTCGGGCAGAAGCTGTCGTATTACGAACGGCTCCTGCTTCTCGGGGGCAGCCACGACAACGACTTGCGCGAACTCGCGGCTGAGCTCGTTGACGATGCGTTCGAGTAGCGTCACACCGCCAAAGCGCAGCGTCGCCTTGGGCTGCCCCATGCGGACGCTTGCCCCTCCAGCGAGTAACACCGCGCTGAATTCCCGGCGAGGCATCTTCATGCCAATTGGCATTGTATTGAGGACAGCGTGCCCAAGCCGGGGCTAGACAGCCACAGATGCGATTGGCCGCTGTGCTCATGAGGGTCGACTGAAAACATCAGGCGCTGCGGACGCGATTTTTCCACAATTCGGCAAGCGCTATACGAATCGTCTCGGGATGGTACAGCACGCCGAGATGGCCGGTATTGCGCAGCACAGCGATGCGCTTGAAAACTCCTCGATGCTCGCTTTCCGGCGGTCGCACGATCGGGTCCTCGTCGCCGAAGATGGCAATCTCGTGACGATTCGGCTGTGAGTGCTGGTAAGGCGCGGCGAGCGTGACGAGCGAGCGCACGGCGCCGTCGCGCATGTTGGCCGCAGCTATCCGGGAAATCGTGCCGCCCAGACTGTGACCGATGAGATGTATGCCCGAGCCGGCGTCGTTCCTCGCAATCATTTCCGTCAACTGCGCGGCTGATTCATCGATGGGCTGACGGGTTGGATATTCGAAAAAATGCACATTGTTGAAACCCGCGAGCCGCACCCAAGCCGCAAGCGCAGCGAGATTGGTGCGGTCGCCGCCGAGCCCGTGAGACAGGATCACCGCATCGCGCGAGAGCCTTATCCCGACTGGAAGCCCGAGCCGAATCAGGTAATCAAGCGGATATGAGGCGAGCATCGTGCCGGCGGCCGCCAGCTCCCGGTACATGGTGAATGGGTTCATAACATCGCAGTCTCTACGCGCTCACGATTCTAGTCTCGTGGCCGTCGACGCGCGAGGCAGCTACCTTCGCTCGAGGCAGGCTCCGTCAAGGGATCAAGGCAGAGCGATTCTCCAAAGGCAGGTCATCGTCAATGAGACGGCGGTAACACAACATCAGATGTGGCTGCTGCCCCCACCCTGACCCTCTCCCTGGTCAGGGTGAGGGATCGGAAATAGGCAGGGAGACGGAATCAAAAAATCACGAACTCTCGACAACATCTGCACCATCGCCACGCGGCTTCGCACGACAGACGGCGGGGCTGCCTGTTTTGCGCGTGACACGATCGCTGGCTATCCTTGTGCGCAAGCCGTGCCGATAAAAAGCTCACCGCTCATCACTCAGTACTTAAGCGTCAAGCAGAAAGTTCCCGACGCGATCCTGTTTTTTCGCCTCGGTGACTTTTATGAAATGTTCTTCGAGGACGCCGAGACTGGCGCGCGCGTCCTCGACATCCAGCTTACGTCCCGCTCGAAGGATGGGGTGCCGCTATGCGGTGTGCCGTACCATTCCGCCCAACCGTATATCGCCAAGCTCCTCAAGGCCGGATTCAAGGTCGCGATTTGCGAGCAGAATGCACCCGAACCGCCAGCCGCCGGGGCGAAGGCCGGCGCTTTCCAGTTGACCGCGCCCGGCAGCCGCAACCTGATGCCGCGTCAGATTGTGCGCGTGATCACCCCCGGCACAGTCAGCGAGGAGATGGTGCTCGAAGCGCTCGAGAAAAGCTTTCTCGTCGCGCTCGTGCCCGACGCGCACGCCTATGCGCTCGCGGCCCTCGATGTTTCGACCGGCGAGTTTCTCATTGCCCGGATTGGCGGCCTCGCCAGCATGCGCGAGGAAATCGCACGCCTCGCTCCCCGCGAAATTATCGCGCCGAAAGATAGCGGCGGACTCAAGTCCGTACTCGCCGATCTCAAATGTCCATTGACCGAACTCGACGGCAAATCATTCGATGCGTCCGCCGCGCGCGAGGCGCTTGCAGCACGCTTCGGCGACGCGGCCGGCGCCCTCGATAGCGCACTTGCGATCGCCGCGGGTGCGGCGCTTCGCTATGTCGAGGAAAATTTCGGCCGCGACCTCGCCCATCTGCACCCACCCGAATTGTACTGCGCCGCCGAGTATATGCTGGTCGACGAGGTCAGCCGCCGCCATCTCGAACTCGTCACTTCGAGCGACGCGACGCGCACCGGCTCGCTGCTCTCGATTCTCGACGAGACGCTGACGCCCATAGGCGCGCGCACGCTCTCCCAATGGATTGTCTATCCGCTGCTCGACCTTGACGCGATTCGCGGGCGTCATGACGCGGTCGAGGAGCTGTTCGAAGGCGACCTGGGCGGCGAGGCGGCAGAAGCGTTGAAGCGTATCGGTGATCTCGAGCGGCTGGCAGGCCGTATCGGCAGTCTGCGCGCGAGTCCGCGCGACGTCCTCAAGCTCGGTCAGGCGCTCGCGGCGGTCGCTACGCTGCACGACGCGCTCGGTTCACGCCGCAGCGGCCTCATTCGTCAACTTGCCGCGCGGATGAAGCCACAACCTGAGCTGGTCGCGCAAATCGACGCCGCGATAAGCGACGAGCCACCGGTGAACCCGCGCGACGGCAACGTGATCTGCCCGGGCTTCAGCGCCGAAGTTGACGAACTGCGCACGCTCGCGCTCGACGCGCGCGGCGTGATCGCCCGGCTCGAGGCCTCCGAACGCGAGCGCACCGCGATTCCCTCGCTCAAGGTCAGGTTCAACCAGGTTTTCGGTTACTACATCGAAGTAACCAAGCCGAACCTCGATCGCGTACCTGGCGATTACGAGCGCAAGCAGACCCTGCTTGGCGCCGAACGTTTCACCACGCCCGCGCTGAAAGAACTCGAACGCAAGATTTTGCGCGCCGAATCGGGGCTCAAGGAACTCGAACTTCAGCTCTTCATGAAACTGTTGCGCGACCTTGCGGCGCATGCGCCTGCGATCCTAGAAACCGCTGGCGCCGTGGGTGAATTCGACTCCATGAGATCGCTCGCGATGGTCGCGCGCCGCCGCGGCTACGTCAGGCCCCAGATGAACTCCGGCCTCGCGCTCAAGATTCGCGACGGCCGCCATCCGGTGCTCGAGGCCGGGATGAAGCCCGGCGAGTTCGTGCCCAACGATTTCGACGCCGACCCGGCCGAACGCCAGTTGCTGCTTATCACCGGCCCCAACATGGCCGGCAAATCGACTTACCTGCGCCAGGTCGCGCTTATCGTGATCATGGCGCAGATCGGCAGCTTCGTGCCCGCGACCGAGGCAATACTCGGTCTCACCGACCGCGTCCTCACGCGGATTGGCGCGCGCGACGAACTGCGCCGCGGCGAATCCACGTTCATGGTCGAGATGCGCGAGACGGCGCGCCTGCTCGAGGGGCTCACCGAACGCAGCCTTCTACTACTCGACGAAGTGGGCCGCGGCACCAGCACCTTCGACGGGCTCGCGATTGCATGGGCGGTCGCCGAGTATCTCCACGATTCGACGCGCGCCAAGGTCCTCTTCGCGACCCATTTCCACGAGTTGACCGACCTTGCGCGGGAACGCCCGCGGGTTAAGAATTTAAGTATGGCGGTGCGGGAATGGGGCGGGGAGGTGCTCTTCTTGCGGCGCGTTATCGACGAGCCGGCCAGCCGCAGCTACGGTATCGAGGTTGCGCGCCTGGCAGGACTTCCGGTCAGTATCATCGCGCGTGCCCGTCAAATCCTCACCAATCTCGAGCAGGGCGAGTTCGACGAAGCGGGAATGGCGCGCCTGGCCCACGCGCCGGACGGGCAGCCGGCTCCCCAGATGGGCCTGTTTGCGTCCGTCGAACGGCGCGTGGTCGACGATCTCCGGGCGCTTGACATCGATCGTCTGACGCCGGTCGATGCGCTCAACGCGTTGGCGAAAATGGTCACGCGGCTGCGCCACGGTGGAGATTAGCCGCGCGCGCTGGCGGCTGCCATGCACGTTCAAGCTGCACACACTAGGCGGAGCGCAGCGGAGCCGAGCTAAGGAGTCTGCGACGTTCAACGGCGCTTCAGTCGAACAACACGGCGGGGTGGTCGAACTTCATTTCGCGATGCAGGGCCGCCGCCTCAGGTGGCATGCGAGTATCCATGGTCAGCAACTTTGGGTTGATCTCGAGCACACGCGGCTCGACCTCCCGCCGCGCCCCCTCTACGGGAGTGAGCGGCCGCCGGTCAAAGTCGTGCACGCGATTGACTTTGGCGGTGGCCACTCGCGGTTCGTAATCGAGATTGCCGGCAAGGCCGATTACGCGATCGCGAACCTCCCTGATGAAATCGTCGTGAGACTCGCGCGGGCCGGTGAGGTGCCCAACCTTGCCGCACCGCTCCTCGCCGAGATGGGTCACACGCAGATAGCTGCGCGCGCGCGACTGCCAAGTCCGCCGCGAAGCCCGCGCGTCTCCCAATATGTTGCGGTGGTTCCAGCCTCAAATGACGATGTGACCGCTGAAGCCGTGGCGCCTCCCGCTTTGACCACGATTGTCACGGCAAATCCCCCGCCACCCGTGACAGCGCCTGCCTCGAACTCATCCGCAGCGACCGCATCCGCTTCTGCCGCGATTACAACGACGCGTCCTGCTACGGCCGTGATTGCGCCCGCTCCGACAACCGCGATAACGACTGCCTCGACCGCGTCCGCAAGGCTGTCGGTCCCGGACGCGGCACCTCGCGCGTCCGACCCCGTGCAAATGGCGGCTTTGACTCCTCCGGGTCAGCCCCTCGCGCACGCACCACTCGTCATGATTGACCCCGGCCATGGAGGATATGATCCGGGGGCGATCACGGGCCGCTACGTGGAAAAGGATCTAGCGCTCGCGATAGCGCTGCGTTTGCGGCAAGCGCTGGTCGCCCGTGGCGTGAGCGCCGAGATGACGCGCGATGACGACCGCTTCCTGAGCCTCTCCGAGCGCACTCAACTCGCCAACACGGTCCACGCCGACCTCTTCGTGTCGGTCCATCTCAATTCGAGTCCCGACCCGGGTACCGCCGGAATCGAGGCTTACTATCTCAACAATACGACCGACCGCGCGACAATTCGGCTTGCGCGGATGGAGAACGGGGTTCAGGGCGGCTATGGCGGATCAAACGAGCCCAACCTAAACTACATCCTGACCGATCTGCGCCAGCAGTATAAGGCCAATGAGTCCGCATCGTTGGCGGGGATGATCGAGGCCGAGGCCGCTGCGGACGTGAACGCGTCGTTGGGGATAAAGGTGAATCCGTTGGGCGCCATGAGAGGACCGTTTTACGTTCTGGTCGGGGCGTTGATGCCTGCCGTGCTGGTCGAATGCGGCTTCATAACCAACGCGAACGAAGCGTCGCTCCTCGTCACGCCGCGCTATCAGTCCGCATTGGCGGACGGGATCGCTGACGCGGTGGTGCATTACTTCAATGCCGACGCTGCGGTGGGCAATCTGTGAACGACCTCCCCATCCCCGAGCATCCCTCAACAGGAGAGGGCGGTGCGGCGCAGCATGGCACGAAGCGGCGCGACGAGGCGGCGCTGCTGGATGAATTCAGGCGCAACGGCCGCGCCGGCGCGATCGCCCGCGAGCACCTCGACATCGTCCGTGCGGAACTGTTCGAGCGCCATCTGGCCGGCGCCGGCGGACTCGAGATCGTGCGCGACTTCACCGCTGCGGTCGACGATCTCCTGCGCGCGCTCTTCCGCTTTGCCGACGTCCATCACGGACGCCGCTTCCCGCGCCTCAATCAGCGGGTCACGATTGCGGCCCGCGGCGGATACGGCCGCCAGGAGCTCAATCCCTACTCGGATATCGATCTTCTTTTCCTCCATGACTACAAACCCGGCCCGTATATCGAGGTCGTCGGCGAAGTAATTCTGCACGCGCTGTGGGATGCCGGTTTGACGGTTGGGCAAGCGGTGCGCAACGCGGCCGAATGCGTGAAGATGGCGGCGGAAGACCTCAAGGAAAAGACCGCGATCCTCGACGCGCGGTTTCTCGCCGGTGACGAAAAGCTCTAC
>WNFT01002660.1_pt1 | contig 16668 bp, 13 predicted proteins | sample 5400191 | NCBI WGS metagenome assembly WNFT01 (sample SAMN13153359, study PRJNA577476) | soil metagenome | isolation source: 80 cm saprolite under Madrone tree | place: USA:California | collected 2016-06-14 | reverse complement strand
GAGGCAGAAGATGAACACCTTGAAGTTCGCCACGTCATAGCCGGAGAACCGCACCCGGTCCTCCTTGTCGCGCACCGCGACCAGGATGCGGCCAAGCTTGCTGGCAATGACGAAGCGCGCCAGCAGCATCGCGCCGATCAGCAGCGCGCAGCACACGAAATAGAGGATGTATTTGGCGTTGTCGGTGCGAATGTCCCAGCCAAGCAGCGTCCGCAGGTCGGTGATGCCGTTGATGCCGCCGGTGTAACCCTGGCGCCCCACGATCAGGATGGTGAGTACGGCCGCCAGCGCCTGCGTGATGATGGCAAAGTAGACGCCGCCGACCCGCCGCTTGAACATCGCTATGCTGAGGACCAGGGCCGCAAGCGTCGGCACCGCGATCACGGCAAGGAGCGCGAACGGCAGCGACTTGAACGGAATCCAGAACAGCGGCAGCTCGGTGAGCTGGTTCCAGTCCATGAAGTCCGGGATGCCGGGCGTCGACTGGATCTTGGTGTTCGCGACGCTTGACGCCTCAAGCTTGAGGAACATCGCCATGCAGTAGCCGCCTAAACCGAAGAACACGCCCTGCCCCAGGCTGAGGATTCCCGTATAGCCCCAGCACAGCACCAGGCCGACGGCGACAAACGCATAGGTCAGGTACTTGCCCACCAGGTTGAGGCGGAAGTTGTCGAGCAGCAGCGGCAGCACCACCATGATCGTGACGGCGATCAGAAGGAAGCCGACGAGCTCGATATTACGGTTGTTCTTGAGAGCCGCCGACATGGATCACCTTCTGACCTTGAGGACGAACAGCCCCTGCGGGCGCAACATGAGGAGGCCGATGACGATGAGGAGCGTGAGCACCTTGGCCATCGACCCGGACAGGAAGAATTCGAGCGTCGATTGCGACTGCGAGATGGTGAGCGCCGACGCGATGGTGCCGATGAGGCTCTGGGCGCCGCCGAACACCACCACCAGGAAGGTATCGACGATGTAGAGCTGGCCTGCGGTCGGCCCAGTCGAGCCGATCATGGTGAAGGCGGAGCCGGCAATGCCGGCGATGCCGCAGCCGAGCCCGAAGGTGAGCCGATCGATGCGCCGCGTGTCGATGCCGACGGCGCCGCTCATGGTGCGGTTCGCCACCACAGCGCGCACCTGCAGGCCCCAGCGCGAGCGGAACATCAACAGTGCGACCACCGCGGTGATGACGAGCGTCAGCCCCATCACGAACAGCCCGTTGATCTGCACCTCGATGGTGTCGGTGACCGGCAATGCGCCCATCATCCACGGCGGCAGTTCGACGCCGACCTCGCGCGCCCCGAAGATCGAGCGGAACGCCTGCTGCAGGATGAGGCTGAGCCCCCAGGTTGCGAGCAACGTGTCGAGCGGACGCGCATAGAGGTGGCGTATCAGCAGCCATTCGACCGCGAGCCCAAGCGCGCCCGAGACGATGAACGCCACCACCATGGCGATGAAGAAGTAGCCCACATAGATGCCGGGCGCGTAGGTCTGGCACAGGTGGGAGCACAGATACGTCATATAGGCGCCGAGGATCATGAACTCGCCGTGCGCCATGTTGATCACGCCCATCTGCCCGAAGATGATCGCGAGGCCCAATGCCATCAAAAGAAACACGGAGAAGAGAATCAGTCCGGCGAAGCCCTGCATCGCCAGGATCGAACCCAATTCGCCGAATGTATATCCACCGAGCATTTGCGGCTCCTGCGGTGCGGCTAGCCGAGCGTTTCCGAAGTTCGAATCATATCGATGTCATCCATCAACCTCGTCCTGAGGAGCCGACCGAAGGTCGGCGTCTCGAAGGACGGCCACAGGCGAGGCCGCACCAGCGGCCATCCTTCGAGACGCCGTGCTTGCGCACGGCTCCTCAGGATGAGGTTTGTGGGGGCCAACGCTATCCGCCTGATCTGCTTAGTTTCACGGGATCGATGCTCTGGTCTGGTCCTCTCCCGCAAGCGGGGAGAGGTTAAGTCTCGCGTCACTGATAGCCCTTGGGGAAGGGATCGGGCTCCATCAGGTTGGCGGTCTCGTAGACGAGATCGTACTGGCCGTCGGTGCGCGCCCGCCCGACCCGGGTTTTGCTCCACAGGTGATGGTTCTGGTGAATGCGCACGTAGCCCTCCGGCGCGCCCTTGAATTCGACGCCGGGCGAAGCGGCAGCGATCTTGTCGATATCGAAAGAGCCGGCCTTCTCGACGGTCAGCTTCCACAGCCACGGCCCCAGATAGGCCGCCTGGGTCACGTCACCGATCACGGTCTTGTCGCCCCACATCTTGTGGAACGCCGACACGAACGCCTTGTTGTTCGGGTTATCCAGGGACTGGAAGTACTTCATGCAGGCGTAGGCGCCGACGATGTTCTCGCCGCCGATGCCGTCGATCTCGTCCTCGGTGACCGAGATGGTCATCAGGGTCTGCTTGTTGAGGTCGACGCCGGCCGCCTTGAGCTGCTTGTAGAAGGCGACGTTGGAGCCGCCGACGATGATGGCGTAGATGACGTCCGGCTTCGACAGCTTCATCTTGTTGATGACGGAGTTGAACTGGGTGCTGCCGAGCGGGAAGTATTCTTCGCCCAGCACTCTGAGCTTGAGAACATTCTCGATGTGCTTGCGGGCGATCTTGTTCGAGGTCCGCGGCCAGATGTAGTCGGAGCCGAGCAGATAGAAAGTCTTTGCGCCCTTCGTCTTCTGCACCCAGTCGAGGCCGGCGATGATCTGCTGGGTCGCTTCCTGACCGGTGTAAATGACATTTTTCGACTGCTCGAGGCCCTCATAGAAGGTCGGATAGTACAGCATGCCGTTGTATTGCTCGAAGACCGGCAACACGGCCTTGCGGGAGGCCGAGGTCCAGCAGCCCATGACCGATGCGACCTTGTCGTTGACAAGCAGCTTCTTGGCCTTCTCGGCGAAAGTCGGCCAGTCGCTGGCGCCGTCTTCCTGGATGAACTTGATCTTGCGGCCGAGCACGCCGCCCTGGGCATTGATTTGCTCGATGGCGAGCTTCTCGGCTTCTACCGATCCGGTTTCCGAGATCGCCATGGTGCCGGTGACCGAATGCAGAATGCCCACCGTGACCTCGCTGTCGGTTACGGCGAGCCCCGTGGTGTTGACCTTCGCGGTTGGAAACTGTTGCGCCAGAACCTGAGGCGGCAGCAGTGCGGCTGCCGACAGTGCGGCCGTGCCAAGCAGCAGCTTGCGGCGGAACGGAGATTCCGGATCCCCGGGGTGATGCTCGAAAGACATGTGGCGCCTCGATAGAGCTTCGTTGATCGTTTAAGGAGGCGAGCGGTTCGCGCTCCATGGCCGAATAAGACGCCATCATGGTGCGTTGCAGCATACGTCAATTGACGTATGTCCCTACGCAATTCGCCCCATCAAGATGGCGGCAACCCGAAAGGAATCGGCGGCGGCGTGGCTGGTCTCAACGCGGGTGTTGGCATTTGTCTGAATCTTTAGGCATTTTGCCTATTTTGCAGCGTGCCTTGCCGTCACTTTCGGCACCCGCCCCGCTTCTGTTCGCATTAAATTCCGCGCGGGACCAAGAGGCCCCACCGCTATGACCGGCCCTGAAAGGCCACTATTGCAATGCAGCATCACATGATGGCCACGGTCACCCGGAGACCGCAGCGCCGGCCCGAAAGCTGCATGCAGATTGAGGAGACTGGCCAAGCGAGCGAAGCGACAGGAGTGGCAGCATGACTGCTCACCAACGTATCGTTCGCGTGCGCAGGAACTACAACAAGTGGGTCGCCAACCAGACCCTGGAAGACTATGCGCTGCGCTTCACGGCGAAGAGCGCGCGCAAATGGTCGAGCCTGCGCGTCGCCAATACCGCCATCGGGGCGATTTCGTTTCTGGCGCTCGAAGCGATCGGCGGCGCCATCACGGTGAACTACGGGGTCGCCAATGCGGCAAGTGCGATCCTGGTGGTCGGAGGGCTCATCTTCCTGACCGGGCTGCCGATCGCCTATTACGCGGCGACCTATGGGGTCGACATCGATCTCCTGACCCGCGGTGCCGGTTTCGGCTACATCGGATCCACGGTCACGTCGTTGATATATGCCTCATTCACGTTCTTGTTCTTCGCCATCGAAGCCGCGATCATGTCGCTCGCGCTGGAGCTGTGGGTCGGCCTGCCGCTGTTCTTAGGCTACGTGGTCAGCTCGGTGGTGGTGATTCCGCTGGTCACCCACGGCATCACTTTCATCAGCCGGCTGCAACTGTGGACCCAGCCGATCTGGATCATCCTTCACGTCCTGCCGTTCGCCGCCATTGCGATCTTTGATGCCGGCTCGTTTACGGGCTGGGCTCATTACGGCGGGCGGGCCGGCGAGGACGGGCTTGCGCCGGACCTCGCGCTGTTCGGCGCCGCCTCGACGGTGGTGTTCTCTCTGATCGCGCAGATCGGCGAGCAGGTCGACTTCCTGCGCTTCCTGCCTGCGGTACCTCACCCTTCCCTACTGGGGCGGAAGAGGTGGGTGCGATCAATGGCTTGGTGGACCGCCTATCTCGCCGCCGGCCCCGGTTGGATCATTCCCGGACTGCTGAAGCTTCTGGCCGGTTCCTTCCTCGCTTATCTCGCAATCCGCCATCTGGTGCCGGTCGACAAGGCGACCGAGCCGACACAGATGTATCTCGTTGCGTTCGGGAACGTATTCTCATCGCCCCAGGTCGCGCTCGCCTTCACCTGTACCTTCGTCATCATTTCCCAGGTCAAGATCAACGTCACCAACGCCTATGCGGGCTCGATCGCGTGGTCGAATTTCTTTTCGCGGCTCACCCACAGCCATCCCGGGCGCGTGGTGTGGCTCGTCTTCAATGTCGCGATCGCGCTGCTGCTGATGGAGCTTGGCGTCTTCAAGGCGCTGGAGCATATCCTTGGCCTCTACTCGCTGGTGGCGGTCGCCTGGGTCGGTGCGCTGGTGGCGGACCTCGTCGTCAACAAGCCGCTGGGGCTAAGCCCGCCGTTCATCGAGTTCAAGCGCGCGCATCTTTATGACGTCAATCCGGTCGGGGTCGGTGCGATGATTCTGGCGACGATCGCCGGCATCGTCGCCTATGCCGGCATCCTCGGCACCGTCATGCAGGCGTTGGCGAGCTTCGTCGCGCTCACCGTCGCCTTCGTGACCGCGCCCGCGATCGCGGCAGCTACGCGCGGTAAATTCTATCTCGCGCGCACGCCGCGCCGATTGCCGGACAGCCAGAGCATGGTGCGCTGCTGCATCTGCGAGCACCCCTTCGAAGCCGAGGACATGGCGCAGTGCCCGGCTTATTCGGGGCCGATCTGCTCGCTGTGCTGCTCGCTCGAAACCAGATGCCGCGACGCTTGCAAACCCGACGCGCGAATCTCCCGGCAGGTCGGCGCCGTCGTCGACCGCACGCTGCCGGCGTGGGCGGTCAAATTGCTCAATAACGACATCAGTCAATATGTCGGGGTGCTGTCGCTGTTTGCGGTCATCATCGGAGCGGTGCTCACCTTCGTGTACTTCCAGGTGTCGTTCGAGTCGGATCTGCAGAGGCAGGTCCTGCGTTCGACCTTGTGGACGGTGTTCTTTATCCTCGGCATCATCGCCGGTATCGCGGCGTGGCTGTTCGTACTGGTGCACGAGAGCCGCCGCGTCGCCGAGGAGGAGTCCCGCCGCCAGACCGAACTCCTGATGCAGGAGATCGAGGCCCACAAGCGCACCGACGTCAAGCTGCAACAGGCCAAGGAAAAAGCCGAGGCGGCGAGCAAGGCCAAGAGCCGCTATGTGGTGGGGCTGAGCCACGAGCTGCGCACGCCCCTCAACGCGGTCGCCGGCTATGCCCAGATTCTCGAACGCGACCCTGAGATTCCGGCGCGCCGCCTCGATGCCATCAGGGTCGTGCGCCGCAATGCCGAATACCTGTCGGGCCTCATCGACGGGCTCCTCGACATCTCCAAGATCGAAGCCGGCCGCTTCCATCTCAATCGCAACGAGGTGCGGCTGCGCGAGTTCCTGGAGCAGCTCGTCGACATGTTCCGCCTGCAGGCCGGCGCCAAAGGCATCGAATTCAAGTTCAGCGCATCCGCGAAGCTGCCGCCCTCGGTCTATACCGACGAGAACCGGCTGCGTCAGATTCTCATCAATCTGCTGTCCAACGCCGTCAAATTCACGGATTCTGGGCACGTCACCATGCGGGTCGACTACCGCAATCAGGTCGCTCGCTTCGAAGTCGAAGATACCGGCATCGGCATCCATCCGGACGATCTCAATCGCATTTTCCAGCCGTTCGAGCGCGCCCAGCACGGGCCGGCCAATGCCATGATCGGGACCGGACTCGGGCTCACCATCACCAAGATGCTGGCAGAGACCATGGGCGGCGAAATCGCCGTGAAGAGCGAGATCGGCCGGGGCAGCCGCTTCCAGGTCAAGTTGATGCTTGCCGAGGTCGCGCGGCCGCGCAACGCGCCGCCGCTCGAGCATCGCGTGTGCGGCTACAACGGCCCACGCCAGGCGATCCTGGTGGTCGATGACGACCGGGTCCACCGCGACCTGGTGCGCGAGCTTCTCGAGCCGCTCGGCTTCAACGTGATGGCCGCAGCGGGCGGCGCGGCCTGTCTTGCGCTCGTCGCCGAGCGTCCGCCGAACCTGATCCTGCTCGATATCTCGATGCCCGACATGGACGGATGGGCCGTCGCGCGGGCGCTGCGGCAGATGCCTCGCGAACGGCCTGCCATCATCATGCTGTCAGCGATCGCCATGGAGGAGGAGCGCGCGGCCGGGCCCGACCGCTTCTTCGACGATTACATGATCAAGCCGATCGATCTGCGGCAGATGCTGGAGAAGTTTCACACCCTGCTCGACATCGAATGGACCACGCGCGACGAAATCGCGAAAGCGCCGTCCGCACTGGCGCCCCCCGCACCCGTCAAGAGCCTTGCCCCGGACGCCATCGACGCGCTGATCCGGCTCGGCCAAATCGGCCACTTCCGCGGCATCAGCGCCGCGCTTGACGAAATCGAGGCCGCCTCCCCGGAATGCGCCGCTGCGGTGGCGGAACTGCGTGCGATCGCCAATTCGTTCAATCTGACCCGGTTTCTGACGGTCCTCGACGCGCAACGGAGGACCTGATGCGCCCCAGGGAGGCCGGAGATATCGTGCTCGTGGTCGACGATTCGCCCGACACGCTCCGCATGCTCACCGATGCGCTGGAGGAGGCCGGGATGACGGTGCTGGTCGCGCTCGAAGGCGCGCAGGCGCTTGCGATCGTCGGCAAGATCACGCCTGACGTCATCCTGATGGATGCGGTCATGCCGAGCATCGACGGCTTCGAGATCACCCGCCGTCTCAAGAGCAACAAAACGCTCGCCCACGTGCCGGTCATCTTCATGACCGGGCTCACCGAAACCCAGGACATCGTCAAAGGATTGGAGGCCGGCGGCGTCGACTATGTGACGAAGCCGATCGTTCCGGATGAATTGCTGGCGCGCATCCGCGTCCATCTCGCCAACGCGCGCTTGGCCCACTCGGCGCGCGCCGCGCTCGACGCCTCGGGACGTTATTTGCTGGCCACCGACACTTCGGGGGGCGTGCTGTGGTGCACGCCGCAGACCGCAAAGCTGCTCAGCCTTGCGTTTGGCGACTTCCACGGCGAGGGATATCTGCTCCCTGCCAATGTGCAGGAATGGTTGCAGAAGCGGGTGCGCCAGGATGTTAAATCCGCAGCCGATTCGATTGCTCTTGAGGCAAGCTCACCCAAGCTCCAGCTCTCCTATATGGGCCAGGTCGCGGCAGAGGAAATCCTGCTGCGGCTGGTCGAAGGCGAATTTGAAAATGACAACCTCGTGCTCAAGCGCAAGCTTCCGCTCACCCAGCGCGAGTCGGAGGTGCTGATGTGGATCGCGCGCGGCAAGTCCAATCGCGACATTGCGGAAATCCTCGATCTCAGCCCGCGCACGGTGAATAAGCACCTGGAGCAGATTTACGCCAAGCTCGGAGTCGAAAATCGTGCCTCGGCGGCGGCCCTTGCTGTGCGCACGCTCGGACTGCGTTAAAGCATTTTTCCATTAGGTTGACCGTGCCAGTGTCATTGCCCGGCTTGACCGGGCAATCCAGTATCCCCGGCCGGTGGTTACTGGATCGCCCGGTCAAGCCGGGCGATGACAGCGCCGAGGCAGGTCAACCTAATCGAAAAAATGCTCTAAGCGTTTGTTCGATCAATTCACTCAATCTTGATATTCGCGTCGCGGATCACCTTCCCCCACTTCGCGATCTCCTTCCTGATCTGCGCTGCAAATTCCTCGGGCGTATTGGTGACCGGATCGAGGCCGAGCACCGCGAAGCGTTCCTTGATGTCCGGCAGCGCGACGATTGTCTTGATCTCGCGGTAGAGGAAGTCGACGATCGGGCGCGGCGTACCGGCCGGCACCAGGACGGCCTGCAGGGTGTCCGCCTCCTGGTCCGCCAGACCGGCCTCGGCGAGCGTCGGCACGTCGGGCAGGGCCGCGACGCGCTTTTCGGCTGACACCGCGAGCGGGCGGATCTTGCCGTCCTGGATCAGCGGGATCGCGGGCGGCAGCGAGGTGAAAGCCATCGGGGTATGGCCGCCGGCGAGCGATTGGATCGCCGGGCCGGCGCCGCTGAACGGCACATGGACGATGTCGAGCTTCATGCTCAGGCGGAACAGTTCGCCGGACAAATGCGGCGTCGTGCCAGTGCCGGCGGAAGCATAGCTCACCTTGCCGGGATTGGCCCTGATGTAGTCGATGAGCTCGCCGACCGTCTTTGCCGGCACCGACGGATGCACGAGCAGGATGTTGGGGGCATCGCCGGCGACGGTGACAGGGATGAAGTCCTTGTAGGGATCGTAAGGAATTTTCGGATAGAGGCTCGGGTTGACCACATAGCTCGACGACACGAACAGTATTGTGTCGCTGGTTTAGACCAAGCCGAAAATCATTTGAAATCAATCTTGTAGATGAGTTTTGGTGCGGCCGATTCGATAGGCCCGTTCGATGGAACGCCACCATGGTTTTTTCCCACTCGCCGTGGCACCAATAAGGGCACAATGGGTCAACGGTCATATCGGGATTACGCCAATGCGTGTCCTCAACGAAATCATCCGTGAGTGCGTCCAGGCAATCACAAACGCCATCCTCAAGTGGCACATATAGGCTTGTTCACCCTTCACCCAATGACCCAACCAAGCTTGAAATTATGATGGCTTCTGGCGAGGATTGGTATCAAGCTGGAGGGTGGCAAGATATTCTAAAAGCTGCTCAGTCGGGTGCATAAACGCATCGTTCGGGCTTAAGCCATAAGCGACCATGGAGGGGGAAGGGCAATGACCACTGAGGATGTTATGCGGACATTGGGCACGGCGTTTGGCGAGATATTTTCGAGGTGTTTAACAGGGAAATGAACAGCTAGGGTGGAGTAAAGAGCTATGGACAGAAAAGACATAGTGATAATGACTGGCTGTCTATTAGCTCTATTAATTCTATGGATTTCATGGATGACTGGGTATCACCCTTCCGGAATGTGGGAGATTAGGATAGTTATATTAATTCCAATGGTGGCCCTAGCAGGAATGTTCCTTTGGCTGTTGAGGCGAGCAGTGCGAATGGGATCTCAGATGAGTAACTGGAGGAAAGGAAGTTTGGCGGGCATTATCTTCGCGGCCCTGATTGTGGTGTTCGATTTACTGTTCGATTATTTCGGTTTTCCTCGTTCACTGCACGAGCCTTACGGGGAGTTTGTTCAGATAGCAATCATTGTATGTGCTGCATTCGCCGCTAGTTTTATTGCTAGGCGTATCGTCGAATGGAAAACTGGGCCTCCGGCTGAGAGAGTCGACTCGTAAAGACTGTGCTTGACAGCTATTCAGATGCTCATATCAAGATGAGGCTGCTATAAATGGGTCTGAAATATTTAGGACGACTATACTAAGACCCGATTCCTAAAGTGTGGAAAAGTGTAGAACACACTGGGAACGAATCTGAAAGATACAATCAGGATGGTGTAGCCGTCCGGCGCCGCGCGCGCGGCCTGCCCCATGCCGGTATTGCCGCCCGCGCCGGTGACGTTCTCGATGTAGAACTGCCGGCCCAACCGCTCCGACAGCTTGGTGGCGATGAGGCGCGCGACCACGTCGGTCGGCCCCGCCGGCGCGAACGGCACGATGATTTTGACGGGCTTGTCGGGATAGTTGGCGGGCGGGGTCTGGGCCGGGGAGGCGGCTGGAAAGGCCAGCGCCGCCACCGTCACGATGAAACGTAAATTCCACATCACTTGTCTCCGCTCCTCATCGCCCGGGTCTCGTTCACAACTCGTATCGACCTCATCCTGAGTTGCCCACCGGCGGGGCCGACCACTGCGGATGAAAGTCTATTCTCCATGGTGCTGCCCGGCGGGAATTTTGTTTTCACTTTCGTACTAGGAGCGCGCTCTTGCGCGCGTCTCGAAGGATGGCAGCGAGCAACCGAAATCGGCTGCTGCCGATTTCGGCGATCTTCATGCCGAAGTCGGGCAGGCACGACTTCGGGTGCCGTGCATCCATCCTTCGAGACGCCGTGCTGCGCACGGCTCCTAGTACGAAAGTGAAAACAAAATTCCCGCCGGGCAGCACCATGGAGAATAGACTTTCATCCGCAGTGGTCGGCCCCGCCGGTGGGCAACTCAGGATGAGGTCGTGAATATCTCGCCGCCGGAGCATAAGTTCGCCGAAACGCTCATCTACTCGATCCTGATGTGCGCTGCACGCACGACCTTGTCCCATTTCGCGATTTCGCTTTTGATGCGGACGCCGAATTCGGCCGGCGTGGTGACGGCCGGCTCGAAGCCGAGGGCGGTCAGGCGCTCCCTCACGTCGGGCAGCGACAGCGCCGCCACGGTGTCGCGATTGATCCGCGCGATGATGTCGCCGGCTGTCCCGGCCGGCGCCAAGAGACCGTTGATGGTTTCGGCCTCCTGGTCGGGCACGCCGGCCTCCGCCATGGTCGGCACGGCGGGCAGCGCCGCCGAGCGCTTCGCGGCCGTCACGGCGAGCCCGCGGAGGTTTCCCTCCTTAATGTTGGCGATGGCCGGTGGCAATGCCGTGAAGGCAATGGGTGTGTGGCCCGCAAGCGTCGAATTCACCGCCAGCGACGCGCCGTTGAACGGCACCGTCACGAGGTCGAGCCCGTATTGGAGCTTGAGCAATTCGCCCGACAGATGCGGTGTCGATCCGGTCGATGGCTGCGCGTAGCTGTACTTGCCCGGACTGCTCCTGATGAGGTCGATCAGCGCCGTGACGCTGTGCGCCGGCACCGACGGATGGACGAACAGGATGTTCGGCGATGCCGCCGCCAACGTCACCGGTGCGAAGTCCTTGATGGGATCGTACGGCACCTTGGCATAGAGGCTCGGATTGACCATGAAGCCGGTGCTCATCATGTAGAGCGTGTAGCCGTCAGGCGCCGCCCGCGCCGCGGTCGCCGTCCCGGTGTTGCCGCCGGCGCCGGGGAGATTTTCCACGTAGACCTGCTGGCGCCAGCGCTCCGACAGCTTCTGCGCAACAAGGCGCGAGATCACGTCGGGCGGTCCCCCCGCCGCGAACGGCACGATGATGCGCACCGGACGGCTGGGGTAGCTTGCGTCCTCGGCGTAGACCGCTGTTGCGGCCGCGAGCGCGGTGGCAAAGGCAAGACCGCGAACGATCCCATGCATCGCATCCTCCCTGCATCGCCCGGCTTGATCGGGCGATCCAGTAATCCCGCGTCTTGATCGTTGGCAACGCTGCGGGTTACTGGATTCCCCGCTTGCGCGGGGAATGACAGGTTAGTGTTTGTTGCACACCGTGTCACCACTCCGCGCCGGGCCGACGCCGGCTCGTTGGTCCGCATCGCCGCGATGGGGCTGACGCCTCATCATTGAGACGCTATAGGAAGGTGCGGCCCGCCATCGCGGCCTGCTGATCGCTCCCGTCATCTCTCCAAAAAAGAGACCGCCCATGCCGTCACGCAAATTCACGCGCCAGGACCTTCGCGAGGCCGCCGAGAAGTACAAGAACTGGGGCAAATGGGGCGCGGACGATGAAATCGGCACGCTCAACTATACGCGGCCTGAGGATATCATCGCGGCCGCCCAATTGGTGCGCAAGGGCAAGGTGATCTCGCTCGCGCTCAACTTCGACCAGTTCGGCCCGCAAGGCGGCAAGACCAAGTACCCGCCGATGGGCCGCATCAATCCGCTGCACCTGATGCTGCGCACCGGCACCGACGCCTATGCGGGCGTGCTCGACAAGCGCGGCATCCGCGCTTCCGACGATGTGGTGGTGATGCCGCTGCAATCCGGCACCCAATGGGACGGCCTCGGCCACATCTTCTATGAAAACCACATGTGGAACGGCTATGACTGCCGCGAGGTGTCGAGTGCCGGCGCAGCGAAGTGCGGCATCGAGAAGACCAAGAACCGCATGGTCGGCCGCGGCGTGTTCCTCGACGTGCCCCTCGCGCTCGGCAAGGAGGAACTCGAGGACGGCTATGCGATCACGTCGGCGGACCTGGAAAAGACCGCCGTCGCAGAGGGCGTCAACATCAAACGCGGCGACTTCGTGATCGTGCGCACCGGCCAGATGGAGCGCTGCCAGCGCCTCGGAAGCTGGGACGGCTATCCAGGCGGCGATGCGCCGGGCTTTTCGTTCGAGACGCTGGAATGGATTCACAAGAGCGAGATCGCCGCGATCGCGAGCGACACCTGGGGCTGCGAAGTGCGTCCCAACGAATCCGAGGAGGGCATCAACCAGCCCTGGCACTGGATCACCATCCCGATCATGGGCATCACCATGGGGGAAATCTTCCAGGTCGCCGAACTTGCGGCCGACTGCCGCGCCGACAAGGTCTACGAGTTCATGTTCGTCGCGCCAGCGATTCCGATCACCGGCGCGGTCGGATCGCCGGTCAATCCGCTGGCGATTAAGTAGGTGTCACCGAGGGACCAGCGGCGTGCCGCGATAGAGGTCGGCGACCGTGCAGCGCAGCCCGAACTCCGGCATTTCGATCACGTCGTCGGGACGCTTGAGGACAACCGGCTCCCACTTGCGGCTCTTGGAGTAAATTTCCACCATGAATTCCCGCGGATCGATCACAACCGCATAGAGATTGTCGGGCGCCTCGCGGTAGCGGCGCAGTTTGAGGTCGATCTCCACGCGCGTGTTTGACGGCGACAGCACCTCCGCCGCCAACTGAAAGCATTCGGAATAATAGTCAAAGCCAGCCACACCAGGCACGACCGCCACATCCGGCTCCGGTTGGAAATTCCGCACCCCGGGGTTCCGCACGCCGACATTAAAATAGGCATACAAATCGAGGCGCTGCGCCGCGAAGGCGGTGTTGAGGAGATTGCAGAGATTGGACGCAATCCGTTGATGCGCGTAGCTCGCCGGCGCCATCATGACCGCCACCCCCTCGATCAGATCCCAATGTTCGCCCTTTGGCCGCGTTTGCATGAACGCCATGAACTCGTCGACGTCCATGTTGCCGGATAGCGGGTGCGCTGGTGTATTCACGTTCATGCTGCACAACTCCTTTCCGGACTGAATCTAACATCGCAACTCTCAATATGCGATAGGAGATAGCTCTCTCTTGCCCCGCCCGCTGCCCACACTGTCGCAGCGCCCGGATTTCAACCACGGAACCTTCAATGAACCTTGCCATCAATCCTCTCATCGCGATGGGCGTCCTCGCCTCGACCGCTATGACGGACGCGGCCTTCGTGTTCTTCACGGCGGCAGTGACAGCGCGCCGCCGCGTCGCCGCGGCGAACTGGAGCGCCTTCTGGTATCTCTTGTCGGCGTTCGCTGTGATCAGCTACACCGAGAACCCCGTCTACGTGGCCTTCGCGGCGGCGGGCTCGTGGCTCGGCGCCTTCATTTCAATGACCTGGCTGCACCGCGACCGCGAACTGGTGACACCGCGCCACGACCCGCCTTGACGCTCCCGGCAACTCATGGCCACAAGGACCAATCATGCTCGGACACAATCGCAAAAAGATGCTTGGCGCCGCGTGCCTGGCGGACATGCTCAAGGGCTACGGCGTCACCCACGTGTTCCACGTACCGGCGGTGCTGCGCAGGAGCTTCGTCGAGATGGAGCGCCGCACCGACATCAAGCGGCTGCACGTGCACGGCGAGAAATCCGCCGCCTACATGGCGGACGGCTACGCGCGCGCCTCGGGAAAACCCGGCGTCTGCATGGCGCAGGTGATCGGCGCGCTCAACCTCGCGGCCGGGCTGCGCGACGCCTGGCTCGCCCATTCTCCGGTGATCGCCATGACGGGCGGGCGCGAGCCGCGCACCAAGTTTCGCAAGGTCTACCAGGAGGTGGACGACATGCCGTCGTTCGAACCGGTCACCAAGTTTAACGCCACGGTGGACGACGTGGCGCGCTTTCCCGACATGGTGCGCCAGGCCTTCCGCGTCGCGGTGTCGGGCACGCCGGGCCCGGTGCATCTGCAGTTTCGCGGCAATGAGGGCCAGGTCGATGCCGAAGAGGCCGAGATGGAGCCCTTGTGCGAGCCGCAATTCTCCCGCGTGCCGCCGTTTCGCCCGGAACCCGATCAGGCCAGCGTGAGGGCGGCGCTCGACGCGCTCCAGGCGGCGGCGCGCCCTGTGATCGTGGCGGGCGGCGGCGTGCGTGCTTCCGGCGCGCAGGCCGATGTGGTGGCGCTCGCGGAGGCGCTGCAGATCCCTGTGGCCGCTTCGCTCAACGGCAAGGACACCATCCCGGGCGCGCATCCGCTCTCGGTCGGCGTCGTCGGCTCCTATTCGCGCGAGAGCGCGAACCGTGTCGTCAACCGCGCCGATCTCGTCTGCTTCATCGGCAGCGAGGCGGGCGGCATGACCACGCACTTCTGGGCGGTGCCGCCGATCGGCACGCCGGCAATCCAGATTGACATCAATCCGGAGGCGCTGGGGCGCAACTATCCATTGCTTGCTGCCGTCAACGGGGATGCGAAAGTAACGCTCGCCCGTATGCTGGCCGCGGCCGATCGCGGCAGCGCCGGCAAGCGCAAGGCTTGGATCGAAGAGACGCGGAACATCTGCGCGGAGTGGCGGGAGAAATACCGTTCCCTGCTCACGGTCGACACCGGCCATGCCGGCATGTGGATGGGCGGCATGTACGACCTCACAGGCCCGCGCCAGAGCTACATGCGCAGCGCCGGCCATCTCGGCTGGGCGTTCCCGGCCGGGCTCGGCGCCAAATGCGCCTGCCCGGAGCGGCCGGTGGTGACGTTCACGGGCGACGCCGGCTTCTGGTATCACATCGGCGACATCGAGACCGCAGTGCGCTGGCGGATCAACGCCGTCACCGTCGTCAACAACAACGGCAGCGGCAACCAGTCGAAGCGCGGCTTCGACCGGGTCTATGGCGGCACCCAGACCGAAGGCGGGCGCACGCTGTGGACCTTCAACAAGATGAACTTCGCCCGCCTCGCCGAGGACATGGGCGCGCTCGGCATCCGGGTCGAGAACGCCGCCGCGTTCCCGACGGCGCTCGCCCAGGCGCTCGCGGCGAACCGGCCGGCCGTCATCGACGTGGTGACCGACATCGACGCGCTGGCGCCGCTCGCGGTGAGTTGACGGTAGGGTCGATTGGCAAGGTAGGGTGGGCAAAGTCGCCCGCCGTGGCTGATGACATAGCGCACAGGTCTCGCGCGACTTTGCCCACGCGGTCGGTCGGGGAGGTCGGACAGCGTGGGCAAAGGCGCACGACGGTCCGTGCCAATAACCTTGCCCGGCGTCATGCGCCTTTGCCCACCCTACGGCTTAACCCGCAGCACCGTCGGCCAATCCAGCTCGTCCTCCTCCAGCAGCCAGTCCTCCTTGAGGGCGGCGGCGTACCATTCCTGCCAGGCGGGCAGCGCCATCACGGCCTGCATGTAGGCCGTGGACACCGGCCCGACGTCAACCCCGTAGGTGTGGAAGCGCGACACCACCGGCGCATACATGGCGTCGGCAGCGCCGAAGCGGCCGAACAGAAACGGCCCGTCATGGCCGAAGCGGGCGCGGCAGCCGGACCACATGGCGTCGATGCGCGCCACGTTGGCGGCGGTCTCGGCGCTGAGCTCAAGCTTCTTGACCGGACGCCACATGTTCATCGGACACTGGCGGCGCAACGGCACGAAGCCCGCATGCATCTCGCTGGCGATGGCGCGGGCGTGCGCGCGGGCTGCCGCATCGCGCGGCCACAGGCCGGCATCCGGAAATTTTTCCGCGACATATTCCAGGATGGCGAGCGATTCCCATACCGTCACATCGCCGTCCCGAAGGATCGGAACCTTGCCGGCAGGCGAGAGCGCCAGAAATTTCTCCCGGCTGCCCGGGTAATAGATCGGGATCACGGTTTCGGCGAATGGGATGCCGGTAACCTTGAGGGCCATCCACGGGCGGAATGACCACGACGAATAGTTCTTATTGCCGAGGGTGAGGTGAAGAGCCATGACGATCACTTCTTTGCGGCGTCCCGCATCTCGATTGGACCGCCCGCATCGCGCCAGGCGCCGAAGCCGCCGCCGACGTGGGCAACCGGCTTTAACCCCATGCGCTGCGCGGTCTGCGCGGCAAGCGCCGAACGCGCGCCGCCGGCGCAGAAGAATACGAATTTCCGGTCCGCCGCGAACACCGGCTTGTGATACTTGCTGGCCGGGTCGAGCCAGAATTCCAGCATG
>WNFT01002202.1_pt1 | contig 16674 bp, 11 predicted proteins | sample 5400191 | NCBI WGS metagenome assembly WNFT01 (sample SAMN13153359, study PRJNA577476) | soil metagenome | isolation source: 80 cm saprolite under Madrone tree | place: USA:California | collected 2016-06-14 | reverse complement strand
TACTGCTGTATGACTGTCTTTGGCCACGCGCTCTTCCAGTCTGCACAGTCGCTCGCTCAACTGCACGATCAGTTCGTGGGCAGCCGCCAGTTCCTCTTTCAGTATGGCATTTTCGGCTCGGGGAGCCATCTGTTCTTCTTCGCAAGTCATAGGCTCACTTTAGCAGGGAACGCCTCTGGATGCAAGTCTTAGCTCCTTTTGGGTCAGAAACTCTTCTCTGCTGGGTAGTTACGAGGGTCATGGGCAACTCACAGCCGACCTACGTGAAGAAGGATCATCAGGGTGTGCCGTCGGAACAGGGGTGCAAATGGTGCAAGAAAGGTGTCTAATTCCGGCAAAGGAGCCGGGAGGCATTGGGTACAATGTTGGTTTTCATGCCTCCATTGTACCACAAACTAACGAAGTAGCATTAGGGACGGTCAAAGATATTCTGTCAAGGTGTTAATACGGATCGCGAACAGACATATAAATTTGCTTCGGCTGCTGTGGCCTCGTCTGGCAGCAAAAGATTATGCCTTTGACCGCAGATTCGTATAAAGTTCATTAGCTCCAACCAACGGCATCGATATACACATCAGTGCTCATAGCGGTATTGCCAAGAGTACTAAATTGTATTCCCAACTGGAGGAGCTGCCCACTGACGTTTGAGGGCACGGTGAAGGTAAGGCGATTCCATTCGCCGGGACTCAGGCGAATCATGTTACCAGAGAACCAGTGATACTGGCTGTCCATGATGAACAGTTTCGCTGTCACGCTAACGGAGTTACCCGGCAGGTAGACGTAGGCTGTGATGGTCTGGCCTGCTTGGGGATAGTTGGTCAGACCGGAGCCTCCAACTGAAACATAGGGGAAGTCGCGAGCTATCACGTCATGGAGCGTCACCTGCAACGATTGCTTCCCATCAAATGCAACAGCACCACTATTTTGTACACCAGTTACTTCTGAACCATGACCGCCCCAGCCATCGGTGGTGCCATCTTCAAAAGAGAAGGCTAGTTTTGTGTTGGGAACAATGCTTGGTTGTGGGCCCTGGCTTGAGCTCGTCGTCGGTTGTGGGTCTGGACTCAGGCTTGCCGTCGACTGTGGGCCCTGGCTTGAGCTCGTCGTCGGTTGTGGGTCTGGACTCGGGCTTGCCGTTGGTTGCGTCGGCGTTTGTCCAGGGTCGACTGTAGAAGTAGGTGTAGATTGCTGGCCTCCGAGGATCTTTTGTTCGTAGACCCCCTGGAAGGCCTTCCCTTGCGCCGTAGGCGAACCCCCACTGTCGATCAGCGGGATAGCAGTGTTGGTGCACGAATATTGCATAGCGGCAAAGATGCCGTTGTCGGCCAGTGTCTGGAGTGCCTTGCTGGTCCAGGTTGACATGAATGTGCTGTCGTTATTTTTCCCATCATTTGGCACTGCGTTGGGTGCGTAGTTCCATTCGGTAATCATGATGGGCAGTGCCGTACCGATGGTGGCGGTCATGGCTGAGCGTGCGTCACTGATGTGGTTTGTCCAGTGATCAATATGGGAAATGCAGATATCACTAGCCCAGGAGTCATCACAGGTATATTCATGCCAGCTTACCTCGTCTGGGCGCGGATTGGCATTCTGCAAAAATGTAGTGAGATAGGTGCGGTCGTATTGGAAGTTCACTGGCCCGATAAACTGCCCGTTCAGCGCAATCTGTTTGAGCTTGGGAATAACTGCGTTCCAGGAGGCGGTGTACTTGTCAACCTTGACACCTAGTAAATCTTCCTCGTTGCCATATTCGTAGTAGACAACGCTGTTGCCAAAGACACTGTTCATACCATTGATAATGGTGGTATCATCGGCCAGCACATTCGCGTCTACTTCTCCACGGAGCGTAACCAGGGCCATGGCTCCAAGGTTCTTGATGGTTTGTGCAGCCTGAATCTCCGTAGCTTCGGACAGGCTCGAGCGCACAGGCATACGCATGATACGCACATGCATTTGTTGAAGCAGGTTGCGCGTGGTCGCGGAGGTCAACACCTGGTCATTGCTGTTGAAGAGGCCCAGGTTGGTGCCAAAGAGGAGTGGTGAGACAGGCTGGCTGACCTGGATACTTTTTGTGGAAGTTTGACCGAAGTCAGCAAGAGCACCGCGAAAGACTCCGCTCAGTGCTCCCCAAATGCCGACGACCAGGAGCATGCCGATAGAAGCCATGCTGGTGACGATGGCAAGCACGTGCTTTCTATTCTTTTGCTTTCCAAGTTGCTGGAACATACGTTACTATCTCCTTATCTCATGGCAAGGTTCAAATACAGCCAATCCTGCTCGACAGTCCTTGCGTAGTGCTAGCCCAAACTGTCAAGTGCCCTTGAACCATGTCTTAGCACCACAAGGATATTCAACGAAACACCGTTAGAGACGGAAAAGCATCTAAGGTGAGTATAGCATCCCAGATATTACTCAGATGTCTGTTTTCGTTGAAAATGGTACCATTGCGCTACTGGAAGGTTAAGAAAAAGCGGGACTATGTCGAGTCATCGGATTACTGAGAAGAAGGAAAATATACGCTGCGAAAACCAGCTGCCACCGCGCCCGGGGGGACAGCTGGTTCTGCCCTGTGAAAAGATATTTCTATGCGTAAATGCTGTTCGCCTGCTTCTCAAAGTTCTTGAAGAACTGGTCGAGTGCCATCTTCACCGCACCCTTGACAATCGTTTCGGGTGTGGACGCAATCTTGCCTTCCATTTCGGCATGGGCGTTGTATGACAGTGTTGTCCCCTCAGCATCCTCTGCCAGGTCTACTGTGCATGTAGCCTTGATGGAACCCAGGAAGTTCGATGGCTCGGTGATGAGCACGATGCGGGAGGGTGGAATGACTTCACCGGTGCGCAAGAACACCATGTATGGTCCCTTCAAGCCAGGGAGATTGGGTGATATTGTTACCTTGAGCTGGCGACCGTCTGGAAAGTCGACAGGCTCAGCGGATTGACAACCGGGAATACTGTTTTTGAGCACTTCGGGATGCAAGAGTGCCTGAAATACTTGCTGTTGGGATGCTTTGACTTTCTGGCTACCTGTAATGTCCATTGGAATTTGTAAACCTCTTCTATTGCTATTATGCTCATACAACATGGGTGTATCCGGCACACCGTACATGTATGAATGGGAGCACCAGACTCTATAGAGAGTTCCTGATGCTTTATAGGTGCCTCTATTATAGTGACATGGGCGCAGTGGCTCAACAAATTGGGTAATAAGTACTGGTACTGCTTCTTCACTCTTTTTGCAACACAACCTTTTTTGCCAAATTCTCCCAAAAGGATGGAGAGCTCACCTTGCTATGAACCTTCTCATGGCACACTGGGCACAACACAATAAAATGACGCGGGTTGTAACGGTCGAACAGATTACTGGCAAAATGGACGGTATGGAGTTGCAGCGCCTCGTAGTGCTTTCCACATTCAGGGCAAATATACTTAGCCTTTTCACTCAGCGTCCGCTTCAGACTGTTCATCTGTGTGACATGCACCAGGTCCAGGCTCACATGAAAAAGTAGGCCAGCCAGGATCAGCCAGAGTATCCTTGATCGAGTATGTGCAGCCACTACCAGTAAACACCCTAGTACAATCGGGTGATGCAGAAGTCGTGCCTGTGGTAATTGAGGTGGGTTGGCCTGCCCAAAGTACCGTACTGCGGCTCGCAAGCTGAGCGTACGATAGGTCACGGCATGCCAAAGGTAATGGTCAGCGTCGATGAGCACGCTGGATGCTAACGGAATCCAGACATCTTTTTTCAACCACGGCAGAGCAACAATCGCAACCATCGCCGATAATTTTACATGTTCTTGTACGCGCATAGCTCTACGTATTCAGTGTCCTTTTCTAAATCTCGGGTAACTACTCAGGACCCCAAGCGATTATGCGTTCCTTCTCTGTCATGGCTCTATTCTAAGCAAACCTTGCAACTCCCCCCTAAGTAGTTACAATGGTAACAAGCCAGCTTGCATTGCCAGCGTACATCGTAAACTTATAGGTATCTCCTACTGACACGCCATTACACTGTACGTTTAGTAGCTGAGTATCTCCAGACTCACCCGATGGTGCTAGCATTCCCTGCGTCATAGGTTGCCCATTAGCCATAAATTGGATACGGTCCTTATTATGATAATACGGCACCAATGTCCAGCTTATAAACGAGTTACCCAAATTGATCAGTGTTAGTGGCGTCAACTGGCAGGTTTTTCCCGCTCCTAAAGGGGCAACAGCAGGATTAGGGCTGAAAACTATTTCAGATTGAGGGTCGGTCACCTGTAATTCTACAGGCAATGTCAATTGCTCCTGGCCTTTAATGGTAAACACGATCTGCCCAGTATAAGGCTTCGTTGGCGGGTTGCTTTTCAAAGCAATTGTGAAAACACTGATGCCAATGCTGTCTATGCCACTGATGTTCAGGTTTCCAGCAGTTTGATTATCATCAATCAATAACCAACTAAGATTGTCGACTGCGTTTGCCGTGGCTGTCCAATGCAATGGTGAACCGCTGGTGTTGGTGAGAGTGACGCGCTGTTGATTGGGATTGCCCTGTCCAGCTACTGCATGAAATGTTAGCTTTTTTGCAGGTTTACCCTGTATGGAGAGCGCTAAGTTTGGACTGGTGGTTTCAGGAGTACTTGCGGGACTTACCCCTATATTGAGGTAGGCGCTCTCTTTAGTGCGACCATCCATAGCTTGAATGTAGTGCGAATCTGCCGACCAATCTGATGCCTGTATGGGTATTGATACATCAAATCTTTCAGCATTGGAGGCCTGCACAGATATGACTTTACCATTTTCATCCTTGATAGGGGTGGTACCGTCAAGCAAAAACGTAATAGTATCGTTAGCGACAAAGTGTTCTCCGTGCAAGAGAAGTATTTGACCTTGTTTGATGGTTGCAGATTGTGGTCCTTGTAAACTTAGAGCCGGTTGTGCTGTCGCGCTTGGAGGTACAGCATGAGCTGCATCAGAGACAGAATTGGGGAGGGAGGTTGAAATGATATGGACTCCTAATCCCCCGACTAAACAGACCACCAGAAAGACGGTAATCCAGAAGCCAAGTTCTGTGTTCCGCCCACTCCGTTTCTGATTATTCGACACTGTGGCGCGTCTACGTGAAAGACTGTTTTGCGTCGCCATGAGTGGCATAGCCACAGATGCCTGGCCTCGCGAAACTCCTTCGGCTGATCCTGCCTCAGCTCGCTGGCGATCTCGCCAACTACTGCGCCACCGCTCTGCCATTCTACTGCTAGCTGCGAAACTTTCGGGGCTGCTCCCTAATGAAGTGTGAGTACCATTCAAGTTGAGTTGGCTTTTGATGTCCTCTAGAGGAATGTAGTCGGTCGGCAGTGGATCTAAATTACCTGTGGATGCTGCATGATCCCGAGTTAATTGTACAGGTGCTACGGTACTTTGTTGGGCTGGTGTCGCTATCGTGCTCTCAGATGTAGCAGGCACTAGCAAAGGCTTGGGCGTCTCAGGAACTATCGTTGGCTGAGGCGTCTCAGATGGTGAGGCTGGTTCAGATGCAGGAGTAGATTGCGGCAAAGACTCTGGCGCATCGGGCAACGAAAGGGATGGAGATGCGCCGATGTCGACTGGGGAGAAACCACATTCAGGACAAAAGCGTGCTTTTGCTCGTAGTTCAGTATTACATTGCTGACAGCGCTCCATAATCGTTGTCTCAGGTGTCTCAGATGGTGACGGTGGTTCCGATATAGCACACTCTGCTGAAGGTTGAGGCGTCTCAGGAAGTGTCGTTAGCTGAGGTGCCTCAGGAACGATTGTTGGCTGAGGTGTCTCAGATGGTGACGGTGGTTCCGATATAGCACACTCTGCTGAAGATTGAGGCATCTCAGGAAGTGTCGTTAGCTGAGGTGCCTCAGGAACGATTGTTGGCTGAGGCGTCTCAGATGGTGAGGCTGGCTCAGATGCAGGATGAGATTGCGGCAAAGACTCTGGCGCATCGGACGACGAAAGGGATGGAGATGCGCCGATGTCGACTGGGGAGAAACCACATTCAGGACAAAAGCGTGCTTTTGCTCGTAGTTCAGTATTACATTGCTGACAGCGCTCCATAATCTCTGCCTTTCCTTGCAAATATCCTATGGCGGTCGGTCCACAATCCGCTTTGGTTCCGCTCGGGCGATCTCTTGTGTGGTTTGCAGCCTCTAACTACTTTGTCTGACATGAAGATACCAACGCACCCCTTCTGCTACTCCACGCTTGACATCAAATTCAGGAGTGTAGCCCAACTCATGACGTGCCCTATCAATCGAGAATGGCTGATTCCCGCCAAGGAGTGTAACTCCATATGTCGTTAGTGGCGGTGGTGCCGCCTTACGGCGGCCTATAGCTCGCCATAAAACTTCAGCAGAACGACCAGCGAGATATAATGCAGAAAAAGGGAGTTTGCGCGACACGTGGGGCACCTGTAGAGCATTAGCAATGGTGTTCAGATACTCAGCCTGCGTCACGTGCCGATCATCTACAATGTTATAAGCCCGGCCGATCACCTCATCACCGGCATCCCCTGCTTTGACTATACCCTGTGCCACATCCCGCACGTACACCACTGGCACAATATTTTTGCCGGTGCCAATCAGAAAACCCTTACCAGACTCGACAAGATTGACGAAGCGACTAAAGCTGGCGATGTCCCGTGGCCCATACACCCATGCAGGACGCACAACAACAACCGGTGCTCCGTTCTCTTTAACGAGTTTGGAGATCAACTTCTCACCAGCAATCTTCGTACGACTATAGGGGTTGTCCTCAGCACGATAGGGATAGTCCTCGGTCACGATACCATGGAGATGATGCCCATATACCGTAATGGAACTGGTATGGACAATGCGCTGCACACCTGCATCCATCGCTGCTTGAATCAAGTCGGCCAGTCCTTGCACATTGACAGCTCTATAGACCTTTTCCAGTCCCCAAGGACCCGTTTTTGCAGCAATATTGTAGACACGCTGCACACCTTGCACCGCGCATTTGAGAGACGCTGCATCAGTCAAATCACCGTGCATGATCTCAACACCTGTCAATGTCCGCAAGTGACTTGTATCTTCAACAGGTCGCACCAATGCACGCACTTCATCACCGCGCTCTACTAACATATCAACGAGATGACCACCTATAAAACCGGCAGCCCCTGTCACGAGTACTTTCACTTTACCCTTTTGTCTCCAATAGTTGTTTCCTAACCTTCGTGTTCAATTGTCCCAAATTATACGCTCACTCTGCCATTGTAGAGACCTTCTTCCCTGCGTCCTTAAAGCCAAACTTCTTGATCGTGTTGCGTAGCCAACTAACGGTAGGCCCTTCATCGATTCTTTTGCTGGTTGCGATCAAGAAAGAAGGTGTCTCAGGACGAGTTACTAGCTTGCTCACTTCGCGTATCGCTGCCAATTCCTCATAATGCTGAAAAGCCCAGTACATGTTGACACGGCATCCCCTGCAATTTTTGACATCGTCCTCATTCATGGTTCCGCACTGTGGACATTCTGTCATGACCGACTCCTTTTACAGCTTTCCATCACTATTAGTCGCTTGTGCTGCAATCATAGCCTCCTGCACCAAGGGACCGCGGATAGTCATACTTCTATCCTTTGCCTTCAAGGCAAAGGTAAGCGAGCTATAGGCAACCGTCACTTTGACCTCCCGACCTCGCATTCCAATACGCACGGATGTTGCTTGAACTACCTCCTGAATACGCTTAGCCACAAGTTCAGCTCCATGTTGCTCAGCGCGAATGACGGCGGTCATAATTCCAGGCCCATTGATCGAGAGTTTGTCTTCTTTACGAATCTTAGTACGCAACAATGGTAAGAGCTTACGAGCCACCTCAGTTGCCTCACGGCCTTCACGCTCAGGGTTGACATCATACTCTTCGCCACCTTCAAGCATGAAGCGAAAGACGATCACACTCTGGGCGTTACAAATGCGTCGCACTTTCTGCTTGCCTGCCTCCAGGTTCTTGGTCGAGTCCACCATTTGCCAGATGTGATGTTCGCGCTTACGGCGGTAGTCATAGTAGCCTTGCATACGCGCATACCCTTCAAGGATCACTGTACTTAGAGTCCATATAACTTGTTTGGGGGTACTCATCGTAAAGTCGCGACAGGTGATGAGCTGGTGGGCAATGGGACTCACCTTCATCGTCGAGGCTTCGTAGTTCTGCTGATTCCGGACTTGCAAGTGCCCCGCGTAGATACGGCGGCGCTGCTTCAGAAAATCGCGGATAGTGAGTGGACCTTTGTTGTAGACAACACAGGCAGGTTCATAGATCAACTGATAGCCAAGCTGGGAAATGAGTGCTTGAATGGAGATTTCATCAACAGGACTACCGGTTGGTATACCCGAAATAACATTACGGAAGGCAATCACTTCACCGAGTTTTGGCTGGACACGCGCCAGGTAATCATGCAAGCGCCAGAGCAGATGGACAGCGTGTCCCATAAAAGTAGCTGGATCATTCACTGGTACGGGACGACCTCCAACCATACCAATCTTTGCATCCTTGAAAGGGGAACACAGGTACTCTAAAGCAAAGGCTTCGGGAATAACATCAGCACCAATTAATACGAGGACTGGGCTGACAGCCTGTTTGAGAAACAGGTTGATGGCAGAGGCTTTGCCTTCACGCTTCTCTTGAATACATAATCGTACTCGAGGTTCTTGGAGCGCAATTTCAGCTACAATCGCTACAGTGCGATCTGTGCAACCACTCGCAACTACGATGACTTCATCGATGCGCACGGATGGGCCTTGCTGTTCGAGAATGGCGTGTATGGTGCAGCTAATATTGGCTTCTTCATTATAGGCCATAATGCCTACGCTGCAGTTGACATATTCATCACCTTGCTGTGCCTGGCAATCCCCCTGGATTAATTGAACCTCATTTATGATTTTCGTTGCCAAATGTACTTCACCTTTCCTTTGCTAAGAAATATATTGAATCATGTTTTGCTATAGCTTTGCGGGCTCTGTTGCAACAGAACCTGTTTGTCACTGTCTACGCCAAATACGTTCTTTTTAATATAAAACCGCCCTTAGGCCTTAAGATCATTACTGTTGCCGTTGCCGTCAGACTTGCATGCCTCATCAGCAGCATTGATTGTGTATATTTGACCACATAGCAGTTACCAGAGAGTTGCGAAATGGTAAAGAAATGGTTATAAATTTACCGATTAGGTGAAGGTTTCTTAACTTTGAGTATGGTCGGCGACGGGGTCGCCTTATGGGGAGTGAAGAATGAAATTTGAGCGTGAACCAGGCTCATTGCGGTGTTAGGAAAGTAGAAGAGGGGAATGAAAAAGGGCCATGAGTTCTCATGAGGTACCTCGTCGGTACCCTACTCCATTATGAGTGGATGTCAGCCTTGTTCTCTCACTTTAGAGTCAGTCCGAATCCACCAGACGATAGCCCAGGTACGGCTCTGTGATAATGTATTGTGGATGAGTTGGATCGTGCTCTAACTTCACCCGCAGACGACGTATAATCCCCTTCACATATCCTGTCGCATCGCTGTACTGCGAACCCCAGACCCGTTGCAGCAGTAGACGCGTCGTCATCACACGCCCAACATTGTTCGCAAGTTCTAGCAAAACAGCATACTCGATAGGAGTGAGATCAACGGCGCGCCCTGCCACATGCACACGCCGCATCTCCTTGTCGATCTCCAGGTCCCCACAGACAACCTTTTTCGTCTTCACGTCCTTACTGCCACGGCGCAGCACAGCCCGTACCCGTGCAAGCAGCTCTGCCAGGCGAAAAGGCTTGACCAAATAATCATCCGCCCCAAGGTCTAACACGGAAACAATGTCCGACTCGCTGCCTTTTATACTCAAAACGATGATCGGAGTGGCGGAAAATTCCCGAATGCGCTGACAGACCTCCAGACCACCGCAACGGGGCATGACCAGGTCGAGTAGGATCAGCTCCGGTGCCTCGCGCTCGAATGCAACCAGTGCCTCCTCTCCATCACTAGCAGTCGTCATCTTGTAGCCGTGAGCAACAAGCGCCTGCTTGACCGCAGCCATGATCCCGGGATCATCATCTACCAGGAGAATGCTTTGTCTGGCGTAACTCATGACATCACCTGCTTGGCTGTTCCTTAAAAAAACTAGCGCTCACACGAACATTTCTTTCTCTTCTGAGGCGTCAAATCCCATTGGACTGGATGCCGATAGGGGTAGCGCAACCCGAAAAACGCATCCTCCTCCCTCACGGTCTTCTACCCAAATACGCCCTTCATGCGCTTCGACAATCCCCTTGCAGATGGCGAGCCCTAGACCGCTCCCTTTGGTATGTGAACGTTGTTCTCTGTCGAGACGGTAAAAGCGCTGAAAAACCTTCTCATGCTCTCCTCGCGGTATCCCCGGACCGCGATCAGCAACGCTGATACAGATCTCGTTGTCTATCAAGCATGCCTCTACGTGTATGGGCGACCCCTGAGGAGCATATTTGCTGGCATTTTCCAGGAGATTCCATAATACTTGTGCCAGTCGATCTGGATCAATATAATAGAGTGGAAGATTTATATCGACATCCCGCTCTATACGACATCCCACATGCAAACGCTCAAATTCGGTCATGGCATCCTCAATCAGGACTGGGAGTTCGACCCAATCGCAGTCAAGGGCAAGCCCCCCGGCCTCAATCTTGGATAAATCCAGCAGTTGATCAACAAGCTGCCCCAGTCGGTGCGCCTGACCTGCGATGTTCTGTAAAAGATGCTCCTTGCTTGATGCGGATTGGATGCCATCAACATCAAGTAGGCTCTCTACTGAAGCTCGGATGGCCGTAAGGGGTGAGCGCAGATCATGGGAAACCGCAGCGAGAAAGCCGCTCTTGAGGTGGTCTGCCGCTTGAAGTGCCTCTATTTCGTTGGCAGAGCGCAGCAATTGCGCATTTTTGAGCGCCATGCCAAGTTGTTGTCCAATCGCCGAAAAGAATGCGAGATCTTCTTTGATACTGCTATCACGGCAACTATTACCGACAAGCAAAACCCCCAGAATGGCGTTGCTGCTAGCCAGAGGAACCGCCATCAAGTTATAGAAGCCAATGCGGTGCAGTGCATTGCAGATGGTTGGTTCATCGCAATCATTCGCGCTGATCATCAGCGGCGCACGCAGGACGATGACACGGCTGGCTAGCATGTGGAGAGCTTTCAAAGGAAACCTGTTGAGGTCGAGTTGTACACCATCTGCCAGCCTACAGTGCGCAGCTAGCGTAAGTTGGTCGCTACGCTGATCGAGGAGCAGAATCATCCCCGCATCTAAGTTGATGATCTCCGTAATGCGTTGTAAGACCAGGTTAAGGTGCTGGCTAGGATCCGGCAGTGTGCTGAGAATGTGCGCAATGGCATTCAACGTTTCAATATGACGATTGTGTTGCTGGAGCGTGTCGAAGAGTCGAGCATTCTCAATAGCAGTAGCCGATTGCGTGGCAAAGGTCAGGCCCAGCCGTATGTCCTCAATGGCCCAGGTGCGAGAAGCAGAGCGAGCAACTGCAATGAAGCCGGTCACGCCCCGTGCCGTTACCAGTGGCAGCAACAGGAGGGAGCGAATACCAGTCCGCTCGCTAAACGTAGGGGGAAGCAGTGTGGTATGCAGCGTATCATCAATCACCACCGGTTCACCGCGCTCCCAAATGAGTGAGATGGCTTGAGCGTGTTTGAAAAACACGGCTACATCCTGTGACTGTGCCAACTGGGGTGGCTGAAGCATAGACACGACGTGTGTGAAGGTACGTGCGTCTTCCTTATCAAAAAGGTAGACAGCAGCACTCTCGACATACAACAGGTGAGCAGCTTGTTCAACCACCTTTTCAAGCGTGACTTGCAGATCAAGGCTGGCGCTAATAATACCTGTTGCAGCCGCTAAGCATTCTGCATCATGTGCTCTGCGTTCCTGGCGACTGAGTTGCCACTGCATGTCATTGAGAGAAATACTACTGCTGTCGCTATGCAGCTTCGGGGGATGGGACTGGCTCATGGTGATCTCGTTGGCCTGATAGGCATGACTATTCCCGAGAAGCTTCACTCCATGACTATATTGATAACTATATGGCCACTCGTGCTGTTGTTGCGCGGAGAGCAGCAGGTGTAAGCGTTGCCTGGTCTCCAAAGCGGCAGCTGCAAGGAAGCTTGTGAGGAATGGACGGATGAGGTGGTAATCCCCGGTTACATCCAGGATACCGACGATCTCATTGGTCACAGGATGACGAATCGGAGCTGCTGTGCAGGTGAGATCCTGCCAGCCATCGCAGTAATGTTCTGCCGCCATCAGTTGCACGACATGCCCATCGGAGAGTGCAGTACCGATGGCATTCGTACCAGCCGCTGCCTCGCTCCAGTCTCCACCGGGAACAAAATCAATACGCGCGAGACGACGACGAATGGCAACATCGCCAACCACATCTAGCAAACGCCCTTGTGCATCGCTCAGCACGACCACGTACCCTGAATCCGCCAGAAAGTCAATGAGGTGACTCATGGCGGGGCGTGCCGCCTGGATAAGAAGGGCATTGCTCTCACACAATTGAGCGAGCTGTGTCTCGCGTGCCACAGCTAGAGGAGCACAGCGGCGCGAGGGATTGACTTGCAGGTCATGACAACGCTGCCACGAAGCGAGGATCAAGGGCCGAGGAGTCCACAATGTCAGGCTTCCTGTGCTCAGAAAGTCTTCTCGGAGCGCCATGAGTCGCCGCGCAGTGTATTCAATCTCCGAAGGGGACGCGATGGATAGATTAACGGGATATGGTTGTGTGATCATGCCTCTGCCTCGTCTATGCAGGAGAGGGATTACTACGGCAGCTTTGCCCTCGTACTACCAGTCTATTGACGTTTCTTTACGAGTTCATGTAACTATTCAGGTACGAGCACGATAAATCGGCTCTCTACTCTTCGAGACTCCTCACTGCCTTCGGCAGTTCGCAAATATTTCGTAGTGGGTGCGGGCTATGCCGCCGCAGGCGGCACAGCCCGCACCCACTACAAGAATGAGCGAGCCGCCGCAGGCGGTGAGTGCTGAAGAGTTACGAGTTCTTGCCCTATTGCAATATAGCATATGATATCCCCCTGTGTCTATGAAAAACAGCGGGGGATATCATATTTTTTACCACTTTTTCACCACACAGGATGTGCAGACTCCTGGGCAGGGGCAGTAGAGTGCGGATTTATCCAGCACGTCACGTCACGTCTGTGCCCCCTCACAGGCCAAATTCAATGTCCTTGAAAGCTGGAATCTGCACCGGTATATCGGTGATAAGCGTGTCTGTCGTCAGCAGCAAGCCGGCGATGCTCACAGCATTCTCCAGGGCTGTGCACGTCACCTTCACCGGGTCGATGATGCCAGCTTCGAACATATCCACATACTGACCGCTGAGCGCATCAAAGCCGTAGCCAAATGGTTTATCGCGCACATGGGCCACGACAACGGCCCCATCATAGCCAGCATTTACCGCGATCTGGCGCAATGGCTCTTCCAGTGCACGCCGCAGGATGTTCACACCAGTCCTTTCTTCTGTCGTCCTGGCCTCAACGCTGTCCAACGCGGGCTGCGCGATCACGAATGCAACACCACCACCAGGAACAACCCCGTTTTCGAGGGCAGCCTGTGTTGCGGCCAGAGCATCCTGGATACGCAACTTTCGTTCCTTCATCTCCACTTCGGTAGCTGCCCCGACCTTAATCACGCCAACACCACCGGACAAGTTCGCTAACCGCTGCTGGAGTTTCTCGCGGTCATAGTCGCTTGCTGTAGCAGCAAGTTGCGCACGCAGTTCGCGCATGCGCATTTGAATAGCCTCTTTCTTGCCGCCGCCATCAACAATCAAGGTCGAAGTTTTCGTCGTGGTGACACTGCGAGCACGTCCCAGGTCTCCTATGGTAACTCTCTCTAGCCTGCGTCCCATCCTCTCGCTTATGACCTGGCCGCCTGTCAGGATGGCAATATCTTCCAGCTCTGCTTCACGGCGGTCGCCAAAGCTGGGTGTCCGTATGCCCAGAGCGTGGAAGATTCCCTTGGTTTTGTTGAAAACCAGCGAGGTTAGCGCCTCGCCTGTAATATCCTCGGCGATAATCAACAACTCTTTCTGACCCTGTGCCAGCAAACGTTCCAGGAGTGGGAGCAGGTCCTGCATCGTGGTGATCTTCTTATCGGTAATGAGAATGTAGGGATTCGCCAGCACGGCCTCCATGCGTTCCTGGTTGTTGGCCATGTAGGGAGAAATATAGCCACGGTCGAACTGCATGCCCTTGATATACTCAACCTCCGAGGCGTATCCGTGCCCTTCTTCTATGGTAATGACGCCATCTCTGCCTACGTGATCCAGCACCTCGGCAATCAGTGCGCCAATCTCGGGGTCGGAGGAGGCAATGGTAGCAACCTGTGCGATCTCCTCGGGTGTCTCGACGGGTTTGCTGATGGCCTTAATCTCTGCTATCAGGGCCGCCACTCCCTGTTCCAGGCCGAGACGCAGCAGCATGGGATTGGCCCCAGCGGCCACATTCTTTAAGCCTTCTGCCAGAATGGCCTGCACCAGTATCGTAGCAGTCGTCGTTCCATCACCCGCCGAGTCATTCGTTTTGATCGTCGCTTCTTTGAGCAGCTGAACGCCCATGTTAGTAAAGGGTTCTTCCAGTTCAATACCGCGTGCGATGGCGACGCCATCATTCAGAATGTTGGGTGTCTCAAGCGGATGATCCAGAACGACGTTGCGGCCCCGTGGTCCAATCGTGACTCGCACGGTATTCGCCAGCGTGTCTACTCCTCTCTTGAGAGAAGAGCGTGCTCGTGCGTGAAACTGAAGTTGCTTCGTCATGAAACGGTCCTTTTTTATGAGAGCCCCACGGGCGGGGGCACTACGGGACAAGAATGCCACGTCCCGACATCTCCCTCGTGCAGTTCCAGCAGCACGAGTGCACACTCGATGTCGTCAGCCTTGGGGGGGCTCGAGCGATTCGTGCCAACCTGCCCGCATATGCCTTTGAACTGGGTCGAACTGTGTCACCCGCGTGATCTGGAGCACGCGATTGTTGCCCACCTGCTCTAAGATATGGCCGGTCCAGCCCACTACTCGACCGACAGCGAAGGTGGGGGTAAACAGGTCAGCAGGCAACCCGACCGCGGCTAAGAGGATAGCGGAGTAAAAAGCGACGTTGGTGTGCAGGTGTCGACCCGGCTTCTGCTGTTCGAGCAAGGGGAGTGCCACTTCTTCGACGCTACTGGCCAGCGCAAACCCCTGCGGGTTGGCCGTGCGGGCCATCTCGCGCAGCACTTCGGCACGCGGATCTTCCGTCTCGTAGACGCGATGACCGAAGCCCATCACACGCTCGCCCTTCGCCAACGCATTCCGTAGCCAGTCCCTGGCGTAGTCTACCATCCCGATGGCCTCGAGCATATCCTGGACCTTGGAGGGTGCTCCCCCATCCAGCGGACCCTTGAGTGCTCCCAGGGCAGCGACAACCGCCGACACGAGGTCGGACTCGGTACTGGCCACGATGCATGCCGTGAAGGTTGAAGCGGTGATGCCATGCTCGGCGAGAAGCACCAGGTAGGCATCGAGCTGCTTGACCTGCTCGTCGTTGGGCACCTGCCCAGTGAGCAGATAGAGGTAGTTGGCAGCATGCCCTAACTCAGATCGTGACTCAAGTGGCTCGAGCCCATGGCGCAGTCGGTGGAAGGCGGCCAGGAAGAGCGGGAAACGAGCCGTGACCCCAATCGCTTGCTCAAGGGTCGGCTTCCCCCTGATGGTAATGGCACCCCAGAGCGAGACGGCTGTTCGCAGGGCATCCATCGGTTCGGTTGTCGATGGCAAGTCGCGCAGGAGTTGCACGACAGGTGCAGGCATGGTGCGCTCTGCCACCAACTGTGTTTTCAGATGGGAGAGTTCCGTCGGGCTTGGCAGGTGCCCAAACCAGAGCAAATGCGCGATCTCCTCGAACGTCGTTGTGCCGACCAGGTCGTGGATGTTGTGGCCTCGGTATATGAGTTGCCCGGCCTTGTCCTCGACCTTGCTCAGTGTTGTCGTGCCCACGGCCATCCCCTCGAGCCCACCCCGAACCGGTTTGGTTGCTACAGCAGTGGTTGTGTCTTTCTGTGGATTGCTTCCTGTTTCTGGCATCGATGTTGACATAGCACACTCGCTCCTTTGCTTATTAAGTGAGCACAGATCATCACACACTCTTTTCTCAGCTTACCACATTCTTGTATTATATCCTACAATCAAAGTAGGAATTACACAAGCTTGCTGTTATGCTCTTGTTGTGCTCGGCGGACGCCATCGACAACCACCGAGGTTCGCATCAGGGAATGAGAATACCGCGACCGCGCAGCTTGCCGCTATCCAGGTCATGGATGGCATCGATGGCAGCATCGAGCGGATAGATCGCTGTGTGCAGTTTCACCTTGCCCTGGGCCGTCAGCGTCATGAGCTCGGCCAGGTCATTATACGTTCCGACCAGGTTGCCAATGAAGTTGATCTCGGTCGAGATGATGTCGATGGTGGGCACATCCAGCTTTCCACCGTAGCCAATGATATAGTGAGAGCCAGCTCGCCGTAACATGCTCACCGCATCCTGCTGCGCGCCTTGCTCTCCGACAAAGTCAATCACAGCCTCGGCTCCCTGTCCATCGGTGAGGTCTTTGACCTTTGCTACCTGATTTCCGTCGGCCAG
>WNFT01002504.1_pt1 | contig 16675 bp, 15 predicted proteins | sample 5400191 | NCBI WGS metagenome assembly WNFT01 (sample SAMN13153359, study PRJNA577476) | soil metagenome | isolation source: 80 cm saprolite under Madrone tree | place: USA:California | collected 2016-06-14 | reverse complement strand
AGTAGGTTTAACTCCGACAACGCCGGAGAGAGCGGCCGGTTGTCGGATCGAACCTCCCGTGTCGGTGCCGAGCCCGCCAAACGCAGCATCGGCGGCGACAGCCGCGGCGGAACCGCCGCTCGATCCACCCGGCACGCGCGACAAGTCCCACGGGTTCCGAGTCGGTTTTACGCTCGAGTTTTCCGTGGAAGAACCCATCGCAAACTCATCCATGTTTGTTTTGCCAAACGGAATCGCGCCGGCCGCTCGTAATTTTCGAATCACGGTCGCGTCGTAGGGTGCGCGATAGTTGCGCAAGATCTTTGATGCACACGTGCACGGTTGTCCCGCCACGTTGATGATATCTTTAATCGCGATCGGGACACCCCCGAGCGGAAGATCGACATCTACTTTTTCCGCCTCCCTGGCCGCAGCCTCGAAATCGATCGAGAGATAAGCGTCGATTTTTGGATCGACATCTTCAATGCGCGCTTGCAGCGCATCGAGCACTTCGCGTGGCGAAATTTGGCGACGGCGCAACAGAGATTGCAGGTCGGCGATATTGAGCGCCGGCAAGGCAGCCCGGCTCATTCGACCACTTTCGTGACGATGAACAGATTGTTCGCCTTGTGCGGGGCGTTGCTGAGCGCTTGCTCGGCCGTGAACCAATCGCGCGGCTCATCTTCGCGAAAAACATTGAACACGGGAATGGCATGCGCGGCCGCTTCCACGTGGCTCACGTCAACTTCGCGCAGTTTCGCGGCGGATTTTAAAACATCGCTCAGTTGCTTCTGAAACAAGCGCGTTTCTTCGCCGGTCAGATTCAGTCGCGCAAGTTTCGCGACGTAGGCAACATCGAGATCGGAAGTGTCAGCCATCGATTGTCGATCAAAGATGCAAGTGGCTCATCAACCACCCGCGGCGCATCTGCGATCATGCGCTCGAGCTTTTCAACCTTGTCCCGCAGGTCCGATTCCCGGTGGGCCAGTTCTTCTTGCTTTCGATCCAGCGGCGTGGCCAATCTAGGCGAGCGACGAAGCATGAAGCATCACCGGGTGGACGAAGCCATCCAGAAAAAAAGAAAGAGCGCGATAAAACCGAAAATAATCAAGGGCAAACTGAGGGCGAAGCCAATTTGCACCCATTGAAGAAGTGAGCGGCCACCGGTGAGCTCCGCAAGGTCCGGCGCAACTTCGGGCAACGGAACATCGCCCGCGCTATCGCCGGTTGCTTGGAGCCGGCTGCGTTGCTGGCTGAATTCCGCACGCGCGTCATCCACCGCGCTCAGGGCCCGGCTCAATTCTTTGTGCAACTCCGCCGGATTCCAGCTCTTCGGATCGATCGCTTCGATCAATTGCAGGTGCTGCCCAAAGCTTTCGCGCACCGCGCGGAGTTGCTCGAGCCTTTTCTGCGTGTCGTAGCCTTCCCGCTCGAGCACGACGAGCGAGCGCGTCAGCTTGTCGGTCATTTCCGCGCGCCCCCGTTCCAGTTCCTCCTGCCGGCGACTCAGTTCTTCGAGTTCCCGCTTTTGCTTTTCGATTTGTTCCTGCTGGCGCTTGAGCTGGAGCAATTGCTCCTGCGCTTTTTGCACTTGCGAATCGAGATGTTCGGGGGAACGCGACTCTTCTTCGCTCAATTCCAGCATTTGTTCGATCGGTCGAATTTTTTCTGCCATGACAATCCGGTCGCGTAGTTGGCTCGCCCTGGCTCGGTCACGCAGGGCTCGCCGCTGACGCCACATTAATGAGGAGCGTTTCAGAATTCCAGATTTTTCCCGAAAGAATTTTTTTGCCAATCAAAGACGCTTTCAGATCTCGGCGATTCTGTAAGGGACGACGCTGTTGTCCCACGGGAAGCCAACGGCTTCCCTGACAGAACGGAAAGCTACCGCCCCGGCATCATTTCGAGCAACAAGCCCTTGAAATATTCGGTCTCGGGCAATGTGGGGAGCACGGGGTGATCGGGCGCCTGTTCGAACCGGCAGAGTTTTCTTGCCGACCGCCTGGCGTCGACAAGTGCATCCACGATGGTTTGCGCAAATGCGACCTCACTCACGTGATGCGAGCACGAAAATGTCGCGAGCAAACCATCTTTCGATAAAAGTTTGAAGGCGCGCAGGTGCAGCTCGCGATAACCGCGCAAGGCGTCGCGCAAGCCGCTCTTTGTTTTCGTAAACGATGGCGGGTCCAGAACGACTAAGTCGTACTGCGCCTGCGCTTTTTCAGCCGCGCGCAGGAATTGAAAAACATCGCCTTCCATCCAGCGCACCTTTAATCTATTTCGTGTCGCGTGGCGTTTCCCGGCGGCGATGCCTTCGCGGTTTTCTTCCACAGCGGCAACGTCAGCCGCTCCGGCGCGCGCGCACGCAAGCGCGAACGCGCCTTCGTTTGCAAAGCAATCGAGCACACGGCGTCCGGCCGCATGCTGGGCAACCGCTCGATAGTTCGGCCGCTGGTCAAGATAAAGGCCTGTCTTTTGCGCGTTCAAAAGATCGACATCGAACTTCAAGCCGTCTATTTCGATTCTGATCTCGGTGGCGGCGCTGCCGCGCAAAATACCCTTTCGCAAGTCCAAACCTTCCGCGCGACGAACAGGCGCGTCGTTTCGTTCGATGATGGTGACCGCGCCGAAAAGATCGACAATCGCATTTGCGATCAAATCTTTCCGCATGTCCATCGCCAGCGTCAGTGTTTGCAGAATAAAATGTTCGCCGTAGCGATCGATGATAACGCCGGGCAGTCCGTCGCTTTCGCTCCAAACCACGCGGCCAAGTTTTGCATCGACCTCGCGCCGGACGCGGTAATCGGCCGCTTGCGCGATGCGGCGCTTGAAGAAATCGAGATCGAGATCCTGCCGTTGCCGCGAAAAGCGGCGCGAGACGATCTGTGATTTCGAATTATAAATCGCGCTGCCGATCAAACGATCTTTGCCGTCCTTGAGCGAAATCACGTCGCCATCGGTCGGATCCCCAAAAATCTTCAGCACCTCGCTCGAAAAAACCCAATCGTGTCCATGCAAAATCCGGGCACGCGGTTTGACGACGATTCCAGCCATGCACTAATGATGTCTCACTTATGCAGAGCACTCCACAATCGATTGTCGATCTTCCCGGAATCAAGAAACTGCGCAGCGGAAAGGTCCGCGAAGTTTTCGATCTCGGCGAGACCCTGCTCTTTGTCGTGACTGATCGGCTTTCCGCGTTTGATGTGATCCTGCCCGACCCGATTCCACACAAAGGCGCAGTCCTCAATCAACTCTCAGCGTTTTGGTTCAAGCGCTTCGACAAGATCGAGAACCACTTCATCACGGCGAATTTCAACGAATTCCCGCAAGCGCTGCAGGGTTTTCACGAACAGCTCGCTGGTCGTTCCATGATCGTTCGCAAGACCAAACCGTTGCCGGTGGAATGCGTGGTGCGTGGTTATCTGGCCGGCTCCGGCTGGAAAGAATATCAGGAATCGCAAAGCATTTGTGGAGAAAAATTGCCCGCCGGATTAAAACTCGCATCGCAATTGCCGGAACCAATCTTCACGCCGGCGACAAAGAGCGATACCGGGCACGATCTCAATATCGAGATGAACGAATGCCGTAGAATTCTCGGTGACGAAGTCGCGACCAAAGTGCGCGAGCTCAGTTTGAAAATTTATTCCGGGGGTCGCGATCACGCCGCGCAGCGCGGAATCATCGTTGCGGACACAAAATTCGAATTCGGGACGGTCGATGGGAAATTGTTGTTGATCGACGAATGCCTGACACCGGATTCGTCCCGTTTCTGGCCAAAAGATCAATATGTGGTCGGGCAAAGTCCGCCCAGTTTCGACAAACAATTCGTGCGCGATTATCTCGAGACCCTCGACTGGGACAAAACTTCGCCGGGGCCGAAATTGCCGTGCGAAGTTATTGAGAAAACGGCGGCGAAGTACGTTGAGGCGTTCGAGCGTTTGACCGGCGAGAAACTTCTATAGCCGCACTCTATGAGCGTCGCATGATTCGGCGGTCATAGACCGCCGCTAGAGCAAGTCGCTCACCAGTAATTTCTCTTCTTTCAGCTCCGCTACCGACTTATCGATCTTATCCAGGCTGAAATCATTGAGTGGTAGCTTTTGCACGATCTCCGATTCGCCACCGCGCACCCGAACTGGAAATGACGAGATTAATCCTTCATCGACATCGTAACTGCCGTCGGAGCAAATCGCGATACTGTGCCAATCGTTGCGTGGCGTGTCGTTAGTTAAAAAGCGCACGGTATCGACAATCGCGTTTGCGGCCGAGCCCGCCGACGAAAGTCCGCGCGCTTTGATCACGGCGGCGCCGCGCTGCTGCACCGTGGCAATGAATTCTTCTTTCAGCCATTTGTCGTCGCCGATCACTTCGTTGGCCAGTCGATTGTCGATCTTAGCGTTGTAGAAATCAGGATACTGCGTAGCGGAATGGTTTCCCCAGATGGTCATGTTCGTCACGCGCGTGATCTCGACGCCCGCTTTGTGCGCGAGCTGGGCGCGCGCGCGATTTTCATCGAGCCGCGTCATGGCAAACCAGCGATCGCGCGGAATTTCTTTCGCATTGTTCATCGCGATCAAACAATTTGTGTTGCATGGATTTCCGATCACGAGTACGCGCACATCGGCGGCGGCATTTTTCTCGATCGCCTGGCCCTGACCGATAAAAATCTTGCCGTTGATCCCGAGCAAATCCTTGCGTTCCATACCAGCTTTGCGCGGCACGCTGCCGACGAGCAGAGCCCAGTTCATATCGCGGAATCCTTCATCGAGATCGGCCGTGGGCACGATCGATTGCAAAAGCGGAAAGGCACAATCATGCAATTCCATGACCACGCCGTCGAGCGCGCCGAGCGCGTTCGGAATTTCAATCAAATGCAGCGCGATCGGCTGGTCGGCGCCGAACATCTCGCCAGAAGCGATGCGGAAAATGAGCGAGTAGCCAATTTGCCCGGCGGCGCCGGTGACCGCGACTTTAAGCGGGGACTTCATAGTTTTTCTTATCCGCAGATTAACACAGATTCACGCAGATTTTTTGAAATCGCGCTCATGCTCGTAATCGATGCTGGAGGCGCGGCGCGGGCGATTGGGGCCAATCGCCCCTACTTTAGATACGCCCACTTTTTTCCAGCAGTGCACTGATGAGCTCCATTCGTTTTCGTTCTTTTGCGCTGGATCGCAGTTGAGAAATCGTGCGTTGCATTCGCCGCGTCCAATTGGCGCTGGCCGCCGTGCCCGGAACGTTAAAGCGATATTTCCGCCGAAGCAGATCAGTCAGCATAACCACCGCAATCCACGATTCGCATTTGAAGAGCGCTTCCATGATAGCCGGATGAAAATCCTGGCCAAAGTTTATCGATTCACCTGCCGGCTGGAATTCTACGAACTCGGCAATTTTGTTCAGCTCGTGACGCGACTGGTTCGAAGTCGATGTTGCCTGCTCGATTGCTTCCTCCCACAACTTTCGCAATGGCTTGTGATCATGCGTCGCATAAGTGGCGACCGAGAGCCGCTCATATTTGGTTCCGGGTGTAACGCGCTCCTCCCGCTGCATTTCCCATTGTGGAATTTTGAATCCGGCGATTCCTAACGAGAGCAAATGGGGCCGGACATAGTCGGGCACGGTCCCCAAATCTTCGCCGATCACCCGCGTGCTGCCGGATTCCTCGAGCACGACACGCAGATACTCTTCGCCTTCCCGGCGATTCGCTTCGCAATTTTCCAACGTCGAATCATCGCGCGGTGCGAAATGGGGAACGCGTCCATTGGTTCGCGCGAGCATTTCATTCCAATCGAGTCGAAGAAATTCCTTGTTGCGTGCCGGTCGCCACGGAAAAGCGTAAATCCGATAAAACCCGAGGACATGATCGATGCGAAAGAGATGAAATGTGCGCCTTACACCGCGGACGCGTCGCCGCCACCATTCGAAATTATTTCGGCGCATTGCCTCCCAGCGATAAAGCGGAATACCCCAGTTCTGCCCCCATTTCTGTGTGAACTCGTCGTCTTTGAAGTGTAGTTCCGGCGGCGCGCCGCCCGACCAATCGAGCGCGAACTCATTAGGGTGCGTGAAAACATCCGCGCTGTAATAACTGACGCCGAACGGAATGTCGCCCATGAGCGCGACGCCGCGCTTCGCGGCGTACGATTTCATTTCACGCCATTGCCCCTGCGCGATCCATTGCACATAACGAAAGAAATTCTGGCGCGCCGAGAACGTTTGTTGTCGATCTTGTGACAGATCACGCTGCCACTCACGCGCCTTGTCGATAGTTCGATGTTCCGTCCGCCATTTGTCCCACGCCTCCGAACCACCGTTCTCCTCCATCAACGCGCGAAAGAAAGCGTAATTGTCGAGCCAGGCCGCTTCCTCCAGACAAAATTTCTTGAAGTCCGCTTGCCGATCGTCCACCGTGTTTACCGAGAAATTCGAGAACGCCTTTTCGAGCAGCCCACGTTTTAATTTCTTAACCCGCCGATATTTCACCGAACCCTGGCGCAATTGAGCAAGATCGATATCTGCAACCGCGATATCGAAGTCCTGGCGCGTTAGATCTTTCGGCGAACCGGGCGCGAGATGCAGCGTGGTTGGTTCGATCGCCATCGCGCTAATCGCATTGTACGGGCTGTTGTCGTTGCCGGTCTCGTTGATCGGAAGTAATTGTACGAGCTTAAAGCCAATCTCCGCTGCCCAATCGATAAACTCGCGCAACGCTGCGACATCTCCAATCCCGAGATCATCTTTCCCGCGCAACGCAAACAGCGGCGCCAGGACACCCGCGATCCTCTTTTCCGGCGACAGATTCATTTACGTCCACAGATTACACAGGTTTTCGCAGATTTTTTTGGACAGTTCCTTTCCGTAATCTGTGTCAATCTGCTAAGGAATTAAGTTCTTTGCACCTGCCAGTCTTCCACGAGCTGGTTCGGGATTTCTTTCAGAAAACGCGACGGCCGCTGAAAGACATCGCCGTATCCGCCGCTCAGCCGCATGTGCGGATAGGTGAAATAGAGCTCATCCCGCGCGCGAGTGATCGCGACATAAAAAAGGCGCCGTTCTTCTTCGAGCGCGTCTCGCGTGTCGAGCGAGCGGCTGCTCGGGAACATGCCGTCCGTGAGCCAAATCACGAAGACAGTGTGAAACTCGAGCCCCTTCGCCTGATGCACCGTGGAAAGATTGATCGCTTCTTTATCCGCGCTTTGGTTGGGCGTGGCTTCGGCATCGACATTGCTGATAAGCGCCAGTTGCGAAAGAAATTCGTGCACGTCCTTGAACTGACGTGAAAAAGCGGCCAACTGGTCAAGATCTTCGCGGCGCAGCTCGTAATTGGTAAAATTCATCTTTGCGTAATCGTCGTAAATCGCCTCCAGCACCGCCGTGATCATTTCCGAGGGCGGATTCGACTGACCGGCCGGCGCGATTTCATCCAAGGTGTGTGCCAGTTGCGTCCAGGATTTTCGGGACTTCGCGCTCACGTTCATCGCCAGTAAACGTTCGCCCCAGGAGCTGATTTCACCGCGCTCGTTCAAGGATTTCTCCCATGCGTTCCAAAGATTTTCTCCGCTCCGATTACCAATGCCGGGCAACAATTTCACCATTCGCTTGAACGCTACTTCATCGCGCGGATTGGCGGTGAATCGGATGAACGACGTCACATCCTTGATGTGCGCCTGTTCGAAAAAGCGGACGCCGCTCGTGATCTGATAGGGGATGCCGCGGCGCGACAATTCCAATTGCAGTTCGATCGCGTGATAATGCGCGCGATACAGGACCGCGATGTCGCCAAGATCGACATCTTCGTCGCGCAGCTCGAGAATTCGCTGCGCGACGAATTGCGCCTGCTCGCTGCCGTCATTCAGTGCGACCACCGCCGGTTTCACCGTGTGCGATTCGCGAGTCGGCGCGAGGTTCTTGCGAAATTGTTTTTCGTTCGCGGCGATGGCTGCGTTCGCCACCTCCAGAATCTCCGGCACGCTCCGGTAATTCATCTCGATCTTAAAAACCTGCGCATCCGGATAACGTTTCGGAAATTCAAGAATGTTTTGGAAATTGGCCCCGCGCCACGAGTAGATCGATTGGGCGTCGTCGCCCACCACCATGACGTTGCGATGATCGCAACCGAGCGTATCGATCAGATCCGCCTGGATCTTGTTCGTGTCCTGATATTCATCGACCAGAATGAACTGGAACTGGCGGCGATAAACCGCCGCGATCTCTTCCTTCTCTTGCAACATCGACAATGTCTTTTCGAGCAAGTCATCGAAATCCATCGAGTTGGTCGCCTTTTTCTTTTTTTGATAGCGCGCCTGAACATCTTTGATTTGCTCGAGCAAGGGCAGGAAATAGGGAAATTTTTCGGCGAGCAATTCCTCCATCGGCGTCTCGGTGTTAACGACAAAGCTGAAGATTTCCGCGAGGACATCGCCTTTCGGAAACCGGATTTCTTTCGGATCGATCCCCGCGCTCGCGATCACGGTATTGATCAAATCTTTTTGATCTTCGCGGTCCATGATGGTGAACCCGCTCGAATAACCGAGCGCGCTCCCATGACGCCGCAACATCCGGTTGCCGATGGAGTGAAACGTGCCGCCCCAAATTCCGCTTGCATCCACCGGCAACAAATTCGCAACCCGATCAAGCATTTGCCGGGCGGCCTTGTTCGTGAACGTGAGCAGCAAAATATTGCGCGGATCAATTCCGTTCTCGAGCAGATAAGCGACGCGGTAGGTGAGCGTGCGCGTCTTGCCCGAGCCTGCACCAGCGATAACCAGCATTGGCCCGGGCGACGCCGTCACCGCCGCCAGCTGCTGTTCATTCAGTTCCGCGGCGTAATCGATATGGATCGATGTCGATCTTGCCGTGCGTTGCAGCGTGTATTGGCGGGACATAATGCCTGTCCGGCTCGGACCCGGTTACGCTGCGGTGTGCTGAAACGCACTTCAACCGAAAATCCATCGCGCGATTGCCAACCCGCAATCCGCCAATGTCAGCCTTCGCGTTTGCGGCCGATTTCTTCGAGGAGTTCGATCTGGATCTGCTGAATCTCAAAGAGGCGATTGTATTGCCTCCGCAACAGGTGATCGATTTTTTCGTGCAGGTGCCGGATTTCGAGTTCGTCTTTGAGATTAACTTTGTAATCGTTCTCCGCGCGCAACCGGTCACGCGCTTCCACGCGGTTTTGGCTCATCATGATGACCGGCGCCTGGAGCGCGGCGAGGCATGAAAGGATCAAATTAAGCAGGATAAATGGGAACGGATCGAAAGCGCGGGTCGCGAGAAGAACGACGTTGATTGCAATCCAAAACACGATCATCACTCCAAACGAAATGATGAATTTCCAACTTCCGCCAAATGATGCGATCCGATCGGAGAGCCGCTCGCCAAAAGTCAGCTTTATCTCGAACTGTTTGCTGATATCGCTGGAGAGGATCTCGTGTTGCTGCAAACTTTCGATGACCTCGTGATCGAGCGCGGAGAGTTCGCCGATCTCGTCCTCGAGCACGTCTTTGACATATTCCTTCCGGAACTTGCCGAGATCGTCCAAGCAGATGAAGCCTTTCCCGTCCCAGTCGGGCATCTGTTTCCTGATGAACTCGAGGAGCGATGGCCGGATCAATTCCGCGATTTGTCCATCGTGCGGCGACTTCGGTTTCTTGCAGACCTGGCAGACGTGTGTAGCGGGCGCGCTCTCCTTCATCGAATCTTTTCTCAGAATAGAACTGCCGCTGCGTGGTTGTCGATGCTGCGCCTGGACTAAAAGCGCTGCGCTAATCAAGCTGGCGCTGGCTAAAGCCTCGAACACGGGCAACGGTTTGCTACAGCCAACAGCCAGGAGCTGCCTTTTACACACATGCCGAACGATGCCGTAAAGCTCATCGAATGCCCCCGCGACGCCTGGCAGGGCCTCAAGCGGCAAATTCCGACCGAAGTTAAGGTCCAATACCTGCGTGCGCTCATCGGGGCTGGTTTCAAACACATCGACGCCGTGAGCTTCGTCTCGCCGAAGGCCGTGCCGCAGATGACCGACAGCGAAAAGGTGCTCGAGCAACTCGGGACGCCGGACCACGTCGAGATCATCGGCATCGTGGTGAACGAGAAAGGCGCGGACCGCGCCATTGCTACCGGGGCCGTCACCACGCTCGGCTATCCCTGTTCCATTTCCGAGACGTTCCTGCGCAAAAATCAAAACCAATCGCCGGAAGAGAATTACGAAGTGCTGAAGACGATCAAGAAACGGGCCGACGCGGCCGGGCTCGATATGGTGGTCTATATCTCAATGGCATTCGGCAATCCGTACGGCGATCCGTGGAACGAGGACAAAGTGCTGCAAGCGGTAGGGACCATCGCCGGCCTCGGGATCCGCTCGATCTCCTTGGCGGATACGGTCGGCGTCGCCACGCCGGAGCTGATCAATAGCGTCGTGGCTGCGGTGATGCGCAACTACGGCGAGTACGATGTCGGCGTTCACATGCACAGCGCGCTCGCGGGCGCGGCCGCGAAGGTGCTAGCCGCTTATGATGCGGGGTGCCGGCGTTTCGACACGGCCATCGGCGGGCTCGGCGGGTGTCCGTTCGCTCAAGACGCGCTCGTGGGGAATATCCCCACCGAAGGAGTGCTCGAAGCACTGGAGCAGCGCGAAGTGAGACTGCCGATCACGAGGGAACTGGACAACGTCGTGGCGATGAATGCGGACATCAGCATGAAATTTTCCGGATAAATGATCGATTCGTTTCCGCGATGATCAATTCCGTCTTAAACGATGAGTTTCATTCGACCTTGAACGCGCGATTGGCGATTATAGAATGGAACGCGTGGAAGAAGCGGACGTTCCCCTGGAGCATTTACATGAGCACGTGCATCACAGTGCTGAGCACGGCGGCGAAGCGTGGATTTCCTGGGTGGCGCTGAGCACGGCGATGCTGGCGGTATTTGCGGCGATTACGGGATTGCTTTCCGGCAAACACGCCAACGAAGCGATGATGAACCAAATCGAAGCGTCCGACCAATGGAGCTATTACCAGGCGAAAAGCATCAAGGCCGCGCTGCTCGATGCGAAAATGTCGCTCGCGACTGTGACGGACGAGAAAGATCGCGCGAAAGTTGCGCGCTACGAAGAGGAGCAAACCGAAATCAAATCGGAAGCGGAACGCAAACAGGCCGACGCCAAATCAAATTTCCATCGACATGAAGTTTACGCTCGCGGCGTAACCATGTTTCAAATCGCGATTGCCGTTGCCGCGATTTCCGCGCTGACGAAAAAGCGCCGATTCTGGCTGGTGAGTCTGCTGTTCGGTGTGGCTGGTTGTGTTTTTGTTGTGCTCGGGGCAATTGCTCATTAATTCCATGCGCGTTCTTGCTATCGACGCTTCCTTGCGCAACACCGGCGTGGCCATTATCGATGCAAACAACGGCAAATTGCGCGCGCTTTATTTTGGGACGATCCACAATACGAGTTCGCTTCGTTCCTCCGCCTGCCTGGTTGCGATCCGCGATCGCCTCGCGGAGTTAATCCGTTCGCACGAACCGGATTGTTGCGCGCTCGAATCGGTCATTTACGTGCAGAGCTACAAGACTGCGATCCTGCTCGGCGCCGCGCGGGGCGCGGCCATCCTTGCCGCCGCCGAAAATGGCCTGCCCATTTTCGAATATGCGCCGACTCGAATCAAACAAGCAACTGTCGGGCGCGGGGCCGCTGGAAAAAATCAGGTGGCATTTATGGTGCGCGCACTTCTCGGTCTGACCGAAACACCGGATGCAGACGCAGCCGATGCGCTGGCCATCGGTCTCACACACCTGCGTTCACAGGAAACAGCGCACCGAGGGATTCCCGCCGAAAAACAAATATGAACGAGACATTTGCGTGGCGTTGGCTCGGCCGCATGAATTTTCAGGAGGCGCTCCCGTTACAAGAGGAATTGGTCGCGAAAAAGCGGGAGAATCGCAACGCCGCCGACGAGTTGCTTCTTCTCGAGCACGAACCGGTTTACACGATCGGCCGAACGCCGGATCAGTCGAGCCTGGTCGATGCAGCCCATCTGCCGCATCCGCTTTTTGCCATCAATCGCGGCGGCCAGGCGACCTATCACGGTCCCGGCCAGTTGATCGGTTATCCAATTATTGATCTGCGCCGGTGCGGGCAAGATCTCCACCGCTATTTGCGCTGGCTGGAAGAGCTTTTGATCAAAACGCTCGCGATCTACGAAATCGCAGCAAAGACGCGTCCTGGTGTGACTGGCGTCTGGATTGAAAATCGCAAGATCGCGTCCATTGGCGTAGGTGTTCGCCATTGGATCACGATGCATGGTTTCGCCCTCAACGTCTGCGGCGATCTCACTCCGTTTGATCGCATCATTCCGTGCGGGATCCAGAACGTGACCATGACTTCGATCGAAAAAGAAACTTGCACGGCCTTTTCAACCGAGGAGGTTGGTCGGCGCGTGGCTGAAATAGCATTCCACACGATCCCCAATCTCACGACCGAGGGCTCGCTCATCCAGATTTCCCGACGGCATGCCAACGCATTTTTGATCTAACAATGACCATCCCGCTCGAAGACAACGTCGGCGACATCATCGGCAAAGCGCAGCGTGGTTTGCGCATTTCTGATACCGAGCTTGCAGAAAAAGCACGTGTCAGCTCGCAAAAAATCCGCAAACTGCGCGAAGGGGATTTCGATGAACTGGCGCTGTTGCGTGTTGCGCCGGCCCTGGGCCTTGCAGCGCGCGCTTTGTGCGAGCTCGCAATGGGCGAATGGCATCCAAAAATAGTTAATGAGCGGGAGGGCCTTGGCCAATTCAACACCCGTTATCACGACATGGCCGTCAATGCGTACCTCGTCTGGGATCCGGCGAAGCGGACCGCGGCGGCGTTTGATACCGGCGCGGATTGCGCTGAAATGCTGCGGTTCGCGACCAAACAAAATCTGAGTATAAAATTAATTCTGCTCACTCATGCGCATTCCGATCACGTTGCCGATTTACCGCGGCTGCGGGAAGAAACGGGCGCGCAAGTTTTCGCACCAGCGGGTGAATCAGTGCCGGGCGCCGAGCAGATTGAGGAAGGCAAACATTTTCAGCTCGGCAGGATCGACATCGAGGCTCGGCTGACTTCGGGCCATTCCCCAGGTGGAATGACTTACGTTGCGACTGGTCTAAAGCGTCCAATCGCCATCGTCGGCGACTCACTTTTTGCCGGCTCGATGGGTGGCGGCAACGTTTCCTATGAAGACGCTGTGCGAAACAATCTCGATAAAATTCTGACGCTGCCGGATGAAACGATCATCTGTCCCGGCCATGGACCAATGACGACAGTGGGCGAAGAGAAGCAGCACAATCCGTTCTTTGCGGGACGTTGCGGATGAGCAGATGTTGGCAGGGCGGTACCCTGTCGAGCCGACAACGATGGGACCAAAATTCTTCGGCTCCGCGGAGCGTCGCCCTACCGGAACTCAAACATGAACATTGGATTCGTGGGCGTTGGGCGGATGGGCGCGAACATGGCGCGCCGTTTGAAAGATCGAAAATTTCACGTCACCGCGGTTTACGATTCCAATCGCAAAGCTGCCACTGAACTTGCGGCAGAGCTTGGCTGCGCGGCGTCGCAAGATTTATCGGAAGTGACGGCGGAATCAGACGTGATTTTCACCGTCGTGACCGACGACAACGCGATGCGGCAGATTTTTTCAGCGACCGGCGATAATCTGCTGGTGAACGCACGCGGGAAACTTTTCATCAATTGCGCGACGATTTCGCCGCCGGTTCATATCGATCTTGAAAAGCTCGCGGAAAAAGCCGGCGCACAGAGTTTGGAAGCGTGCATGGCCTCCAGCATCACGCAGGCGCGTGAAGGCTCGCTCTATTTGATGTGCGCCGGCAGCGAAGACGCGTTTCAGAAGGCGGAACCGATTTTAAAAGAACTTGGATCGACCGTGCGCTTCGTCGGCCAATCGGGCGAAGCAGCAAAAGTGAAAGCGCTCGTCAACATGGTGATGAACATCAACACAGCCGGCCTGGCGGAAGGACTTGGGCTCGGAGCCGCCCTCGGTCTCGATCTGGAAATGTTGAGAAAAATTTTTTCGCAGACCGGCGCCGCGTCGCGCGTGCTCGAAACGGACGGTGAAGACATGCAAAATCGCGAGCACACTTGCTTCTTCTCGGCGGCCCATGCCGCGAAAGACAGCGGGATCGCGCTTGAGCTCGCGGGCAGTGTCGGTCTCGAGCTCCCGCTCGCGCGCGAGACTAAAAAACAATACGACCAGATGATCGCGGAAGGATTGGGCGAGCTCGACAAATCGGGGATTGCCGAACTCACATTCAAAGATCGACATAAACATTCCGGTGATCACGTCTGATGAGGTGGATCGCCCGCGGAACGGCCGATCCACCTACTGACCTTCGGTTTTCCGCGCTGAATGGTGCAAGGCGGACGCTGTGCTAAACTTTTCACGAAAATGAAAACAGTATGGCGCGTTTTTGCTTATCTGAAGCGTTACCCGTCGCTCGCGGCCGGGACGCTCGGCTGCGCGATCGTCGGTACATTAATGGTGATCGTTTTTCCGGCGGTGACGAAGGGAATCATCGACGACGTCGTGCGCCTGCATCATCCGGAGAAATTGCTGCCGCTCATTTTGTTCGCCGTGATTGCTTTCCTTTTGCAACACGCTTTCAACGCGCTGCGCATTGTATTGAACAACACGTTCGAACAAAAAGTCATTTTCGATCTGCGCAGCGATCTGTATTCGCATATTCAATTGCTCCCGCTGCGCTGGTTCGACAATCGCGCCACCGGCGATCTCATGACGCGAGTGATCGAAGACGTGAACTCAGTCGAACGGGTCCTGATCGACGGGATCGAGCAAGGTGTGGTCGCGGTCCTGCAAGTGCTCATCGTCCTCGGCGTGATGTTTTATTTCAACACGAAGCTGGCGCTGCTCGCGCTCGTTCCGTTTCCGCTTCTGATTGCTGGTGCGCTGGCCTACACGCTCACCGCGCACCGGCGTTATCGACTGCAACGCCGTGCCGCCTCGGCGATGAATGCGCTTTTGCATGACAACCTCTCCGGGGTTCGCCAGATCAAGAGTTTCGTGCGCGAGAGGGAAGAGCACGCGCGTTTCAACCGCGTCAGCGACCAGCTGCGCCACGCCACCCTGGTGGTGATGCGGGTGTGGGCAATTTATAGCCCCTCGATGTCGATGTTCGAAGCGTTCGGCGCGGTCATTGTTCTGGCTTTTGGGAGTCACGCCGTCCTCACCGGTGCGATGCAGATCGGCGATTTGGTTGCCTTTTTGATGCTCACGGCATTTTTGTACGATCCAATAAGCCGGTTGCATCAGCTTAATCAACTCGTGCAAGCGGGACGCGCGGCCGGTGAGCGCGTTTTTGAAATCCTTGATGAACCGATCGAACCGGATTGGATAGAGGAGAAGATTTCGGCGCGAATCGCGGGCGACATTCGCTACGAAGATGTGAGCTTCAGTTATACCGAGGGGCTTCCTGCGCTCATTCATGTTTCATTCCATGCTCCGCCCGGCGCCACCATCGCGCTGGTGGGGGCGACCGGCGCCGGGAAGTCGACGTTGGTGAATCTGCTCGTCCGTTTCTATGAATTCACCAGCGGCGAAATTTATGTCGATGCGAGATCGATTCGTGAGTACGGTCTGCGCGCTTTGCGCGAAGCGGTCGGAGTGGTGACGCAGGAAAGTTTCTTATTTAACGGATCGATTCGCGAGAACTTGCTGATGGGAAAACCGAGCGCGACGGACGTGGAATTGTGGCGCGCGGCGGACGCAGCGAATGCGCGCGGTTTCATCGAGAGATTGCCAAATGGTTTGGAAAGCGTCGTCGGCGAGCGCGGAGTGAAGTTGAGCGTCGGTGAAAAACAGCGGCTGTCGATTGCACGCGCGCTCTTGAAAGATCCGCCGATTTTAATTTTGGATGAAGCGACCGCGAGCGTGGACACGGCCACGGAGCGCCTCATTCAGGAAGCGCTCGAACATTTGATGGCCAACCGGACGTCGATTGTCATTGCGCATCGGCTTTCGACAATTGTGCACGCGGACGAAATTCTTGTGCTGGATCACGGCCGGATCATCGAACGCGGCCGGCACGATGAATTGCTCGCGCTCGGCGGAAAATATGCGCGGCTCTGCGAACAAAGTTTGCTTGAAACCCGACAAGAAACGCCCGGTGCCGTCCGTGAATTGGAACCGGCATTGGTAGGGCGAGACTCGGTCGAGCCGGCGGAAATCGAAAAGGAAATTTAGCCGTTGGACAAAAGTTCTTGGTATTTACGTTCCATTTCCGCGCAACGCTGATCGGCTTCCATGAGCGCGCGGCGTTCTTCGCGTAAACTCTGTTCGAGATCGCGGACGCGCTCTTGTAGTCGAACCGAGATGCCGGTCGCGACGGGCTCGTTGGCCAGGTTCGCCTCATCTTCACTCGTGGCAGGATCGCCATTTTGTCGTGACGTTATTAGCAAAGCTGGCATTTCCTGAATTTGCTGGCGCGCTCCGTTACAAGAATTAATGAGAAAGGTTTCGGCGCTGATTTCGCCGAGGCGAATGAACTCCTGGATCGCGCCAAGCGTGGTCGGTCCATAGTAATGCTCGCTCGTGACTTCGACGAGCCAATCCATGCTCAGTTGCGGCAGCATCGGCGCTTTCATCCACGTCTGTTGGTCGATCGAAACCGCATCGTGC
>WNFT01003497.1_pt1 | contig 16677 bp, 15 predicted proteins | sample 5400191 | NCBI WGS metagenome assembly WNFT01 (sample SAMN13153359, study PRJNA577476) | soil metagenome | isolation source: 80 cm saprolite under Madrone tree | place: USA:California | collected 2016-06-14 | reverse complement strand
CGGCGGCCAAGGCGTCGAAGATCATGCTGTGGGACGCGTGGCCGCCGATGCGGAAGACCCAGGCCGACGAGCTCGGGCGCGCGCGCACCGACGTCGACATCTACCAGGCCCCGATCAACACCGTGTTCTTCGTCTATCTGAACGCCAAGAAGCCGCCGTTCGACAACCCGGACATGCGGCGGGCGGTGAACCTGGCCATCGACCGGCAGGACCTGGTGGCCAAGGCGCTGGAGGGCGCGGGCGTGCCCTGCGCGATCCTCGATCCCAAGCTGGTCGGCGACTTCGCGCTGCCGCTCGACGAGGTGGCCAAGGCCCCCGGCTGCCGCCAGCCCAAGGAGCCGGACATCGCCGAGGCGAAGCGGCTGGTGGAGAAGCACTACCCGGGCGGCCTCGACGTGGAGATCGCGGTGCGGCAGGTCGGCAACTACGTCGACCGCGGCCAGCTCGTGATCGCCCAGCTCCGCAAGATCGGCATCCGCGGGACCATGAAGACCCACGAGAGCGCGGCGGGCTACGCCGCCTTCGGCAAGGGCGACTTCACGATCATCGCCACCCAGGATCGGGCGATGGACATCAACGAGCCGAGCGGGGTGTTCCACATCTCCTACACCACCGACTCGGGGAGCAACTACGGGCAGTACTCCGATCCCAAGGTGGACGAGCTGACCGAGCGCGCGCTCAAGGAGACGAACCGCGACAAGCGCCGCCTGGCCTACTGGGAGCTGCAGCGCTACCTGCTCGTCAAGGGCGATCACGCCTCGATCGCGGTGGCGTGGGTGGAGGGCTGGTTCTTCAAGGACAAGAAGCTCCGCAACTACAAGCCCGGCCTCACCACCTACGACAACAACACCTTCATGAAGACCTGGATCGCCCCGTGACCTTCGACGATCCGAGCGTCCAGCAGTACCTGTCCACGAAGGACATCGTCATCCTCGGCACCATCAACCCCGACGGCGCCCCGCTCGTCACCGCGATGTGGTTCCTCCACGACCCGTCCGCGCTCACCCTGATCAGCATGGACGGGCTGCAGAAGGTCCACAACCTGAGGCGCGACCCGCGGCTCCACATCCTCGCGGAGAGCGGCGCCCGCGGCGCCGACATCAAGGGCGTCGCGATCCGCGGCCGCGCCGAGTTCCTCGGCGACACGCCGGAGCGCCGGGCGCTCGCCACCCGCTTCCTCGACAAGTACCACCCCCACCTCGAGCGGTACTGGGGCGGGCGCGCGATGCCGGGGGACCGCGTGATGTTCCGCGTGGTGCCCCAGCAGGTGCGCACGTGGGGCCCCGACTGACCGCTCGCGCGATGCGCGCGGTCATCGAGCGGGTGAGCGCCGCGCCGGCCGACCGGCTCGGGGCGCTGGTCGCGGAGAGCGAGCAGCAGGGATTCGGCTTCGTCCGCCGCCTCGTCGACGAGTGGGCCGCGGGCACCAATCGCTTCGACCGGCCGGGCGAGGTGCTGTTCGTGGCGCGGGTGGGGGGCGACGTCGTCGGGGTGTGCGGGCTGAACGTGGATCCGCACGCGGGCGACCCGAAGATCGGCCGGGTGCGGCACCTGTACGTGCTGGTCCGCCAGCGCCGGAGCGGGATCGGCGAGCAGCTGGTCGCCGACGTGGTCGAGGCCGCCCGGGGCCGGTTCGAGCGGCTGCACCTGCGCACCACCAACCTCACCGCGGCGCGGCTCTACGAGCGGCTCGGGTTCCGCCGGACGGGCGAGGGGCGCGACCGCACCCACGTGCTGGATCTCGCCTCGCGGTGACGACGCCCGAGGCCCTGCTCGAGCGGACCTACGCCGCGTTCAACGCGCGCGACGTCGACGCGGTGCTCGCCATGATGCACGCGGACGTGGACTGGCCCAACGGCATGGAGGGCGGCCGCGTCCACGGCCACCGCGCGGTGCGCGAGTACTGGACGCGGCAGTGGGACCTGATCGATCCGCGCGTCGAGCCGCGCGGCTTCACCACCGAGGCCGATGGCCGGGTGATGGTGGACGTGCGCCAGGTGGTGCGCGACCGGGCCGGCGCGCTCCTCAAGGACGAGATGGTGCGGCACGTCTACCGGATCGAGGACGGCCTGATCCGCTCGATGGAGATCCGGCCCGGCCCCGGCGGCTAGCGCGCTCAGCCGCGGATCAGCAGCACCAGGCCCGAGACGAAGAGTACCGCGAAGACCACCCGACGGAAGCGCGCCCGGTCGAGCCGGTTGAAGAGAAGCATGCCCGCCGCGAGGCCGGCCACCGCGGGCACCGCGTAGAGCCAGGTGAGGCGCCAGACCTCGCGGTCGAGGAGCCCGGCCCACCAGTAGCCGATCAGGATGACGGCCTGGTTGACGATCAGGAAGGCCTGGATGTTGGCCTTCACGGTCCGCGGGCTCCAGTCCTGCGCCGCCGCGTAGAGGATCACCGGCGGGCCGGGCGTGCCGATCGCGCCCCCGAGCAGGCCCGCGGCCAGCCCCGCTCCGAGGCCCCAGCCCCGGCCCCGCAGCTCCGGATAGAGCCCGAGCCATTCTAGCCCCACGATCACCAGCAGCACCAGGCCGATGAGCCGCGTCAGGGCGGCGGGCGGCATGATGGCGAGGATGAAGACGCCCGCGGGGGTCGCGACGATGGAGCCCACCAGCAGCTCCCACATGCCGTGGAGCGTGAAGTCGCGGCGGAGCGGGAGGAAGATGACCACCGTGAAGACGGTGGCGTAGAGCGTGATCAGCACGATCGCGTCGGCGGGCGACATGAGGAGCGGCAGGAAGGCGAGCGAGACCAGGCCGATGCCGAAGCCAGCCAGCCCCTGGACGAAGCAGGCGGCCGCGATGACCAGCGCGCCCACCAGCCACGTCAACGACAGCGGGGCGAGCGACAACGAGGAGGCGCCTACCTGGATACTCGCGGAAGCACTACTCGAGCCGCACTGAGGAAGCCTGAGGGCACCGGCTCCGGTCTCCTTTGTTGCACTCATCCATGTCCCGCTTCGCGATACATCCCCCCAGGAGTACGCCGAGAGCGCAGACCGTCAGCAGGAGTTTCATGTTGTGGAGTGTAGACGGAGCACGTGCGGTCGGCTAGCCCACGCTCCCGGCGAAGGAATCCTAGTCCACACGCTCGCCCCCCTGGTGTAAGGTCGACCCGCTGGCCTCCCAGCTCTGTTCCTCCAAGATGAAGCGGCCAGCGAGAGGTGGGTATTGGATCGACGGACGTTCGTCTGCACGCTGACTGGAAGCCTGCTCGCCGCGCCGCTCGCCGCCGCCGCACAGCAGGCGGGGAGGGTGTACCGCGTCGGGGTCTTGATGAACAAAGCCTCGGACGGGGCGGAAAGTCGTCAGTGGCAAACCTTCCGGCTGGGTCTGCGGGAGCGCGGCTGGATCGAGGGCGAGAACATTCTGATCGAGTTCCGAGAGGCCGAGGGCAACTCCGCCCGGCTCCCAGAACTCGCAGCGGACCTGGTTCGGCGCAAGGTGGACCTGATCGCGACGCGGGGCTCCCTCTTCACCGGGGCCGTGAAGGCGGCGACATCGTCGATCCCCATCGTCTTCATCGCCCATGCGGATCCGGTCGGGACCGGCCACGTCGCGAGCCTCGCCAGGCCCGGCGGAAACATCACAGGACTGGCCGTCCTGCAGACCGAGCTCGGCGCCAAGGGGCTCGAGCTCCTGCGGTCTGTCGGCCCCGCGGTCACACGGATCGCCGTTCTCTGGCATCCCGGCACCCCGTCCGCCGCCCCGGGACTCAAGGCGCTTGAAGAGCCGGCGCGGAGGCTCCAGTTAGAGTTGCAGCCCGTGGGAGCGCGGAGCGCGGCAGAGTTGGAGGGCGCCTTCGCGGCCATGGCCCGAGCGCGCGCGCAGGGCGTTCTTGTACTCGCCACCCCAATCTTCTTCGGTGAGAGACAGCGCCTCGGGGAACTGGCCATTGCGCACCGGCTGCCGACGATGTTCCAGGTACGGGACTACGCGGAGGCCGGCGGTCTCATGAGCTACGGCGCCGATTATGTCGATCTCTACCGGCGCGGCGCCATCCATGTCGACAAGATCCTGAGAGGTGCCAAACCGGCTGACCTGCCTGTTGAGCAAGCGACGAAGTTCGACCTGGTGATCAACCTCAAGACCGCCAAGGCCCTCGGCTTGACGATCCCGCCGTCGCTCCTCCAGCGGGCGGATCAGGTGATCGAATAGAGGAGACTAGAATGGCCACCCACTCGAAGACCAGGACCGCAGTCCAGCGACTTCGCCGCGCTGCCCGTCGGCTCCGTGCGCGGGAGATGCAGCGCGAGCGTCAGGCGGCCACAGCACCGCCCCCCAAGACCAGATCACGCTGACTCACGGCGGTAGACTACGGTTACCGGGTGATCGCCCACGCACCGGGCCTTCGCCCGAGGGGAAGAGGGCGCCCTCACGGTCGGGTCCCACACTGGCTCGTCCATGTTCAGGCCAACGAACCAGCGGAAGAGCAAGTTGTAGTCGAGCTGCTCCATCAGCTGCCGCTCGCTGCGGATCGTATACAGGATCTGGAGCAATATGATCGTGATGTTCGGAGCACTCGTCTCCAAGTAACTCACCGGATCGTTGGAATCGCCTGAAAGCCTGGCCGAAGAAGAGCGAGACGGATGCCGAGCCGACGACATAAGCGGACTGGCTAACGACTGGGCGGCGGGTTCGGAGCGTCGAGCCGGAAACGCACGAGTACTCCGTCGACGCCGCCTCCGGCTCTGGGCTGGAACGCACCGTGAACTGGCCATGTCCGCGAGGTAGTCTCGCCCGCGATGTAGAAGCGCCCGCACACATCGACTGCGGCGGCTCGTCCAGCAGCGCCGGGACGACTTCCGAGATAGGTGCTGAAGAGTAGGCGGTCGAGCGTCGGGGCGAGCTTCACGGCGATAGCATTCGGCGCACCGCGCGGCCCACGCTGGAGCGCATCGCGGGTGACCGGGAAGTCGTCCGAGAATGTTGCACCGCTGAAATGAACGGAGCCACTGGCATCGATTGCCACGCCCTCCGCACTCTCGCCAAAGCGACCACCTATGTAGGTGCTGGCGAGTAACGTGGTACCGTCACTCGAAAGCTTCGCGACAACCGCGTCTCCGCGGTAGTTCGTCCCGTCTCCCGTGCCGCTCTTTCCCGACCCCCCGTAGACTCGTTGGAACGCCCCAGGCGTCGTGGGGAAGTCGGGGGAGGTCGTGCCACCGGCCACGTAGGCGGTGCCGTCCGCGGCGATCGCGAGGTTGTGCGTTTCCAGGTCTTCGCTCTCCGAGCCGCCAAGATAGGTGGCATAGACGAGGCGGCGTCCGTTCGAATCCAACTTGGCGAGGTAGAAATCTCCGTTGCCCCGGTACACGCGGCTCAGGGCATTCGGCGTGGTAGGAATATCCGTCGAGGTGGTCGTTGTGAGGTAGTAAACATGCCCTCGCCTGTCGACTCCGATCGAGGGTGCTCCCTCCTCGATTCCGGATCCTCCAAGGTAAGTCGCCCAAATGACGCGGGTACCGTCGGCCGCGATTTTTGCAAGCACACCATCCTTGCCGCCAGCCCGGTTCGGCTGGAACCCACGTTGGAATGCTTCCAGCACGGCAGGCGGGTACGCGCCCGTCGAGGTCGACGCGGCAAGATACATGTTTGCCTCATCGTCCAGCGCGAGATCCCGAACCGGATGCGACGGGTCATCGCGCGCGCCGAAGTAGCTTGCGAAGATGAGCTGCCCGCCATCAGGGCTGAGCTTTGCGACGAAGCCGCTCTGCGAAGGATAGGGCCCGCTCGGCCGACCGCCATTGAATCCGGTCTGGAACACACCAGGTGTGACCGGGAAGGCGGCGCCGGCCCTTCCCGCGACGTAGACGTATCCTCGACTGTCGACCTTGATCGCGTAAGCCCGGTCTACGCTGGGCCCACCCAGCAGTGTGGACCAGACGAGATGACCTTCGGAGTCAAGCTTCATGACAAAGATATCGATCGCGCCCCCGTGGCGTCGGCTGTAGGCCCCGCGGGTCGTGGGGAAGTCCGGCGAGTCGGTACCTCCGGTCAAATAGACGCTACCGTCCCGATCGATCGCGATGTCGCGCACGGACTCCTGACCGGAGGCCCCCACGTAGGTCGACAGGTCCGGGGCGACCTCGTCTCGCGGAGTGCTGCCCACGCAACTGACAATGGCGAGAGCAGCCCCTGCGACTATACAGAGACGTCGGATGTAACCAATCGCCTGCCCGATTCCCCCGATCGAACGGCGGCCGTCACCGCGTCCCGGGTCACGACCGGCGTCGCTCCGGGTAGGAAATAATTTTCCCCGTTTGACCCTATCCGTACTTAAATTTGCCAGTCGAATCCCCAATTCCTCCCCAAGCTCACGTCCCTCGCCACCCGGGTGTCTTCGGTGCCCCGTCCAAGCGGCTGTATTGATAGCGATACATCGGCCCGCGGCGAAAGGGAACCAAACATCGACGGGTGGCGCCCAATTTGCTCCTCGAGCTAGCGCCGAGTTGTGCCCCCGCACCTTGAGGTATTAGCCATTGTGAATATCTCGGTTGTTGTCCCGGTCTTCAACAGTCCTGAGCAGTTGTCCGAATGTCTGGACGCCCTGCTGGCCGCATCGCAAGCGGACGTCGAGATCATTGTCGTAGACGACAGCTCGACGGATCGCACTCCGCTTGTGGCCGCCGCTTACCGGCGAGTGAGGGTCGTGCGGATGGACCACAACTCGGGCCCGGCCGCGGCGCGCAACCGGGGAGCCAGAGAGGCCGGCGGCAGTATCCTCTTCTTCGTCGATGCCGATGTCGTCGTGGCGCGGGACTCCGTCGATCGGGTAGCTCGGACCTTCGCGGACAATCCGGACGTCGCGGCCGTCTTCGGCTCGTACGATGCCCGCCCCGCTGCGAAGGGAATCGTCTCGCAGTATCGCAACCTGCTGCACCATTTCGTGCACCAGCACGGCAATCGGGAGGCGTCGACTTTCTGGGCCGGCTGTGGGGCCATGCGCCGACCGGTGTTCGAAGCAGTGGGCGGATTCGACGTCGAGCGCTTCCCATTTCCCTCGATCGAGGACATCGAGCTTGGATTCCGGGTCCGGCGGGCAGGCCATCGGATCCTTCTCGACAAGCAGTTGCAGGGAACGCACCTGAAGCGCTGGACGCTGACCTCGGTCATCAAGACCGACGTTACCCGCCGGGCTTTGCCTTGGGCCCGGCTCATTCTGGGGAGCGGAGTCGCTGCCGACGACCTGAATCTCAAGCGTGGCCAGCGAGTCAGTGGCGCGCTCGTAGTCCTCGCCTGCGCGCTGGCTCCTCTGATCGCGTTCCGGCTCGAATGGGCGGCGGCTCCGCTGCTGGCACTCGTAGTCACCATCTCGCTGAACTGGCGCCTGTACCGCTTCTTCGCCCGCCAGGGTGGCGTGGTTTTCGCGGCGGCGTGCGTCCCGCTCCACTTGCTCTACTACCTCTACAGTGTCCTGACCTATGTGTTTGTTTGGGCGGACACGCACCTAGGAACCTGGCGAATCCGAAGCCTACCCGTCCGTGGCGCGTCGGTCGGATCAAGACGATAGGGACAATAGCATGTCGACCGATCTGAAACCGGAACGGCGTGTGGTAGTGATCGGCGCGGGACCCGCCGGCCTGACCGCGGCCTATGAGCTCACCAAGCTCAGTGAGCGTCCGATCGTGCTCGAAAAACACCATATCGTCGGCGGCCTCGCGTGCACCGAGACGTACAAAGGCTTTTACTTCGACATGGGCGGCCACCGCTTCTTCACCAAGGTCGAGGAGGTGAAGAAGACGTGGGACGAGGTCCTGAAGACCGATTTCCTCCGCCGGCCGCGGCTGTCGCGGATCTACTACGAGCGGAAGTTCTTCCATTACCCATTGAAGGCATTCAACGCTCTCGCCGGCCTCGGCCTGTGGGAGAGTGTCCTCATCCTCTTCAGCTACATCCGCTGGCAGTTGTTTCCGTATCGTCGTGAGGAGACATTCGATCAGTGGGTGACCAATCGCTTCGGCCGACGACTCTTCCTCACATTCTTCAAGACCTACACGGAGAAGGTCTGGGGAATTCCGTGCTCGGAACTGAAGGCGGAATGGGCGGCCCAGCGGATCAAGGATCTCTCGCTGAAGACAGCATTGATGAGTATGTTCCTGAAGCCCCGCCAGGCGATCAAGACGCTGATCGAGGAGTTCGACTATCCTCGCTTGGGCCCCGGGATGATGTGGCAGGCCATGGCGGAAGAGGTCGAACGCCGTCATGGAGCGGTTCTCCTGAACTGCGACGTGGTGCGCGTGAAGCGGACCGGCAACCGCATCGACGGCGTGGTGGTAGACCGAGATGGGTGTACGGAAACGATCGAGGGAACGGACTTCATCTCCAGCATGCCGGTCACGGAGCTGGTCCGGAAGCTGCATCCTCCTGCGCCCCCCCCGATCTTCGAGGCTGCGGAGCACCTGAAGTACCGGGATTTTCTCACCGTCGTTCTGATCGTGAAGAAGCGCGACCTGTTCCCCGACAACTGGATCTACGTCCACGATCCAAGTGTTCGAGTGGGTCGGATCCAGAACTTCAAGAACTGGAGTCCGTACATGGTCCCGGATCCGGAGAAGTCGAGTCTGGGCCTCGAGTACTTCTGCACAGAGGGTGACGACCTCTGGAACATGCCGGACGCCGAACTGATCGAGCTCGGCAAGCGCGAGACCGCGTCGATCGGGCTGATCAGACCGGAGGATGTCGAGGACGGGTGCGTCGTCCGGGTGCCGAAGGCGTACCCCATATACGACGCGGAGTACCGCGGCTACCTGGCGACGGTGCGAGAGTTCGTCGACGCACTGGACAACTGCCAGACGATCGGTCGGAACGGGCTGCACCGGTACAACAACCAGGACCATGCAATGCTCACCGGCATGCTGGCCGTGCGGAACATGATGCTAGGTGAGCGCAACAACCTGTGGAGCGTCAACACCGACCAGGAGTATCACGAAGAGATCCGGTCAGAGACGACCGTCGAAACGCATGATCTCGACGAGCTGGTCGAGGGCGTGCTGGAGCAGGTGTTCCTGAAGCTCGACCGCATCGCGCTGGGCCTGTCGGCCGGTACGATGAGCGCCCTCCTACTGTTTCTCATGACGCTGACCCTCGTGTTCAAGGGCGGAGACGTGGTCGGGCCGCGACTCGGCCTTCTTAGCGAGTTCCTGCCAGGGTATTCGGTGACCACGGCGGGTAGTGTGGTTGGTTTGGCGTACGGATTCGTGATGGGCTTCATCGGTGGATGGACCTTCGGATTGCTGCGGAACGTCTCGGTCTTCCTGTACATGGCGGTGATCCAGCGACGGGCCGAGCTCCAGCAGTTGCGCAGGCCGCTGGACTATTTTTGATCGGGGAATGCGATGCAACATGATCCGTCCATCGCGGTTGCCGCATCGGGAGGTGCCATGACGGCCGGCGGCAACGGGCTCGAGAAGGTCCTGCTGACGCGGGTCCTCCGTCTGAACGCGAAGATTCAGGGCGTGGTGATCGGGCTCCTGGCCGGGCTGGCCCTCTTCGTGGCCACCAACTGGCTCGTGCTCAAGGGGGGAACTGTGGTCGGCCCCCATCTCTCGTTACTAGGGCAGTACTTCATCGGGTACCGGGTCACTTTTGTCGGAAGCCTGATTGGGTTCGCCTACGCGTTCGTCTCCGGGTTCGTCGTCGGCTACGGATTCGCGACCCTCTACAACGTCTTCGCTGGTCTGCACCAGCGGCGCGGTCGGAGACGAGGGTGACCGGAGTCGAAGCTCGCTCCGATGCCGGGGTCCTGCTCCGACGGCGGCGAGGGCTCCGAAGGATCACCATCGGTCTAGGGGTGGCGTTGGCGCTCGGGGGGATCGCGCTCTCCCCAAGCGCGCTCTTGCACGCCCTGTTGCCGGAAGATACGGACCCGTCCTCAACGCTCGCGCTCGGGGCGCGCCTGTTCACGTACACCCTCATGGGGCTGGGCGCCTACATCGCGGCGGCCGCCTGGTGGCTACCTCCGCGCGTGGCATCGGCCGAGCGCGGGAAACTTTCCGAAAGGCCGTTCGTGGCCGTGATCCTGGCCGGGACCATCGGGCTCGCGGCGGCCCTGCGAGCGCATTCGTTGGACTCGGGACTTTGGTACGACGAGATCCTGATGCACGTCCAGGAGTCATCGAAATCGTACGGCGAGATCCTCACCACGTACGATTCGAAGAATCAGCACTTCCTCTATACGCTGCTCGCCCGCCTGGCGATGGACTGCTTCGGGGACACCGCCTGGGCTCTTCGGCTCCCCGCCGCACTGTTCGGGGTCGCGGGCGTTGCTGCTCTCTACGCGTTCGCCCGCGAGGTCACCGATACCTCGGAGGCGCTGCTGGCCACCGCGCTGTTGGCGTTCTCGTACCACCACGTCTGGTTCAGCCAGAACGCCCGTGGGTACTCGGGCATTCTGTTCTGGGCCCTGCTCTCGAGCGCGCTGCTCCTCCGGGCGCTCGGCGATGGTCGGCAGCGCTGGTGGGCGCTGTATGCGGTAACGGCCGCTCTCGGCGTCTACACGCACATGACAATGGTGTTCGTGATGGCCGGTCAGGCCCTCGTCTACCTCTCTACGGTGTGGACGCGCCGCGGGCGGCTTTGGCCCGCGCGCTGGGATGGCTTGCTCCTCGGCTTTCCCCTGGCCGGATTGCTCATCCTCCAGTTCTACGTGATCGTCCTTCCTCAGGTATTGACGGGTGTCGCCAACGAATCGAGCGTGGTCCCGGTGTGGCGGAATCCCGCCTGGGCGATGATCGAGATCCTCCAGGGCTTGCGGATCGGATTTTCCGGCAGCGCGGTCGGGTTGGTCGCTCTGGCGGTGTGCACTGTCGGCCTGGTGAGTTTTGTCCGGACGGCCCCGGCCGTGGCGACGCTGCTGATCGTTCCGGTGACACTGTGCGCGGCGGTGGTGATCGGGAGCGGCCACCATGTGTGGCCGCGCTTCTTCTTTTTCGCGTTCGGGTTTGCCGTTCTGATCGTCGTGCGGGGTGCCAGTGTGCTCGGCCGCTGGATCGGGACGAGCCTCGGACTCGCTCCCCCTCGGGCGATCCAGGCAGCCACCCTGGCCTCCCTCTTGCTGGTCGCCGGCGCCGCCGTCGCCCTACCACGCGCATACGCTCCCAAGCAGGACTTCGAGGGCGCGTTGAAGTTCGTCGAAGCGAGCCGAGCGCCCGGCGACTCGGTGGTGACGGTCGGACTCGCGACGATGCCGTATCAGCGCTTCTATAAGGCGAACTGGGGGAGCGTCGAGAGCGTGGAGTCGCTGGAGGAAGTGCGATCCCGAGGCCGGCGGACATGGCTCGTCTATACGCTGCCGCCCCAGCTGGACGCGGTCTACCCCGACCTCATGCTCCGGATCAGGAATGAGTTCCAAGTCGTCCGGATCTTCCCGGGCACCCTTTCGGGCGGCGCGGTCATCGTCTGCCGATCGGAAGGGATACCGAGAAGTGCGCACGGCGGAGGCGTGTGATCGTGGAGCGACAGTTCAGCGAAAGCCACGCCGACCCCGAGCGAGGCGTATCGGTGGTAATTCCCGCCTACAACGAGGAAGCGGCGGTGGGCGCTCAGATCAAGGCGATCCGGCGCGTACTGTCCGTCGCCGGAACACCGCATGAGATCCTGGTTGTCGACGATGGCTCAAACGATCGGACGGCCGCCGAGGCAGTAGCCGCCTACGCGCGGGTGCTCCGGCATCCCGAGAATCGAGGCTACGGGGCGTCGATCAAGACGGGCATCAAGGCGGCCAGCCACGACCGGATCGTCATCATCGACGCCGACGGAACGTATCCGGCGGACGCGATCCCTGACCTGTTGACTGGACTCGACACCGCCGACATGGCGGTAGGGGCGCGGATCGGCCCTCGCGCGCACATCCCGCGGATCCGGCGGCCCGCGAAATGGGTTCTCGGCTGGCTGGCCAACCGCATCGCCGGCCGGAAGATTCTCGATCTCAACTCGGGGTTGCGGGCCTTCCGCCGCTCGTGCGTGGCGCCGTATTTCCCGCTGCTGTCGGATCGATTCTCGTTCACGACCACCGTGACGCTCGCCCTGATCGCGGACGACTATCACGTCGTGTATCACGTGATCGAGTACTACCCACGCATTGGACGCTCGAAGATCCGTCCCCGTCACTTCATGGAATTTATGATCCTGGTGGTCCGGATGGCCATGCTGTTCCAGCCTCTCAAGGTGTTCACGCCGCTCGGCGTCACATTCCTGGCCGGGGGTGTGACGAAGGTCGCCTTCGACATCTTGGCCCTGTTCAAGCGGGCGGATTCGGCCCACTGGTCGCTCATCTATCAGCCGGCTATCTCGACCTCGGCCCTCCTCATGCTGCTGGCCGGGCTCCAGCTGTTGGTCGTCGGGATGATGGCGGACAGTGTGCTGAGGCGGCTCGCGCAGCAGCGGGGTCCTCTGGAGCAATCCCGGGCGATCCGGATGGTCGAAGAGCAGGATCAACAGCCCACTGAGCGGCTCGACTGACCCCGATTCTTCGATCATGCCGCTGAATGAACCGATCCTGTTGCGCTTCGTTCTTCTCGCGGGGCTGCTCGCCCACAAGTTGCTGTGGGAGGTGCTCAAGCGCCGGAGAGCTCCGCGGCCGCCTTCGACCCGCGGGCCCCTCGGGCCGCTGACGATCGCGACGAAGGCGGTGAAGATGCTCGTGCTGCTCTTCCTCGTCGTGCAGACCCTGTTTCTCGATGTACTACCAATCACCGCCGAGCGTGGTGCCCTGCGGGGTGCCGGGCTGGTCCTCTTCCTGACTGGGCTCGTCATGGCGGTGACGGGACGACTTCAACTGGGGCGGAACTGGGTGGACCTCGAGGACTACACGGTTCTGCCCGGCCAGGCCCTGGTCGCACGCGGCCTGTACCGGTATGTTCGCCATCCCATCTATGCCGGTGACATCATTCTCCTCATCGGGCTCCAGCTCGCGCTGACCTCGTGGCTCGTGCTCGGCGTGTTGCCGGTGGTCATCGTCGTTGTACGACAGGCTCGGGCCGAGGAGAACCTTCTGCTGCGCACACTACCTGGTTACCGCGAGTACTGCGGGCGGACGAAGCGCTTCATCCCCCTGGTCGTATGACGTCGACCCATGTCGTGATCCTGGGCGCCGGCCCAGCCGGACTCGGAGCGGCGTTCCGGCTCAGCCAGCGCCCCGCAACGCGGGTCACGGTGCTCGAGCGCAACCCCGTGGTCGGGGGCAACGCCGGCAGCTTCGATGTCGGTGGGCTCCGGGTCGACTATGGGAGCCATCGCCTGCATCCGGCCTGCGATCCGCGGATCCTCGCCGACATTCGAGAGCTGCTGGGTGCCGATCTGCTGGATCGCCCGCGACACGGGCGGATCAGGATACGCGGCCGCTGGATCCACTTCCCGCTCAAGCCGGTGGATCTTGCCTTGCGGCTGCCGCCGGGCTTCATCGTGGGTGTCGCGGGAGACGTTGTCGGGTATCCGCGGGCTCGCTAGCCAAGATGCTCGGCAAGGTCTGGTCCGCTGTCCCAGGCTTGGGACGATCCCGCGGGAGCCGCTTCTTCTACCCCCGCAACGGCTACGGCCAGATTTCCGATGCCTACTGCCGGGCCGCGCAGCGGGCCGGAGCGGACATCCGGCTGGAGGCAAGGGTTCTCGAGATCGAGACACAGAACGGGACGGTGGTCGGGGTCCACTACGAGCGCCATGGCCAGCGGTACCGGCTGGCCGCCGACCACGTCTGGTCGACGATTCCGGTGACGGTCATGGCGCGCTGTCTGCGTCCCGCCCTGCCAGCCCAGATCCTTCAAGCCGCGGAGAGGCTGGAGTTCCGGGCGATGATCCTCGTGTATCTCGTGCTCGAGCAGGTCCAGTTCTCGGAGTACGACGCGCACTATTTCCCGGAGGCCGACATCGCGATATCCCGACTGTCCGAGCCGAGGAACTACAGCGCCTCGGGCGGGCCGGGCCGCCTCACCGTCTTGTGCGCGGAGCTGCCGTGCTCCACTGACGACCCGACCTGGTCCCTCGACGACGAGGCGCTGGGACGGCTCGTGCGGGACGCGTTAGAGCGCGCGGGCCTTCCGGTGCGGGCGCCCGTGAAAGAAGTGCTGACGCGGCGACTGCCTAATGCGTATCCGATCTATCGTCGCGGCTACAAGGAATACTTCGACTGCCTGGACGAGCAGATGGACGGCATGGCCGGGCTGGTCACGTTCGGGCGACAGGGCCTGTTCGCCCACGACAACACGCACCACGCGCTGTTGATGGCCTATTGCGCGGAGGACTGCCTGCGGCCCGATGGCACCTTCGACCGGCTCCGCTGGCAGACGTACCGACGTGACTTCGAAACTCATGTGGTCGAGGACTGAAATGGATACGCGCCCGGCGACTGCCCCCGCGGAGCCGACGAGAGGTGCTCTGTCTGGGGCGCGGCTGGCCCGCAACTTCGTCCTCCTCGGGGGCGCGGAGGTCTTCAGCAAGGGCGTCACGATCTTGGCGTTCGCCTATCTCGCACGGGTGCTCGGGCCCGCGGACTTTGGCGGCCTCGAGTTCGCGCTGGCGGTGATCACCATCCTCACGCTCCTGGTAGATTGCGGACTGTCGCCATACGGAGCGCGCGAGGTCGGCAAGGACTCGGGAAAGATCGGCGCCCTCGTCCGGCACGTCGTTGTCACCCGTCTCGCCTTGGTCCTCGTCGCGTGGGCCGTGCTCCTCGCGCTGGTCTTGACGCTCCACCTGCCGTGGTCGACCCGTCGCGTGCTCCTCCTGTATGGGCTACCCCTGGTGGTTCTTGCCGGTTCGCTGTCCTGGGTATTCCAGGGGCGCGACGCGATGGGCGTGGTGGCGGGTGGCTCGTTGCTTCGGTGGTCGATCTTTGCCGGGGGCATTGCCCTGGTGGTCAGGGATCCCGGCGACACATGGAAGGTCCCGCTGGTGGAGGCCGTGGCGATCGGCGGGATGGTCGCGCTGTACGTCTGGATGTTTCGCTCTCGCTTCGGCACGTGGGGTGTCGGAGTGAATACCGGCCACATCGCGGCGCTTCTGCGCGAGACGTTTCCGATCGGCGCCAGCGAGCTGACGTGGGCGCTGCGCGTGTACTTTGCCACGGTGGTGCTCGGGGTCCTGGTGGGTGGAGCGGACGTCGGATGGTTCGGTGGCGCCCACCGGGTCGTGCTCGCGCTGCACACCTTCGTATGGCTCTACTTCTTCAACGTGTTGCCGTCGATGGCGCGGGCGAGCGGGCGCCCACGGGCCGAGCTGCGTGCCCTGATAGGGGGCTCTCTGCGAGCGAGCGCCTGGGTAGCTGTTTTCCTCGGTGTTGTCGTTACCGCGCTGGCCGAGCCGATCGTGACCGTCCTCTACGGCCCGGCCTACCAGGCATCCGCTCCGGTGCTGCAGGTCCTCGTCTGGCTCGTGCCGGTGGCGGCGATGAGTGGTCACTACCGCTACGTGCTGATCGGCTATGGCCACCAGCGCCGGGAGTTCATGGCCGCGGTGGTGGGCGCCGCCGTCGCCGCCCTCCTGGGTATGATCATGGTCCAGCGGTTCGGCATGCTCGGGGTGGCCGGCGCGCTGGTCGCCTCGGAGGTTGCCATCTGGGCGCTCGCGTTTCTGTTTGTTCGTCGAGAGGTGACCGCGATCCCCGCGGGGCGAATGCTCTGGAAGCCGGCCGCGGCCGGCGCCGGTCTCGCGAGCCTGCTCTGGCTCTGCCCGCCGCGCACCGGTTGGCTGCCCGCCGCCTTTGCGGCCGTCGCCTACTGGCTGTGTGCCGGGCTGACGGAGCCGCAACTCCGGGGTGATGTCCGAGCGCTACTCTCGGGGCGTCGTGTCTCGACGCGGCCGAGGATCGTATAGACGATGGCGCCGAGCAGAACCTCCGTCGAGTCGGTCACGCCGGCAGTCTCTCCGCGATGGCGGGTGGACGGCGTGCCGCCCACCGTCCCTCCCGGGTTGGCGCTGAGACTGTTCGCTACCTGCTGGATGCTCTTCGCGCTCCACTTCGCGACGAACACCGTCCGCGAGATCTATCCGGCTCTCAGCCTCGGCGATCACATGAGTTTCAACGTGTCGGAGTATGCGGGTTTCCATCCAGACATCTTCGAGCTGCCAGGCCGCGGGGTGTTCATCAACAACAATCCGGGGGCCTCCATCCTCGCGGCGGCGCCGTACACGCTTGCGCGTCCCGTGATCGATCGCGTCGTCGACCATATCCAGCGCGGCCGGGCGACTGCACCGCAGGCGGTACCGGAGTACCGGACGATCTATCCCATGGCGCGCGAGTTCGTGGCCAAGGCCCGGGAGCGTGGCCTGGACGTCAAGTTCGGTCTCGCGGCCGCGGTCATGCAGGTGGGCCTGATGGCGCCCTTCTCGGCGGCGAGCGTCGTCGCGATGCTCTGGCTCCTGCAGAGCGTGACCGGCTCGAGTCGGGTGGCGCTCTGGCTCGCGTTCCTGTACGCGTTTGCCACGCCGGTGCTGTACCGGACCGGTCAGCTGAATCAGAACATCCTGGTCGCCCACTGTGCGCTCTTCGCATTCGTGCTCCTGTGGCGGCCGTGGGACGAGCCCGGCCCACTTCGGCGTCCGTCCTACGTGCTGGCCGGCGCCCTGGCCGGCTGGTGTGTCGTCCTCGATTACAGTGGCGTGGTTGCCCTCGTGGCTCTCGCCATCTACGCTCTGGTCCGCAGACGGGCTCTGCCGCGTGAAGCGCGCTCATGGTGGGATG
>WNFT01002199.1_pt1 | contig 16683 bp, 14 predicted proteins | sample 5400191 | NCBI WGS metagenome assembly WNFT01 (sample SAMN13153359, study PRJNA577476) | soil metagenome | isolation source: 80 cm saprolite under Madrone tree | place: USA:California | collected 2016-06-14 | reverse complement strand
GCGATGACGTTGGGGACGAGGTCAGTGCGCTTGGTCAAAAGCATGGTGACCAAGTCCGCGCCATCATCCATGGTGAACTGTGGCTTGTGTTCCAGCGCCGCGCTCAAGTGCGAATAGTAGGTGTCATTGTCTTCGCCCTTGATGGCGAAAGTAGGAATGTTGTAGTCACGATTCAGCGAGGCGGCAACTTCGTCCTGGGTGGAGAGCGGATTGGAAGCGCAAAGCACGGCATCGGCGCCACCGTCGCGCAGCGCGATCATCAGGTTCGCGGTCTCGCTGGTCACGTGCAGACAAGCGGAAACGCGCAGGCCCTTCAGCGGCTGTTCCTTGGCAAAACGCTTGCGGATCGATTCGAGCACGGGCATCTGCTGTGCGGCCCATTCGATCTTGCGCTTGCCAGCATCGGCCAGCCCAATGTCCTTTACATCCCCTTTTTTCATTTCAGCGGTTGCCAAAGGCTTGCTCCTCAATTCGGATTTCGTTCGTGAACGGAGTGGAAAGGTGCACTCCGCAAGTGGCCTAGGAAAGCGGGCCGGTGCAAATCAGCCTTCGAGAGCTAGCGCCGCGCTCCAACTTCCGCAGTCGCGGCGGCACCGAGGCCGGCAGCCTTTCGAAGAGCATCCGCGCGGTCCGTGCGCTCCCAAGTGAACCCAGGACCGCTACGGCCAAAGTGACCATAAGCGGCGGTGGCTTTGTAAATCGGACGGCGCAGGTCCAGAGTCTCGATGATGGCTTTGGGAGTCAGCGCAAAATATTCACGGATAAGCGCAGTAATTTTTTCTTCTGATATCTCGGCGGTGCCGAACGTTTCCGCCATGACGGAGACGGGCTCGGCAACACCGATGGCGTAAGCCAATTGGACTTCTGTTTTCCGCGCGAGGCCTGCAGCCACGATGTTCTTTGCGATGTAGCGGGCCATGTAGCAAGCCGAGCGATCCACCTTGGAAGGATCCTTGCCGGAGAACGCGCCGCCGCCGTGGCGGCTGTAACCGCCGTAGGTGTCGACAATAATTTTGCGGCCGGTCAAACCGGCGTCGCCCATGGGACCGCCAATAACGAAGCGGCCAGTCGGGTTGATGTGATATTTCGTTTTGGCGTCCAACATCGGGGGGGGAATGATCGGCTTGATCACATGTTCGGTGACGGCGTCGCGCAGGTCGGTGTTGGAAACTTTTTCGCTGTGCTGAGTGGAGATCACGACGCAAGCCACGCGCGCGGGGCGACCGTTGCGATATTCGATGGTGACCTGCGACTTTCCATCAGGCCGGAGAAAATCAACTTTGTTGGCTTTGCGAATCTCGGAGAGGCGTTGCGTGAGGCGATGGGCGAGCTGAATGGGCATGGGCATCAATTCTTCTGTTTCATCGCAGGCGAAACCAAACATCAAACCCTGGTCGCCCGCTCCACCGGTATCGACGCCCATGGCGATGTCCGGCGACTGGCGTTTGACCGTGCACATGACGGCGCAGGTGTCGGCGTCGTAGCCGTACTTGGCGCGATCGTAGCCGACGCCGCGGATGGTGGTGCGAACAAGCTCATCGTAATCGACGTGCGCGGTGGTGGTGATTTCACCAGCGACAACCGCGACGCCGGTGGTGATGAGTGTTTCGCAAGCGACACGGCCCTTGGGGTCGTGCTTCATGACTTCGTCGAGGACGGCGTCAGAAATCTGGTCGGCGATTTTGTCCGGATGGCCTTCGGTTACGGACTCCGAGGTAAACAAAAAGTTGCGTAAGGCTTCGCTCAAACTGATTCTCCTTCGTGACTTGTGGGGGAACGGTGCCCCAAACACACCGGTCTGTCCAGCGCTCTGCTAAACCTTACAAAATTACCATCTGCGCGGGGAAGAATCAACGCATTGATTTCAAGCAGCTTATACGTGCAGCGAACGGTCGAAAATGGGCCACGAACGGCAGTTTTCAGCATTGATTGGAAGACCGACTAAGCCGCGTCGGTCTCGTCGTCGGGCTGGATGTCGAGTTTCCCTTTCGTTTTTTTGGCCATGAGATAGGAGCGGATAAAGGGATCCAGGTCGCCGTCCATCACGCGGTCCACATCGCCGACCTCGAATTTTGTGCGGTGATCCTTGATCAGGCGGTAAGGCTGCATGACGTAGGACCGGATTTGACTGCCGAAGGAAATATCCAACTTGCTTTCGTCGAGTTTGTCGGTGTGCGCCTGGCGCTTCTGGATTTCCAGATCGTAGAGGCGCGAGCGGAGCATCTTCATGGCCATCTCGCGATTCTTGCCCTGACTGCGCTGGGCTTGGCACGCTACGACGATGTTTGTCGGAAGGTGAGTGATGCGAACAGCGGTCTCCACTTTGTTGACGTTTTGCCCCCCTTTGCCGCCAGAACGGAAAGTGTCGACGCGCAGGTCTTCGGGCCGGATGTTGATCTCGATGCGGTCGTCAATTTCCGGAATCACGAAGACGGAAGCAAACGAGGTGTGGCGCCGCGCGGCCTGATCAAACGGGGAGATGCGCACGAGGCGGTGAACCCCGGTTTCTCCCGCCAGCAGGCCGTAAGCATTTTCACCGGAAAATTGAATCGTTGCCGACTTGAGGCCCGCTTCTTCTCCCGGCGTCTCATCGAGAACCTCGGCGGTCATTCCTTTGCGTTCGGCCCAGCGCAGGTACATGCGGAGAAGGATCGAGGCCCAATCCTGCGATTCCGTTCCACCAGCGCCGGGTTTGATGGTCATGATGGCGTTGAGGTGGTCGGTCTCTCCGGAGAGAAGCGTCTTCGTTTCGAGTTCGGAGATGTAAGTATCGGCGGCGTTGAGCTCGCGGTCGAGTTCCTTAAGCAAGTCATTTTTTTGCTCGACGTTGGTTTCTTCTTGAGCGAGATGAATGTACGTCTCAATATCGCTTGACATGGAAGTGAGCTTTTCGTCCGCGGCAATCTGTTCTTCGGCGCGCTTACGGTCACGGAGAACGCTCTGCGCAGCTTCCTGGTTGTTCCAGAAAGCGGGATCGGCGACGCGCGCTTCGAGAGACTTCAGGCGCTCGCGGTACTGTGGGGCGTCAAAGATAGCTCCGTACGAGCGTAATGCGCTGCTTGAGCCCTTCGTAGCGATGCTGGAGATCTTCGAGGATCATACTTTTTGGGTAAGACATCCGTCTCTCAGAACGGACGTCACTTTGCCTCTCGAAAAGTTCTGCCTACTAGAATAACGGAAACGAGGACGCAGAGCCAGGCGAACCAGTCGCCGAAACGCGTGTAAATGGTCTCGTCCGCTCGAAAATCATAGGGAAGATCGGCGGCGGCGCGTACATCCGGGGGAAGCGGCCGGAAGATGCGGCCGTAGGGATCGATGGAAACAGTGAAGCCATTATTCGTCGAGCGCACAATCCAACGGCGGTTTTCCACGGCGCGCACGCGAGCCATGCGAAGATGCTGCTCGGCGGCGGCGGACCGCCCGAACCATCCATCATTCGAAATGTTGATCAGGAGCTGCGCCCCACCTGCTGCAAAGTGGCGCACTTCGCCAGGATAGATCGCTTCATAACAGATAAAGACGCCGAAAGTATTTCCGTGTGGAAGCTGTCCGACGACGTATTTGTTTCCTTTGTGGAAACCGCCGACGTCGCTGGAGACGCTCGTGACCACGCGGTGGATCAACGGAAACGGCTCGTACTCGCCGAACGGAACAAGATGGACTTTGTCATACACGAAAACGCGCTGGCCTTGAGCGTCAAAAAGCAGCGCGCTGTTATAGGGCAGAAGAGTGCCTGGGGGCGCCACATCTGAAGGATCCACCGATGGTTTCCATTCGATGGCCCCTGCGAGAAATGGATGGCCAAACTGGATTGCCAGCGTCGAGGCTATCTTTGCGAATTGCGTATCCTGAAACGAGAATGGCGCCGGCGCTTCGGGCCAGACGAGGAGGTCTGGTTTTTCGACGGAGGGAGCGAGGCTGATTCGAGTGATCTCCTCGAGGTCCGCTGCGTGCACTTGGAACCAATCCGCGGGATACGATTCCACCTCCGGGAAATTCAGCTGCACGGCGCGAGCGAAATGATGCGCCTGTTGCTGTGGAACGAAGCGAGGTGCAACCCATAAAGCGATCAAGAGAATTGCTGTTGCAGCGGCGGCCCGAGCGATCCGGCCACGAGGCGCCAGCGCGTTTGATGCGCTCGCCCACGACAGCAATGCATTGAAGGCCGCGACTAGAAAAGATAATCCGTAGATTCCCGTGATGGTTGTGAGTTGGACTAAACCCAGGTTCGCTGAGGCGGGATAGCCAAGCAAATTCCAAGGAAAACTAATTTCCGGCAGATGGGCGCGAAAAAACTCGAAAGTCACCCAGATAAACGGCGCACCGAAGCATGCCAGCTCGATACTTCGACAGGACAAGCGGTGGACGGCCGAGGCAAATAAGCCGATAAGAATTCCCCAGGCCATGGCGATCAGGAGCAGGACACCCCATCCGCCCGCCACCGGGAGGCTGCCGTGAACGGTGAGAACTGTTGCAATCCATGGCACAGACGTCAAAACGAAAAGAAGTCCGTGAAGAAATCCACACCCGAAAGCCACGCGAGGCCGAGCGCCGAACAGCGAAAAAAGGAGAATAGCAACGCAAACCCAGGAATAGACGCTGAGATATAGACCAGTGTAGGAAAGTGAAAGCACGGCACCGGAGGCTGCGCCCACGACAAGACGCACGCCAGCAGATATTTCCGCGCCAGCATGTGGACGAAGAGAAGTGAGCCAACCGCCCCGAGGCATCAATGTTTCACGATGGGTTTAAAGCCTGCGTCCTCGAGGCCTTTCCTGGCCACGTCGGCGGCTTTTAGATCGGGGTACGGGCCGACTTGCACGCGGTAATACTTGTCTGATTGTGGGGAAACAACGAACGCGGGAAACTTTTTCTTCTGCAAACGCGTGGCGAGTTCCAGCGCATCCGATTCTCTCCTCAGCGCCGAAACTTGCAGAGTGTAAGCGCCGCCTGGAACGGCCGGAGTGCTCGGAGCCTTCGATGAAGCGGCGGCCGTTCTGGGTGGCGCAGCTGTTTTCACAAGTACTGGCGAGGTTTTTCGCCCCGGCGCAGGGGCGGATGAGACGGACTTCAAATGGTCCTCGGGTTTCTTATTGTCGCCCGCGTGATAAAACTCCCAATCGGAATTCGGTGGCGCAGGCGTGTTCGTCGGTTTGGTGGCGGGAACGGAATTATTCGCCCGCTTCGAACTCGCTTCAGCCTTGGGTAAGACGGAATTGCCCGGCTTCATGAAGAAATCGGTCGCGGCGCGCACGGGGCTATCAATCTGGTTGCGCCCCATGACGTAACCGAGCGTGAAAAATACGCCCGAAAACAGCAGCATGAGCATGAACAAGCCGATGACGTGCCGGCTTTCAAGCACACGCTCGCCTGCGCTTCCTCGTTTTCCACCAGAAGCCATTCTTACCTTTGCGGCCCCCCTAAATTCTTAGTCCACTGATTAATGATATCGATAGGCAGGGGAAACACAATCGTTGTGTTCTTCTCGACACCTATCTCGGTCAGAGTTTGCAAGTAGCGGAGCTGGATCGCGGAGGGCTGCGTTTCCAGAACTTTGGCGGCATCGGCGAGTTTTTGCGAGGCTTCGAACTCTCCCTCGGCGTGAATAATTTTTGCGCGGCGTTCGCGTTCGGCCTCCGCCTGCTTGGCGATGGCGCGCTGCATCTGCTCCGGGATGTCGACCTGTTTCACTTCGACTTTGGAAACCTTAATGCCCCAAGGTTCGGTGTCGGTGTCGAGTATGATCTGGAGCTTGGCGTTGACCTTGTCGCGCTGCGAAAGGATTTCATCGAGTTCGAACTGGCCGACGACGCTGCGAATGGTGGTCTGCGCGAGCTGCGTGGTCGCATACGTGTAGTTCTGCACCTGAGAAAGCGCGCGGTTAGCGTCGACCACGCGGAAGTAGCAAACGGCGTTGACCTTCACCGAGACGTTGTCGCGCGTGATGATGTCCTGCGGCGGAACTTCGAGGGTCTCAATGCGCATGTTGATGCGGTAGAGAGTCTCGATGGGCCAGAGAACCAGGTTTATACCGGCGGTCTTTGCTTCCGGTATCAAGCGTCCGAGCCGAAGGACCACGCCGCGTTCCCATTCTTTAATGATGTAGATGGAATTCCAGAACCAAATGAGCAAAAGGCCAAGGCCCAGCGCTATTGCGACAAAGGGGACTTCCATGTTTCCTCCTAAACGTGAGAATTCTTATTTCGTCGCTGAAACAGCCACTTCGGCCGGCTCAACGTAAAGCTTCAGTCCTTCAACACGCAAAATCCGAACGGTTTCGCCTTCCTGCACAGGCTTGGATGATTCAGCCTTCCAAAGCTCACCATGCACGCGAACCATGCCTTCAGTGCCCGCCGCCAGCTGTGCTATCGCGACGCCCTGCAATCCAATCAGCTCTTCCTTCCCGGTCGCCGTCTTCCATCGGCGCGAGCGCAGCACCAGGCGCATCAGAACAACGGCAAGAATCGCGAACGGCACCGTCCCCGCCAGCGCCACGCCTGCGCTCACTCCTCCAGGCGTGAGCGGCGAACGGATCAGGAAGATCGCACCCAGAAACATCGAAACAACTCCTCCGAGGGCCAGCACACCATGGCTCGGGGCTTTCGCTTCGAGTATGAAAAACGCCAGGGCCAATATAATCAGGAATACCCCCGCAAGATTGATGGGCAGAAAATTCATGGCGTAAAGCGCCAGAATCAGGCAGATACCGCCGATGACTCCGGGAGCGATCGCTCCGGGATGCGTGAACTCCGTGTAGACGCCAAGAACGCCAAGAATTAGCAGCACGAAGAAAACATCGGGCTGAACAATGCGCGCGAGGAATTTCTGGCGAGCCGAAAGTTCGAAAGGTGTGAGCGCCGCGCTTTTCAGCGAGAGCTTCGTTTGGGCACCGTCAAAGCGAGTGATCGCCCGGCCGTCCAGTTGCCGCACCAGATCATCGGGCGAGGTCACGATCAGGTCGATCATTTTCGCAGCGAGTGCTTCCTTCTCCGTGAAAGCGCTGCCTTCCGTGATGGCCTTCTCTGCTACCGCCGGGTTGCGTCCGCGCCTCTCCGTGAAACTCCGGAGAAACGCGGTGGCATCGGCGTTGATTTTCTTTCGAAAGGCGTCATCAATTTGCATGGGCAGAAAACCACCAATGGCCATGACCGGCGTGGCAGAACCCGTATGCGTACCCGGTGCCATCGCGGCGATGTCCGCGGAGAGCAGGATATAGAAGCCCGCAGAGGCTCCGCGCCCACCTGTCGGCGAAACGTACACAGCGACCGGCACTGGCGACGCGAGGATATGCTGGATGATGTCTTCCATCGAAACACTTAACCCGCCCGGTGTGTCCATGGTGATCAAAACAAGAGCAGCGTGGCGGTTCGCCGCGTCGGCAAGACCTTCATCGATATAGGTAGCCAGGATAGGGTCGACCACGCCCTCGAGCCTCAATTCAAGAACGAGCGGACTGGAGGAGCGCTGGTCCGCCGCGACCGAAGGCATCAGTGAGAAAATCGCAGCGAAACACAGGGTGCCGAGTAGGCAGGCGCCCACAACCAATGCGGATCGCCCGGCATAAAAGGAGGGCTTTCTTTCATGGAACCCGCGGCTCATAGCGCACCTCCTTTTGGTTTTTTCTCAGGGGGCTTGGAATTCTGCAAATGTTCCAGCAGTTGCTTGGCCTCAGTATAGTTTGGCGCCAGCTTCAGAGCTTTTTGTGCTTCCGTTCGCGCGAGATCCGGCTTTTTCTGCTCGAGGTAGATTTTCGCCAGCATCGTTCGAACCACGGCGGAATCCCTCGCTTCCAGTGACGTCTGTAGTTCCTTCACCGCATCATCCATTTTCCCGCGGCGCCGGTCAATTTCGCCGAGACCGCGGTGTGCCGCGGGGCTGCTGGGGTCGGCGGCAAGCACAGCACGAAATTCCTTCTCCGCGGCGTCGGGGTTTCCCGCGGAGAGCTCTTGCCGGCCGCGGCGAAGGCGTAACACGAAGGCGTCAGCCGAGGAATCAGAGGCCGCTTCGCTCGCAGATGGCTCGGCAGATTCAATCTCTCCGCGAAGAGCTGTCACATCGAGCTCGGTCTTGAGGCGACTCAGGCGGGCCACAGTTTCGTCCTTGGCGTCCAGACGAATCTCAGGGAGACCGTTAGGGCCAAACGTTTCTTTAGCTGTCTCGCGTTCCTGGTCGGCCTCGGTCTTCTTATCGGCCTTCTCCAGGGACAGTATCAGAAGCGCCCGGTCCTCGGGATTGTCGGGCTCTCGATCCACGGCTTCACCGAAATAATCCGCCGCTGCGGCGGCATTATTAGTCTGCAGCGCAAGCAGGCCGAGATTGAACGGATAGTCGTCTTCTGCGGGGTCCAACTCAGCTGCCCGGAGGAGATCAGTTTGCGCCGCAGCCGTCTTGCCCTGCCGGGCCCGCGCAATCGCCAGATCGTTCAGAATTGCCGGCAGGTCCGCTCCGGAGACCATGTTGTTCTTTAAGGCCTCCTGCAGCGAAATGAACACTTCCTCGGCGCGGTCCGGCTGACCAAGGAGGAGCCGGCAGACACCAGTGGCAAAGACTGCCTCCACATAACGGCGGTGAGTTTTGGGAACGCGAGCGTACCAAGGAAGCGCGGAGTCGCAGTCGCGCCGCGCGAAATAGACTTCGCCCAGCGCGAGATCGGGTTCGGGCCAATCTGGTTCGAGGTGCGCCGCCTCGCGCAGTTCGCGCAAACGAACATCATCTTCGCTCGCTGACAATCCCCGAATGTAATGTTCAAACGCATCGAGCCGCAGAGGACGCTGACGTTTGGTGAACTCGGCAAGGCTCAGCGCGTAGTTGCGATCACTGGCCGAGAGCATGTGCCAAGCCAGACGGGAGTGCAGGTCCATCAGCGAATCCAACGAGCCGGTTTCCCGCAATGCCGGCAGCAGCCGCGCCGGACTCACCTTCAAGACCCGCGCTTCAATGGTAAGCGCCTTCCCTTTCGCGCTGAATCTGCCAAAAACCACGAAGTCCGCGTCGAGATCTTCCGCGACATGAAGCATGGTCGCATGGCTGAGTTTTGAAGAGCGCGACAAGCCGCTCCGTTCCAGTTCGACCAGGCGCCCGGCATGTGAATAGACTTGCGCGCCGGCCCCCGTGAGCCGCTGGATAGTCAGCTCTTCCAGGCCCTCACCGAGCCAGTCCAATCGCGAAGGTGCGCCCGCATTCTCAAACGGAAAAACGAGATAGATTCCCGGCTGATAAGCGGCGGGCGATGCAGCGCGCGGGGAGGAAGCGGGCTGTTGCGCGGCAACGGAAGTAATCCCAAAAATGAGAACGGTGGAGAGCAAAACCAAATAACGCGCGCTGAAGAAAGGGCGCCCCATGTCTGTTGCATTGTAACAGACGCAGCCGCTCCTTTTGCTGCTGACGTGAGGATCGTCGGTGAAGGCGGCGATCGAAATCAGATCAGGGCTGCGTGCTGTCCGGAGGCTTGGGGGCAATAACCTCTTGTACCGTGGGATCCTTCAAGACCGCGGCGAAGGAGGGATCGGACTTCACTGCCGACAGATCTTTGTAACCCTCGTCCTTGGCCTTGCGCAAATAAATCACGCAGCGCTCCAGGTTGCCTGCTTCCGCGAACGACTTTGCGAGCAGGAAATAGAACCGCCCCCGGTCGTTCACGGAGCGATCCTGGAGTATCGACCCGCTTCTTGAGCTGCTGTGCTCGAAGAGCTGCGGATCCAATGCCAGCGCCTGCCGGAACGAGGAGATGGCCTCCTGGTACTTTTTGTCGCCAAAGTAGGCATAGCCAAGGTTGCTGTGGAGGACCGCCATGTCACTGCGAATGTTGATTGCTTGCTGATACGCTTTGATGGCCCGGCCGAATTTCTTGCGCTGATACCAGATTGTCCCGATGTTGTTCTGCGCATCCGCGTAAGTCGGATCAACTTTCGACGCGCGTTGGTAATACTTCAGGGCCGCCCCCAAAGCCGCCTGCTGATGCAGCGCAATTCCGAGCTTATTGAGGTACACCGGATTCCGAGGGTTCTGATCGGCAAGCCGCTTATAGGAATTTGCCGCCTCGCGGTAGTCCTTGCGCGCCATATAAAGATCGGCAAGCTGCTCTTCGGTCAGACCGGGCTTCACGACAATGACGGAAGAATCTGCCGGCGACTGCGCCGGCGTTTGCGCCTGCGACTGAACCGCCCGCGGCGCCACGGGCGTACCTGGAGTCTCAACGAAAGTCTGTCCTGGGGAGGGCACTGAAAGGGCGAGGAAGAGAACGACCGCAGGAAACGCCATTCTGATTCTGCTCATGGCGAATCTCCCTTCTCCGGCTTAGGCTTTGCCTTGTCGGGTTCCTTCTTCTTACCCCCAAAGATACCAAAAATCTTCGATAAAGGATTCTTTTTCTTTTCGCCAGATTGCGCCGAAGGATCGGCGGGACCCTGGCCTGTCGCATTGGGCGGCCGGTTGGGATCATACGATGTGACCGGCTGTCCATTGGCATCAACTTGCGGCGCTTTGGGCTCCCCTCCAAAAATTCGAGAGAGGACAGAACCCGTGGAAGTGAGAAGGTTATGGCCCCCATGGACCTCGCAATATACGGTCGGTGCAGAACCTGCTACGTAGACCTCTTCCCGCGTGGTGGGACAGTTAGGCGTTGCAAGCTGCAGAGTTTCAGGATCGATCAGCACGGATTGCACACCGTCCGGCATCGTGAAATCCTTCACGTCCCGATATTGGGAAAGGGAGGTGGCACGAATCATAAAGTCCGCCCAGATCGGCGCCGCTACTGCGCCGCCGGTCATCCCTATATCGCGATTATCATCGAAACCAATCCAGATCACACAAAGGAGATTCGAAGTGAATCCCGCGAACCACCCATCGCGGGAGGTGCCGGTCTTTCCGGCCGCAGGCAGAGTGAAGCCGCGCGCGCGGACTCCCGCGGCGGTGCCACGGTTCATGACGTCTTTCAGCAGGCTGTCCACCAGAAAGGCGACTCGGGGATCGAGCGCCTGATGCGTTTGCGGCGTGAACTTTTCCAGCGGTGTTCCGTCAGCGTTGATGACGACGCGAAGGAATTGCGGCTCCGCGCGCATCCCCATGGTGGCAAACGTGGTGTAGCCCGCGGCGACGTCGACCGGCGTCATTTCGTAAGCGCCGAGAGCGACGGCCGGCGTCGGCTGAATATTCGTGCCCAGGCCCATTTTGCGCGCGACTTGCACAACCCGGCCGTAGCCGATCAGTTCGGCGACTTTGACGGTGGCGACGTTAAGAGAATTCGTGAGCGCATCGCGGACCGTGACGCGCCCCATGAATCTTTCGCCATAGTTGTTCGGCGTGTATTCCTTGCCATCGAATTCGAATGTCGTCGGCTCATCGTCGATTGTCGTTGCGGGAGTAATGATGGGCTGCACGCCGTCCACGGCATTGTCAAAAGCTGCCGCATAAACAAATGGTTTGAACACCGAACCGGGCTGGCGGCGCGCCAGAGCGTGATTGAGCTGGCTCTGCCCGTAATCGCGCCCGCCAATGACCGCCTTGATCTCCCCGGTGCGCGGGTCCAGGGCGACCAGTGCGACTTGCGCCTGCGGGATAGGTTCGGTATTTCCCTTCTTGGCCTGCTCCTTCCGCCACTTTTCGTACTTTTTTGCCAGCAGCAGGTCCACATTCTTCATCCCGGCGTCGATGGCAGCGGCGGCGGCACGCTGCAAAGCAGGATCAAGCGTGGTGTAAACTCGGAAATTCTCGCTTAGCAGTTCATTCTCGGAATACTTGTCGAGCAGGTGGTCTTTCACCATGTCGACGAAATAGGGCGCCTCACTACCCGAAATCGACGTGCGGATAATCTTCAGCGGGGCGTGCTTCGCTTCCTGAAGGTCTTCTTCAGTGATGTATTTGTTGTCCAGCATCTGGGTCAGAACGCGATCGCGTGACTGCACTCCGCGCTCCGGGTGACGGTCGGCCGACGAATAGTAATTTGGCGCCCGAATGATCCCCGCAAGATACGCGCATTCCGGGAGCGTCAGTTGCCTCAAATCCTTTCCGAAATAGGCGACGCTGGCTTGTGAGAATCCGCGGATGCCAAAGCTCCCGCGGTTGCCCAGGTAAACTTCATTGGCATACAGCTCGAAGATCTGCTGCTTGTTGAAGCGTTGCTCGAGCTCGACGGAAATCATGGCTTCGGACAGTTTTCGCCGCCAGTTGCGATCCGTGGATAGAAAGAAGGTGCGCGCTACCTGCATGGTGATGGTGCTGGCGCCCTGATAGTGCTGGCTGGTGTGCCGCACGTCGGCCCACGCCGCTCCCACGATGCGGATGAAGTCAAAACCACCGTGCTCGAAGAAGCGCTTGTCTTCGGCAGAAAGAATCGCGTCCACCAGCATTACCGGCAAATCTTCGTAGCGCACTGGCCGCCGCTTCTCACGCGCGCTGTCGAAAAGATTGGTAATAAGCTCCGGCTCGATTTCCGCGGAATCCAGTTCCGTGCCGCCGCCAAGCGGCTTGATGGAACGAATACCCTTACCGCGGAATTGCACCGCGAGAGCATTATTCCCGCCAAAATAGGAAAGCTTGGAAGGCCGGATATCGACAGTGTTTTGCTGGACCGTGAATTGGCCGATGGCATTCTCATCCTGCAGCGGGCGATACCCCACGCGTGTGAGATACCCGGTCAGATCCTCCGGTCCCCAGGCCTGACCCGTGGAAATATGTTCCGGCGCGGAAAAGATTTGTGTGGTGTTCTGCAGGACGTTGCCGGAGAGGCGCGCATCAATCATGCGCGAGTACGTGACGTAGTAGTAGGTGAAAACGCCGCCGGCGATCAGAAAGAGGGCAAAGAGAGTGCCCAGAATCGTCAAGCCGATGCGTGAGGTAAAAAATCCCTTTTGAACGCGGATGCGCAACAAGCGTTAGCTCCCGGGGGCTGGACCTCTATTGTCTCGCAATACCGTACTATGGGAAAGACGGAGTTCTTCGAAGCTGGGTTGCCAACGAAAAATCGAAATCGGCGAACCGCTGCGACCATAACTCAGAAGAGGGCCTTATTCTCGCTGGACGGCGTGAAGTGCAGGTCGAAGCGGTAAACCAGCAAATCAACTGGGACAGTATAGTCCATCGCAATCTTCACCACCCCGGGGTTGGAGACAATCTTGATTTCCTCACGCTTGACGGGGAGTTCCAGATCCTCCACTTCTTTGAAAATGATCTCGCGAATCTTCTCTTCGGGGTAACGATTGACGACCGCGAAGCGCGCCTGCTCCTGCATCTTATCCTGTAGCTCATATTCCTTGACGTAAGCGGGCACGATTTTGATAGCGGCGTAGATCGCAAACAAGATGATCACAGTGACGATGATGGCCTTGGGCTTGCCTTCGCCCCGTTCGGAGCGGCGGCGCGCCGTTGCACGGTGCTCTCGGATGCCTTCAAGACGCACTAGATTCAGCCCCTTTGTCCGTTTGTCCCGCAGGTTGTCTGCGGACGGGAACGGCGATGCGTGATTCGTTGGCTTACTAAAGTTAGCATTCGCGCGAACGGGTGTCGAGAAATTGGCACGGGGATGTTCCCGAAAGGAAACGGGCCTAGTAGGCCCGGGCGAAGATCGCGCGTTCCGTGGCAGGCTGGCCGCAGTAAACGCAAGTCCCGAACCCACCAGGCTGCTCCAGGGGGATGCAGCGCATGGTGGCGCGAGTTTCTTCCTTGATTTTGGCCTCGCACTCGGCGCTTCCGCACCAGAAGGAGAAAGCGAACCCATTCTCGACGGCTTTTTTCAGGTCGTCATACGTTTTCGCATCGTGGGTGTTGCTCTTGCGGAACGCCAAAGCCTTGTCGTGCAGCGATTGCTGGATTTCCGTCAGCAACTGCTCAATCGTGGCGGGCAGACCGCTTAGCGGAGCGCTGATCTTCCCTTCCCTGCCTGGACGATCGCGGCGCGCGAGCATGGCCGCTTGTTTGGCGACGTCCTTGGGACCGAGTTCTACGCGCAATGGTACCCCGCGCATCTCCCAATCGTTGAATTTCCAGCCGGGACTCTGGCCTTCCCGTTCATCGAGAGTAACCCGGATATTGGCTTTGACCAGCTCGGCTTTCAATTTGCGCGCGGTGTCGAGGACAGGCGCCTTTTCTTCGTCCGTCTTGAAGATGGGGACAATGACGACCTGATGAGGCGCCAGCTTCGGCGGCATGACAAGACCTTGATCGTCGCCGTGAACCATGATGATCGCGCCGATGACGCGCGTGGACAGCCCCCATGATGTCGTCCAGCAGTGCTGCAGTTGCCCGTTCTGGTCGAGATATTTGACCTCGAAGGCTTGGGCGAAATTCTGTCCGAGGAAGTGTGACGTACAGAATTGCAAAGCCTTGCAATCCCCCATCATGGCTTCGAGGGAATAGGTCGTATCTGCGCCTGCAAATTTTTCCGCCTCCGATTTTCTTCCGGGAATTACGGGGATGGCCGCCTCGTTCATTGCAAAGTCCGTGTAAATATTCACCATCTGGAGCGTTTCGGCTTCGGCCTCTTCGCGCGTGGCGTGCGCGGTGTGGCCTTCCTGCCAATAAAACTCGAGCGTTCTAAGGAAAAGTTTTGTGCGCAACTCCCAGCGCACCACGCTGTTCCACTGGTTCATCAGCACCGGCAGGTCGCGGTACGACTGAATCCACTTGGACCACATGTGGCCGATGATGGTTTCCGACGTGGGACGGAGAACCAGAGGTTCGGCAAGCTCCTCCCCACCGCCGATGGTAACAACCGCAAGCTCCGGCGAAAATCCTTCGACGTGGTGCTTTTCCTTGTCGATGAAGCTACGTGGGATCAGCAGCGGGAACGCCACGTTTTGATGGCCAGTGGCTTTAAACCGGCGGTCGAGCGCCTGCTGGATGTTTTCCCACAGCGCCCAGCCGTAGGGGCGCACAATCATGCACCCGCGCACCGGAGCGTAATCGGCCAGCTGCGCCTTCAGGACCAGTTGGTTGTACCATTCGGAAAAATCTTGTGCGCGGGTAGGAAGCTTTTCTTCGGCCATGCGGCGGTTTGTCCGTTCCTCTCAGATGCGACAATTGAAGCTAAGTAAACGTAAAAGCGTATCGGACGCCTTCAAACGTGTCAACGCGTGCGCTGAAAATGGAAGGGCTCGTCTTGCAGGCCCCGGCGTCGCGGCATTACAATGCCAGTCGTTCTGCACGAACCGTTTCTCGTAAGTATCCGGCCAGCGAGGTCTCTTAGGGAGAATCCACGCTATGAAACGCAGCACTTTGATTGCCTTGCTGTTACTTTGTGGGACGCAAATCGCTTCGGCACAGGATTGGGCCAAGGCCACGCTCGAAAAATCTCCGCGTCACCGCGAGTGGGTCACAGTGAAGCACGATAATCGCTCGGTCGAAACGTTTGTCGTTTATCCCGAATCGAAAGGCAAGACCCCAGTCGTACTGATCATCCATGAAATCTTTGGTATGACGGACTGGGTGCAGGATTTGGCCGACCGGGTAGCCGCGGCGGGCTACATTGCAGTTGCCCCTGATCTTCTTTCCGGCATGGGGCCCAACGGCGGCCGCAGCAGCGATTTTGCGGAGGGCAAAACGATGGAAGCCGTAAGCCACCTGAATCCTGACCAGGTGACCGCGGATTTGAACGCTGCGGCGGACTACGCGCTGAAGATTCCTGCCTCGAACGGCAAGCTCTTCGTTGGGGGCTTTTGCTGGGGCGGCGGCCAGACCTTTCGCTTTGCCACCAATCGCGCCGACCTAGCGGCTGTTTTCGTTTTCTATGGCCCGCCGCCGGATAAAGACGCGATGGCGCGCATCAAAGCTCCGGTCTACGGCTTCTATGCGGGAAACGACGCGCGCATTGGTGCCACGATTCCCGATGCGATTGCTCAGATGAAATCTGCTGGCAAGACATATGACCCAGTGACTTACGAAGGCGCGGGACACGGCTTCATGCGCTCAGGCGAAGCGCCCGATGCGAAAGATGCTGACAAGAAAGCGCGTGCCGAGGCCTGGATCCGCTGGAAGAGCCTAATGAGCATCGGTAAGTAAATCAAAGTTCGAGAGCCGCAGCGAATCTAACGAATGCCAAACTCCGCGCGGATGAATGGCTTGATCCCCTCTTTTCCCTTGAGCTTCAGCCAAAGCGGGCCATTGTCGCGTTCCAATTGGATTTCAAAATCGAAAAACGGGCAGCATTTGCTCTCGTAGGAAATCCACTCCCCTAGTTCAGCCAATGAAACTGATTCGTTCCGCAACCGGAAGGCATAGCCATCCGGCAATTCCCGAATCTCGATTCGGGCCGCTTCCAGCTTGCGCATCAAACTGTTGTGGCGTTCTCGATCGGCACTGTTGATTGCGTTCATGTTGCAATAGAAGCCAGGCTCTGTGCTCATAGTGGAATCTCAAGTGTGCCGCACGTCGCGCTTATGAGGGAACCGGGGCGCGGCGAGCGCCCGCGCGTGCCGGGACGGCCGGGGCCTGCGCTGCTTTCGCTTCTTCGGCGGCCACGAATTCTTCGTACGTCCCCTTGAAGTCCTCGATCTTTCCACCATGGAAGTGCCAGATGCGCGTGGCGACTTCATCGATCACATCGTGGTCGTGCGTCACCAGCAGCACTGTCCCGTCGTACCGCTGCAACGCGATGTTCAGCGCATTGATTGATTCCAGATCGAGGTGGTTGGTCGGCTCGTCCAGCACCAGAAAATTCGGCTTCTGCAGCATCAGCCGGCAAAAAATCAG
>WNFT01006340.1_pt1 | contig 16685 bp, 17 predicted proteins | sample 5400191 | NCBI WGS metagenome assembly WNFT01 (sample SAMN13153359, study PRJNA577476) | soil metagenome | isolation source: 80 cm saprolite under Madrone tree | place: USA:California | collected 2016-06-14 | reverse complement strand
GACCCGCCAGCATATACATGTAATTGCCGGACGCTAATTTAGAAAAAGGAAGAGGAGGAGTTATGGGCGATTATCGACCCATCGATCCGCGAGAGCCTCAGGCGCAACAACAGGCTCAATGGCAAGTACCACAACAACAGCCGTGGCCGAGGCAACAACCTCAATGGCAACAGCCTCCACAACCCTGGCCGGAGCAACAGTCTCAATGGCAACAGCCTCCATATCCAGGACCGATGATGGGAATGGGTATGCAGAAAAGCTGGATTACGACAGTACTGCTCTGCCAATTTCTGGGAACGCTCGGCGTGCATCGCTTCTACACAGGACGCATCGTCAGCGGTATTTTTCAGTTGCTCACCTTCGGGGGCTTCGGCATCTGGACACTTATCGACCTGATTATGATTATCACTGGTAGTTTTACAGACAATTATGGCCGTCCACTCGACCATAAACCGGTGATGGGTGGAAATAGAAGCTGGGTCACAGCAACATTTTTGTGTCTATTTCTGGGAATGCTCGGCGTGCATCGCTTCTACACAGGGCGCATCGTCAGCGGCATCTTCCAGTTGCTCACCTTCGGGGGCTTCGGCATCTGGACACTTATCGACCTGATTATGATCTACACGGATAGCTTCAAGGACGACATGGGCCTGCCTCTGACCAGGATGGAGGTCGTGGGGTCAAACGTTTATATGCGCAACCCCCAGGTCCAGGGTTGAAAAACAATTGACATCTAGCCGCCGCAGGAGTATAATACAGGTGTTCCGCAGAGAAAAAGCGGAACAGGCCGGTTTTCTTCCGGTCCTGCCGATCGGCGTAATCGGGTCCTGCGCGGCAGACGTCTGTGAATCCCGCTAGGTCTGTGAGGAAGCAACGGTAAACGGTCCTCTCTGGGTGCCGCAGGTCAGCCTGATTGCGCTGATCGGCAGGACTGGGCGAAAATCGGTTTTCTGTGTTCATCTTCTTTTAACTCCGGCGGGGGTTTGTGGCCCGTCATCTTGGATGCAGGCGGGAGTCGTTACATGGCCTCACAATCACTTTACCGCAAGTGGCGTTCACAGACTTTTGATGATCTTATTGGTCAAGAGCCGATTGTTCGCACGCTCAAAAACGCCCTTAGAAGTGGCAACGTGGGACATGCCTATCTCTTTACAGGGCCTAGAGGTACCGGTAAAACCAGCACAGCCCGCTTGCTTGCTAAAACGATTAATTGCAGCAACCCTAAAGACGGCGAGCCGTGCAACGAATGCCAGCAGTGCCGTGAGATTACGGCAGGCAACTCGTTTAATGTGATCGAGATTGATGCAGCCTCTAACCGTGGTATCGACAGTATTCGCGACCTGCGCGAGAAGGTAATGATGCCCCCCTCCACGGGTAAGTATAAGGTCTACGTGCTTGACGAAGCGCACATGCTTACCCCCGAAGCTTTTAATGCCCTGCTCAAGACATTGGAGGAGCCGCCACCCTATGCGATCTTCGTCATGGCCACGACAGATGTGCATAAAATGCTGCCTACCGTCCTCTCGCGCTGCCAGCGTTTCGACTTTAAGCGTATCACTACGCGGCAGATCGTAGATCATTTGCTCTTTATAGCTGAGCAGGAGCATGTCAAGCTAGAACATTCTGCTGCTGAGCTTATCGCCAGGTCTGCTGCCGGGGGGATGCGTGATGCGCTCAGCCTCTTAGATCAGGCCATTGCCTACTCAGGCGAAGAAATCTTGCTGGCGCAGGTGCAGGCTATGCTCGGCGTGGCCGATCCTCGCGCTATTTCCAGGCTGATCACCTCTATCGCAGAACTCGATAGCTCGGCTGTATTACACCTGATTCATGAGCTATCCGAGGCTGGAGCAGACCTGCGCCAGATCAACGCCCAGGTCGTGGAATATTGGCGTGCCTTGATGCTTGCCAGGGCTGGCGCGGACGCTGCTACTATTCTGGACCTTACGGAAGACGAGATGCGCGAGGTAAAGCAGTTGTCTCAGCTTTTTAGGCTCGAGGAACTGACCGAATGTGCGCGCGTCTTTGCACAGAATGACCTCGTGCAAAAGAGCCAGGGAACACCTCAGCTTGGCCTCGAACTCGCCTCACTGGAATGTATCGAAGTGCATCGTCGTGCGCAATCCGGCCAGCTCGCTCCACCGGTTCAGTCACGCCCGGTTGTCTCACAACCAGCAGCACAGGTCGAGGCTCCAGGCCGTTTAGAGGCTCGTCAGCAGCAGCCCTCGCAGGCTCAGAAATCCCGTGTATTGGAGAACGGGGAGGAGAAGGTTGGCACAGCTGTTTCTCACATCGAGGAGAAAGTGGAAAGTCAAGCAATACCTGCTCAGAGCGATGGCGAAAGGCCAGCCTTGACAGTGCAGCAAGTCAGAGATGCCTGGGAAAATGTGGTAAAGCGGACAAGGCAGAGGAGTCCCAGTGGAACGATGGCCGCTATGTTGCGTCTTTATAAGATTTTAGATGTTGAGGGTACTTCTGAGCAGCCTGTCGTCGTCATCCAGTCTGAAAAACAAGCACATTATAAGTTTGTAAAAGAGGAAGACCGCTACAAAGTTCTAGAATGGGCCTTGTCTATTGAATTTGGCATACCTTGCTTCGTGCGTCTTACGCCACCCAATCCACCTGAGGAGATTTCTGGGGCAGGCGTGCAAAAGCCAACGTCGCCGTTGGATCAACCGGCATATGAGAATAGTCCATCCGATGCGGCGACACTTGCCAGAATGAACATTGTGAGAGAGAATACTAATGTAGCGTCGCATGAAGATACTATCGAACAAAAAGCCAGTCGTGATCCTGTTGTGCAGGAAGTCGTGAAAACATTTTCGGCGCGAATCGTAGAGGTTCACCCAAAGTAAGGAGCTAATTTTGCTATGAACATGCGTGAAATCCAAAAGATGCAGCAGAGGCTTGCTAAAATGCAAGAAGAGCTCGAGTCCAGCGAGTTCACCGGCACCGCCGGTGGTGGCGCAGTTACGCTCACCATGAATGGCAAGTTTGAGATCTCTGCCGTCAAGATTGATCCCGAAGCTTTTAGTGCAGAAGATATTGCCGACCTGGAAGTGATGATACTGGCTGCTGCCAAAGATGCGCATCAAAAGGCGGAGGAGGCACAGCAGAAATTGACCAGTAGCATCACTGGAGGCATGAATATTCCAGGACTGTTCTAAATTATGAGCGACATCGCGCCGCCGGTAGCGGCACTTATCGAAGAATTTTCAAAACTGCCAGGTGTTGGTGTAAAGACGGCACAACGTCTCACCTTTTTCATTCTCCGCAGTCCTACTGACCAGGCCCGTCGCCTGGCCGAGGCTATTATGCGCGTCAAAGAGAGTATTATCTATTGCTCGCGCTGTTTCAATATTACCGAAACTGACCCCTGCGTTACCTGTAGCAACCCTAATCGCGACCAGGAGCTTATCTGCGTCGTGGAAGAGCCTCTCGATGTGTTGGCGCTAGAGAAGACCGGGGCTTACAAGGGTTTGTACCATGTGCTGCATGGAGCGCTGTCACCTGTAGATGGCATTGGCCCCAAAGACTTGCGTATCGATGAACTCCTGCAACGCGTACGGGGCAGTAAAGTGCGCGAGGTGATTCTGGCGATGAATCCCGACTTCGAGGGCGAATACACCGCCAATTATATCCAGAAGGAGTTGAGGCCTTTCGATGTGCGAGTCACCGGCCTGGCACGTGGCCTACCCATCGGCGCTGCCCTGGAATATGCCGATGAAGGCACTCTCAGCAGGGCCCTCGAGGGCCGGCGCGAGATATAGAAAAAGGGCTTGACATGCTCCTGTGCTTATGGTACTCTTGTTCTACATTTACGGAACAGGTAGGGAGAGAGGCTTGTTTCCGCTTTTGCGACTCTGCCGGAGAATATCTAACAGGAATTCAAATTGGTGGCACTATGCCGCCCGTCCGTTATTTCTTGCCTGAACGAGGCGACGGGAAGTTCCCCTCCCCTTGAGGGGTTTGGCCGAAAAGTAAAAGGAGGAATACAGGGGTGGTGAGCGGGACGTTACTAACTCTGCCTGTATCCTGCACCTGTAATATGAAGAATGGCAACGAGTAAGAAGGAGAAACCCATGGCAGATCGAAGCGCTACTGTCGTATCAACTGCCACTACCGAGCGCGAGAAAGCCATAGAGCAGGCGCTTAGCCAGATTGAACGTCGCTTTGGCAAAGGCGCGATCATGAAGTTAGGGGAAGTATCAAGGATTCACGTTGATATTATCCCCACAGGGTCTATTGCACTGGACCTGGCTCTTGGTGTCGGCGGTATCCCGCGCGGCCGTATTACGGAGATTTACGGCCCTGAGGCTTCTGGCAAGACCACTCTGTGTCAACATATTATCGCCAGCGCACAACGCAGCGGGGGGTATGCAGCATTTATTGACGCTGAGCATGCGCTCGATCGCACGTATGCTGCCCGTTGTGGTGTTGATATCAATAACCTGCTGATCTCCCAACCGGACACGGGAGAGCAGGCATTGGAGATTGTCGATGCACTGATTCGCAGTAATGCCATCGATGTAGTTGTCATCGACTCTGTGGCGGCCTTAACGCCGCGTGCCGAAATCGAAGGCGAGATGGGCGACTCGCACGTCGGCTTGCAAGCTCGCCTGATGAGCCAGGCTATGCGTAAGCTTACTTCGGTCATCAGCAGTTCCAACACCGCCGTCGTCTTCACCAATCAGTTGCGCGAAAAGGTTGGTGTCATGTTTGGGAATCCTGAGACCACATCTGGCGGTAAAGCGCTCAAATTCTACGCTTCTGTCCGCCTGGATATTCGTCGCACAGACACGATCAAGCAGGGGCAGGAGGTAATGGGCAACCGTACCCGTGTGCGTGTAGTCAAAAACAAGGTAGCTCCACCGTTCCGTGTTGCAGAATTCGATATCATGTACAGCGAAGGCATTTCTCGCGAAGGTGGCTTGATCGACCTTGGTTTAGAGATGGGTCTCGTCAAGAAAAGCGGCGCATGGTTCAATGTCGGTGACATTCGTCTTGGGCAAGGCCGCGAAAACGCCAAAGATTTCCTGCGTCAGAATAGTGACGTTGCCTCCGCACTCGAAGAGCAGATTCGTGGCAACATTTCCTCCTTCAAAGCTGGTGAAGTCGAGCAGGAGGTAGAGGAAGACGAAGAATCCTTAGATGAGGGATAGCGGCAGGGTCGTGTTGGATCCTGGCTGGGGCAAGCCCAGCCAGGATAATTCACAGACCTTGCTGTATAACCTATAAAGGCTGGTCAATCTACTCGCCGTTGGCCTTTTGTTGTTCCAGGAGCCCATTTAACTTCTCCTCCAATTCGGGCTCTGGAAGATGCACAAGTTGCTGCTCTTCTTCTGAGAGCAATGGCTCCAATTTTCCGCTTTCGATGCGCTCCGGTTCCAACACTTCTGTGACGGGTTTAAGTTCTCTCCACCATGTTGCTATACTTGCGGGATCAACTGCACCAAGTTTTCCCCTTTTTGCCTCCTGCATGGCCCAGTCTACTGCTGCCTCTTCCAGGGGTATCTCGTGGCCTGCTTTGCGGCTGAGCTTCCATTTGTGATCCATGATAGAGAAGTAGGCTTTCATAGGATCTTGCCTACCCGTGAGGAGCTTGCGCAATAAAAGAATTGTTGGTAGGTGATATCGTGTATACCAATCCTGTGCAGCCTCTTCAAGACTGACATTGCGCCCTTCATTATTGCTCATAATTGCCTGGTGACCAAGGATCATATTGTAGAAGCGCCGGGCATAGACGCGCGGTACTGTGATACCCAGCAGGTCATGAATGCGACGGGAGTACCAGCCAGGCAGTACTGTAACGAACCCTTGCAGGGCGTGGCCAGTTGTGCCGAGGAGAGAGTAGCCCCACTGATTCAGACCTTCCAGCAGGCGTTGTACTTGATAGAGCGTGGGGAAGGATTGAGATGCCATTAGCCGTGCATGTTCTCGACGCAGCCAGCGATAGCGCCGTTCAAAATAGTGGAAATCCTCTTCATCCAACACTTCCTCTTCTTCGGGTAATCCACGAGCCTGGCGCAGGTCCTCTGCCTGCCACATCAGTGATTCGCCAAATGATGCTATGTCTTGCTCGCGCAGTCCCTTACTTACCGGCCCAGAAAAGAGTTCCGCTGTCTCTGCGTCGGCCATAATTGCCAGGATACTTCGTCCATCTATGCGAATCAGTACATTTGCCAGGGATGGGTCACCCCAGTACACACCATGTTCGTGTAATTCGACCAGCAGCACCGCCACTGCTTCCAGGAGACGGCGTTTCGTACGCCTCGTAAAGGGCAGGCTAAAGAGCACCGAATGTGGTACAACGCGCGGGGCCAGCCTTGTCACTGTGTAGCCTCGATCCCCACTCGTGTATTGAGGACGACCGTCAGGACCGTGTTCCTCTAATAATACAGGTGGCGCTGCTACGGTGACAGTCCCGATAGGACTGAGTACTGGAATGCCACGGTGCTCGATCGCGCGCAGGTTATTTATCTCGCGCTGCGCCATGTAGGGTGCCGTCTCTTTGATGGCATAGCGTGCACCACCACTCTCCACAAAAATCACGGGATGTCGCGACTCACCTCGACGGATCTCAAGCGGAATAACCCCGTGTTCTGGCCATTGCTCCAAAGGGACGTTCCAGGGAAAGTTCTGCAATCTGCGCTTATCGTCTTTACCCATGTGAAATTGTGGCTTGGCCTGCATAGTAGCTATATCAAACTCCTGTTGTATAACGTATCCCTTAGCACTATAAAAGGAAACAACTAACTTACGATAAAATTATAACATTTAACCTACAATAGATCATAACATTGCTTTTAACGAGTGACAACCTGGATAGTAATGGACAACCTGGATAGTAATGGATATACAAACATTCAAATACTTCTGCCAGCCACGTCTCGGCGTCCTACCTTGGCAGCCACTCATCATGACGTCATCAGATGATACAGTATTTGCTGACTTACAACCTCTAAAAGATGGCTCTACTCCAGCCCGCTCACAGATCGCCCGCTGGTTCTACTAGAGGAATAACTCCTCATCGATTCTGGGGAGCAGCCGCGTATTCCGTCCCCGGGATTGTTCAGGATTGCGTAACCAGAGCGAAACATGCGCTGGCTGCATTGTTTCCTCGACAACTGCAAGCAAGTCAGCGGTTAAGGTTGTCAAATCCACGTCCTCGTTCAGACGAAGCCGTGTGCTGAAGGCAGCGATTGTCTGGACAGCATTGTACTTACGACGGTAGAAGCGCCGATCAATCGCTATTTGGAGGCGCCGTCGCAAGGGTTGGAAGAGAGCTGCACTCACTAAGGTCGAAGCGACAACGATGATCGGATTGTGCGACAACTGCTCCTTCAGCACAAGCGCGAGGGATTGGAGCGCAATCACGCAGCCAACGTAGACCAGGGCCAGCAACACCGTCAGTGTGCCGTAGACCAACGTGCGGTTAATGATGGCATCGATCTCCCACAGTCGATAGCGTAGAATAGCAAAGCCAAAGGAGAGCGGAATAAGGATGGGTACACCGGTACTAATTGGTGAGAGAATCCGGTCACCGAGCGAACCAGTTGAGAAGAATAATGGAAAGAAGCCATAACATAAGGTAATCCCCACTCGATGAGGTAGGTCACGGTCACACCGAAAACGATCCACTTGGTCTGCTGGCGCTCCGTTCGACTGGAGACGGAGTGGTAGCGATAGAGTTGGGCGACGACGAAGCCTCCTAGAAAGGAGTACGCCCCAAGCGTAAACAGGAAACTATAGCTCTGAGGAACGATGGACAAGCTTCCAAGGACCTGCAATCCTAGAAATAGTACCCCAAACCAGGGTATCCAGCGCGGCACAAACCGCCCAGTCGGGAAGAGGCAGAAGACAAGGAACAGCAAGTCAAAGGCAAGCAGGTTCACGACGTACGCCGGCACTCGCCAGACCGAGGGAATTACATCCAATGGATAGATGGTGGTACCTACGCCTTGCAACACCAGCATAAACGAGACCAGCAGGGCCAGCCAATCGTTGGACTTGCGCCAGAAGAGAAGCACGGCGACGATGAACCACACCAGGGCAACGAAGATACCCAGGGCGAGGAGGAACACAGCGTAGCCGACCGCGTACGACTTCTGTTGGCTCGCAAAATACACTGGAAGGCTCGCAATGAAGAGAATCAAGGCAAGGATGCTCAGTACTACCCACACCAAACGGACAAGAGAAAGCCAGGGACCCTGCAAGCGAGTGCCGGTTGTACGATGCTGGTCCGAGTTCACACGTACCTGTGCCGGTGCAGACGGAAGGTTCATAGGGGCGCTCCTTGCGCTTCTGTGCAATCAAGCTTCGGTCCGGTTCGTTACATCCAGAAGCATACGACAATTGCCAGTCGAGGTTTTCACCTGCTGACATCATACCATACATCGGTCTGGAAATCGTTACGCTAAGCATAGCAATCAGATCCGCTTCTGTCGTTCGTAGGAACTTTCGCATCCGCTACCTAGCAATCTGTAGGGGTTCCAAGGGGCCTTGCAGGCCCCTTGGCGGGGTGTGGGGTGTCCCCGCCCTTCTCCCTCACCCCGCCGCCGGAGGCGGTGCAAGAGAAAGGAGGTCCCCGCTTTAGAGAAAGGGATCATTGCTTTGGTCCAGTAGAGCAGAGGAGTCACTCGCGCAGAGGTAACATTGCGATACAACGGACACAAGTGATACAAGTGATACAAGTGATACAAATGATACAAGTGTTGCAAGTGCGACAAGTGCAACAAACCTCATTGGCAATACACCAGGTTATAACTTCTAGCGGAAGCGCGCTCGCAGAGCAAGTCGAGCACGAGCTTGTTTTCCGAGACTCCTACGGCATGTGGGAAAATAAGAAAACAGCAAATAGAGGTCAGACAACGCGCTACAAAACTGATGTATAATACCAGTCGGTGAAACGAAAATACAGAGGAGGCGTCTATGGGTACCGTCAGTTTTGATTTCAAAGGCGAAGTTGTTGTCGTCACAGGTGGTTCGCGTGGTCTGGGCCTGGAAATTGCACATGCTTTTGGTTATGCAGGCGCGCAAGTGGTGATTACAGCCAGGCGCGAACAGTGGCTAACTGATGCTGAAAAATTCCTGAAAGATCGCGCTATTTCTGTGCATGCGCTGACCTGTGATGTCGCCGATGCGTCTTCCGTAGAGCAGACAGTACAGCAGGCGCTTGAAAAATGTGGCAAGATCGACATATTGGTCAATAATGCTGGCCTGACCTGGGGCGCTCCCGCGGAAACCATGCCTCTCGATCGCTGGCGGCAAGTAATCGATGCAAACATCACTGGAACGTTTTTAATGTCCCAGGTCGTTGGGCGGCATATGCTGGAACGCAACAAGGGTGCCATAGTGAATGTTGCCTCCATTGCTGGCATGAGGGGTGGACAGTTACAAACTGTTGGCTACAACGCCAGTAAAGCGGCGGTAATCAACCTGACGCGGGCCCTGGCGCTAGAGTGGGCCGGCCGCGGTATTCGCGTCAACGCCATCGCCCCAGGCATGTTTCGCACACGCATGACCGAAGCCATTCTGGATCGAGCCGAATCTATCGTAGCCAGTACAACTCCCATGGGACGCATCGGCCAGCCCGGTGAACTGGCTCCTACAGTTCTGTTTTTAGCTTCAGAAGGTGCCAGCTATATCACAGGCCAGGTCATTCCGATAGATGGAGGGCGAACGGCGCAGTAGAGGTGCTGTGACGGAGATAAGAAACAGGTTAGTATGGGATCCTAATACGCCTCGTGTTCCTCAGTTCACAGGCGCAGCAGTGGTGCGCAATCGGCGATCCAGATACCACCCAAGTCCAGCCGTGAGCGTTGTGGCTCCCGCTCCCATGAGGTTAGATGGCACCCCTACGATCCGCACAAGCCGATGCCCTGGGTCCTCGACGGCAGTGCCTGGGACGAATGGCGCAAGAAAGAAAGGTCCCCAATATGCCACGGGAATCGCTGCAGCAACAGTCACTGCTGTGTCCTGATCTGGCGAGCGTCGCCAGAGCAACCAGAGTGCGACCGATGAGAGCATCGTTGTCATCCCCAAAGAGACAACACCGTGAAAGCGGGCATGGGGAGACCACTGAGGACTGAAGAGGTGCGAGTCGTTCCAGTCAGCTAGAAAAGGCGCTACAGCTGTCAGGATGGCTGCAAGGGAGATGAGCATCTTTCCAATGTTCCGACGCATGGTTTTCTTCCTCCTCTGTGATTATAAGTGAGTCGTTCCCAGGTCTTGGGCCAAAACCAGCATAAATCTTCTCTTCGTTCAATGCTGTCAGTCTACCATTTTTCTATTTCTGGACGCAACTTGGTAGCAGAAGGTGCCAGTTATATCACGGCCAGGTCATTCCTGTTGATGGGGGTAGAAGCGCACAATAGCACAATTGCCTCTACATTTAACTAATTCGTCTCTCGCAACGTTTTTTGTAATAGCAAGCCACCAAAAAGTAGTGCATAAGCCTCTATATTCTGGTATACTCGAGGCTACGAGTAAAAATATGTCCATTTTCAGAAAAGTATTTCACTTGCCGGAGAGAAAGCTTAGTTGATAAAATTTCCGCCCGCATAGTAACACGCCGGTCTTACCTTGTCATTGCACTTTGGACATTGCTCATCGCGCTTCCTATCGGGTTACCTATGACGAAAAGTCAATCCCCTTTTTAAGTCGGGAAAGGAGTCTACAATGGAAATGATGGTCTATCGAACCGAGCTGACCCCCGTAAGTTTTCTTGAGCGTAGTGCATCCGTGTTTCCAGACAAAACCGCCGTAGTCTATGGTGACCGCAAGTATACCTACCGCGAGTTCGCAGAGCGCGTGAACCGCCTGGCTTCCCAATTGCGGGATATCGGCATGCAGAAGCAGGATCGAGTTGGCTTCTTGTGCTTCAACACACCTCACTTACTTGAGGCTCACTTTGCTATACCTGCGGCTGGAGGTATCCTGGTTGCCGTGAATACGCGCTTGAATTCGCAAGAAATTGACTACATCCTCAAGCACTCCGGCGTGAAGTTCCTCTTCGTCGATGCCGAATTAGAGCCTTTGGTCGAGCCACTCAACCTGGAAGAGATCAAAGTGGTGCGTATCAGCGATAGTGGCACGCCCGATGATCCCTACGAAGGGTTCCTTGCTCAGGGATCTCCAGAGCCGGTAGTGAGCTGGCTCGAAGATGAGAACGAGACGATTACGATCGACTACACCTCGGGCACCACCGGCAATCCTAAAGGCGTCATGTACACGGCTCGTGGCGCCTACCTCAACGCGCTCGCCGAAGTCATCTCGACCGGCATGAACAGCGAGAGTGTCTATCTGTGGACGCTGCCAATGTTCCATTGCAATGGCTGGTGCTTTCCCTGGGCCGTGACTGCCGTGGGAGGTACGCATGTCTGCCTGCGCAAGATTGATCCCGGATTGGTGTGGGAGCTCTTTGAGCAGGAAGGAGTTACACACTATAACGGCGCACCCACCGTACAGATTTTCCTGGTGAACCATCCCAAGGCACACCCGCTCGAGCGGCAGATCACCGTGACCGTTGCTGGAGCGCCTCCTTCGCCCACACTGCTCGGACGGATGAAAGAGCTCAACCTGCGCCCCATCCATGTCTATGGACTAACCGAGACCTACGGTCCTTATACCATTTGTGAGTGGCATCGCGAGTGGGACCAACTTCCTTTAGATGAACAGGCACGTTTGCTCGCCCGGCAGGGTCAGAGCAATGTGACCGCCGGTCTTGTGCGGGTCGTCGATGAGACGATGCGTGATGTACCTCGCGACGGGCAAACAATGGGTGAGGTGGTGATGCAGGGCAACGGCGTGATGAAAGGCTACTTTAATGACCCGGATGCAACCGCCAGGGCATTCGCAGGTGGATGGTTCCACTCTGGTGACATCGGCGTATGGCATCCCGACGGCTACATTGAATTACGTGACCGCAAAAAGGACATCATCATTTCGGGCGGCGAGAATATCTCCACCATCGAGGTGGAGCAGACGGTCGCCAAGCATCCCGCAGTCCTGGAGTGTGCCGTCGTGGCGATTCCCGATGAACAGTGGGGAGAGCGTCCCAAGGCGTTTGTGACCTTGAAATCAGGCCAGAGCGCGACCGAACAGGAGATCATCGCCTTCTGCCGCGAGCGCCTTGCGCACTTCAAGTGTCCTGCTGCTGTGGAGTTCGGCGATCTACCCAAAACCTCCACCGGGAAAATACAGAAGTATGTGCTGCGCGAGAAAGCGTGGGCTGGACGTGAGAAGCGTATCCACTAATCTACTTTTCAGTCAATCTCACTCGCAACAGGCAGCTTTAAGGTAAAAGTACTCCCTTTCCCAGGTGTACTGTCCACCTCGACGCTGCCCTGGTGCTCCTGCACAATACTCTGCACAATCGTCAAACCAAGCCCGCTGCCACCACGTTCACGGGAACGGGCGCGGTCTGCCCGGTAGAAGCGCTCAAAAATGTGAGGGAGGTCTTCAGGCAGTATACCAATGCCCGTATCGCTCACTTTTACCACAGCATAGCGCTCGTCAGTTGTGAGCGAAAGCGAGACAGATCCCTCGTAAGGCGTATATTTGAGTGCATTATCCAGCAGGGCCACCAACACTTGCTTAAGCTGGTCGGCATCACCATACACTTGCACTGGAGTAATATCTTGCAGCAGCAGCCGTGGCCCTTGCTGCTTATTATCATCGTTCACATCTTCACCGGCAGGCTTGTATTGCCGGAACACTTCGAGCAACAGGCTGTCCAGGTCAACTTTTTGCACTTGCCCGGTATCCTTCTTATATCCATTTGCTCTGGCCTCCTGTGCAGCATCATCGGAACGGGCGAGTGTCAAAAGATCATTTACCAGGCGACCCATGCGGGCGGGGAGAGCAGGGGCCGTTGCAAGCAGATCGAGATTGCAGCGGATAGAAGTGATGGGCGCACGCAGTTCATGGGAGGCATCAGCGACAAAGCGCTGCTGGCGCCAATATGCTTCTTCCAGGTTTGCCAGCATTTCGTTGAAGGTAGCTGCGAGCGTGGAAAGCTCGTCCTTTCCCAAAACTGATCCGGTCGGTACGCGCTGGCTGAAATCACGGGAGGCGCTGATGCTGTGTGCTGTCTTCGTCATGCGCCTGACCATCCTCAATACGCTCCAGGTAATGAACCATCCACCAAGCAGCGCGAATACCATCACGAGGGCCCCGCCACTCCAGAGCAGGGACCGCAGGTCCCTCAGAGATTGCTCGATATCTTGCTCAGAACGTGCCGTTTGAATGACATGCCCTGCGTCGAAATCACGATTAAACAGGGTATACACCCTTATATGCTGCCCCTGATATGTAATAGTGCTGTATACGCTGCTTGCTTCTCCATTCTGAGAGAAAGGATGCCGCAACACCCATTGAGCAGCTTGTATATCCCAGGGAACAGGACTATTGCCAAGTCCTCCTACAGATATTTGTAAAGGATCATTCGCGTTACTTGCCGTTGTTGCGAGTAAGTTCAGATTGTTATCCAGCACTTCAATGGCAACCCCGCCACTTCCCAATTCATCAACACTCTGCAAAAGGTTGGGAAGAGCTGCTTTGTATTGACCACTCAGAAGGCCTTTACCAAGGCTTACGCTTGCTGCCCGACTACTCAAGGTAGTATCAAGGTCTGTATAAGCGCGTTGCTCTGCCTGCGTATAGACCGTATTGCCAAAGAACCAGAGCGCAAGCCCAAGCAGGACGGCGTAGAAAAGTGTGAGGCGAAGTTGCAGTGGAAAGTACATGCCGTTATCTCCTCCTTATTCGAGAGTACGGAGGACGTAGCCAGCGCCGCGCACCGTCTGAATGAGCCGTTTCTCACCGCCTTGCTCCAGCTTGTTGCGCAGGTGGCCGATATATACCTCTAAGACATTGGGACCACCCTCAAAATCACTGCCCCAGATGCGGTCCATCAGCACCGAACGAGTTAAGACGATGCGTGAGTTGCGCAAAAACATCGCCAGCAGTTCGTATTCGGTTGTACTCAGTTCAATTAAGCGATTGCCTCGTCTAGCCTGGCGCGTGGCAGTATCCAATTCCAGGTCCTCAAAGACCAGCACCTCGCGCGTAATATCAGACGAATTGCGTCTCCTCAGGAGCGCCTTGACCCGCGCTAGCAGTTCCTCGAGGGCAAACGGCTTCACCAGGTAGTCATCGGCCCCGATTTCCAATCCTTCCACGCGATCCGCCACTGCATCGCGGGCCGTAAGCATCAACACTGCTGTGCCGTCTCCAGCACGACGTAGGCGGCGGCATACCTCAAGCCCATTAATGCCAGGGAGCATAAGGTCGAGAATCACCAGGTCAGGTGGCTTTGTGCGGATCATAGACAATGCGCCTTCGCCATTCGCAGCCACAGAGACCTGGTAGCCCTCGTAAGCCAGAGTACGGCGCAGGGCGCTCGTCACGCGACTATCATCATCGACAATCAAGATGTGTGCATTCATCGTGCTTGTACTTCGCAAGTTCCTCCTGACGAGTGGGCTGCTAGTCTAAAGAATCGGAAGGAGAGAAGCAACAATTCGCCTCTCCCCTTGCAATTTTTTATCAATTGGTGATCCATTCTATGCCCCAGGGAGCATGTGTGGGTCCCTGGATTATCTGTTGCGCCTGACCCGTCCTGGTATCGAGTACTGTAATGCCGTGTGTGGGGTCAACTGCATATAACGTTCGCCCGTCAACGCTCAGCGCAATGCCTGTGAAGGACTGCTGCGCCAGGTAGTGTGCGAAGATGTCGCGCTATGCATGCACTTATCATATCATACTCAAAATATGTTGTTGCTATGCTTAATAAGTTATAGTAAATTGAACTGAAATGAGGTTAACGACTTCCTGAATCTAAACTGAATTACTGAAGAAGTGCCAAGATGTCGCTACTTCTGCATCCTGTGACCTCTGATGAGACAGAAACGCTGGCCTCAATTCTCCTGGGTGCAGATGAAGATGAAGTAATTTGGCTTTAGATGCGAGGTTGGTCTGAAATTTCTTGTTCGGCGTAGTATTTGTGCTGGTTATGTAGTTCATGGATCGAGCGCATCACTTTGGCGAGTGATTCATCCATGGGATTGGACGTGTCAATGACACATCCGCCATCCTCATATTCCTCAAAGCGGGGTTTCCACTGCTGCCATTCCTCCCAGGAAGTAATCTGGAATTCGGACACTTTGCCCTTGCGATCCTCCAGGCGGCGTTTCTGCACCTCGGGCGGGCATTGGCAATGCACTACCAGCATGGGTAGATGGAATTCTTGTGCCAACGCTTTGCATTGTTCGTAGGTTGTGCGATAAGTAAGGGGTGTATCAACAACGGCACCCAGGCCCAGGCTGAGTTGCTCGCGTGTCAGGGCGAACATCAACTCATAAGAAAGTCGCCCAACATGGGGCACATTTCCCAGTAAATCAACCGCCGTCCGGCGAATGATATCTCTATCGATAAGGGGCGTTTGTAATGCCGCGGCGAGCAATCGCGCAATCGTACTTTTACCGGTACCCGGATATCCACGCATCACAATGAACATACTACTAGTATGCGCCATTGCATTCTCTTTTCTACACTGCCTGGCGGTCTAATGTATTTTCAGTATAGCTACTTTTCAGATCGTTGTCCAGAACTCTAAAACGCTCTTTACAAGACTTTAGTATATTACTGCAACGAACTTACCGCTTGACGCCTCGGTTGCCGCGCGCTATTATCCTTACTATAGAGTAGGGTATAGATAGAGGTAGAACTTAATCATGATGAAGAAGTTACGGGGACGGAACCTGGCACATCCAGGTTGTCTCATTGGTATAACTGTAGGCTTGACCCTGGGCATCATCCTTGCTGCCATCTTAGCTAGATTGAATGTTGCCCTAAATACGGATTTGCTCATCTGGCTTGGCCTGACCGTGGGCCTCGGCGCTATCGGGTGGATTATTGGTGATCGTCTCAGCTCGCGCTTCCCCGCCCTGGATGACCAGGCTTCCGCAGGCGATCCACCTGGTGACTAGCTCTTTTCGTAAAAATGTGCTATATTACATCTATATCGACAAAATACACCGCTTCTCCGTTTTGTCGAACAAAGGAGCGATGCAGCTCCCGGGCGATGATGCGCGTTTTTGTATTTGCCGTATCGCCGTGGATTCTCCACTGCTGTTGACCACCAGATACGGGTTTCCCCCTTACGTTTGTGAAGGAACAGTTGTACTTGAGCAGTACGAACTGAGGAGGATACCTATATGTTTGAAAATGAATTTAGACGCCCTGTTTCCATTGATTCTGTCCCTCGCGGCAGCCTTTGTGAATGGTGTGGGAAGCCTGCGGAAGTCCAATTAACAGCTATCGGTGGCATTGCTCACAATGAAAGTGGCCTTTTCTGCCGTTCATGTGGTGAGGATTTTACTCGCGCTGTTACCAATCCTACAAATATTGCGACATTGAACGACGCATCCCTATAAACCTACTAAGCGTGACTAAAAATTGAGAGGGGGCGCAAGGTTTATCAAGCCTTGCGCCCCCTTTGTATATGACGCATCTTGGGGTGCTGCTCACCCCGTATTATGCATAACGCGCCATATATGTGTTAATATCGAACTCTTTTGACTGTTGTACTAGCTGACGTGCCGCCTGGTCCATCGTTGGTCGCTCCTCCTGGTAGAAAAGACCAACATATGGCTTTTCTGTTTCCATGGCTAGCACCATTGCCT
>WNFT01004700.1_pt1 | contig 16687 bp, 16 predicted proteins | sample 5400191 | NCBI WGS metagenome assembly WNFT01 (sample SAMN13153359, study PRJNA577476) | soil metagenome | isolation source: 80 cm saprolite under Madrone tree | place: USA:California | collected 2016-06-14 | reverse complement strand
GATTACAGGTCGGATTTGACTTAAACTTGGCGTCCAGGCTTCACTGAGGAGCGCGCTGCGCGAAAGCATGAAACCTCCCAAACTCTTCCCTATGTTCCTCAAGCTTGCGGCCCGCCAGTGCCTCGTCGTTGGGGCTGGAACTATCGCTGAATCCAAAATCGCCAGCCTTCTGGAGACTGGCGCTCGCGTACGCGTTGTGGCACCCGAAGCAACAACGCTAATCCGCTCCTGGGCGGCATCCAAAACCATCGAATGGCGTCAGCGCCCATTCCAGTCTGCCGATCTCGAAAGCATGTTCTTGGTGATTGCAGCCACGTCCTCCACTGAACTTCACGAGCGCATCTACGAAGAAGCGACGCAACGCGGTGTCCTCTGCAACATCGTGGACGTTCCCTCTCTATGCGATTTCTACTACCCATCCGTCGTCCAGCGCGGGGCCCTGCAGATCGCCATTTCGACCGCTGGGCAAAGCCCGGCCCTTGCACAGCGCCTCAGAAAGCAACTGGAAGATCAGTTCGGCCCGGAGTACGAAGAATGGCTCGCGCAGCTAGGCGAAGCTCGCGATAAGCTCCGCTCAGCCAACTCGGACCCTGAACAACGGAAGCGCTTGCTGCACGAGGATGCCAGCGAGGAAGCTTTCGAATCCTTCCTGCGAAATCGCCGTCAGACGAAACTCCATGGCAAGTAGTCCCAGTACTTCGTGAACAGTCCATTTCTGCTTCCTTTTCATCAATATTTTCGATTCATCAAATTCATACTTTCGCGCCTTCTAGTGTCGGTGTCGGTGCTAGTGTTGCAGTGTGGTATCTGCGGTGGCAGGTCTTTTGGAAGTGTCGCCGCAAGAAGGGCCGCTGGCCCGGGCCGGCTGCGGGATTGCATCCAATCCAGGTGCTGCTATGAAGGGAAAAGTCTATTTGATGGGAGCCGGTTCAGGAGACCCCGATCTCCTGTCTGCCCAGGCCGTGGGGGTGCTGCGCGCCGCCGAAGTCGTCCTGCACGATGACCTGGTTTCGCCCGAAATCCTCGAATTTGTCCCTGCCTCGGCGCAAGTGCGCAATGTGCACAAGCTTGCCTTGCAAGCGGGCACTCTCCAGGAAAAAATCCATTCTCTGCTGATCTCCGCGGCGCGGGATGGACACTATGTCGTGCGCCTCAAATCGAGCGATGCGGTCTCCACAGCGCAGGCCGACGACGAGGCGGAAGCTCTCGCCCAGGCCGGAGTCGATTTTGAAGTGATTCCCCAGGCTGCATCTGCTGTGGGAGCCGCCGCAGGCGCGAACTCTCGCTGATTTAGCGCGCCACTCTCTCGAAACTCATTGACCTCGTCCGGCAGAAGCATTAGCGTGCCTCTTCCGGCGAAGCAGTTCCTCGGCTTGTTCAGAAGCTTCTTTCACCAAATAGCCCATCTTCGGATGCGAGGGTTCTAGATCGGCACGGATTCCGTGCCGCTGCAATTCTTCCGAAGTAGTAGGCCCGATGGAAGCCACAATCGCGCGAGCCAGCCCGTTCTTCAGCGCTTCTTCCAGCTTCATCTCTGCGGCAACCTGGAAAAGATGGATCGCCTGAACTGCCGTCGTGAAGAGCGCGACATCCACAGTTTTCTGGGCAATTGCTGTGATAGCGGCGCGGAGCGGTCCGAGGTCGTGCGGCAATGCCCATTGATAGACAGGCACGCGCGTCACTTGCGCTCCTCGTTCCCTGAGCCCAGCCAATAATTCAGGATTGGAAACGCCATACTCCTGAACGGCAAGTCGCGCTCCCCGCAAACTGAGTTCTGGCGAAGCCTTTGCAGCATCATCGAGCGCCCTCAACAGTTCGTGCCACGTATTGGGTTCGGGGGCGGTGATGGCGGGAGTGATGCCAATTTCGCGCAAGGCGGCGACGGGCTTTGGCCCGCGCGCCACCACTTTCACACGCTGAAGCGCAGTGATGTACTCGTCGCGTTTGTGCGCCACCTCCACAACGTTCAAAAGGGCCCGCGTTCCTACACCGGTCAGGAAAATGACCATGTTGAATTTCCCGTCGATAAGCGCGGACGCGAAGGCCAAGGCCTCCGTGTTCGATTCCAGCGGCACTTCGCGCATGGAAGGCGCAACGATGGGTTCGCCGCCGTAGGTGGTGATCAATTTGGCAAGCTCTGGAGCCCGGCGGCTTTCCAGCGCCAAGACTCGTAGTCCCGCAAATCCGCTCATAACTAGGAATTGTTATCCAGAAACGTCCCCGCCGCCAGTCTCTTCTGCTGGCGATGCGCAACGCGCACAGTCAAGTAAATCCCTCGGAGACCTTAGGGTGTTTGCCGGATTGTCTCCTCTTAGCCGTCGGATTATGGTCCACTACGCCCTTGAGTCGCGTGCTTCATTCTCCCAGCTACGCGCTCTATTACACAGGGCCCAAGGTGAGTTGTGGCAGCCGCACAGGTGGGTCCCCTCTATTCCCGAAGAATGGTTTCTCGCATTGAAACGCATGAGAACGTATGGGTCTGCTGGCGATGCGAAGGAATCGAAGATGTTTCCCGCGTTTGCGATCTTAGCGTGGGGGGATTGTTCCTCTCTACCGCAACTCCCCGGAAGCTGGGCGCGCGCGCCAAGATTGATTTTCTTGTTCCCGAAGGACAGATCCGTGCCGAAGCCGTCGTGCAGCATGAAGTCCCCAATGGCGGCCTGGGCCTGAAATTCACCGCGCTAACCGACCAGGACTGCCCCCACCTGATCGCCCTGATTAACAGGATTTGCGCCCCACCGACTCCTCCGCGCACCCACTAATGCTCAGGTTTTACCACGCCTTGCTTGTTGTTTACTTCCAGCGGTAGATCCCGTGGATTTCCAGCCCGAGCAAATATCTGAAACAGTCCGGTTCGCGGCTAGCCATCACTTTTGCGCGGAGAATTTGTAAGTGGTGATGGTGTGGTAGCGTTCTTCGGGATTCAGTACGACCGGCGGAAACTTCGGCTGGTTCGGCGAATCGGGAAAGTGCTGCGTTTCCAGGCAGAACGCGGACCGTTTCGGATAGGTCGCGCCGCCTTTCCCCGGGGATTTGCCGTCGAGAAAATTACCAGTGTAAAACTGCACGCCCGGCTCGATGGTCCAAACTTCCAGGACGCGGCCCGAAGCTGGCTCAACAACGCGCGCGCCAAGAGATTCGCCGGAGCCAGCCGGGCGGCGCAGGACAAAGTTGTGGTCGTATCCGCCGCCGAGCTTCAGCTGCTCATCGTCCTGATCGATGCGCGCGCCGATGGCCGTTGCTTTGCGAAAGTCGAACGGAGTGCCCGCAACCTCACGCAGTTCCCCGGCGGGAATCAATCCTGAATCCACGGGAGTAAATCTGTCAGCCTCGATCGTCAGGAGGTGGCCGAGAATATCGCCGTTACCCTGTCCCGCAAGATTGAAGTAGGAGTGATTGGTGAGATTGACGACGGTTTTCTTGTCAGTGGTCGCGGCGTATTCGATCATCAACGCGTTTGCATCCGTCCATGTGTAGGTGACGGTGACTTTCAGATTTCCGGGGAACCCTTCCTCGCCATCTTTGCTGAGGAAAGAAAGTTCAAGCGACTGGCCGTCTTTGCCGGAAAAGGTTTTCGCGGTCCACACGGCTTTGTTGAAGCCCTTGATGCCACCGTGCAGGCTGTTATCACCATTGTTTTTGGCGAGCGTATACGTCTTACCGTCGAGCACGAATTGCGCGTGGGCGATGCGGTTTCCGTAGCGCCCGACGAGGGCGCCAAAGTAGCTCTTGTCATTCACGTACCCATCGACCGTATCGTAACCGAGCACCACATCCGCGAGTCTACCGTTGCGGTCCGGCACCTTGATCGAGACGACTGCTCCGCCGTAGTTGGTGATGGAGGCTTCCGCTCCGTTCTTATTCGTGAGCACAAATAGATCGACCGGCTGGCCGTCCGGAGTTTTCCCAAAAGATTTTTTCGCTGTGGAACCAGGCTGAGACTTTGCGCCAGCCGGCGACAGAGTGGTCATAAGCAACGCTCCCGTGAACATTGTAACCGCTATCCAACACTTCATTCGAGTCCCCCGTCCGCATCGCTTTGCGATTGCGATACGCATTAGGCCATTAATTTTACTTGCTGACAAAGACTTTGGCTTTTAAAAAGTTCATCCGTCACCGCCCCGAAAAATGGCGTCTTCGGTTCGACGATTTAATGTGCAGCATCAGCACGAGCCAATTCCGACAATTCAATCAAGCCAGGGAGGAGATTCCCAAAGTCAGCGGTTTGCGGCCGACCAAAGGCGAAATAAATCTTGCTGTAGAGCGCGTAGAGCTTATCGTAAATGTCCTTCGTGGAAACTTGCGGCTGAAACACTTTGTATTGCGGGCAAATCTTATCTTGCGCTTCCTCGACGGTCTTGAAAACCCCGGCGGCGAGAAACGCGAAAATCGCGGAACCCAGGCTGACCACGTTGCCTGCCGGAACGAGCACAGGCCTGCCCAGCACGTCGGCATAGACCTGGTTCAACACGTCGTTTTTCTGGGGGATGCCGCCGGCGTTGATGACCCTGCGGACGACGACGCCGTTTTCCTCCATGCGGTCGAGGATCACTCGCGTGTGCAGCGCGGTGCCTTCAATGGCGGCAAACAATTCGTCCTGCGCCGTGGTCTGCAGGTTCCAGCCGAAGATAATGCCGCGCAAGTTTGGATTGACAAGCACCGTGCGATCGCCGTTGTCCCAAGTGATACGCAGCAGGCCGGTTTGCGCGGCGCGATAGTTTTCAAGGCCGCGGCAGAGAGTTGGCACATCGGTCCTTGCGCGCGTAGCGATGGATTGAAAAATATCGCCGACTGCGGAAAGGCCGGCCTCGATGCCGGTTCGTTGCGGGTGCACGCTGCCCTGAACCACGCCGCATACGCCGGGAACCAAACGCACGGACGGAGTGATTCCGATGATGCACGTCGAGGTTCCAACGACGTTGACGATGTCTTCGCTGCGGCACCCGGCGCCGATGGCATCCCAATGCGCGTCAAACGCGCCGACAGGAATTGGGATACCGGACTTCAAACCGAGTTGTTGCGCCCAACGGGGCGAGAGCCTGCCTGCGAGTTGATCGGAAGAAGCGAATTCACCGTCGATTTTCTCGCGTACTCCCGCGAATAGCGGGTCCACCTTGACGAGAAAATCCTCCGGTGGCAAGCCTCCGAGCGAGGCGTTCCACATCCACTTGTGGCCCATGGCGCAGACACTGCGCTTCACTTGCTTCGCATCGGTGATGCCGCAGAGCGTTGCGGCGACCATGTCACAGTGTTCGAACGCAGAAACGAATTCCTGGCGCTTCGCGGGATTGTGGCGAAGCCAGTGGAGGAGTTTCGAGAAACCCCATTCAGACGAATAGACGCCACCGCACCACTCAATCGCGGCGAGCTTCTGGCGATGCGCGGCTGCGGTGATTTCCGCGGCTTCCGTCTTGGCGCGATGATCGCACCACAAATAGTAGTCATCGAGCGGCTGGAGGTTTTTGCCGACGGGAATGACGGAAGAACCCGTGGTATCCAGCGCAAGTGCGAGAATCTGGTCGGCGGGAATGCCCGACTTTCGAACGGCTTCGCGCGTCGCAGCCGCCAATGCGCGCATGTGATCTTGGTGCGATTGCGTGGCGTATTCGGGATCTTCGCGTTTGCGATGCAGGGGATATTCGGCGATGGCCGAGGCGAGCAATTCGCGCTCGCTGTCCACGATGGAAACGCGAACGCTCAATGTTCCAAAATCAACACCCGCGACAACTGCCATTTACCTTCCTCGTTGGAAAGCTTTGCGCCAGTTCGCCCAACAGCAACGGGAATCTTCAAGCCTTGCGCTTAGGCGAGAATTTGATGCAATAAATAATCCCCAGGACGGACAACAGGGCGCCCCACCACACTGGAGCGTGCAGCCCGTCTAACACCTTGCCTGGGGGATGGGACCATTCCGCCAGTCCGCTGGCAAAAATCAAAAACCCGTACACCAGCAAAAGTACGCCTACAAAAAACCAAACCGGAATGATGTGATGTTTTTCGCTCATCTTGCCTCACCAGAAAATGATTTGAAGAACCAGCAAAATCGCGAGCGCTGCAATTCCCCAAAAAAGCGGCCGGTGCAGAAAACTAGTATGCTCTTCGTGCGCGACCTCCGTCAGCGAATAGACAAGGCCCTTCAGTTCTTCGTCAGGCCGCGGCTTGGTCACCATCGTCACCAGCACCGTGACCAGCACACAAGTGACGCAGGACCACAGCGCCTGGTACATGGCTTGTGCGAGTCCCTTTGCGTTTGGAGATAGTGCGAAGACCCCCACCCAGCGATGATCCAGCTTCATCAACGCAAACATAGTGACGGAAGAGAGTGTTCCAGCCAGCAGCCCCAAGAATCCAGCAGCACGACTTACGCGTTTCCAAAGCATTCCGAGTAACACAGTGCCGAACAGTGGAGCGATGAAGAACCCGAACAGCGCCTGCACGTAGTCCATCATGCTGGAGAAGTTCATCACTAGATACGCTGTTCCAATGCTTACGAACAGGCCGATCAAGGTACACCAGCGTCCCATGGAAACGTAATGCTGATCGGGCGCCGTCTTACGCAGAAACGGACGGTAAATGTCATACGTCCACACGGTAGCAAACGCGCTCACGTTCCCCGCCATGCCCGCCATGAATCCGGCAACCAACGCAGTGATGCCAAGTCCCAACAAGCCCGGCCCGCAGTAGCGCGCGAGCATGAGCGGAAGTACCTCGTCGTAACTGTGTTGTCCGGGTTGCATGCCGCTCGCCGGAACAAGGTGCATCGGGAGTACGGCCAGCCCGAGCAGCCCAGGGAGAATCACAATCAAGGGCACAGCCATCTTGAAAAAGGATCCGATGATCGGCGCCATTTTGGCCGAGCGAATATCCTTCGCCGAAAGCACGCGCTGCACCACGAGGAAGTCCGTGGTCCAATATCCCATTGCCTGCACAGCGCCCAGGCCAAACACGATCCCGGTCCAGTGAATGCCCATAGGATTATCCGTAAACGAGCGCATCGGGCCCCACATGTGGGTGAAGTCCTGGCCTGGGAAATTCTGCTGGATTCGCGCAACCATTCCTTTCCATCCGCCCGTTTCGATCAAACCAAGGACGGGAATGAGGAGCGCACCAAACCAGATCAGGAAAAACTGCAGAACTTCGTTGAAGATGGCGGAAAACAGCCCTCCGGCGGCAACATAAATTCCAACCGTCAGCGAGGACACCCAGATGCTGAAGTTGATGTCCCAGCCCAGAACTACCTTCATCACCACCGCCATGGCGTACATGTTCACACCGGACATCAGGATGGTCATGATCGCGAAGCTAACGGCGCTGAGCGCGCTCGCCGCCGAACCGTAGCGCAGTTGCAAATAACCAGGGACTGAATGCGTCTTGGAAATGTAATAGAAGGGCATCATCACGATGCCCAGAAACACCATTGCGGGAATAGCGCCGACCCAGTACCAGTGCGCGGCCATGATGCCGTATTGATAGGCGTTGCCGGCCCAGCCCAGCAGCTCCAACGAACCAAGGTTGGCCGAAACAAACGCCAGCCCCGCCACCCACGCAGTCATCTCCCGTCCGGCGAGGAAGAAGTCTTCGCCGGTCTTCGCGAAGCGCTTCAGATAAAAGCCAATCCCCAGCACCAGAGCAAAATAGAAAGCGATGATGGCCAGATCCACTGCGGAAAGATGGACAAGCGTGGTTGGTGCAGTCGACGCCATCATGGCGATCATTTTTTCTCCTTGCGCTGCCCGTAATAGGCGGCCTTCCCGTGTTTCCTCAGGTAGTGCTGGTCGTGAAGAAAGCGTCCAATCGTGGGGGCCTGCTGATTGATGCTGAGAGTAAAGTACGCCATGCGCGCGACGGACTCCAGAATGACCGCATTGTGCGCGGATTCTGCGGGATCGGCTCCCCAGGCAAACGCCCCGTGGTTGGCCACCAGCACAGCAGGAATTGCGGAAGGGTCCACGCCGTCAAACGCGCGCACGATAGCGCGTCCGGTGTTTTCTTCGTATTTTGAGGCAATCTCCGCGTTCGTCATTTCCTCGGTGACAGGTACTGGTCCGTGGAAATAATCGGCGTGCGTCGTTCCCAAACAGGGGATGGGCCGGCGCGCCTGTGCCCACGCCGTCGCGTACTCTGAATGTGTATGGCTGACGCCGCCGATGCCGGGGAACGATTTGTACAAAACGAGGTGTGTAGGCAAATCTGAAGAAGGGTGCAGCTTCCCTTCTACAATTTTCCCGTTCAAATCGGTGATCACTAAATCTGCAGGCCTCAACCGCTCGTAAGGCACGCCGCTCGGCTTGATCACCACCAGCGACTTCTTCCGAGAAATCCCACTGGCGTTTCCAAAGGTGTACAGGGCCAGGCCCTTGCGCACCAGCTCAAGGTTTGCTTCCAGCACCGCTTTGCGAAGATCCGGGAGCAGCATCGGTTGTGTGCGAACCTAAAAAATGCCCCCCTCGCAGGCGGCAGCGCGGAACGTTATCACGCCGCGCAACGGCATGCCAAGAGCAATCGCTTGCATGCCCGTATTTCCCTGCATCTATGTGCATCGGGACCTAGCCGTTGGCCTGATCCACAGCACGATCCAGATAGTGAACCTCACCTGCTTCCACGAGCCGCGCCGCCGAGCGTTCCGGCGTAACGTCGCGCTGGGGAGACCCAAGAAGCTCGTAGCCCACCATGAATTTTTGAATCGTGGCGGAGCGCAGCAGCGGCGGAAAGTAGTGCGCGTGCAAATGCCACTCTTCGTAGACGCCGCCGTCGGCGGGCTTCTGGTGGAATCCCATGGAATACGGGAACGCCGTCTCAAACAAATTGTCGTAACGAATCGTGATGCGTCGCAGGATGTCGCCCAGCAGCTCGCACTCTGGCTCGCTCAGTTGATCGATCGAAGCGAGGTGCCGCTTGCTCAACACCAGCGATTCGAATGGCCAAACCGCCCAGAACGGCACGACCACGGCAAAAGCATCGTTCTGACAAACGACCCGAACGTTCAGTTGCAGCTCCAACTTCAAGTAGTCGCACAGCAAACAAGAATGTTTTTCAGTGCGATACTCGCGGAAAGACGCCAGCTCCCGTGTGGGAAGGTTTGGCAGCGAAGCATTCGCCCAAATCTGGCAATGCGGGTGAGGATTGCTGGCGCCCATCATCTCGCCGCGATTCTCGAAAATCTGCACGTGGTTAATCCAGGGAATTTTCCCCAGCGCGCAGTATTGCTCGATCCAGCCATTCACCACGCCGCGCAACTCCGCGACGCTCATTCGCGGAACGGTGAGATCATGGCGCGGAGAAAAACACATCACGCGGCAGATTCCCCGCTCTGCTTTTCCCACCAGCAAGCCGTCCGAATCAAATTGCAGGGCCGCGACCTCCGGCAACATCGCCGGATAATCGTTGTCAAAAACATGCGTTTCCGTGTAACGCGGCGTTTGTGCTCCGCCCGCGCGCTTATTTCCAGGGCACAAATAGCAGTTAGGATCGAATGAGACTGCAGGAGGTCTTGCGAGCTTTTCTACTTTCCCCTGCCACGGCCGCTGCATGCGATGGGGTGACACGAGCACCCACTCCCGCAGGAGAGGATTGAACCGCCGGTGTGGAATTCGATTTAGCTCGTCGAAACTCATGGACAATGTCTCGGCATACCTTCTCCGCTAATTCCTCTCACCGAGCGGGCTTGTTTTCTTCAAGGACAATCTGTTGAGCCCCTTCGGACGCTGGAGAAACGTAAATCTCAGGAGTCAGGCCTGTTTTCGACGAATACGCCGCGCCGACGTTGCGCCTGAAATTATTCACCGCGGCGGACTCTACTAAATTGATGGTACAGCCGCCAAATCCTCCGCCGGTCATTCGCGCGCCAATTAGGCCGGGCTGCGCCGTGGCAATTTCCACCATCAGATCGAGTTCTTTGCAACTGACTTCATAATCGTCCCGTAGACTGCGATGCGAGTCCCGTAACAAAGGCCCCAGGGCTGCCGTGTCTTCTTTGTGAAATGCTTCGACGGCGCTTTTTACGCGCGCGTTCTCCGTAATGACGTGGCGGCACCGCGCAAACACCTTCAGCGAAAGTTTCTGACGATGATCTTCCAACTGAGAAAGCGTGACGTCACGAAGCGCGCGAACCTCCGGCAGGACGATGCGCAGGATTCGAACGCCTTCTTCGCATTCCGCGCGGCGCGCATTGTATTCGCCGGAAGCCAGTTCGTGCCCGACCATGGTATTGCAGATCACCAACTGCAGATTCGCCGGAAGTTGGACGAACTCGTGTTTCAGCGAGCGGCAGTCCAACAAAAGCGCGTGCGAGGCACGCCCAAAACACGAGACAAACTGGTCCATAATTCCAACCCGCGCGCCAACAAACTCGTTTTCCGCTTTTTGGCACAGCTGGGACAGTTCCGCGCGGTCGACAGCGCCCTGGTCGAGCAGCGCAAGAGCAACGGAAACTTCGACGGCAGCGGAAGAACTCAATCCGGCGCCCAGCGGAACTTCGCCGGCGATATAAATGTCTGCTCCGCTAATCGGCTTCCCCGCTCGGCGGAGCGCCCAGGCCACACCTAACGGATAGTTCGCCCAGTGCTTGTTCGCTAGCGGCGACAAGGAATCGAGGCGGGCCTCGACCGTTTCATTGAAATTCTCAGAATGAATGACCAGCTTGCCGTCACCGCGCGGGACAGCAGCCGTCCAGCAATAGAGTTCAATCGCAGCAGGCAAAACGAATCCGTCGTTATAGTCGGTGTGCTCGCCAATCAGGTTCACGCGACCGGGCGCCCGATAGATGCTTGCGGTCGTCCCAAAGCGCGCCTTGAATGCGTCCAGAATTTGCAGAGGCGTTTTCAACGACCCCCATTATCACAGACTCACATTCCACTCAGGCTGAGAATTTGCAGGCGAAGCCGAGGAAGCTGCCGGCGCTTGGGGAGTGGAAGACGGTTGCGGTACTCTTCTGCTGCGCATAGCGCCCGCGAGTTTTGCAGGGCCGAAACATGAGTCCCAAAGCTTTTCTTTCACGAAGAGTGGTAACGCCGCAAGGAATCAAACCGGCGGCTGTGCTTGTCGAAGAGGGCCAAATCCTCGACGTCGTCTCGCCTGGCCAATTGCCCGCGCAAATTCCCGTGCAGGACTTTGGAGACGCCGCCATTCTGCCCGGTCTGGTGGACTCCCACGTTCACATCAACGAACCCGGGCGCACGGAGTGGGAAGGATTTCGTACCGCGACCCGGGCCGCTGCGGCCGGCGGCTACACGCAGCTGGTGGACATGCCGCTGAATTGCTTGCCCGCCACGACCACCGTGGCTGCGCTCGAAGCGAAACGGAAAGCCGCGAGCGGCCAGTGCCAGGTGGACTGGATGACATGGGGCGGAGTTGTCAGCGACAACCAGCAACACATTCAAGATTTGGCATCCGCTGGTGTGCCCGGATTCAAATGCTTCCTCATTCATCCTGGCATTGACGGCTTCACGATGGTTACCGAACCGGAGCTTCGCGCCGCCGTGCCTCATGTCGCGCGCACTGGCTTGCCGCTGCTGGTACACGCCGAGTTGCCCGATCCGGTGGACACGGCCACCCGCCGATTGACGGGTGCGGATTGGAGCAAATATTCGACATATCTGCAATCGCGGCCCGACGAAGCGGAGCTTTCCGCGATTCGGCTGATGCTCTCACTCTGCCGCGCATCTCAATTCCGCCTGCACATCGTGCATCTGGCCACAAGCCAGGCTCTGGGCATGCTGCGCGCAGCGAACGCGGAAGGGCTGCCGGTGAGCGTGGAAACCTGCCCGCACTATCTGCATTTTTCTTCCGACAAAATTCCCGACGGACAGACGCTGTTCAAATGTGCGCCTCCGATTCGTAACCGTGAAAATCGCGAGAAACTTTGGCAGGGGCTTCGAGACGGTCTGATTGATCCAGAGATGAAGCGGCTCAGCGAAAGAAACTTCCAAACGGCGTGGGGAGGAATCGTCGGCCTTTCGCTGGCCCTGCCAGTAATGTGGACGGAGGCGAGTGTCCGCGGGTTTACCCTACCGGACATCGCGCGCTGGATGGCCGAGGGTCCGGCGCGGCTTGCCGGATGCGATTCGCGCAAGGGCCGCATCGCCAAAGGCTTCGATGCCGACATCCTGGTGTTCGAGCCAGAAGCTGAATTCATTGCGACAGAGAACCATCTTCATTATCGTCACCGCGTTTCACCGTATTTGGGTGAAAAACTTCGCGGCGTGGTCAAGGCAACATACTTGCGCGGCGATTGCGTATTCAGCGATGACAAATTCCCTGAAGAACCAAAAGGGCGTGAATTTCACCACTAATGCGCATTAGAGCCTCAAATAGAGATTTGAAACTCCTGCCATTTCATACAGAATATCGCCAGCAAATAAATTTATGACTGTCCGTCACATCGTCGGCGCTGCGGTGCCGCGCAAGGAAGGCTGGGACAAAGTCACCGGAGCGGCGCGCTACGTCGACGACATGGTTCTGCCCGGCATGCTTCACGGCGCGACAGTGCGCAGCGCAGTCGCGCGCGGAAAAATCAAAAAAATCAATTTTGGCCCGAACATTGACTGGAACGAATATGTCGTCGTCTCCGCCAAGGACATTCCGGGGAAGAACTGCATCGCGCTGATTCTCAACGACCAGCCTTGCCTCGCGGCCGAGTCTGTAAATCATCCGGAAGAGCCGATTCTGCTTCTTGCGCACGCCGACCGCCGCAAGCTGCGAAAAGCAGTTGAAGCCGTTTCCATCGAGTACGATCCGCTCCCGGCTTTACACGCCATCGAAGAAAGCGAGCTGCAATCCACCATCATTTGGGGCACTGACAACGCGTTCAAGAGTTACCTGGTTGAAAAGGGCGACGTCGATGCCGTCTGGAATAAAGCGGCGCACATCGTCGAGGGCGAATATTTCACCGGCGCGCAGGAACAACTCTATATCGAAAACAACGGCATGATCGCGGCGTTCGACCCGGAAAACGGAGCCACCGTTTGGGGTTCCCTGCAATGCCCATACTACGTGCACAAGGCACTGATGGCCCTTTTTGCGTTGCCCGAAGAAAAAGTGCGCGTCGTGCAAATGGAAACCGGCGGAGCGTTCGGCGGAAAAGAAGAATACCCGTCCATGATCGCGGCGCATGCCGCGCTGCTGGCAATGAAATCCGGACGCCCCGTGAAAATTGTCTACGACCGCATGGAAGACATGGTCGCTACGACGAAACGCCATCCTTCCCGGACGCGCCACCGCACGGCGGTCGATCGCGACGGGAAAATTCTCGGAGGTGAGATCGAATTCACCATCGATGGCGGGGCCTACGCAACGCTGTCCTCAGTAGTCCTTTCGCGCGGCACTATTCACGCGGGCGGCCCTTATTTTTGGCCCAGCGTGCGCATTCGAACGAAAGCCGTGGCGACGAACACTCCGCCGCACGGAGCTTTTCGCGGATTTGGCGCTCCGCAGAGCCTTTTTGCCATGGAACGCCACATGGACCGCATCGCCCAGGTCGTGGGAATTTCTCCAGTCGAGGTCCGTAGGCGAAATTTCCTGAAGCCCGGCCAAACGACGACCACGGAACAAACCATTCGCGAGGATGTTGACCTGGATCGTTTGCTCAGTCGCGCGCTGGATCTTTCTGACTATGCCGCGAAGAAGAAACGTTTTGCCGCAGAAAATAGCATTGGCCAGCACAAAAAAGGAATCGGAATCGCTGCTTTTTTGCATGGCGCGGGTTTCACGGGTTCTGGCGAACGCTACCTGAATTCTCTCGTCGGCGTCGGCGTGAGCGGGGACGGGAACGTCCGCGTGATGGTGTCCAGCGCGGAATTTGGTCAAGGGACCAACACCGTCCTCTGCCAGATTGCCGCGGAAGCGCTCGGCCTGCCGTATGAAAATGTTTCCATCGCACAACCGGACACGACAGTGGTCCCGAACAGCGGCCCGACCGTGGCTTCGCGCACGGCCATGATTGTCGGAAAACTGGTTCAGTCGGCCGCTAAGGGAATCAAGGAAACGCTCACGAAAACCGGGCTGCTGCGCGACGAGTACACGCCCGAACAATTTCGTTCCGCGTGCGGGGAATATACCTCCGTGCACGGAGCTCTGAAGTCTTATTCGCGGTACGAAGCACCAGCCGATGTCTTCTGGGACGATGAGAGATATCGCGGCGAAGCGTACGCGGCGTTTGCCTGGGCCGTGTACGTTGCGGAAGTCACCGTAGATCTGACGACCTACCGCGCGACCGTCGATGACTTCGTCGCCCTCCAGGAAGTCGGAAAAGTTCTTCATCCAGTGCTGGCGGAAGGACAGATTACTGGGGGAGTCGCTCAGGCCATCGGTTTCGCGCTCTATGAAAAAGTTGTCTGGCAGGACTGCCGCATGAGTAACAACCAGATGACGAATTACATCATGCCAGCTTCCATGGATCTGCCACCGATCCGCGTGTTTTTTGAAGAACATGGCAACATTCACGGCGCGCACGGCGCAAAAGGCATTGGCGAATTGCCGATGGATGGCCCTGCGCCCGCGATCGTCAATGCCGTGGAAGATGCGACTGGAGTTCGCTTCTGTTCCATTCCGCTGCTGCCCGAAGATCTCTTTGAGGCTCTGCGGCCTGAATCCCTCGGACAAGCCGTTCCTTCTCCGGCGAGAGGAACGTCATGAATCCCTCGTCGGCGGCGAACGCGAAGTGCGAAGTTTCGTTCACCGTCAACGGCGAGGCCAGGAAGGCGCTCGCCCATCCCATGGAAAGATTGCTCGACGTGCTCCGGGTCAACCTGGAATTGACGGGTACGAAAGAAGGATGCGGCGAAGGCGAATGCGGCTCGTGTTCGGTGCTCTTGGACGGCATGCTGGTGAATAGTTGTCTCGTACCCGTCGCGCAAGCAAGCGGCGCAAGCATCGTTACCGTCGAAGGAATGGCGGCTCACGCGTTGATGAAACCTTTGCAGGAATCGTTCCTGGAGTGCGGCGGCGCGCAGTGCGGCATCTGCACGCCGGGAATGATTCTTGCGGCTGCGCATCTGCTCGAGAAAAAAACGGAGCCCACTCTGGCAGACATACGAGAGGGCCTTGCGGGAAATCTCTGCCGCTGCACCGGCTACATGCAAATTTTCGAAGCGGTAGCGAAGGCTGCGCGCCAAAGAGTTGCGCAATGAGAGCCGATCCAGCCGAATACAGACTCGTTTCTCCGGGCAATTTGCAGGGCACTCTTTCCCTGTTGGCCAGCGAGCCCGCGCAATGGCTGCCCATTGCCGGCGGGACCGATGTCATGGTTTTGTATTCTGCCGGAAAGCTGCCCAACCGAAACTTGATCAACATCTGGAATATTCCCGAGCTTGGGCAAATCGAAGTCTTTCCGGATAGAATTTGCATCGGCGCGGCATGCACCTATACCACACTGCGCCACCATGAAATCTTATCGCGTGAATTTCCACTGCTAGCCACCGCCGCGTCCTGGACCGGCGGAATTGCCAACCAAAATCGCGGAACACTGGGAGGAAACATCGCCAACGCTTCACCTGCTGCCGATTCGCTTCCCGCCCTGCTTGTCTACGACGCCGAACTGACGCTGATTTCCGTGCGCGGGGAGCGGCGCGTGCCCTATCGAACTTTTCACGCAGGCTACAAGCAGACGGTTCTGGCCGCCGACGAGTTGATCCTGAATATTTCGCTGCCGCGCCGGTTCTCCGGATATTTGTCGCATGCACGGAAGGTGGGAGCCCGTAACGCGCAAGCCATTTCCAAAGTTTGTCTCGCTGCCTTGGGCCAAATCTCGCACGGCGCGATTCGCGAGGTGCGCCTCGCGATGGGAAGCGTTGCGCCCGTGCCCCTGCGCTTGATTGAGACGGAAAAAATGCTCACCGGAAAAAAGGTCGAGCCGTCGTTGATAGATGCCGCAAGAAAAAGCGTGGCGAAAGAAATCCGCCCCATCGACGATATTCGTTCCACGGCTCGATATCGATCCGGAGTTGCAGGCAATCTGATCGCCGAATTTCTCACGAAACTTTCCGCTGATGGGGCAAACGCGTGAGCGCAGCACTCGCGCGTTGGAACAGCTTGCCAAGCGAGGAAGCTGCGCGCGAGATTCTTGCGTGCTGCGGCTCGGAAACCTGGGCCGCGAGCATGGTCTCGAAACGGCCGATCCACGATGAAGTTTCATTGATTGAAACTTCAGACGCCGTGTGGCAAGGGCTTGGAGAATCCGCCTGGCTCGAGGCGTTCCGGAATCATCCGCGGATTGGCGATTCGAACGCGGAAAAACCTGTCGCGGCGCAATCTTCAGCTTGGTCCGAACAAGAACAACGGCAGGCTGCATCGGCCGATGAAGCTCTTAAGATGGCGCTGAAGTGGGGCAATCGAGAATACGAGCAAAAGTTCGGCCACATCTTCATTGTTTGCGCGACGGGAAAATCCGCCAGCGAAATTCTGGAGATTCTGCGCCGCCGGTTGCACAATGATGAAGCCACCGAACTGCAGCAGGCCGCGGAGGAGCAGCGCCAAATCATGCATATCCGTCTGAACAAATGGATCGCGGGATGAGCCAAATCTCCACGCATGTTCTGGATACGGTCAAGGGCAAACCGGCTGCCGGAGTGCCGGTGCGCCTGCAGCGGCAAAATTCTTCCGGCAAATGGACTACCGTGAGTTCCGCGCGGACGGATGAAGACGGCCGCTGCAACGAACTGCTGCCCGAAGGCGCCATTCTCGCTGCAGGGAC
>WNFT01008764.1_pt1 | contig 16689 bp, 18 predicted proteins | sample 5400191 | NCBI WGS metagenome assembly WNFT01 (sample SAMN13153359, study PRJNA577476) | soil metagenome | isolation source: 80 cm saprolite under Madrone tree | place: USA:California | collected 2016-06-14 | reverse complement strand
ACCTTGCGACGAACGAGCGCGCGGATGATCGGCATTGGATGGTTCACGGTTCCGAACCCGCCAACGATGACGACGTCGCCGTCTTTGATGAGAGCGGCCGCCTCTTCTTCACCCAAGAGCACCTGTTTGCGATCCGGCCGATTGGCGCGGGTGATCGGATGAAGCTTCATGGCGTCTCCTCGGCGATACGGAATGACGGTGTTGCGTTCTCTTTTGCCCGTGCCATCACACGAGAGTTGATGGGCGGGGGCTCGGGGCCGTTGAATCGGCCGAGCACGCGTTGCCCGTCATGGAGCTCGACCAGAAGCAGGACGAACGGGCCCTCGGCCGCAAGTTGCTGTCCCGGCACGCGGATCACCGTGTGACTCTGCACAATGCCGCGAAGCTCGGCCTCGCTCATCTCGTTGCTTCCAGGATGTGAACCGTAACCGCGGCCGCGGTCCCGCCGCCATTGTGGGTGAGGCCGAAGCGCGACCGCGGCACCTGATTTGGGTGCCGGCTGCGCAATTGCATGGCGATCTCGAAGATCTGACCGCAGCCTGTTGCCCCGGTCGGATGTCCTTTCGAGAGCAGGCCGCCGCTCGGATTGATCACCACCCGGGCATCGCGCGCGGAGGGTTCGCGCATCACGTTCGCCCCACCATCGCCTTTTGCAAAGAATCCCAAATCTTCGCTGTCGACGATTTCGGCAATCGAGAAGCAATCGTGCAGCTCGGCGACATCGATGTCCCGAGGACCGATGCCACAACGTTCGTAAGCCCGTCGCGCTGCATTCAAAGTGCCGTCGTGAATAGTGATCTCGCGGTAGTCCCCGATCCGGACCGGCCCGTTCACCATCACCGATGCGGCGACGCGCACCGACGGCGTGCCGTATTTGCGCGCGAGCGTTTCATTGGTCAGCACCACCGCCGCCGCGCCGTCGGTTGCCGGACAGCAATCGAAGCGGCGAATGGGGTCGGCAATCGGCCGGGATGAGATGACCTCCTCGAGCGAAACAGGCTCCTGGAACTGGGCTAGCGGATTGGTAGCGCCGAATCTTCGGTTCTTCACTGTTACGGCGGCGATCTGCTCGCGGGTCGTGCCGTAAAGGTGCATGTGGCGGGCCATGATCATGCCCCAGAATCCCGGAAAGGTGAGGCCGGAGCCCGCTTCTCCGCCCTGATCGATGGCGGCGGTCATGGCCGACGTGAGCGCCTCGCGCGACGCTCCCGTCATCCGCTCGACGCCGACAACGAGAACCGCGTCCTGGGCTTGCGCGTGAATGAGATCATGGCCGAGGCGCACGGCCGCGCTGCTGGATGCACAGGCTGCCTCGACCTTGACTGCCGTGACATTCTCGAGCCCCAGGTCCGCCGCGACAATCGGACCGAGCAGCTCCTGCCCAGTCATGATTCCTCCGACGAAGTTGCCGACAAATAGGCAACCGATCCTGTTCGCGGGCACGTTGGCATCTGAAAGGGCCGCTCGGGCAGCTTCGACCGCAAGGCTTTGCAAGGTGCGGCCCGGATGAAAGCCGAATTTGGTCGAGCCGACGCCGGCGACATGGACATTTGTGCTCATCGCCCACCGTTCATCGGATCGATGAAACTTGCGGGGGACAACCGATGGATCTGAATCGCCATGACCGCCACGGGAGCCTCAGTGCCGCAGCACGCCCTCTGGGTCGATTTCATGCCGGAGGACATCGAGCTCTTCCATCGTGGGCTCGGGGACTTCCATCAGTTCGGGGTCGAGCCCAAAGGCAAATCCGGTGTTGTCGCGGACCCATTCCACGCTCGTGCCAGCGAATGTGCCGGAAAGCTGTGCGTGCCCGCGGCTGTCGAACGTGAAGATTGCCCGTGGCGTGATGATCCACTTCGGGCCGAGCCCTGGGAACTTATTGTCCCGCCAGCCGTTCGGACCGTGCATCGAGATGTAGTCGACCCGCGGTACCAGCGTGCGGCGGTCATGGTGGGTGACGAAAATATAGGGCGTAGCAACCGTCACGATATCTGGAATCCCGATCGAGCCCGGACCGCGAAAGGAGAACCGTCGGCCGCCCTTGCCTTTGAGACCGATCATGTTGGCGTTTCCATCGCCGTCGACCTGAATGCCGCCAGCGAAGAACTTGTCGCCGACGAAATACTTATTGGTCGCGGGCCGGTCACCCTTGTAGTACGCGCGCCCTCCGGGAGCGCCGAAATACATGAATGTCTCCATGTGATCGTAAGCAATCTCCGCCCACCGCAGCATGCGATAATCGGTCGAGGTCTTCGGCAGACGGACGGTAAGGTCGGACACGTTTACGAGAAAGCAGGTGCCGCCCAGCTGCAGCTTGATGTTCGGCGCGTGCATCTTCTGCGCGAGCATCGCGGCCGCAAACGATATCTCCGTGTGTGCGCCGGAAATGATGCGCTCGCCATCGATGATGTCGCGCGCGAGTGCGATCGCCATGCGTTCTTTCCAGCTCGGCTCGTTCGTCAGGGCGGATGAGGATTGTTGTTGCATGCTCCCGCTTTCTCCCTGGATGCGAAATCTGCGCGCAATTGCCGGCGCGCAGCCGCTTGACATACTAGAACAGCGTTATACCATCATACGCAAACAACAAGCGTCTACGCAATCGCCGCGACAAGGCGCCCCTCGGGAGCGAAACGAGCTTCAGCCCTGTTTTTTGCGCGGCCCGGCCGAAAAATAAGGACCCGCAATGCCGAAAGTCCACGTGAGCACAGTGATCAATGCGCCGATCGAGCGCGTGTGGCGCACCGTCAGCGATTTCAACGGACTTCCAGGTTGGATGCCCGGAATGAAGGACAGCACAATCGAAGACGGCAAGCCCGCGACCGAGGTCGGCGTGGTACGCCGGCTGTCAATGGCGGGAACCAGCGACAAATTGCGCGAGCGGCTCGAGGCCTATTCGCCGCAGGACTACCGGATCACCTATTCGGTGTTGGAAGGCCCGCTTCCGGTAAAGAAGATCGTGACCACCATGCATCTACGGCCGATCACGGATACCTACGGCACGCTTGGAGAGTGGTCTTCACAATTCGAAACCGAGCCGGGTAAGGAAGAGGAAGGAGCGCAGTTCATGACGCGTGTCTTCGGCGCCGGCTTTCGCCAGTTGAAGAAACACCTGGGTGTCTGAAGCCGGTGATGTGGTCGTGAATCTCCTTAACCCGACCAATCTTCGCATTCCATCCGAACCGGGACGCACGCCCTGCCTTCTCGGTAGCCGCTGCCGTGAATGCGGCAACGTAGTATTCCCCAAAATGCCGGTCTGTCCGGCTTGCCGCCGCAACGCCAGCATGGACGAGATCGAGCTTGGCCGGACTGGAAAACTCTACAGCCACACCATCGCGCATGTGGCGCCGCAGGGATTCTCAGCACCGTTCTTTCAAATCTTCCTCGATCTGCCGGAGGGCCCGCGCGTGTTTGCGCTGGTCGGATCGGAGTGTCCAGTCGAACCCGGCGTGCTCGAGGACGGAATGGAGATGCGGCTCATCGTCGAGCCGCTGGCCGACACGCCAGAACGCAGGGACCTTTTGACCTATAAATATATTCCCATGCGGCACGGCGGCTCATGATGCGCCAGGTCGGGATCATCGGCGTCGGCGCCCATCCGACCGGCCGCTTCATGGAGAAGCCGCTTAAGGCGATCGCCTATCCGGCAATCTGGCGTGCCCTGAACGATGCGGGCGTCGAGCCGGCGGATCTTCAGGCGGCGTATGTCGGCAATTCGCTCGGCGGGCTGTTGACCGGCCAGGAAGGGGTCCGTGGCCAGGTCGTGTTGCAACATTCGGGCATCACTGGGGTCCCGGTCGTGAACGTCGAGAACGCCTGCGCGAGCGCGATGACGGCACTGCGTGGCGCTTGGCTCGAGGTTGCGTCCGGAGCCGCGGATGTTGCGCTCGCGGTGGGTGTCGAGAAGATGAACGTCGGCGATTCAGCCCGCACTATCGGCGCGCTGGGCGCGGTGTCGGAGCTCGAGCTGTCTGAGATGGGCATGCAGTTCACGACCAGCTACGCGATCCATCCCAAGATCAACCTCAAGGCGCGGATGCAGGACTACGGCTGGACGATTCGAGATTTCGCCAAGCCCGCGGTGAAGAATTCATCGAACGGCGCTCTCAATCCGCTGGCCCAGCATCGGCGGCCGCTCACGATAGAGGAGGTCATCCAGTCCCGCATCATCGTCGATCCGCTCACGCTCCTGATGTGCTCTTCGATTTCCGACGGCGCAGCGGCCGCGGTCGTGTGCGCGATGGATGTCGCTCCCCGGTTCACGAACAAGCGGCCGATCAGGATCGCGAGCTGCGTCTTGCGGTCCGGCGAATATCGGCTGCCTGACGACAAACGTCCGGATTCGGCGACGACGACCGCTTTCGCCGCTTACGAGCAAGCGGGCATCGGCCCCGAGGATCTCGACGCTATTGAACTGCATGACGCCATGGCTCCCGCCGAGCTAATGCTCTATGAGCGGCTCGGCCTTTGTCCCCCCGGCGAGGGGCCTAAGCTCATCGACGATCAGATCACAACCTTGCGCGGCCGACGGCCAGTCAATCCGAGCGGCGGACTGTGCTCGCGTGGTCACCCCGTTGGAGCAACCGGCCTTCTGCAGATCTGTGAACTGGTCTGGCAAATGCGCGGCGAGGCAGGCGCGCGACAAATCGAGCCGAGACCGAAGGTCACAATGGCACAAAACCAGGGAGGATTGCTGCTGGGACAGGACTCTGCGGTATACGGAACGACAATCCTGACGGCGTGAGCGGCCGCGGCAACAACTCGGCGGATTGTCCGACGGATTCATTTTCAACACGAGGGAAACGTGAGCAAGAAGCGCAAGGAAGTTGTAACCCCAATTGCGGACGCTGCGTCTAAGATCAAGGACGGAATGACCATCGCGGTCGGCGGATTCGGCGCGGACAATCATCCGATGGCTCTGATCCGAGAAATCATTCGCAATGGCACCAAGGATCTCACGGTCATTGCATCGGCGACGGCTGGGCTTGAAATCGATCTGTTGATTGGCGCGGGCTGCGTCAAGAAATTGATCGCTCCTTACGTTGGCCAGGAGATGTACTGTCCAATCGGCCACAATTACCGCAAATATGCGGAATCCGGTCAGATCGAAGTCTGGGAATGCAGCGAATATATCTTGTATGCTGGTTTGTTTGCTGCGGCGTCGGGCCAAGAATTCTTCGCTTGGCGTGGCGGGGTCGGCACCAGCATCCCGCAGCTGAATCCTGATCTGGTGGAATTCATCGATCCGATCGGCAAGACCAAGAAGATCATTGCTGTGCCCCCGCTGCGTCCTGACTGGGCGCTCATTCATGTGGGCTGGTGCGATGCTTACGGAAATGGGCAGCATCTCGGGGCGCGTTTCGGCGACCGCTGGCTTGCACGTGCCGCTAACCGCATCATGACACAGGCCGAGCGGATCGTTCCGAATTCAGTAATCCGTAAGAACCCGTTCATGACCACTATTGCCTATGCCGATTGCGTGGTGGAGGCGCCCTATGGCGGTCATCCATACGCGGCGCACGGATTCTACAAAGAAGACGTGGAATTCATCCAAGATTACGTGAGGTGCAGTGAGGCCAACCGCAAAGGCGACGACGGGACCTGGAAAGACTATTTGCAGCGCCACGTGTACGGGCCGGGCGACCATTATGACTATCTAGAAAACGTCGGCATCCGAAAGCTGTTGGGCCTCTACACTCACCCGATCGTCACTTGGTAGTCCCGCACCCGACTAAACTGGAAGCACATCAGAGGATTCGAGGACATGGCCGAGTATTCCTGGAAGGAGTTGATGGCGGTGGTCTTCGCGCGCGAGATCAAGGACACCGACAAAGTTACATCGGGCGCGCACACCGAGATTTTCTTCGCTGCCACCATGCTGGCGCAGAAGACTCATGCACCCAATCTGAAGCTTCAGCTTGGCGGTGGTGTGATGCTGTGCAATGTCGTTAACATCGAGATCGGTGAATTGCCCAAAACGTCCACAGGTTACGAGCTGATCCGTTACGCGGAATCCGTCCACGATCATCCCGACACTTACCTTTTCTACGGCGCGCCGGGCGGCCGCGCCTATTACACGGAAGGGAGCGAGTTCCGCGACGTGAACCACTTCTGGTTTGCCGATAAGTTTTTCGTCGGCGGCATCCAGGCGGACAAGTGGGGCAACACCAACATGATCGGCCTTGGTACGCCCGGGAAGATGACATTCCGCGGACCAGGCACCATCGGCATCAACGACATTGCCGTGGGCGTGCGCGACACCTATGTGTTCCTGACCGCGCACGACAAGCGGCGGTTGGTGGAGAAGGTCGACTTCATTTCGCACCCCGGCAAAAAGAATTGCCGCGAGAACGAGTTCTATGGGGATGGTCCGAAATGGATCGTGACGCCCAAATGCATCTTCGATTTCGACCCTGATACGCTCGAAGCGCGACTTGCGAGATTGTTCCCTGGCGTTACCGTCGATGACATCAGGGCCAATACCGGGTTCGAGGTGAAGACTACGAAGAATGTCGAAACCGTGGCCCCTCCGACAAAGGAGGAAATCGAGGTGTTGCGCAAAGAGGTCGATAAGACCGGCGTATTGCGCAATTGATCCGCGACAATTCGGAAGGAACAACGCATGACCGAACCTCAACTGCAACCGAGCGCGAAAGTGAACGTCGAGACGTGGGGGGCTTTCATCAACGGCGAGTTCCGTCCCGCTGCAAGCGGCAAGACGTTCCCGACCTTCAATCCAGGCAACGGCGAGATCATTGCCTATTTGCCCGAATGCGACGAGGAGGACGTAGAAGCGGCGGTGCGGGCCGCGCTCGCCGCCTTTCCGGCCTGGAAAAAGAGAACCGGAGGGGCTCGCGCCAAGCTTCTCATGAAGCTTGCGCAACTGGTCGAAGCTAACGCTGGCAAACTCGCCGAGCTCGAGTCGCTCAATGCTGGCAAGCCGATTCGCGATTCCAAAGCTATCGACGCCGTGACCGCGATCGACGCGCTGGAATATTTCGCGGGCATGGCAACCAAAATTCAGGGTGAGACAATTCCAGTTCCCGGTCCATATGTGAATATGACGTTACGCGAGCCGCTTGGCGTCATCGGTGGGATCATTCCTTGGAACTATCCCCTGTTGCAGGCGATTTGGAAAATAGCGCCGGCCATCGCCGCAGGTAACACCGTCGTCGTGAAGCCTGCGGAGCAGGCGTGCTTGTCCGTCATGTATCTTGGTAAGCTGATCACCGAGGCCGGCATTCCCGCAGGCGTGGTGAATATCGTGCCTGGCTACGGTGCGGTCGCTGGAGCGGCATTGGTCGCGCATCACATGGTCGCCAAGGTGATGTTCACCGGGAGCACGGTGACGGGCAAACACATTGCTGCGGCGGCTGCCAATACGCTCAAGCCCGTCGGTCTCGAACTCGGCGGCAAGAGCGCGGTCATAGTTTTTGATGATGCGCCCGCCGATCAGGCGGCGCAAATCGCCGCAATGGCGATTTTCAGCAACCAGGGCCAGGTCTGCACCGCGGGCTCCCGGTTGTTCCTGCACGAAAAGATCCACGACAAAGTGCTTGAGAAAGTGATCGACCACGCTAAGCGCGTCAAACTCGGCAATCAGATGGATCCGACAACGACCATGGGCCCACTGATCTCCGCGAGGCAGAAGGAACGCGTGCAGGGCTATATCGCGAGCGGCGATTGCCCCTACGGCCTGGCCGCATCCGTGATCACCCGCGACATCGGCCGAGCGATGCGGGCGGCGCAAGCCTTTGAGGCCGGTAATGTGTGGGTCAACAGCTGGGGTGCGGTCAGCTCGATGGCGCCCTACGGCGGCTATAAGAACAGCGGCTACGGACGCGAAATGGGTTTTGCTGTGATGCGAGAATTGACCCAAGAAAAGAGCGTCTGGGTCAACGTCCGATAGCTGTGGCTGCCAAAAACCTCATCCATAAAGTTCTGTGCCGGAGAAGTTCGTCACCTGCCGCTCGACATCGTCTGAACCGACACGGCAATGCGAGCCAGCACCCTCCCACCGGCTCGGACGCACGCTGAACTGAGGTGCATGAGGCTTAGTCACGCGGGTATCGTACCAGTCGATGCACGCTTTCCGATATACGCTGCCCGTATGGTCCGTATAGCCTCAATGCAATGGCTCAATACCGCGCGCGGTGTTACCATCCAGGAGCCGGCGCCGATGTCAGCGGAGATGATCATGCCAACTGCGTTCAAACTGTCGACCTTGGCCCTGGCCGGCCTTTCGCTCCTCGCGAGCATCGCGATTGCCCGCGCCCAAGAGCCCATCCGAATCGGGGTTCTGGAGCCGATGACCGGTCCGGCGACCAAGAACGGCATCGAGAATTTCACCGCGATGCAGATCGCGCGCGATCTGATCAACGAGCGCGGTGGAATCAATGGCCGTAAGGTCGAGCTTCTGCTCGCCGACATCCCGACCCCGACCGCCGCAGTCAGCGAGACCGAGCGACTCATCACAAAGGAAGGCGTCAAGATTACGCTCGGCTCGGGAGTGTCCCAACTTGCGATCCCCGTCAGCCAGACCGCCGAGCGGCACGGCGTCTTCCATTGGGAAACTGCGGGCGCCGCCGACATCATCACCAAGCGCGGCTTCAAATACACGTTCCAGGTTGGGCCGGCCGCCTATCGATATAGCCAGGCGGTCGTCGACATCGTGATCGAGCAACTCGCCGGCGCGCTCGGGAAGTCACCCGCCGACCTGCGGGTGGCGCTGCTGTGGGAGAATCGCGCTTTCGGCAAGTCGGTTGGCGATGGCGTGCGCGCCTACGCGCAGCAGAAAGGGCTCAAGCTGATCTACGACGAGGGCTACGATCAGACGCTAACCGACATGACAGCAATCGTCCAGAAACTCAAAGACGTGAAGCCGGACGTTCTACTCGCCATCTCGTTTCCGAACGACGCAATCCTGTTCCAGCGCAAGGCCAAGGAACTAGATTTCAACGTCGGAGCCCTGGTCGGTGTCAGCGCCGGCTACTCCAATCCCGACCTGCGCGACTCCATCGGTGACATGGTGAACGGGATATTCGTGTCGGACTTCGCTGCTAAGGTGAACCCGAAGGCGCTCCTGCCCGAGACTGTCAAGGTCGCGGAAGAATTCTTCAAGCGCTACGATGACAAGATGAAGCGCCCCCCGGCCGGCCACGCATCGTCGAGCTTCTCCGCGACCTGGGCCCTGTTCACCGGAGTCTTGCCCAAGGCCAAGACCCTCGAACCCGAGGAATTGCGCGAGATCGCGCTCAGGCTCGACCTGCCGCCCGGCGCTCTCGCCAACGGCAGCGGCATCAAATTTACCAACAACGACTGGCCGCCGGATCCGAAGGATGCCGGACAGAACCTGCGCGCCTCGATCGGTGTCTGGCAATGGCAGAAGTCCGGCAACAACCAGGTGTTCCCCATCAATCTCGCTACCCATGAGATGATGATGGTGCCGCTCCCCCCGTGGAGCCAGCGGTGAGGTAAGACGGTGGTGCGGAGGACGCCACTCGCGTACCCCCGCTTCATGCGGCGCGTGACGCCCTCCCGTTGCAGACGATGACGACCGTCGGCCAGCTTATTCTTTCCGGCCTGCTCATCGGCAGCATCTACGCGTTGATGAGCATGGGCCTGACGCTCATATTCGGCGTCTTGCGCATCGTGAACTTCGCCCATGGCGAATTCCTGATGATTGCGATGTACGGCGCTTGGGCTATGACCAGATATCTCGGTCTCAACCCCTACATTGCAGTCGCGGCCGTCGTGCCCGCCATGTTCCTGTTCGGTGGCGTGATCTACCGGCTGATCATCAGCCCGGGACTGAACAAGCCCCACCTCGTAGTGGTTTTCGCCACCATGGGACTTGCGATCCTGATGCAGAACGTTGCCTTGATGCTGTTCTCAGCCGATCTGTTCGACGTGCCCCCTCTGCTTAGTGGACGCTCCTTCATCATCGGTCCGTTCTATGCCAAGGCTGAATTGCTCATCGGATTTGCGGTCGCAGTCGCCTGCACGATCGCGCTCCGCTTCATGCTTCAGGCGACTTTTCTAGGTAAAGCGATCCGCGCCACCGTGCAGGACGGCGAAGCCGCGATGCTGATGGGCATCCCAGTTCCGCGCATCTTCCTCATCACGTTTGCGGGCGGCTCGGCGCTCGTCGGTCTCGCCGCCTGCGTGATGATGCCGCTGTTTTCGGTCTTTCCGACCGTGGGCCTCAATTTCGTCCTGATCGCCTTCGTCATCGTGGTGCTCGGCGGCATGGGCAGCGTCGAGGGCGCGTTGATCGGAGGCATCTGCATCGGCGTCGTGCAATCGATCAGCAGCTATTACGTCGCGCCGGCCTATGGGCAGATGTTCTTCTTCATTTTGTTCCTTTTGGTCATGATCTTCCGGCCGGTGGGACTGCTCGGCCGCAGGGGCGAGGCAACCATTGGCATCAACCACTAGGACGCAAATGGATGGAGTGCCGATAACTGCCGAACGACTTCCGAGCCGATGGCGGCTGATGCCCGAGCGCGGCACGCTCTCGCTATTCGAACTCGTCCTGGCCCTGCTTTGTGTCGTGCTGGCCGTCCTCGGGTTGTCGCAAAACGTCCAGGACGTGCTGATCCAGACTTTCCTGTGGGCGGGCCTCGCGCTGGCGTGGAACGTCGCCGGCGGCTATGCGGGACTCATTTCGTTCGGTCATGCGGCTTTCTTCGGCGTCGGCGCCTACACGTCGACCATCCTGCTTGTCAATTATGATCTTACGCCGTGGATCGGCCTGTGGCTCGGCGGGCTGCTCGCCGCCGTTGTGGCGGGAGTGCTCACTCTGATCTGTGCGCGATTGCGGGGACCGTTCTTCATCCTTTCGACCCTTGCTGTTGCTGAAGTGTTTCGCATTGCTGCGCTCAACTGGGCAAGCCTGACCGGCGGAGCCGAAGGGTTCGCGATCTTGCCGACGCCAAGCGCCGTCCGGATGGTATTCGTTTCTAAGACGACCTATGCGACCCTGTTCCTGGGATACCTCGTCACCGTCTATATCATCACAAAGGCCCTCGAGGGCTCGCGTTATGGCCTTCAGCTGTTCGCGGTTAGAGACGACGAGGATGCGGCCAGCGCCGCGGGCGTCAACCCGCTACTGGCGCGCACCGGTGCGATGTGTCTCAGCGCGTTTCTCACGGCAATCGGAGGCTCGTTATTCGCGCAATATTTCCTCTTCCTCGATCCGACCCATGTGTTCTCGCCTGAACTGTCGTTTCAATTCGCACTGCTGCCCGCGCTCGGCGGCATCGGTACGGCGATCGGGCCGGTACTCGGCGCATTCGTGATCACGCCGCTGTCGGAGATGTTGCGGTCCTATTTCGGCGGCAGTGCCGCCGGCTTGCACCTTGCGATCTATGGGACCGTGCTAGTGATCGTGATGCTCTATTTTCCGGGCGGTATCGCTGCGGCGCTGGCGCGACTGGCGGGTGGTCATGGCAAGGGCGGGTCATGACCATGCTGCTTGAGGTCCGGGATCTGACCCGTGCGTTCGGCGCATTGCGGGCTCTCGCCGGGGTGAGTTTTTCGGTTCGTGAAGGCGAACTGCTGGGCCTGATCGGCCCGAACGGCGCCGGCAAGAGCACGCTCTACAATCTGATCGCCGGAGCACTCGCGCCGACATCCGGCGAGATCCGATTCAAGGGGACCTCCGTCGCCGGCTGGAAACCCTATCATGCGGCGCGTGCAGGTGTCGCGCGGACGTTTCAGATCCCGAAACCCTATCGTCATCTTTCGGTGATCGAGAACGTTGCTTTGAGCGCCCTACAGCACGACCGGACGGTGAAGGCAGCCCGCGCGAGCGCGCAGGCGGTGTTGGCCGAGGTTGGCCTTGCCGCCTACGCAGAAGCACCGGTCAGCATCTTGACGGTTGGCTTGCTCAAACGCCTCGAAGTTGCGCGCGCCCTTGCGCTGCGGCCGAGTCTGGTCCTGTTCGACGAGATCGTGGCCGGACTGACCCCGAGCGAGGTCAAGGGCATGACGGCCCTGGTCGCCGGCCTGTCTGCACGCGGGATCACGGTGATCTGGGTCGAGCATGTGCTTTACGCCATCATGACCACCGCGCCACGCATCATGGTGCTTCACCGCGGCGACCTTATCGCCGACGGCGCACCCGAAAAGCTCGCCAAGGATTCCGCCGTCATCAAGGCTTACCTCGGAGAGGAGATGAGTCTTGCTTAGCGTCGAGAAGCTCGATGCTTTCTATGGTCCAGTGCAGGTTCTACACGGCATTGATCTTGAGGTCGGCGCCGGACAAATCATTGCGCTCGTTGGGGCGAATGCGGCCGGAAAAACCACGCTGATGTTCTCCCTCGCTGGCCTGCGAACCAGATGTTCCGGTGCGATCTCCCTCGATGATGAGCGGATCGATGCCCTGCCGGCCTATGAACGCGTGTTGCGAGGACTGGTCTTGGTACCCGAGCGCCGGCGGCTGTTTCCATTCATGACCGTGCTCGAAAACCTTGAGATCGGGGCCTATTCCCCCGCGGCGCGGCCGTTGCGCAGCAGGACCATCGAGCAGGTCTATGCCCTTCTGCCCGTACTCGCCGAACGTCGTGCCCAAGTTGCCGGCTCGCTCAGCGGGGGCGAGCAGCAAATGCTCGCCATCGGCCGTGCTCTGATGGCCAAACCACGGGTGCTGTTGCTCGACGAGCCCACTGAGGGCTTGGCGCCGATCTATGTCAGTCTCTTGTTCCAGGCGATTCGGAACCTGCGCGACCAGCAACACACCATCCTGATTGTCGAGCAGAGCGTGCACCATGTCCTGCAGATCGCAGATCGTGCTTATGTGCTCGAAAACGGACGGATCGTCATGCAGGGACCAGGCCAGGAGTTGCTCAAGGACGAGCGGCTGAAGGTTGCCTATTTGGGACTGTGATATGGTCACGGACATCCATTGCCATTTCATTCCGGATGCCGCCTTCCGCTACGTGCTGGGGCATGGGGAATTCGATACGGCCGTGACAGCCGAGGACGACGACCGCATCGATCTCATCGTGCGCGGCATGCATTTCGGACTCAACCGCAGCTTTTTTGATCCGGCCCGCCAGATTGGGCGCATGGATGCGTTCGAAATTGACCGCACCGTGGTCTCGCTCGCCACGCCGTTGGTCAATTACCATCTCGATCCAAAGCTCTCGGTCGAGGCCGCGCGGCTGTGCAACGACGGCTTCGCCGAGCTCGTCGCCGCGAACCCCAAGCGATTTGCGGCCTGGGCGTTCCTGCCCATGCAGGATCCGGTCGCGGCTGCAGCCGAGCTTCGCCGTTGCGTTCGAGACCTCGGTTTCATCGGAGGACACGTCGCCTCCAACGTGCGCGGCAATTATTTGCCGGACGAAAGGTTCTACCCGATCTTCGACTGCGCGAAAGAGCTCGACGTGCCGCTGTTCCTGCATCCCGCCGATCCGCCCGGGAAGGATCGCACGCGAGAGTACGAGCTCACGGTGGTCGCGGGCTACCTGTTCGACTCGACGATCAATATTTTTCGCATGATTTGCAGCAATTTCCTCGATCGTTACGGCAGCGTTAAGTTCGTCTGCGCGCATACCGGCGCCTTCAGCTTGATGCTGCGCAATCGCATGCAGCGCGAGGTCGACACCAATGAAACACTCTCGCACACTCTGCCGCGCAAGGTCGGCGACTATCTTCGTGCGCTGTATTTCGACACCGTCTGCTTCGAGCCCGAATATCTTCGCCTAGCCAGTTCGCTGGTTCCGGCAGAAAATCTGCTCCTCGGTAGCGATGCGCCATTCCCCCTCGGAGAGCCAGATCCGGTCAACTTCGTGCGCCGGGCGCTCCCGGCGGAGCAAGCGGAGCTTGCTTTGTCTGTCAACTTTCACCGCCTCACCGGGAGGTAGGCATGGAAATTCGCAGACTGCTTGTCATCAGCGACACCATCCACAGCGAAGGCGGACTTTCGGCGGTGCGGCCGGTCACGCGGGCCGCAGCGTGCGCGGTGATCGGCAATCCGCTCGCCGGCAAGATGGTAGATGATCTTTCGGATCTTGTCGCCCTGGGGGCCGGGCTTGGCGAACTGCTGGTTCAAAAGGCCCTGACGGTGCTGCCGAATCCTGCGCTCGTCTATGGCAAGGCCGCGATCGTCGGTCTTGCCGGCGACATCGAGCATGCGGCGGCCATCCTTCACCCGCGCATGGGCAAGCCCATGCGTGCGGCCATCGGAGGTGGAAAGGCGATCATTCCGTCGAACGTGAAAGTCGCGCCCGCCGGCACGGCCATCGACGTGCCGCTATCCGACAAGGATGATGTCTGGGTTTTCGATCACATTGATACGATGACGATTATGGTACCGGGTGCGCCGCGGCCGGACGAAGTGGTGGTCGTCGTGGCGCTCGCCGACGGTGGAAGACCGCGTCCGCGCATCGACAAGGACGGCATAAAGCCGGTTGGGGCAGGCCGCTGAATTCCTGTGCCGCTTTCCCCCGCCCCGGCTCCCGCTACGGCATCGCCGCGATCAAGTCGATCTCGATCAAGCTGTCCTTGATCAGGAGGCCGGTCGTCTTCGCGACGGTGCAGGGCGGTGCGGACTTGAAGTATTCACCCCAGATTTCATCGAAGCCATTGAAGTCGGCGAGATCCGTGATGAAGACCTGGGCTTTGACGACACGGTCGATCGACGTGCCGGCCGCCCGGAAGGTCCGCACCAGGTTGTCGAGAATGTAGCGGGTCTGACGTTTGATGTCGGAGCCATAGAACGGGAATGCCGGATCGGTGCGTGCTTCGGGTGGAATGCCGGTCTTGAAATCGGTGGCGAGCGCGCCGGCCGCGAAAACGAGGTTGCCCATGCGAATCGCCGGCGCGTAGTTCGCGATCGGCTTCGGGATATCCGGCACGCTGACGACCTGTCGAAAGGCGGAAGGCTTCGCCGCAATCAGGTCGATTTCAACTAGTGCGTCGCGCACCAGCAGATCGGGAACTCCCACCGTGGTTCGGGGTGGCGGCGAAGGGAAGAATTCCTTCCATACCTCGTCGAATCCGTTGAAGTCATGCAAGTCCTTCAAATACACATGAGCCTTGACTACGTGCTCCATCGTGGTGCCGGCGGCCCCGAAGGTGGTGGCAAAATTCTTCAGGATGTAGCGGGTCTGCTGCTTGATGTCGGAGCCGTAATAGGGAAATGCCGGATCGATTCTTGCCTCGAACGGAACGCCGGTCTTGTAGTCGCTGGCCATCAACCCGGACGCGAAGACGAGGTCTCCGACCTCCATGATCTCCGAATAGGCGACCGGCGCACGCGGTGCGCTCGAGAAAAGGACCTTGGCCGGTTTTGAGGGGAGGGTGGCGAGGAGGTCGACCTGCACCAGGCAGCCCGGGACCAGGTTGCCGGCCATGCCGACCGTGGCCCGGCAGGGAGGCTGTTTCGGGAAGTATTCGCGCCACACTTCGTCGAAAGCGTCGAAATTGCGAAGATCGGCATGGAACACGTGGGCCTTGACCGCCTGGTCAAGGGATGTGCCGGCCGCTTCGAAGGTCTTCGACAGCTTGTCTAGAATGAAACGGGTTTGTCGCTTGATGGCGGAGCCATAGTACGGAAAGGCCGGATCGATGCGCGCCTCCGGTGCGACGCCTGCTCCGTCCACGCTGGCAATTTGGCCGCAGGCGAAAACTAGGTGGCCGGCTTTCGCCGCCGGGGCATCAAGCGCTGCGAGCCGCACGGTGCCACTCGGCATAGGATGGGTGTTGATGACTATCGGCGGTCTCGTCCGCACCGACCCGTTGGGCCTTCGTCCCGGCGGCGAGCGTGCGAAACTCCGCGATCGCCTCGTCGCTCGTGATGATGTTGGCGCGATGATATTGCCGCATGTAATTCAACGCGTAGTCGTGGGCATCGCGGTGCGGCGAGGAGACGGCGTCCGACAACACATTGATACGGTAGTTGAGATAGAAAGCGTCAATCACGGTGTGCTGCACGCACGCCTCGGTCCAGGCCCCAGTAAAGTAGAGCCGGTTGACGTCGAGCTCCCGCAGGACGGCATCCAGCCTGGTCGAGTTGAAGGCGCTGTAGTGCTTCTTGCGAATCTGGAAGTCGCCGGGCTGGGGATCGAGCTCGTCGACGACTTCGGCATCCGGGGTACCGATGATGCAATGCGGTCCATAGATCTTGAAATGCTTGTCGATTGGTATCTCCTCGGGAAGAAAATTGTCCTTGATGAAGACGATGTTGAGCCCGGACTCGCGTCCGCTGTCGATAACCCGCCGCACCGTTGCGAATAGCTGCTTGGAATCGAGAGGGTCGGGAAGCGTGGGATTGCCTTTGAAGAAGCCCTTGAGCAGGTCGATGACGATGATGGCGCTGCGGGTGCTCATGACATGGTCTCCTTGCCGACCGTTCATGTGAGGCATGATAACTTCTCCGCTATATATACAGCAATCGCATCCCGCCTCATTCGATCACCTCGTCGACGCAGGTGAGCACGGTTGCCGGGATCTCGAGGCCGAGCGCTTTCGCGGTCTTGAGGTGGATTACCCGCTAATACTGGTCGGCGCTTGCACGGGAAGGTAACGAAGGCCGGTTTGCCCGAATGTCATGCACCGAGCGAACTGCTAACGCCTCACACAAGGTCATCTATCACATTCGCTGGTTCAGTCCCTAATTGACACCCGGAACTCGGTAGGGTGTCGAGGTGAGCGATGAGAATGCGGTGCCTCTCTTTTCGATCGAAT
>WNFT01005078.1_pt1 | contig 16692 bp, 18 predicted proteins | sample 5400191 | NCBI WGS metagenome assembly WNFT01 (sample SAMN13153359, study PRJNA577476) | soil metagenome | isolation source: 80 cm saprolite under Madrone tree | place: USA:California | collected 2016-06-14 | reverse complement strand
TTCCTAGAGCTGCAAGGCACATCTTACAGTGTGGGAGAATTTTGAAAGTGGATATCGAGCGCAAACTCGTTGTCGTCACGGTAATGAAGTCAGACGGTGAACTTCACGAGCTTCGAATACAAGCAAATGACGATTGAATAACCGGAAGCACTTTAGGACCAAAAGTTCAGAAACGCCGCACTACACTACTTTCCTATCTAGGACTCCCAGTCTTCTAGCTCTCTTTTCGGAATACTTGAAAGCGAGAAGCCCGAGGGCGAGAAGGATAAGCCCTCCAATGAAGCTCAGACCTAGATAGTAGAAGTAAGAGCCAACGCTTCCCTGAAGGAGGACGGCGCGAGACGCCCGAATAAACTCAGTGAACGGAAGTACATTTCCGATATCAGAAAATGGATGGGGAAGACTAGTAACGGGAAATAGTGCTTCCGAGAAAACCATCAGAAGCCCTGAGACGTAGGTGGGGAGCGCCCACTCGAATTTTGACGCAAAAATGGCGTATGCCCCCAGCAAGAACCCTAGCCCCATAGAAGCGAATATGTTGACGACAAGGGCGAGTCCGAACAAGACAATCGAAAGAGGTGTGACGACGAGAGGAATCGCGACTCCGAAAAGCAACAAGGAGATTCCAACGGCGACGGCCAGAGATGCCATAGACGTGACTGTTGAGGAGGCAAACGATGCGAGGCATCTTCCAGCAAGGTATGGAGGGGAGGATTTTGTTGACACATAGACTTGGGGGAAGACGAATGTCCACTTTCCCTCTGCGATAGCCAGCGTTGGCACCCACGAATAGGACGAAATGTGAGCGTAGAGAGTGGCCCCTATGACGATGTATCCAAGCAGGAAGGGGAATTGCGCCGAGGCAATGGAGGCCCCATTCTTGAACCCTATGAAGAGAATAGTGAGAGCGGTCATAGTACTTGCTATTGGAGCAATAGTCTTTAGCGAGAAGCCTAGAATTGGGTTCGTCCATCCGAAGTCTCGGGACCATCCGACTCGGATCGACGCGATTAGCGATCTGACGTAGCTCATCTTAGCCTCACCGCAATTGTCCCCGCTCTGCGCCCCTTCTCCTCCAAAATCTTCAAGGCCTTAGAAGCCGCGAACAATAACGTGATTCCCATTATCGCAAGTAGTAAGATATCACGATAGACTAGAGTAAGATCCGCCATTCCGGTTGAGTTCAGACTGAAGAGTGTACGTTGGAGTGCATCCATTCCCACCGCCAGAGGAATCACCAGAGCGATTGCTTGCAGAACGGCGGGAAAGGCCAGACTCGCAGGGAAATACACTCCTGAGAGAAATGAAACGGGTTCATGCAGAGCTTCGTTAACCGAATCTGCTTCGCGTCCATAGACTAGATAGAGCGAAGATAGCGCCATTCCCATAGCGTACAATGATGCAAGAGTCAGAGCGAATGTGACAGCGACCAGGGGCCAGAGGGGGTTTGCCGGGGGCGCGAAAAGAATCCAGCCAATAATTGCGAGCGTGATAGCTGAGGGCGCTGTTCCTAAGATGCCACCAAGCGACATTCCGATAAGGATGGCTGAGATAGGAGCGGGCGATGTGATGTAGAGTTCGAAGAGGCCCTGCTGTTTGTCCCAGTTAAACTGGGAGGCCATTGACCAGAGAACATTTCCCCAGAAGGACACCATTACTCCACCTAGAAATGCAAAGCCTATGCCTGACTTGAGACCAACACTACTGTAGAGGAGGGATAGCGCTAAAGAAGTGAAGAAGGGGAAGCCGACGTTGACGGCGACCCATAGGGGTTCCCCGTAGATACTCTTGGTCCGAACCCAGGTGCGGGCGTATACCGTCTTTAGCCATATGCTAGCTCGGGGATTCATGTTCTCTCTCCCTAAATCCTCGTCCAACTAGCGCGACAAAGACTTCTTCCAGAGTGGTCTGCTGCCTCCAGTTTGATATCAGATTCATTCCCGATTTGCGAGCAAAATCTATTGCTCCTTGCGCAGACTCGTCGCTATCCACAACGACCTGGACCCTGCCGATGCCTCGCTCTTCATCGACCGATGAAGTGAAGCCTTTCACGCCATCGACCTTGCTCAATGGTTCGAGACTGGCAGAATCGGGAGGAGGCGTCATTTCCATTACGAGGGCCGGAGCGCCGAGAGACCTTTTCAGGGCCATCGGAGTGTCGCATGCCAAGATCTTGCCCTTGTCAATTATTCCGACTCTGTTGCATATGGCATCGACCTCGGCCATATTGTGTGTCGCCAATAATATTGTGCGTCCGGACTCTTTCGCTTGCTTCAGTAGAAATTCCCGAATCTTCAACGCAGTCATCACGTCCAACCCGATTGTAGGCTCGTCAAGGAACACCACCTTTGGATCGTTGATGAAAGCTCTCACGACGGTGACCCTCTGACGGTAGCCGGTGGAAAGAGTATAGAATTTCTTGTCAAGATAGTCCGTGAGGCCTAGCATTTCCGAGAACTGATTGATCCTTTCGTGAGCAAGCTTTGAGGGGAGTCCATAGAGTTGGGAGAAGAACCAGAGATTTCCGCGAGCTGTTATGTAATCGTATCCCGCTCTCTCAGCCCCACTGGCCGTACTAATCAGTGGTCTCACCTTCTCCGGCTGTTTGGCAACATCCCAGCCCATCACCCGAGCAGACCCAGAAGAAGGCAGGAGTAGGGTTGAGAGAATTCTGATCATGGTAGTCTTGCCGGCCCCGTTCGGGCCGAGAACGCCGAAAACCTCGCCTTCTCTGACCTTTAGATCGACACCGTCAAGGGCGAGCACTGTGCCTTCTTTGCCCTTGAACTCTCTGTGTAGATCTTCAACCTCGACGGTTGGCTTTGAGTCTCGGAAGCTCATAAACGGGGAAACTCGCTAATTCCAAGCAAGCCGAGCCAAGCCTGTCATTTAACAATTCGGCCCGCCCTGAAGGGTATTTTGTGACTAATCCTCGATAGGGAACCATGAGGAAACGGTTGGTGCTCATTAGAATTGAAACGCGAATTCAAAAATTCCTTGAAAAGTACTCAAGAGAGCTGAAATCTCACGATCCCTGGTCAGAGTGAGATAGACATTGCCCACCAACGGAACCATCTCGTCGAGAGGGTTCGAGTCCGAGATTGCACTAATCATCAAGAACAATTCGGACCGTATCAGGAACGAAATCTCTCGAACCCAACATGTGTCAGAATATGACCTCAAGCCACAACCGTCTCAAGTCATTCAGGACACCTACTACGATACAAAAGAAAGATTTCTGAGAGAAAAAAGAATCACTCTTCGCGTCAGGAGAATGGATGACACGCTGTTGCTCTCGACAAAATCCGACATCAGAAGAATTGCAGGGGACATCATTCAGAGGAGAGAGATGGAGCGACCGTGGTCTTACACCTCAATTCGCGTGCTGGCAAGAAATCTCAAGCTGTATATCCCAGTAATGTCAAGTTCGAAGTTCCAGAGCCTCCCAGTCTCGAGAGTACTCGCGACGATGGGCTTGGAAGTCATCCAAGAGAGACGAACGCGTAGAGAGCCGAGAGATATTGTCGTCAGAGACAAAATCCCGGTTTCAATCTTGGCGGAGCTCGCGATTGATCATGTGACCTACGATTTCGGCGACACAAATGTAGGACTCTCTGAGATTGAAGTTGAAGCAAAGGCAGCTAGAAGCTTGTCAAAGGTTCGAGAGATCGCGGACGCCCTTGTCTCAAAGTATTCTCCCTCTGTACAACAATGGTTTCATGGAAAGTTTGTAACTGGTCTCGCCATTCAGAAACTGTTGAAGACCAAAGCGTTTCGTAGTTCCCTGGTGAATGGTGATTTAGGTTCAGAAGCGCTCCAGCTAATCGAGCGTGTCATACAATCCCGAAGATTCTAAAGGCCGTTTCACACTCACGAGCGACGTTCAGCGCCATTTGTTGAGCGGTACGAATAGGCTATGAGGGTTCGAATCCCGCGCAGGCCATTCCGTAGTAGCTAGGTACTTGGTACGATAATAGTTGAGATCTTAATGGAACGACCTCGCTTATCCCCGCTAGTATGACCATCTGCCAGAGGCTGTCTGGCTTTGCCTCCTCAACGAATCTCGGCGTCAATTTCAGGATTCGCTTCAGGTTGTTGTCTCGTATCGCGTTTAGTACAAAATCATCATACTTAGCGGCGGCCGGGTTGAAGCCATAGGGTCCCTTACGAGAGTGAGCGTGTGCCTGGTCGGCGCTAGCAATGAAAGCAAACTTCTTTTTCCTGTCTCTGTTCATTAGTCTGCCGAGCAGTCGCCCAAAGGCGAAATTCTTTCGAAGAGGGATCTCACGGGACGGAGCAACTATCAGAATCCTGGACTCTAATCTCTGCTCTTTCAAGACAAACCATAGCGGGACAAGGGTTCCCCAATCCATCTGCATATCAGAGGAGGATCCAGCGGCGGTCCCGTAATTTGCTCCAACGACTGGTATGCCAGCTTTCTCAGACTCCCTGACTATTATCTTTGCAAGGTTGACATCGCAACGGGCATGAAGCGAGACCGATCGGTTTGAAGAGCCCTTCAAGGTTCCCGTTGAGTTTTCAGAAACCACAACAGCAATTCTGGACATCAGCCTCAGATTGTGGGGGCTAGCAATGACAATCGTTTGAGGACGACGTTCCGATATCTTCTTGGCGAGACTCCGCATTGCTTCGCGTGTTTCCCCGAATTTGCGAAACAGGGACTTTGACACTAGTTCTGGAATAATCTCCCCACCGTGCGGTGCGATACTAGCGTACACGAGTGTCATAGGAAGGAAGCTCGCCTTGCAAAGTGTTGATCGGAGATTAAGCTATGGGTAAACCATAAGGCGGCAGACTTGAAGGCGAAGGCTTGGGAGACCGAATCGGGATTTTCACGATCAATCTCTAGATATCGTTATCTTGCAGAAGATCTAAGAATGCCTCTTCGGAAGGAAAGGATTAATCAGTCGGACCCTTCGAAAACCTTTCCAACCAGGACGTTGAACAATCTAGTGACAGAGAACGCTCCGTTGCAAGCGCCGATATCAGTAGAGCCCGAAAGTCGACCTCGCGGTGAGCCGCGTAAGAGAATACATCTCGCATCTCCAATCATTGACGCTGAGATGAAAGCGGCAGCCCTCTCCGCCCTCGAGAACGAGATGATGGTCATGGGAGAAAGCGTATTCAAGTTTGAAGAAGAATTCGCTCAATACTGCGGCACAAGGTACGCCGGAAGTCATCACGACCCCTTTCTCCTTTATCGCCACAGCAAACTCAATTGTCCACGCGGGTGCAGAGCCCATTTTTGCTGATGTCGAAGACTCAGGAATAAACTTGAGTCCCAGTAAGACCCGGGCAAAGATCGGTCCTAAGACTCGAGCATTAATCCCCGTCCACCTTTACGGACACCCATCTCGAATCGACGAATTCCATGATATCGCGGCAGAGGCCGGCCTAAGCCTAATCGAAGATGCGTGTCAAGCACATGGAGCTGAATTCAGAGGAAGAAGAGTTGGCTCAATCGGTGACGCCGGATGCTTCTCCTTCTACCCTGCGAAGAACATGACGGTGGGCGGTGATGGTGGTATGATAACCACAAACAACGAGGAACTGGCCGACGCGGCACGGAGCATAAGAGACTGTGGCCGAGATAAGAACAGCAAGTACTATCATGGTCGAATCGGTTTCACCTCAAGGCTCAACAGTGTCAACGCGGCCATTGGAAGAGTCCAGTTGAAGAGGCTGGAGGCTTGGACTCAGGCAAGAAGATGGCTATCAGAACGATACAGACAAGAGCTTGAAAACGTGCGAGATGTCATCCTCCCGCCTTTAGAGAGGAGTACGGAGAAAGCTGTTTACCACCTGTTCGTGATCAGGACAAAAGTGCGGGATCAGGTGAAAAAGCGTCTATCCGACAACGGAATAGAGACTGGCATACACTATCCCAGACCGATCCACCTACAAGCACCCTACAGAGAGAAGTACGGTTATGCGGAAGGAGCGTTCCCGCTGAGCGAGTCGCTCTCAAACGAGGTCCTGAGCCTACCAATGTACCCGACGCTCGCCGAGGAAGAAGTGGTCCGGGTGTGCGAGGCTCTGAAGAAATCTCTAGTGACCTAGTCCCGGAACTCTCCAAGACACGCACTCTCTTCGAAATCTGAGGAGGGATCGTGGTCTACTTCTTTCTCAACAGGGAGGATGAGAGTATTATTGAGGGGAACAGAATCCCCGCACCGGCGAAGAAGATCCACTGTACGCCGAACTCGGATACAAAGCCGCCTAGAATATTGCCGATGGCCATTCCGATGCTCAGCACAACACTGTAGAGCCCATTTGCCGATCCCCGTCTCGCTTTGCCGGAAATATCGCTGACGTAACTGAGAATCGCGGGAGCGATTGCGGATGCCAAGAAGAAGAGTGGTGCGAGGATCAAAGCGTATGTCAGAAAGTACGGGAAAGACCAGCCGAACAGGACCAGAAATCCGAACTCTCCGATAGCGCCGAGCACCATTATCTTTGTCCGTCCAACCTTGTCGGATATGTGGCCAAAGACTATGGCACCAAGAGCAAACAAACCTCCTATCGCTCCGAGAAAGATTAGCATCTGGCCGGTGAGAGTAATGTTCGCGTCCTTGAACGCTTTTGGCAAGAGGAAGTACATTCCAAGAATAATCGTCTGACCAAGCCATACGGGCAGCACAGGACGAATCTTTGATCCAATCCGACGCCGACGCATCCCAGGCTGATTCAGCTCATCACTTCTCACAGGTTCAACTAGGAACTTTGTAGCAAGAATGGATGTGAACAAGAATATTCCTGAGGTTACCCAGAAAGCGTAGGACAGTCGAGACGCAAACTCTGTGACAAGAATTGAGCCAACTCCGAAACCCAGCCCATAACCACCTAGGTTCGCCAAGTCGAAGCCTCCCATCTTCTTCCCTCGATTAGTCTGCTTAGTGGCATCACCCAGTAGGGTGAGAGATGTCACCGCAGCCATTGCCGCGGACACACCCATCAGAGCGTGGAGTAGGGAGACGTTCAGCAGATTTCTTGTGAAACCTATTGCTGCGGTTAGAATCGTGATGAGTGTCATACCAGTTAAGTGAAGCTTCTTCCTGCTGATACGATCTGCCAGTCGACCGACGGGCATGGCGGAACAAGCCTCAGCGATTGGATAGAGGGCGAGGATTAGTCCAACCTGAAAGGCGCCAGCGGGCAGATACAGGGGGAATAGTATGGTGACGGAGCCGAATCCTATGCGGGTTAGGAATACTGCCAGGTAGAGGTAAAGAATCATCCGAGCGCCGATCTTCTTGGCCATGGCAGCATCCGAGGGAACAACTTGGGCATGGCGGCTCCTTCTTGTAATAGGCTAGATGGTCCAATGAGGCGTTTGGAACGGGAACGGGTGTGGGTCTTTCCAGAGATACCCGTTGAGGTACCCTAGAACTTGCGGGGCAACTGGAGGAGGTTCAGCCCGACATTCTCATCCTTCTCCTTCAATAGCTTCCCCGGAAGCTTAGTGAGATTGACCTCAACCATGTTGGCGAGAGAGCCTTCTTCCAGGTGTCCTCCTATGACGGAGAAATCTCGGCGTCCCAGGGTGACGTGAGCATGAGGTAACGCTTTCTCATTCATCGTCGAAACGTTTCCGGATAAGGTGAGTATCTCCAAGTCCTCGTCGAATGTTTCGTACCTGTAGGTCTTGGTGTCTTTGAAGTCGTAGTGTCCCAGCACGGCTTCGTACAACGAACCTATTCCTTCAAAGAAAGAGGCGTGTAGTCGTTGTGCGTTCGCGAATTCTCGCAATGTCTTGAGAATATCATCGCCTTGTTCTAGGCGGAGTACGAAGCCCGAGCCCAGTTTCTTGTATCGCGTGTTTTACACCCCCCACACTCGAAGGATGCGAGAAGTCTTTCTGGAAGTCCCGTTCACGCTCAGGCAACAACAGGGATTGTAGACGATCCGTACGGGATCAGGGCGACATCCCGCTCGTACAATTTCGAGTCCATTGACCTCAATGCATCATCGATGGTCCTGTGGAATCTTATCCGGGTCTTGCTTAGGAAGTCCTCAACTACCGAGGGTGCTTTGGGCGAAACGACCGCGTAGTCGGTTTTCCCGTCGTCGAGAGCGAACCGGTTGGGCTTCTGTGATGCTTCTGTAACCTTTCCGGCCTTTGCTCTTTTCTTCAGATCCTCCAGAACCTTCGCAGGTTCCATTTTACCGTAAGTCTCCATCTCAACCTTGAACGCGTCACTGCCGATACCATTCTCAAGTGAAGCAAGGAGCACTACGACCGGCTTAGGTGAGTGACCAGACGGGACAAGGCCCGTGGCGAAGGTGGACGCTTTCAACGCTTGGTAGAGGTTCTGTCCCATTGGCCCATCAGCCCTCGTTAGGACTAGGGGCGAGGGGCGAGACTGGATGGTGTGGGCTCGCCTGGAGAAATTCTCAGCAAGTTGTTGGTGAGCCAGGTTTGGATCACCATAGGCTGCTTTGACTAGACTTCCATCTTGGTTGAAGACAAAGTCTAGTATTCGATGCTCGATCTTCATGTATTCTTTGAGAATGTTCGGGACTTCGTTCATGTCTTCCCGCATGGGGTTGCCTTTCACCACAAGCTCGTGGCAGCTCGGGTTTCCGATCACATAGCCATGATTTGTTGTAATTGTCTTGAGTCCAGAGCATCCGGGGAGAAGAGCCTTGGCTCCGCCTTCGTAGCCTGCGAAGTAGTGGGGCTGAACGTTCAGGGTTGAAACCAGTAGATCCCGATCGAAAAGTTCCTTGTTCAGCTCAATGGGTGTTCCTCGACCTGTGAGGCCTATCCACTCGTATTTGCTTCCGGGGTTCTGCGTGGAGCTTACTTTGATGCTCTTCTCGTAGCGCTTGTAGATGTCGTCCCCTAGGACTTTCCGGATGAATGATTGATCAGCGGGGACGTGGGTGCCGCATGCGAAAATGAACTTGATGTCGTCAGTTTTCGGCTCGATCAGACCGATGAGTTGCTTGATGAATGGTGATTGTTTGCGAGTAGAATCGGTGAGGATTATTGCGGGACTCCAGCCTTTCTCTCTCTCGAAAGGCCGAGCTCCTATTGGAGATGCGAGGGCCTCCCTGAAGGCCAGGTCCGCCGACTTGCTTGGCAGCGGAGTGGCTTGGACATATCGTATCTTGTCCTGGGTGAGAAGTTTGCTGCCTCCGAACTCATCAAGGACTGAGAGGCTAATAGTGGTCGTCAAGGAAGGATAGGGATGGAATGGTCAAAATGGCGATTTAAGCATTAAATGACTTCAATGAACAGCCTGAGAGATGAAGCTGAAAGAAAGGGGTCCGCCCTGGTTATCAGGGCGGGGTATACCCGCGGCTAGAGGTGGAAGTGTTGGTCGTGCTCGTGGTGGGCTTGTAGCTGAATCCTAGGAATCCTCCGATGAGGCCTAGGATGAGGCCGATGAAGTTCATGGATAGTATTGAGAAGACAAGCACCAAGGTGCTGCCGAGCTTTCTCTGGGCCGCGTTGTTGTACAGCAGCCAAGATCCGACGAATGTCAGTATGCCTGCAATGCTACCCCATATGAGGAGCATGCTGGCCGGGAATCCTGGTACTAGAAGCGATGAGATTGCGGTGATGGAGATTAGCAGGGTGAATATCCCTGCGAGTATTGATAGCGCGAAGGCTGCTGTTGGCTTTTTCTCAACGTTTACTGCCAACGTTCATCCTTAGAACTACGCCCCCGATCGGAAGTATCAATCCACTGTAACCCTGACAGGCGAATAAAGTGAACCATCGATACTGTGCTGCAACATAGGGCAGGCATAACATCCCGTGGATAGCGTGGGCTTTCCAACACTCTCCGTTTTTCCCTTTGTCTTTCGGGAGATTTTTGGCAACCCCCGGGGGCTAGATAAGAATGCTTTTTCTGTTTCAGGAAACGTATTTTTTCGCCTTTCCCGGACGTCAGAATACGCTGTGCGGCACTTCGTGTCGAATAGCCCGGCCTTGGGTGAGATGCGGAGTATCCTTTGCGCGTCGCCTCTGATATTGTCCGGAAGCAATTTAGGACTGCTCGACCTCGCCTCGAAAATATAGTGCATCGCTGATTGGGAGGGTGGTTGCCTGCCCCAGTCTTCTTTCCTTCGAATTAGGCAACTTCAGACTCTCCACGCGAGTTTCAGCATGGCTATACGGGCTGGACCCTTCGGAATCGTGGACCTTAACGTTCCAAGAGACGGATTTCATCGATGTTGGACAAGTCTGACGAGAGTCTCACGAGAGTCTACAATGCTCTTGCCAATCCGACCAGACGTCAGATTGTCCAGATTCTGAAGGAGAGAGGCAAGGCAGGTTTCAAAGACCTCCATGATACTCTGAAGATAAGCGTAGGCGCGCTCTATCATCACCTGGATAGTCTCGAAGGGTTCGTGGCTCAAGGGGCCGACCGCAAATATGTGCTGACTGATGATGGCAGAGCTGCTATCAACGCGTTCAGCACCGGCGAGGAGCGAATAATGGCGAACGCCGCTCAAACTCCTACGGGGGAATCCCACTTCGGCTTCTTTTCGAGAGAGCTTCTGTTTGGCAGAACTGTATTCAACTATCTTAGCCAGGAGCCGTTGAGGAGCCTCCCAATTGCAGCCATGATCCTAGCTCTCGGGGGAGCGATATCGTTCATGACAAACCTAGAACCGATTCTCTTGTTCTATCTGAATCCGACTCAAGGAATCGCAAAAACCTGGTTCCTTCTCTTGTTCCCTTTGGGTTGGTTCATCACGTTCGCAGTCGCGGATACCATGTGTTACTTGTTCTATCATAGGAGTGGAGGGGACCTCAGTCTAATCAACGGAACCGCTTTCGCGATGTTGCCCCTACTCCTAGTTCCAGGTCTGATCCTACTGGTCCAACCCTTCTCGGCTGTGATTCAATCGGCGACGGCATTCACAATTCTACTACAAGTAGGGGTTCAAGTCTGGGTTGTCTGCTTGCTTTCGAGCGCTATTTCGATATCGAAGGGTCTCAAAATGGAGCGGACAGCTCTGATCAGCCTCGCTGTGATGTACCTGAACATCACCGCGGTCATCTTCGCACTGTCGCTCGGACTGTTCTAGGATCTCAGAACAATCCGGTTTAGGACTCTGGAACAGCTTCTAGTAATGTAGAAACTGTAATTTCGCCCTATTTAGAAGAAAAACGCCTAAATCGCGTCTAAACCATATGTCTAGCTTGAAGAAACGGAGATGATTCGAGAACCATGAAGAGAACTATGACGATGCTGCTCGGAACCTTTGCACTCGCAATCTCAGTACTCGCAGTCCCAGCTGTAGCCGGAGCCGCGCCCACAGGATCGGTCGACTCATCAAACAGGGTCATCTTCAACAGTGGAGCGCTGACCGGAGTGTTTGAGGGAAACGTCCCCCACATTACCTTCTATGCGACAAACGAGGTTGGAAGAACAACCTACCAGCTCAACTTCAGATCTCTCACAGAGTTCACGATTAGTACCAGCTCTGGGGAGGACACGTATGAGAGTCCTCTGACAGTGGCCCGAGCCGACTTTGACTCCGCAACCTGGACACCAAGCAACTTCTACGCAATCAAAGACCCGAGCCCCGGAGCTACAATCGGAATGGCGTTCAACTTCACTCTAAAGAGTCAGATGCAGATTGTCGAACAGACGCCACCCCCCAAGTCACTCAATCCAGGTGACATGGTGCTCGTCGTTAAAGCCTACAACAACACCAGGACCATCACCGTCAACGGACAATCAGTTACCATCAACACTGCAGAGATCAAGATCGACTTCGTGCTGAAAAACTGGCCGTTCGCATCAACCAGTGACAAACTGGCTTTGCAAGTGAACATGCACAGCGACTACAACCATTTCGATCTGGATCAGTCTACCGGGACGACGACTGTCGACGCAGCCAATGACGAGGGTGCTACAGTAATGGAGCATCCCTATACTGAGACCTCCAACACGGAACAAAATGTGCGATATGCTTCTGGACCGGTCACGTCAAGCATGAACATTGGGTTCTTCCACTTCGTCAACACAGCTACCGTAACCTCGGCTAGCGGCATTGCCCAATCGGTACCAGTAGTCGCCGCGTACAAGGCGGAAAAGGATGGACCTGAAACCTTCCTCAAACTATACCTGGTCTATCCATCCTTCCCCAGCGGGTCAACCCTAGTTCATGACCCCAGCTTCGGCCTACAAGGCGGACTGCCAACCCTCTACATCATTGCAGGAGGCGCGGGAGTCGCAGGACTCGCCGCGGTCCTCGTGATTAGACACCGCCACCTTCAAATCCAAAGGTTTCCGAAGAGCAAATAGAAAATCTGAAGCGGAGCATGTCTCCGCTCCCCCTCTTTCTTTTTATCACGTTAAGCTTAATCAGGCGAGACTAAGGTTCTGCAAGTTCATCACTTGAAACGCGTACGTTTGGATAGAGTCCCATCATGAAATACCGGACCCTGGGAAAAACAGCTCTCAAAGTCAGCGAGGTGGGATTCGGAGCCTGGGCAATAGGAGGAAACAATTACGGGAACAGCTACGGACCCACAGACGACAAGGTCTCAGTCGCGGCGGTTGAACGAGCCTTTGAGCTTGGATGCAACTTCTTCGATACGGCTGACGTCTATGGACATGGACATAGCGAAGAGATTCTCGGCCAGGCGCTGAAGGGGCACAGGAATGATGTTATCTTGGCGACCAAAGTGGGGGGCGACTTCTACCATGATCCTCCTCGCATGAACTTCAGCCCGGAGTATCTAGAGTTCGCGTCGGCAAAGAGTTGCGAGAGATTGCAGACTGATTATATCGACCTCTATCAACTGCACAATCCCCCTATCCAATTGCTGAAGAATGGCAAGATCTTCGAGGGTCTAGAGAAGCTGAAGGATTCTGGAGTAATCCGACACTACGGCGTCTCGATCCACGACTCGCAAGAGGGAATCTTGTCGATGAAAGATGGACATCCTGAAACCATTCAAGTTGTTTTCAACTTATTGCGCCAGGAGGCTAAGAACCAGCTTTTCCAGGCAGCGCGGGAACGGAATGTTGGGATCATTGCACGAGAGCCACTCTCTAACGGATTCCTAACCGGTAAATTCACCCTCGACTCAACCTTCCAGTCAGGTGATATCCGTAGCAATTTTCCCCGCAACTATCTAGCGAGTTTGATAGGAGCCGCCCAACAGCTCAGACTTCTCGAATCGAAGACGAGGACTCTCGCTCAAGCCTCCCTTAGATTCGCGCTCGATCACAAAGACATCTCAACCGTAATACCCGGCGCCAAAACCCCGCAACAAACAGAGGAGAACCTCAAAGCATCAGAGTTACCTCCACTGACAGGCGAGGAGCTTCTAAGAATCAGAATTCTCAGAGAACAAGGATTCGCGTAGGCTCAGGTCGAACAACGTTGGCGAGGTATCTTCTCAGAATCGCCAACAAAGAGGGATACTCTCCAAGAGATGTTCAACAGGTCTCCGCTAGTATCCGGAAAATTCTCGGTTCCCGTGAGAGCGCGAGCCACTTCCGGATAGGCACTGAGGCAGTTGAGTTCAACATATTCGCCGATAACGAGAAGGAGCTGGAGGAGCGGAAGAGACTCCTCACTGAGAGTTCGTTCAAAATAGTCAGCGTAAGGCTCCTGGATACTCCTCCGAAGGCTGTTGACAAGGAAGAGGCGTTGGAAGAAGGGATACAACTCTTCAACGAGGAAAGGTTCTGGGAATCCCACGAAGCCCTCGAGCAGGCGTGGCACATAGCGAACGGCGTTGAACGGGACGCTATTCAGAGCATAATCCTGACGGCGGCTGCATTCGTGCATTATCAGAAGGGTGAAGAGGAAATCTGCTTATCCATCATGAAACGGGCACGAGCGAAAATGGCCTTGGTCAAGAGCTACCAAGTGATAGACTTTGAGGGTCTTGAAAGGAATATCGATGGCATCTTAGATTCTGAGAAGGTTCAGCTGTTCAAGCTGCTAACTAGTCGCCCCTAATGGCACGATTTCTATTAGCCGACGACTCTGGTATCCCTATCCTTTTAGCTGGAATCCCGAAAAATTCCGAGGGACCCTAAGGCTTGGCCATTGTCAACATCGATAATCGGTATTCGACCGTACTGGCCATGATCGCCGGCGTCATGATTACCGCCACCCGGCTAGCAATCCCCCAGTTCTATCCATCCCAGGCTACCAACGGCTGGGCGAATCTCTTCGCTGAGCTATCCAGTGGTGGTCTCACACTTTTCGCGGTGCTAGCGGGAATCATATCGTTCCTCGTACAGTTCGGAGGAGTCTCGATATTCATCGGCGGCTTGCTATGCTACAAGAAGCATCTACGATCTGGAAAAGAATTTGTTGGAATCGGAACAACTTTTGGTTTCGCCGATCTGCTGCTGGCAATACCCTCGCTAGGATCCAGTAGCTCTGGCCCAATCTACCTTGTAGTCGTCGCCTGGACGAGCCTCCTTCTCGCCGTCTTCGCGGGACGCCACATCAAAGGCCCCAAGGGAAGCTATGCAGGTGAGGTGAGGAAGCTGATGGGCGGGATACGTAGCAGGATTCTTCGACAGGAGAAAAGGAAAAGAAGAGAGAGGCGCATTCGCCGAAGGCGCGCGCAATCGAAAATTACGAGAGGAAGCCTACCCTCTACGAAACAGTACAACATCAGCAGCGACAAAAACAGTGAGAGCTAAGCTTCCCGCGAGAAGAACCCCTGGGACCGGATAGCGCCAGAAAGCGGCGATGGTGAAGACCAGAATTACGAGAATTGCGAGAATATCACTCAAAAGCCTCTTGTCAACCTGGTCCAATCTGGACCGACTCTTTGAAGCAAGTTTCTCAGCGCTACTCATTTCCGAGACTCTCGCAGAGAGCCGGCTGAATTTGTAGATAAGTCCTATCTGAGATTTCTGTAGCGTTACGTCAGATTAGCCCGTTATGGATCTGATGAGGAGCAGGATGTTCCTCTTCCTCTCTCTCATCCTCCTCTTGCTGTAATTGTACCATTCAGGACCATATGGAATGTACTCGCTTACTCTGAATCCGTTTGCGAGGAGGCTCGATTTTAGATCATCCCTGATCCCTTTCAACAGTTGGAACTCGAAATCAGCCTTGTGATCACGGCTAAGATTCTTGGCTTCAGTGATCATTTTCTCATCATGCGTGCCAATCGCAAAGAACCCATTCTGTTCAAACAGGATGTGCATTAGTCGTAGATAGTTGGCGTTAAGCTCGCTTCGACGTTTGAAAGCAACCTCCCCATTCTCCGGGTAAGCGCCTTTCACGAGCCGTATTTTTCCGCCTCGCGGCAAGAGATCTCTCAGATCACTTTCCGTGCGCTTCATGTTTGCCTGTAGACACAACCCAAGATCCTTGTGCGTACCGAGGAGTTCGCGGTAGATCTCTACTGTCGACTTTGTGTAAGGGGAGTTTTCCATGTCTATCCAAACGAAACGTCCTTCCCCCTCGGCCGCCGCTATTATCTTGAGGAGATTGTCTCTGTACAATGGAATCTCGGCTGCCAGCCCTATCTGTGAAGGTTTGACCGATATGGTGGCTTGAAGGTTCTCGCTCTGGATCGTCTCTAGAAGTTTCAGGTATTCCTCCACGTATTGCTGTATCAGCTTCCGATCAGGAGTATGTTCTCCAAGACGGTTGAGGATAGCGTGTATCTTTCTCTCGTTCGCATTGCGGGCCGCATCCATGGCATCTTGTAGAGTGTAGCCGGCAATCCAGCGCTTGGCGATTCGGTAGAAGAGTCGTTCAGTGATTCGTGTCATCGTTGAAAAGTCTCAGCTAAGTTGAGTCTTGAGAGTGATCTTTCAATTGTAGTCGATAAAGGCTTCGAACATTCCTACCAGATTCTCTCGAGAATCTGAAGAGCATCGGCAGATTCATGACTATCCACGTCTCGCGCAATTTTTTGCAAATCATCTTTTCTGATCCCATAGTCCCTTAATCTCTTCGACAGGCCGAGTCCGCGAACCAGGTCGGCGACTCCATCGGCAGCTTCTAGCGCTGCTTTTTCCGAAGGAACTTCCTCTATGTTCTTACCTTCGGCCTTTGCGATGAGGGCCAGCCTCTCAGGGTTTCGGGTTGCTTCCATTCGCATGACTTCTGAAAGTGTAATGCAGGAGGTGATACCGTGGGGAATATTCCAAGTTGCTCCAATTACCCTTCCTATTGAGTGGCTCAATCCTGTTCCAACGCTGAAAACTCCGGCAAACGACATCCAAGCAGCCAGCTGACAGTTCAATCTAGACTTGAGGTCCGTAGGATTCTCGGTCGAGACTTTCAGGTTTTGGAATAGGAGATGGATCGCTTCGAGCGCAAGTGTGTCTACGTATGGTTGATGGTTTGGCGAGTACACGGCCTCTACAGCATGATCTAGACTTCTGATCCCGCTCGAAGCCCACAGCCATCCTGGTGTGGGAATGGTCAGCTCAGGGTCGATAAAGATTGATCGCGGAACCATGCGCAGGTCTCGGAACCCTGTTTTCCGATTCAGTTTCTCATCGGTCATTCCGGCGACGTGGGAGAATTCGGCGGCGGAAAGGGTCGTGGGAACGGCAATGTGAGGAATAGCGGGATGCTGAAAATCTTCGGACAATTCTTTGACGATGATCTTGGTTGAGTCGATCGGGCTGCCTCCACCTAGGCTGATTAGGCTATCCGCCTTGGCTTCTCTAACGGCAGTTGCTGCTCGCCTGATTCCACTTAGTG
>WNFT01003030.1_pt1 | contig 16692 bp, 14 predicted proteins | sample 5400191 | NCBI WGS metagenome assembly WNFT01 (sample SAMN13153359, study PRJNA577476) | soil metagenome | isolation source: 80 cm saprolite under Madrone tree | place: USA:California | collected 2016-06-14 | reverse complement strand
TGTGCGCTCGGCGCCAGGGATCACGACGGCGCTGGTCGGCATGAGTCGTGTGGCGCACGTCGAAGAGAACTTGCACCTTGTGAGTGTCGCGCGGGCGCAGGCGGAAGATTTGATAAGCGTATTTGATCAGGAGGAGTGATGTGGAGTGCGCCGGCAGAGAGAAGCGGCGACGGCGCTTTTCTCTAGCCCCGGCGTTCACGCCTGGGTCAAGAGTTGGCCATCCTGTTTTTGATAGCCCCATTTATGGGGGGCGCGGATTGTCCGAAGCCGAATTCGAAAACCTCCTGAAGGAGGTAAATTGATTTTACGGTTTGTTTTTGTTCCCAGGCGTGAACGTCTGGGCTAGAGAGATATGTCCGCCAGTAAATCAAAATGCGCGTCCTAGTCGCTGACAAATTCGAACAATCAGGCCGTGATGGCTTGCAAGCGCTGGGCTGTGAGATTTCTTTTCAGCCTGATATAAAAGACGCTCTACTCGTCGAGTCAATCGCGCAGCAGCAACCGGACGTGCTGGTCGTGCGCGGAACAAAAGTTACCGAAGCGATGCTGGCCGCGGCGCCTTTGAAATTGGTCGTGCGCGCGGGCGCTGGTTACAACACAATCGACGTGGCGGCGGCATCGCGGCGTGGTATTTACGTAGCGAACTGTCCGGGGAAGAATTCAATCGCGGTCGCGGAGTTGGCGTTTGCTTTGATTCTCGGGCTCGATCGGCGCGTTGTGGACAATCTGATTGCTTTGCGCGCGGGCGAATGGAACAAGAAAGAATTCTCGAAAGCGCGCGGATTGTTTGGTCGCACGTTGGGGCTGGTTGGCGTCGGCAAGATTGGCCAGGAAATGATCCCGCGCGCGCGGGCGTTCGGCATGCCGGTCATTGCGTGGAGTCGCAGCCTGACCGACGCGAAGGCTGCCGTCTGGGGAGTAGAACGAAAGGACTCGCCGCTGGATGTCGCCCGAGAAGCCGATATCGTCAGCGTGCATGTCGCTTTGAAGCCCGAGACGCGAATGTTGATCGGTCGGGATTTCTTTCAGGCGATGAAAGGCGGCGCATACTTCATCAACACGTCGCGCGGTGACGTTGTCGATCAATCGGCGCTGGTCGAAGCAATTCATTCAAAGGGAATCCGCGCCGGCCTTGATGTGTTCGCAATCGAACCGACTTCAGCCGTTGCTGAATTCACCGATCCGATCGTGCAGGAAGCAAGCGTGTACGGAACGCATCACATTGGCGCTTCGACCGATCAGGCGCAGGAAGCAATCGCCGCTGAAACCGTGCGCATCATTCAATCATTCAAAGAAACCGGCCACGCGCCGAACGTTGTGAATCTCGCGCGAAGGACTCCCGCTACGCATCGCCTGGTGGTGCGCCATCGCGATCGTCCGGGCGTGCTGGCCCAAGTGCTCGACGCAATCAAAGCTGAACAGATCAATGTGCAAGAGATGGAGAACATCGTCTTCGAAGGCGCCGAAGCCGCCGTCGCGCGCATAAATTTGGACAAGGCGCCTTCGGCCGCAACGCTCGATCGATTGCGCGATGGGAACGCCGACATTATCGAACTGAACGTTTTGGAAATTGGTTAACTGGCTGCCTTCACTAAATGTCTTGGCGATGAACCATGTGTGAGCGAACACTCACCGAGGATGATCGATAACGATTAGTCCCGCAGGGACGACCGAAAATAGCCCAGCGATTTATCGCTGGGTGCGGTCGTCAAAGCAATTAGCAAGTCCCGTCAGGGACGAAAGGAGAACTCCCATGCACTCTTTTGTTAGTTGTCTGCTGCATTGCGTTTTCAGCACCAAGGAGCGTCGCAGACTCATCACGCCCGAATTACAAGAGCGCCTTTATCCATATCTCGGCGGCATCGCGCGTGAAAACAAGATGAAAGCCTTGTCGATTGGTAGCGTTGACGATCACGTTCATGCGTTGCGGTCGATTCCCTCAACGCTCTCGATCGCGAAGGCGGTTCAACTTCTCAAAGGAAATTCTTCTAAGTGGATTCACAAGACTTTTCCTAACCACCGTCTATTTGCATGGCAAGAGGGCTACGGAGCTTTCAGCATTGCTGTTTCGGGCGTCGAAGATACGATCCGATATATTCAGTCCCAGAGGGAGCATCATCGCGTCCATTCCTTCAAGGAGGAATTGATCGCGTTCCTCGATAAGCATGGAATCGAATACCAAGAATGGATGCTTGATTGACTTCTTTCGTCCCATGAACACCACACTCATCACCGGCGCGTCTTCGGGAATTGGCGAGGCGTTTGCGCGCAAGCTGGCGGCGCGCGGGCATAATCTGCTGCTGGTGGCGCGGACGGAAGAAAACCTGGTGATGCTTTGCAGCGAATTGGGACGCATCAGGAGCATTCGCGCGCAGTATGTTGCGATGGATTTATCGGAGCCTGACGCGCCGGCGCGACTGTTAGAAGAAACGCAGCAGCGCGATCTGCAAATCGATTTCTTAATCAACAATGCGGGCTTTGGCTCGATGGGTGATTTTGCGAAACTCGATCTCGCACGCGAGTTGAACATGATCGACTTGAACATTCGCTCGCTGGTCGAGTTGACACATCGATTTCTTCAGCCGATGAGAGAGAGAAAAAGCGGAAGGATTATCAACGTAGCTTCGACCGCGGGCTTTCAGGGGGTGCCTTTCATGGCTACCTACGCAGCGACGAAGGCTTTCGTGCTTTCTTTCTCGGAAGCGTTGTGGGAAGAGAATCGGCCATACGGAATTGGAGTGATGGCGCTTTGTCCCGGCGTGACTGAGACGAATTTCTTTGAAGCATCGCGGATGCAGAGGCCGCCGGCACGCATTTCGCAAACGCCTGAAGAAGTAGTAGAAACGGCGCTGCGAGCGGTGAAACGCGGCAAGAGCAGCGTCATTTCAGGCTGGACGAACTTCTTTATGATTGAAACTGAACGGCTGGTGCCGCGCTCGCTGATTCTGCGCGCGGCGGGAGCAGTGCTACGATCGCATACTGAGAAAGGATAGGGTGTTGGGTTTTGGGCCTAGGGTGTAGGGAAGCGAGGAATGGGGTTCGGCGGGCATTCACTGCTTAATAACCGCCAGCCTGCTTCTGCGTTACCAGCACCCAACACCCTAACCCCTTCACCCAAACTTATGACTGAACGAATCTTTAACTTCAGCGCGGGCCCGGCGGTTTTGCCGGTGCCGGTTTTGGAAGAAGCCCGAGCGCATCTGCTGGCGCTTCCGGAGGTCGGAATGTCAGTGATGGAGATCAGCCATCGCTCGAAAACTTTCGACGAAATCATTCAGGGCGCAGATGCGGGCCTACGTGATTTGCTTGGAATTCCGAAAGATTACGCGGTGCTCTTTCTGCAAGGCGGCGCGAGTCTGCAATTCACAATGGTGCCGATGAATTTCCTGTCGTTGGACGAGAACGCCGATTACATTCTCACCGGAAGCTGGGGCAAGAAGGCAATCAAGGAAGCTCAGAAGTGCGGCGAAGTGAATCTGGCGGCGGATATGTCCGACGGCGGGTTTACGCGCGTGCCCACTCAGGAGGAATTGCAACTTGGCGACGATGCCAAGTACGTGCATTTCACTTCCAACGAAACAATCGAAGGCGTGCAATGGAAAACTGAGCCCGACACAGGCGATGTGCCGCTATTCTCCGATTCGTCATCAGACATTCTTTCGCGCCCGATTCCGATCGAGAAGTACGGATTGATTTATGCCGGCGCGCAAAAGAACATGGGCCCCAGTGGCGTCACGCTGGTGATTATTCGCGAAGATCTGCTGCCGCGCATTCCCAAAGGTAAGCCGACGATGCTCGACTATCGCACGTACGTCGAACACAAATCGCTCTACAACACGCCAAACACCTGGGGCATCTACATCATCAATCTGGTGTGCAAGTGGCTGAAAGAAAAAGGCGGCCTCGAAGCGATGCAGCAGGAGAACGAAGCGAAGGCGAAGTTGATTTACGACGCCATCGACGCGACTGATTTTTATCGTGGCCACGCCGATCCCGATTCGCGTTCCGTCATGAACGTGACCTTCCGTTTGCCTGCGGAAGATTTGGAAAAGAAGTTCGCCAGCGAAGCGACCGCCGCCGGCATGGATGGATTGAAAGGCCACCGCTCCGTTGGTGGCATCCGCGCGTCGATCTATAACGCGTTTCCGCGCGAAGGTTGTGAAGCGCTCGTGGAATTCATGAAGGCGTTCGAGAAGAAAAATGGGTAACGTTCCGAAGGGAGAGGCTCTCCAGTCATGAGAAAGTATTGGTCGATAGATGAAATTCTCATCAAGTTGCCCATAGTCAACATCAAATTGAAGACTCCTGTCATCAATATCAAACAGGCTCGCATCGACGCAGGCATAGGTTTCGTTGAGGGACTGCAAGGAATAAAAGTGGGATTCAAGTCCTTTAATGGATCATTTGTTGGGACTGATCTCAATCGTAATGGCGAGCTAGTGGCAAGTGTGCGTAAGATGGACACTTGGGAGACGTTTGACTTGTTCAGACTGCCAGACGGTAAGGTCGCTCTTCGAGGCTGCAATGGAAAGTTTGTTGGAGCAAAGCTGCACGAGCATTCTCAATTAGTTGCTGACCTACCTTATGTTCGCGACTGGGAAACCTTCAATATATTGCAACTGGCTGACGCCAAAATCGCTTTTCGGGCTTTCAATAATTTGTACGTGAGTGCGGACTTAAATCGAAACGGTGAACTGGTAGCGGATCGTCCTGAGGCTTCAGGTTGGGAAGCCTTTACGCTTACGCTGGCACCCTGATGAAGCGGAAGCTATGGCCTATAACTTTGAATGGGACGAAGAGAAAGCCAGGTCGAATTGGATCAAGCATGGCGTAAGTTTTGACGAAGCGACTACGGTTTTCGATGACTCACTGGCACGAATTTTTGATGATGAATTACACTCCACAGATGAACGGCGTGAAATAATTATCGGACGTTCAATAAGCAATCGACTAGTCGTAGTTTGTTTTACCGAACGGCCAAATGAGAGAATTCGGATTATCAATGCGCGTTTGCGTACGCCGAAGGAACAGAAAGCTTATGAAGAAAACGTCGACTTCTAAATCCTGCGGGAAACCGCCCGCAGACATTGAGCCAGAATATGACTTCGATTATACCAAGGCTAAGCCTAATCGGTTTGCGGGCCGGATAGCCAAGGACCGGCTGGTAGTACTTCTGGATCCTGAAGTGTCGAAAGTTTTTACCGATTCCGAATCCGTTAATGCGGTTCTTCGGGCGCTAATCACCGCTTTGCCTAAGAGTGCCAAACGAGAAGCTCACAAATAAGTCCTTCCCATCTATGTATCTTTGAAATATCCTGGTCTGAACTGAATAATCGAAGATGAAATCTCTACTCGTACTCACTTTGGTCCTGTTTTCGCTTGTCGTTCTCAATCATAAGAGCGCCTCGACGCAAACCACAGCTCTCGCGCTGCCTCAGGAAAAACATCTGCGCAACATGAAGCAACTCACCTTTGGCGGTGAGAACGCCGAGGCTTATTTTTCCTCCGACGGCAAGAAGCTGATCTTTCAATCGACGCGCGACGGTCACGAGTGCGATCAGATTTATACAATGAACATCGATGGGTCGTACGTTAAGATGGTTTCGACCGGCGAAGGCCGCACGACGTGCTCGTATTTCTTTCCCGGCGACAAACGCATTCTATATTCATCTACGCATCTGGGCGCGAAGCAGTGTCCGCCGCGTCCTGATTTTTCGCAGGGCTATGTCTGGGCCGTCTATGACACGTTCGATATTTTCACTGCCAAGCCTGACGGGTCGGATTTGAAGCAACTGACGAACACGCGTGGCTACGACGCCGAGACTACGATCTCGCGTAACGGCAAACTGGTGTTTACTTCAAAGCGCGACGGCGATCTCGACATCTACACGATGGATAGAGACGGAAAGAATGTGAAGCGGCTAACGAATGAGCTTGGTTACGACGGCGGTCCATTCTGGTCTTATGACGGCAAGCAGATCGTCTATCGTGCTTATCATCCGCAGACCGAGAAAGAGAAAGCTGATTACATCGCACTGCTCAAGCAGAATTTGATTCGGCCAACCGTGCTGGAGATTTGGGTGATGAATGCTGACGGCTCGAACAAGAGACAAGTCACTCACCTGAACAAGGCCAGCTTCGCACCCTACTTCTTTCCCGACGGCAAACGCATAATTTTCTCGTCGAACGTTGCCGATCCGAAGGGCCGCGACTTCGATCTCTACATGATCAAAGTTGACGGCACGGGGCTCGAGCGAATCACTTATAATGACACGTTCGACGGATTTCCGATGTTCTCGCCTGATGGAAAGAAGCTGGCGTTCGCTTCAAATCGTCATGGCGCGAAACAAGGCGAGACAAACATTTTTATCGCGGATTGGGTTGAGTGAATCCCTGATATCGGCCTCCGACCGAGAGCCTTAATGATGACCGTCGACTCTTAACCGCAAAGCGGTTGGGTTCCTTCAGCCCAGGGTTGCCGTTTCGGCTACCCTGGGTGGGAACGATTTGAGGTCCAACCGCAACGCGGTTGCGGCGGGTTTGAGTTGCGCTGGTTTGAGTCGCCAAGAAATGACGCAACCGCTTTGCGGTTGGATAATCATTTTCTTTTGTGATCCCAGGGTAGCCGCGGCGGCAACCCTGGGCTGGTGGACGCAACCGCCTTGCGGTTTACTACGGTGGAAGACAGTCAACCGATCTCGAAATAGCCAAGGTTCAAAATGGTCATGAAACGTAAATTACTTAAGCGCTTCGTTACGTATCCGATCCTTGTTGCAGCGCTCGCCGTTGCCGTGCTCGCTCAACAACCATCGAGCACGCCCAGCGTTGACCGCCTCCGGCAAGTCATCGAGTATCTCGCCTCCGATGCGCTCGAAGGCCGGCGGACCGGCACGCCCGGCGCGAATGATGCAGCGCATTACATCGCCGGCGAATTCAATCGTTACGGGTTGCGACCTGGAATTCAAATGGCCCGACCGGCGCGGACGCGCGGCGAAGACCTGGCGCGATATCTGCAGCCGTTTCCGTACGTAGGCGCAATTGAGTTGGGAAAAGGCAACCAATTAGGATCGGGCTATGACCCGTCCGCTACCAAGAGCCGAATGTTCGCGTTACTTACTCGCGTCGGCGTGGACTGGATGCCGCTTGGCTTCTCATCGAATGGACGGATCGTCGACACTCCGGCAGTCTTTGTTGGCTACGGTATCACGGCTTCAGACTTAAAGTACGACGACTATGCCGGCGTCGACGCGAAGGGACGGGTGGTGTTCGCATTCGAAGGTACGCCGGACGGCGATAATCCCCATGGGCAGTTTGCGCGCTTCGAAGATGCGCGCTTTAAGGCCATCGCTGCGCGCGAACATGGCGCGAAAGCGCTCTTAATAATTGCCCGGGAACTGGATTTCAAAGAGGATCGGCTGTCAAGGCTTCGCTACGATAACGCCGCTGGCGAGGCGGGATTGTTGGTGGCGGCGATCTCGCCGCAGACCGCGACACCGTTCTTTTCGCTGAGTAGTCCGAACGAATTGGTGAATCTAGAGAATGACGTCCGCCGGATTTCCAAAATGCGAGCTGCGCCGTCGCCCGGTTACGATCCGACGAAGGAAAGCTTTGCGATCTACAACCCCAAGCCTACCGTCTCTTTATCCGTCGATCTCGCCCGCCGCGAATCGCCTTCATTCAACGTCGTCGGCATTTTGCCGGGCAGCGATCCGAAGTTGAAAGACGAAGTCATCGTGATTGGCGCGCATTACGATCATCTCGGCCGCGGCGGTCCAGAGAGTCTGGCGCCGCGCGAAGGCGACATTCATCATGGCGCGGATGACAATGCTTCGGGCGTGGCGGGTTTGATCGAACTGGCGCGAATGCTCTCGACTCAAAACCCGAAACCGCGGCGCACTGTGGTGTTCATCGCGTTCAGTGGTGAAGAAGAAGGTCTGATCGGATCGAGCTACTACGTCAATCATCCGGTCGTGCCGCTCGCGAACACGGTCGCGATGATCAATATGGATATGATCGGGCGGTTGAAAGATCAGAACCTGATCGTCGGAGGTGTTGGCACCGCACAGGAGTGGCGCCCTATGGTCGAGGCCCATAACACGCCAGAGAGCATGCGAACGGCAGCGCTTAACGACGCCCTCTCTGCTCGGATGTCTTCGTCTCCCAATCTGCGCGTGAGTGTTGATCCGGCAAAAGCACCGTCGACGGGCGTTCCGATCGTGGTGGCCGCCAATGGCCAGCCAGTCGTAACCGCGGAAATACCGAAGCTGCCATCACCTAATCTAGCGACGGCGTTCGCACTCACACTCAACGAGGACGGCTACGGTCCCAGCGATCATTCATCCTTTTACGCGAAACAAATTCCCGTGCTCTTTTTCTGGACCGGCAATCATGAGGATTATCACAAGCCTTCAGACACCGCCGACAAGATCAACTATGAAGGCGAGGCGCGCGTGGTTTCGTTCGTCGTGCGCGTCGTGCGCGACATAGACCAGAGCGACAAGCGGCCCACCTACACTGTCGCAAAGAGTGAATCACAGGGACGCACGATGGGCTTTCGCGTCTATCTTGGCACGATTCCGAATTACGCGGATTCGAATGACGGTTTGAAGCTGGACGGCGTGCGCGACGATTCGCCAGCTTCGAAGGCCGGATTGAAAGCAGGTGACAAGATCGTGAAAATGGCTGGTCGCGAAGTGAAGAATGTTTATGATTACACTTACGCGTTGGGCGAGATGAAAGCCGGGCAGCAATACGAAGTCGAGATCGTCCGCGGAAGTGAACGCTTGACGTTCAAGATTATTCCGGCCGCGAGAAAATAATTTGGAGTGCGCCGGCTGTAACGGCGCTTTCGATCGAAATGGCCGAGCACGATCCAAAGCGGCGTCGCCGCTCCGCTCTGCCGCCGCCCACCAGATAAAAAGGGCAAGAATCGAAATGGACGCTTTAGCGCCATCAGACTTTTGCCTTTTTCTTATCTGGGGCCCTCCCTCACGGTCGGGCTTCTGACACTGAGATTCACCGCCCGCTAACGCAGGTGGCACTGGCCAAATTACCACCTTGGTTCGCGGTCGTTGCGGCTGGGGCGACGATCGCGGTCGCGATCGCGGCCTCTACCACCACCCCCGCCATAACCCCCGCCGCCGCCGTAACCGCCGCGGCCTCCTTGTCCGCCGCCGGGACCGCGATCGGTGCGCGGGCGCGCTTCATTCACAGTCAGGTTACGACCGCCGAACTCTTTGCCGTTAAGCTGATCAATTGCGGCGGCCGCCTCATCGGGCGAAGTCATCTCGACAAAGCCAAAGCCTCGCGAGCGACCCGTCATGCGATCTTCGACCACCTGCGCCGACTCGACATTGCCTATCTGCGCAAAGTGATCTCGCAAGTCATCACTGGAAGTCTGGAACGAAAGGTTCCCGACGTAAAGTCTTGTAGCCATTTCTATCTCTAATCCTCTGATGCTAAGGGAAGCGCGGGCTAATTTATCGATCGCCCATTGAAGGCGTGACCTTTGCGGTCAAACGCGACGTACCCGATGCTCTGGCTTTGGCGAGAGCGGCTCCTAACAAGTTGACAGCGACCTCACTCTCTCTGCAGCCGAACGTCGTCGCTTAGCGGCACGGACAGGCGCTATCGTCGGTGTAGGGCGAGAGCAGGAACTAACAAGGCCAGAGTATGAACGATGATCGCTGGGAAGCGCAAGACGAATTCAGAGCAGAGTCACAGGCTCGGACGCGAATGGTTGAAGCCCGGAAAATAGAAGGAGTTTTTAGAAACGGCGCCGCCGCCGCTCTTTGCGCCGCACAGCCGCCGCGAATAATTGATGGACATTGAGGACGGTAATTTCTTCGCCGCCATACCGGGCGATTCCGAGGATGACAGTCGCCAGCCTATCATCTTCAGATTTCGTCGATTGTTGAATGTCGACCGCCGCGATCGTGATTGCGTCGCGAGATTGTTCGGCAGCCAATGCCAACTGTTCGTCGCCGCGCAGAGCGATCACGCAAGGCAGCCTTTTGGCCCAGCCATGGGCTTCGCCGCCGACCAGCGCGATCGGATCTAGCACCGTCAGCATCCGACCGCGCGCGCACACCACACCGAGTACAGCCGCCGGCGCGTGCGGCAAGGCCGCCGCCCGTTTTTCTTCAGCCGTTCCTTCCACGTTTTCCGCAAAAACGGCAAAGGTCCTGGTGCCGGCAACAAAGGGGACCAAATCGCGAAGCTGAGGGTCCGGCAAAACGTCGCTGGCGTTTGCTCTTGCGTGCATTAGAATATCTGCTTGAGGCTCGAAAGTGTTCATTCGTCGTCGTGCGCGCGCATGCTACGAAATGAAAACATGGGACCCGTGCAGTGTCAATACTCTAAGTAGCAATTAGTGCGACAAGATTTTATCGGCGACTCCCTGTCCCGTTTGGGAGAGGGCTGAGGCGAGGTCCTAGCTGACACGAACAAAGAAGGCCATTCCCCTTTATTCTTAGGGAGTCCACTGCTCGGAGATAATTAAATGATTCGTTGAGGTTAGGTGAAGCTAAGCCCTACCCCGACATTCCCAAGGGGAACGGAAATTCGGCGACTAAGACAACCCGTCAGGCTATGGTACATTCAATCGAATAAGCGATTTTGAAAGGCTTAATCTGATGGACGATTTTGATCGTTATCGCACTGAGATGAACCGTGCGCTCTTGGGTAGTGGACATCTCGGCATCAAGAGATTCTTCGCGCTCGATACGCAAGCCTATGAAGACGGCGCCCTGGATAAGAAGACGAAGGAACTAATGGGACTGGTTGGTTCGATTGTGCTGCGTTGCGACGACTGCATCACTTATCACATCAAACAGTGTGCGGACGCCGGCGTGACGCGCGAACAATTCATGGATGCATTCAATGTGGCGCTGGTCGTGGGCGGGTCGATCACGATTCCGCATCTAAGAAGAGCGGTTGAGACGCTTGATCAAGTTATTTCGGGTTGATCATAAGACGATGAGATCTCACCACAGAGACACCGAGATCGCACAGAGGTTCACGGAGAAAGACTCTGTGATCCTCTGTGCGATCTCTGTGCCTCTGTGGTTAATTCTTGTTTTATCTCCGGCGCTCGGCGTTGGTCGGGCATCTAAGGTCCGCGCTTCCCAGGAAGGTCTGGAAATGGCGATACAAGATGGCGATCGTATTCGCGCGCCTGAGTTGACCGGCGCGCGCGGCTGGCTCAACACGGACAAGCCGCTAACGCTCTCGGCGTTGAAGGGCAAAGTCGTGCTGCTTGACTTCTGGACTTACGGGTGCGTCAACTGCATGCACATCATTCCCGATCTGAAGCGGCTCGAGCGCAAGTATCCCAATGAACTAGTAGTCATCGGCGTACATTCAGCGAAGTTCGCGAACGAAAAAGAGACCGAAAACATTCGCCGCATCATTCTGCGTTACGAGATTGAGCATCCGGTAGTGAACGACGCTGATTTTGCGATCTGGAATGCCTATGCGGTCAACGCCTGGCCGACACGATATCTGATCGATCCGGCCGGCTACATTATTGGCCGGTTGTCTGGCGAGGGCGGTTACGAAAGGCTCGACAAAGCTATCGGCGATACGATTGCAGAGTTTCGCAAGCGCGGCAAATTGAATGAAGCGCCATTGAAGCTTGTGCTTGAACGGGCGAAGATTGGCGATCTGCCACTGGCTTTTCCCGGCAAAGTCCTCGCTGACGAGAAGAATGATCGCTTATTTATTGCAGACTCGGATCACAATCGCATCGTCATTGCGAAGCTGGACGGAACTTTGATTGAGACCATTGGCTCGGGCGGGCACGGGGCTGATGATGGATCCTTTGATCGTGCATCTTTTTTTCGACCGCAGGGGATGGCGCTCGACGGGGACACGCTGTACATTGCGGATACTGAAAACCATCTGATTCGCGAAGTCGATCTGAAATTGAAAACTGTTAAGACGGTAGCCGGAACCGGAAGGCAATCACGCGAGCCTGAAGCGGGAATGGCGCGCAGCACGGCGTTGAATTCGCCTTGGGATTTGCAGTTAGTCGGACGGACGCTCTACATCGCGATGGCCGGGCCGCACCAGATTTGGAAACTTGACCTCGACAAGCAGCAGGTTTCAATTTTTGCAGGTTCGGGAGGTGAAGCGCGCAGAGATGGTCCGGTCGATCAAGCGGCCTTCGCGCAACCGTCAGCGCTGGCAACTGACGGAAAGACCTTGTACGTGTCTGACGCCGAAGCCAACATCATTCGTGCGATCGATCTCGGCTCTGCCGGCAAAGTTCGCACGCTGGTTGGCGGCAACCTTTTTGACTTCGGAGATGAAGATGGATTAGGCAACGACGTTCGTTTGCAGCATCCGCTTGGCTTGGCTCGTTGGAACGACAAGCTTTTGATTGCCGATACCTACAATCACAAAATCAAATTACTGGATCCAGTGGCGCGTTCAGTTAAGAGCTTTGCGGGAACCGGCAAGCCGGGACAGACTGACGGCGCGAAGCCTTCGTTCTATGAACCTGGTGGCTTAACAATCGCCGGCGACAAATTGTTCGTCGCCGACACAAACAATCACGCGATTCGCGTCGTCGATTTGAAAACGAAAGGAACAAAGACACTGCCTATCAAGGGACTGCAACCGCCGGTCTCAAATCAAGCAGCGACTGCGAATGCCGAGGTTACGCCGAACGCCGAAGAAATCAAGTTAGCGCCGCAGAGAATTCACACCGGTGATGGCGCGCTCTCGATCAACCTCGAATTGCCGGCCGGATATCATTTGAATCCCACGGCGCCGCAGCATTACCAGATTTCGGTTGAGCAAGGCGGCGAAGCGCTCACCATCGATCCGCAGAGCGCAAATCGCAGTACGAAAGGCTTGCGTCTACCCATACGCGTTCCTTTCGGGATCAAGAGCGTAGGCGCGGCCGAGATTCACGTCTCGTTCACTTTCGTTTATTGCCGTGAAGACAACACGGGCACCTGCCGCATCAAGACTTTGGTTTGGCGCGCGCCGCTCGAAGTTGTTGCCGATGTTAATGCTCCAACCGAAGTTCAATTAAGCGCCAGCGTCAACTCCAATTGAGAGCGCGTCGGCAACCCTTCGGATCTATCCACGGAAGGACGCCTCTGCAGTCTATTTGGACATCGTCGGAGACTTCGTAGATGACGCTGGAACCATGACTTGCGCGCCGCGTTAGTGGGTTAACTCAGATTCGAGACTCGTTCCCAGAGGCGCCAACGGAGAATTCTGGGCAAGTAAAATTCGGTCAGAATCCAACTCCGGTGCGATCACAACCGTTTCGGAGATTGCCCAAAGCGCGTTTGTCAGGATGATCGCCGATTCCATCAATAGTCTTTGCTGATCTTCTCCGTACTTTAAGCAGTTTGAGGAGTAAACGGTCAACGCGCCGAATAAACGGTCGCCCTTCAATAATGGGAAGCTGGCAAGCGTTCGAAAGTTTTGAAACTTCTCAGCCAGCCTGGGCGGAAAATCCAGCCTGGGATCGGTATTGCAGAATGGCTTTTGATTGGCGATCACCCAACCGGTGATGCCCTCGCCTAAACCAACCTTACGCCCCCTGATCGCCTCGGCATGTTGCCCGCGCGCATATTCGGTGACTATTTCTCCAGAGCCGGCGATCAAGGTTATGGCGCAGGTGTCATGACTCGCAATTGAACTAAGACTTTCAGCAAAGGTGTTCAGCAACTCATCCCGATCACGAGCAGTATTGAGCGCCTGCACCAAATCGTAGAATGACGCCAGTTCCTTATGAGAGAACCGAGTCTCGCTCACCGTGACGGTGTCTTCGGTCGTGGCCAGGCCCGCGGCTGGAGCGACTCGCAAAGCGGCTTCAGAAAGCTGCTCAGTTGGCTCAATTCCGAACGTTGGAACTGTGCCTTTGTGTGCGGCGATCTCACCTTCGAATTCGGGAAGATGAGTGATGAATAACACGACAACGCGCGGATCGTATTGAGAACCACTGTTTTTTAACAGGAACTCGACGGCCTCTTCACGCGTAAGGCCACGGCGGTACTGGCGATCCTCACGGAGTGCGTCAAAGCAATCTACGACCGTCAGGATTCGCGCCGTCAACGGAATCCCTTCACCTTTCAATCCGTCGGGATAACCACCACCATCCCAGCGTTCGTGATGATGACGAACGATCGGCACAACCGGATAGTGAAAATCCACTCGGCCGAGAATCTTTGCTCCGACAATTGTGTGCATCTTCATCTGCTCGAACTCTGGAGCAGTCAGCTTTCCCGGCTTGTTCAGGATGTAATCCGGTACCGCGATCTTACCGATATCGTGCAGCAAAGCACCCGCCTTGAGCGCTTCGATCTCAGCGTCATCACAACCCATCAAGCGGGCGACACCGGCTGCGTAAATCTGCACGCGCAGCACATGTTCATGAGTGACTGCATCTTTGGCATTGATCGCGACCGCCAAGGCTTCGATGGTTTCGCAATGCGCTTTCTCTAGCAGCTCGATCCGCTGATGCAGGTTATTTCGGTACTGACGATGACCAAAATTAATTGCGATCAGAATCGGCGCGCCGATGATAATCATGACCAGCCAGTTGTATTGAAGAGCGAGATAAGCAAGGCTGGCGACGGCACTGGTTGGCAAGGCAATCGGCGCGGCCCAAGTCAAATTCTCCTGCCAGGCGCGGAAGAAATTCGTTCTACTGCGCAAGGTAAAGAGCTTCGACAATAGCCCAACGTTAACCAAAACATGAGCCGCAGTTGCCGGGAGCAAAGCGACGGTTACAGCGAAGAACGAATGATATTTTCCTACGTTGGTTTCGTGGAAGCCGTAGCGCAGCGTCAAATTCAAAGTCATGCCTGCGGCTGCCGCCGCCAGCGAAATCATTCCCGCGGAAAAGAGATTGCTCGACAAACGGCGTACAGTGCGGCGCGACGAAACAAACCCCTCCGCGCCCGCGATAAAAACAGCCGGCAGTGTTCCATACCAACAAGCGATCAGAAGGACGAAGGCGTCTGATAGCGTAAAGGTGATCTTGTCTTGTTTGATTCCGGAGGGGAACGTAAAAGTGTTCGGAAAGAGGCTGATAAGGACGATCAGCGGGACGAAGCCTATCAGGATCAACTGCTCACGTAGACTGTGATTGGTTAAGAGAAAAATGACGGAGGCAAACCACAGACACAGGCCCACTACCGTAACCGCGGTTTGGTAGATCCGGGCCTGCTTCTCGGCTTCTTTGCGCACTGTCGATTTCTAGCGATGCGGGAACAGCGGGCTGGTCGAAGAGAGCCGCGTCACATTTAGCGGCATAGCGTCTTCACCAAGCATCATCACTTGTTCTTCGTTGCCGGTGACGGAACTCGGATCGATTAGGTTCGAGGCCCATGTTGATTGATTGGCAAAACTGAGCGCGCTGGTGTTGCCTGACGAGAGCGAGCCGTCTGCGCTGGCGTACTCGCTGCCCAAAACGAATCCGCTGCCCAACACGAAGCCGCTGCCGAGCACGAAGCCGCTGCTCAGAACGAATCCGCTGCCCAGCACAAAGCCACTGCCGAGCACGAAGCCGTTCGAGAAAACGTAGCTGCCGTCGGAAAGCATGTAGCCGTCCGCCAGAACGAATCCGCTACTGAGCGTAGTGCCGTCCGCAAGCTTATAGCCGTTAGTCAGCATCAGGTGATCAGTGAATGCGATGCCTTCGACCCAAACGATGCCATTGTTGAGGGGCATGTTCTCACCGGCGATCGGTGCGGTGACTCCGAGCGTGGAATACGTGACGTTCTTTTGCGTAATGAGATTGTCGCCGAGTTTCGCCTTATTGGCGTCCTGGCGAATGGCTTTTGCGACCGTAACTGCGGCGCTCGTGTTCAGTTCGCCTGCGCCCTCAGTAACGATGCGTTCGAAGCTGGTCATTTGCGAATTCTGGATCATGTTTTCGTAAATTGGCAGACGTTGAGCGGTGCGCATCAAGATCGCCTTGACCATCGAGGGCGTAAGTGAAGGATTAGCTTCGAGCATGAGCGCGGCGGCGCCGGAAACGGCCGGCGCTGCGAACGACGTGCCGCTTAGGACCTGATACCAGCCATTCGGTTGCGGATTGTTTGTGGTCGTACTGCCGCTCAAGAGGTTTTGTATGACGCCGCCATCGTTACTCTGTGTGTAGGAGTAGTTGGTTGATGGCGCAGTGTCTGCTGTTTCTGCTGCGCCGGTCCGATTACCGGGGGCCGCCAGGTCGGGTTTGGCAAGCCCGTCGACCAGCGTGGGACCTCGTGATGAGTAAGTCGTTACGACGTCGTCCGAACGCTTGGTGGTCTGCTGCGTGTTTGTCGCGCCCACCGTGATGACTCGAGGAGAGTTAGCTGGGGAGAGAATCCCGCCGAAGATCTTGTTGCCGTATGAATCTTTGCCCCAATTGCCGGCCGCCACGACGACCACAATGCCGGCATCCACGGCCTTGCCGACGGCAACACAAAGCGGGTCCGTCTTGTAACTCTGAGAGACTCCTGTTCCGAGCGAAAGATTCATCACGCGAATGTTATACGTACTCTTATTCTGGATGGCCCAGTTGATGCCGGTGATTACGTTCGAAACGCTACCCACTCCTTGTGAGTTGAGCACCCGCACGTCGATAAGATTTGCGCCGGTCGCGATACCTCCAAAGGTTGGCAAGGCGGGATTTTGGTTCGCCGCATCCTCGCTCGACTGGCCGGTGCCGGCGGCGATGCC
>WNFT01006717.1_pt1 | contig 16700 bp, 10 predicted proteins | sample 5400191 | NCBI WGS metagenome assembly WNFT01 (sample SAMN13153359, study PRJNA577476) | soil metagenome | isolation source: 80 cm saprolite under Madrone tree | place: USA:California | collected 2016-06-14 | reverse complement strand
TTTACATCAACGAAGTTCTTGAAGAAGCCTGCGCCCTGGCGACGTCCCGCGCTCGCGCAAAGAACATCTCTATCGTACGGAACTTGAATGAGGAACTAGGCTGTACCGGAGATGAGGCCTTACTGCACGAACTGTTTCTGATTTTTCTGGACAATGCGATCAAGTATTCGCCCGCTGGCACGTGTATCTGCGTCACGCTGGAGACTCAAGACGAGACGATTCGGGTGCGTTTTCAAGATCAAGGCATCGGCATCTCACCCAAGCACATGCCGTTCATCTTTGATCGGTTCTACCGGGCTGCACCGTTGAATAGCGGTGAGGCGCAAAGCGGAGGGCTCGGTCTGGCCATTGCCCAGGCTATCGCCATCGCCCAGGGCGGCGCTATTGAGTGTGAGAGCATAGTGGGAGTTGGTTCAACCTTCACGGTGAATCTGCCCTTGACAGAGCAGCACCAAGCACTGCCCGGGAACCTTCCTAAACAGAAATTAATTCTCAGTTAAGGCATCGGTTTCCCTTCTACACTAGGCTCAACCGCAAAGTGGAGGTGATCCGGTGTCCTCTCGAAAATTCTCTGCACTGTATTTGTATTCCTGCTTGGCAGCGATGTATGGGATTTGTTTTTCAGCTCCAGCCGCCGCTCAGGTCGCAGGAGGAAATCTCTCCGGCACGATATCCGATCCCTCCGGTCGATTAGTTCCCCAGGCCCAGATTTCGATCCAGAATGTTGCGACAGGGATTACCACTACAATTACCACAAACTCCGACGGCTATTATACGGCTGCGAACTTGCTCCCCGGAGAATATCAAATCACTGTTTCTGCAAAGGGATTTGCGGTTGAAGTAAGAAAAGGCGTCTCCCTCACCGTAGGGGCGCAGCAGGTCATTGACCTGACCCTGCAAGTAGGGTCAGCAGCAAAAACGGTCGTAGAGGTGACCACGGAAGCTCCTGCCGTGCAACTCGCCAGTTCTGATATCAGCGCAGTGGTGAATGCGACTACCGTCCGTGAACTGCCTCTCAACGGTCGGAGTTGGACAGACTTGGCAGCTTTGCAGCCTGGAGTCGATACGATCCAGACGCAACCAACCTTCGCAGTGGGCGCGGATCGTGGCAATCGCGGCTTCGGCCAGCAATTGACGATCTCGGGCGCCCGGCCACAACAAAATAATTATCGTCTCGACGGAGTCAGTCTCAACGACTATGCCAACGGGGCCCCTGGTAGCGTCCTTGGCGGAAACCTGGGTGTGGATGCCATTCAGGAATTCTCGGTTCTGACCAGCAATTACTCCGCGGAGTACGGCAAGACTTCCGGAGGAGTGGTCAACGCAATCACCCGGTCGGGCACCAATACTTTTCATGGGAGCCTCTACGAATTCCTCCGCAACAGCGCACTGGATGCGCGTAATTTCTTCGAGGACCCCACCGCTCCGAAGGCGCCCTTCAAACGGAACCAGTTTGGCGCTGCAGTTGGCGGGCCGATCATCAAGAACCGGACATTCTTCTTCGCCGACTTCGAAGCTATCCGGCAATCCAAAGGCATTGCCGTCGTCGACACTGTGCCGTCCGAAGCCGCACGGGCTGGGCGGCTCTGCTCGAATCCCGCAGGAGCGGATCCTTCGAGCCCATGCACGACCACTCAGCTTCCGGTCGGCGCGAACACAGATGCCAATGGTGTGGATAAAAAGGCGGCGGCGTACTTCGTTCTCTACCCTCACGCGAACGGACCCATCATCGGAAACGGCGACGTTGCCAAATTCACTTTCGCCGGTCAGCAGGTTGTGAATGAAAACTTTGTTACCACCCGGATTGACCATAAGTTCTCGGATAAAGATAGCCTGTATGGAACTTACGTGTTTGATAGAACCCCATACTCGGCGCCCGACAGTATGAACAACGTCAAGCTCGGTAGCCTCAGCTCCAGGCAAATCGTTGCGGTCGAGGAAACCCACGGCTTCACCCCCACCTTTGTCAATGCTGTACGTTTCGGCTTTAACCACGAAGCGGTGAACAATAACCAGAGCCTAGGAGCCATTAATCCAAACGCAAGCGATGGTACTCTCGCGTCTTTCGCAGGCCGAAATGCCGCCCAGGTACTAATATCAGGCGTTTCACCTCTGCCTGGGGGCGTGGGTGGACTCCCAACTTATCTATACCATTGGAATTCCTTCCAGGTTTATGACGATGCGTTCCTCAATCGAGGCAGGCACACCATCAAATTCGGTGTGGCGGTTGAGCGCATGCTGTTGCAAGCCACGGCGCTTACCGATCCAAGCGGAATCTGGCAATTTGGAGCTTTGAGCGAGTTTGACCCGGCGGCCAACTTCGTTCAGAGCACGTTCTTGCAGAATAAACCGAAGCGGTTCCAAGGCGGAATTGCCAGCACCCTCTCTCCCCGAGACCTTCGTCAAACGCTCTTTGGGGTCTACCTGCAGGATGACTGGCGGTGGAAACCCAACTTGACCCTGAATCTGGGACTCCGCTACGAGATGGCGAGCGTACCAACCGAGATTCATGGCAAGACCGCGAACCTCCGCCATCTTTCTGATGCACAACCCGTCTGTGGCAAGCTCGTACCAGGCTGCTCGGCTGCTGGCTCTTTTTTCTCCAATCCAACACTTAAAGATTTCGAACCGCGGATAGGTTTTGCCTGGGATCCGCTCCGGAACGGAAAGATGGCCGTGCGGGGCGGCGCTGGACTGTTTGATGTCCTTCCGCTGCCGTATCAATTCATTCTTCTCGTGACCCAGGCAGCTCCCTTTTTTGAATATACCTCGATCAAGAATCCTGGAGCCGGTACATTTTTTGACGGTGTTTTGCCTCCGTTCCCAGCGAACAAACTGCGTGCAACGTATACCGATCCCAACCCCAAGCGCAATTACGTGACTCAGTGGAACCTCAATGTCCAGTATCAACTCACCCCAAGCCTGTCAGCGATGGTCGCCTATGTTGGATCTCGAGGTGTGCATCAGCCGTTCCGCGTGGATGACGCACGCATTTTCATACCCGGGAAGACCTCCGTTGGATACCTTTGGCCGAAAGTAGATGTGTTCGGAAACTTCTTTTCCCCACAATGCAATGCAACCGATCCCAACGGCCCTCCGGATCCTGACCCTCCCATATGTGTCTCCCCGGATCCCAACAACACGCATTATGGCTCAGTTCGTGGAATGTTCTATCAAGGCCGCTCTTATTTCAACGCCCTCGAATTGCAGTTGGCCAAACGCATGAGTCACGGCTTTCAGGTACAAGGAACCTACACTTGGGGTAAGAGCATTGACACTAGTTCCGCGACGGTGGCAGGTGATGCGTTCGGCAACTCTATCTCCAGCCTGCACTTCTTCGATATGAAATTGAACCGCGCACCTTCGGATTTCAACGTTGGGCGCACCCTCGTCGTCAACGGCACGTGGGATATTCCCACAGCCAAGTCACTCACCGGGCCGGGCCGCTGGATCGCCGATGGCTGGGAATTGGGGCTGATCCTGACGGTGAGTGACGGCGTGCCCTTTACCCCAACATGGGGGACGGGTTCCGACCCCGCCAATACCCTCAGCAACGACGATTGGGCCTTCCCGAACCGTCTTGGCGGCCCCGGGTGCGCGACCCTTACAAACCCCGGAAACCCCAACAATTACATCAAAACGCAGTGCTTCTCCGTCCCCACCGCACCCGACGCGGCCTTTTGGAACGCGAACTGTAATCCTGCACCGCCTAGCTTGGGAGGACCCGTTGATCCCGCTTCACTGCAGTGTTTCAACCTTCGAGGTAATGCCGGCCGCAACATCATCGTGGGTCCAGGAATCAAGAGTTTGGATTTCTCCGTGTTCAAGAACAATCGCATCAAGAGAATCTCGGAGAATTTCAACGTACAGTTTCGAGTCGAGATGTTCAACATCATGAACCATCCTAACTTCGCCCTACCCACGGTTCCTGACAATTCAGACATTTTCGACGGAACGGGAGCACCTACCGGCGTGGCGGGTTTGCTAACGAGGACCACGGTTCCCGAACGGCAGATCCAGTTCGCTATCAAGTTTATTTTCTGATCGTCAAGGAGACAGCGATGGGCGTTCCTCAGCGGTTTGGCTGTGAACGCGCCCGGCTGACTTCCGGGCAGCAATTCCGAGCCACGTCAGGGTGTTTGCAGCACTTAAGATGTGCCGGGCAAGTCGTGGCTTGCGAGGTTTCGAGAAGTGCTGGGGTGTGATCCAGCGGTGCAAAAGTTGGGCCAGGCCGCCGGCGAATGGAGTCGGGGACTTTCATTTAAGGAGAAGAGGACGTGAAAAAGGTGCTCGCAGTGATCTTGTGGCTGATGCCCGCAATCGGTGTTTTTGCACTGTCGACCTGCGCTCAAGTGAAGCAGCCGCTAAAGTTAGTGGCGACGACGCCGCTACCGGGGTTCTCTGGCGACTTCGACCATTTCGCGCTGGATCTGAAGGGCAAGCGGCTGTTTCTCACCGCCGAGGACCACAAAACCGTAGACGTATTCGATCTCGAGGGGAAGCACCTCAACAGCATTACGGGGTTCGGCCAGCCTCACGCGGCACTCTTTCTTCCAGAATCCAACAAGCTGATTGTTGCAGACGGCGACGATGATTTCGGCAGAGTCGAGTTGGTAAGCGGAGAGGACTACAAGATCCTCAGCACCATCAAACTCCCCAATGGCGTGGATAGTGCAGTGTTCGACCCCACGAGCCAATATTATTATGTCGCAAGCGGCGGCGCAGAGTCCGCGAAGACTCATGTACTCAGCATCATCGACACTAAAACATTCAAACAAGTTGGTGAAATGACGCTTCCCGGAAACGAATCCGAAGCCATGGCCATCGACAAGCAAAGCAAGAAAATGTACGTGAGCCTCCGGGCCACCAATGAGGTCGGCGTCGTCGACATGGCGACTCGCAGGGTTGTCGCGCGCTGGCCCATTCCGGGAGCTAGCACCGCAAATTCACTAGTTCTTGACGAGGCGAACCATCGAGTGTTCGTCGCCACGCGAAAGCCGCCAAAGTTTCTTGTGTTTGACACGGATACCGGAAAAGTTGTGGCCTCCCTTCCCTGTGCTCCCCTGCACGACGACATGTGGTTCGATGCCGCCCACAAGAGAATTTACGTGACAGGAAGTGAAACCACGACGGTGTTTGAGCAAAAAGACGCGGATCATTACACGCATCTGGCAGATGTCCCGACCGGGTTTCGCGCGAAGACTTCCATCCTGGTGCCTGAACTGAATCGGTTTTATATCGCCGTCTCCGGCAAAGGCAAGGCCGATGCAAAACTAGCGCTCCAGGTTTACGAACTACAGCCCTGAGCCGGCCGTCACACAGATGCAGAGTTCGCGCGTAACCGGGTGTAGGATTCCGGATGAGGCATTCACAACGTCTCGATCCTCGCGGCGCACAGCCAATAGTTCATACTGACCATTCTGCGGAGGCTTCCACATGAAGTTTTCAAATTTACACCGCCTCGGAACATGCGGCACCTTCCTGTTACTGGGCGGCCTTGTGCTCGCAACTCCCCCGGAGGGCGGCTATCACCTGCTGAAGAAATACGAACTCGGTGCGGCGCCCGGCGGAAAAGAATACTGGGATTACATCACATTCGATGCCCCCACGCGCCGTCTCTTCATCTCCCACAACACGGAAGTGAAAGTAGTGAACGCCGATAACGGCTCAATCATCGGCAATATCCCCGACTTGAGAAGAGTGCACGGCATCGCCCTCGTTCCCGGTCTTGGTCGCGGATTCATCAGCGACGGTGGCGCCGACGAAGCTGTCGTTTTCGACGTCAAAAGCTTGAAAGTCACCGGTCATATCAAAACGGGTGGAAATCCGGATTGCATTCTGTATGACCCCGCTTCCAAACATATCTTTACGATGAACGGGAAAAGTAACGACGCTTCTGTGATCGACCCGGCCACAGAAACCGTTGTAGCAACAATCCCCATGGGCGGTCGGCCTGAGTACGCCGTTGCCGATGGCAAGGGCATGATCTACGACAATATCGAGGATAAGGATGAGGTTGTCGCCCTGGATTCCCGCACCAACACCGTAAAGGCCCGCTGGCCCATCGCTCCGTCTGGAGGGGCCACCGCCATGGATATGGACGTGCCGCATCGCCGCCTCTTCATCGGCGGGCGCAACAAGGTGCTGGCTATCATGGATGCTGACAACGGGAAGGTTCTCCAGACGTTTCCCATCGGGGATGGAGTAGACACGAATATTTACGAACCCGAAAAGGGTTTGCTCTTCACGGCCACGCGCGAAGGCACTCTCCACATCTTCCATGAAGACGCTCCTGACAAATTCAGCGTAGTTGAAACAGTCAAAACTGAATTTGGGGCTCGCAACATGGCGCTCGACGCCAAAACGCACCGGCTTTTCATTGACACGGCGGATTTTGCTCCTGCAGCAGCACCGACCGCGGAGCAGCCCAAGCCGCAGCCCACCCCTGTTTCGGGGACATTTCGATTGCTAGTTTACGGTCGCTGAGCCAGTGGCGCTGCTCCTTTGCTGGATCGAGAAAGTGATATCGCAGAATAGTCGCTTACGAAGCTTCAATCTCCTCTCAGCTACGCGGAATACCGTACTCACATCGAGCCAATTTTTCTCAAGAGGCGTGAAGGCGGAGTGCGCTGTTACGATTGTCATTCCACGCTTACCACGCGCCTTCGACTTCAAGCCTTCTTGCCAGGGGATTCTTCTTGGACGGAAGAGCAGTCGCGCAAGAATTTTGAATCCGTTTCCCAATTGGTGAAACCCAGGGACCCTCTCGGCAGCCGTCTCTTGCTTCATCCTTTGGCACAGGAAGCGGGAGGCGACCCGGCGCACTCGGGCGGCAAATTCTGGAAATCACAGCAAGATCCCGAATGGCAAGTACTCGCTGCCTGGGTTCGTGGCAACTCGTCAGTCACACCCTCATTGCAACCGGCTACTCCGGCGACAGATACTCTCAGTTTCCCCGTCTTTCGATCGCGGGTCGAGCCCATCTTCCTGAGAGAAAGGCCTGGACACGCCCGCTGCTACGGATGTCATTCGGAATACAACAGAAGCTTTCACCTTGAAAAGCTGCCGCCAGGAGCCACCGATTGGACCGAGGTCCAGTCTCAGCGCAATTATCAAAATATTCTCCAGCACGTCGTCCCGGGAGACCCCGGCTCAAGCCGTTTGTTGATCCATCCGCTAGCCCCCGAAGCGGGGGGCGATCCGTTCCATTCCGGCGGTTATCAATTCCAGTCCCAGAATGATCCCGACTGGCTGACCATTGCCAAATGGGTGAGAAGCGCGGGAGCAGAAACCAGTCCAGCATCTTCGACAAAACCAGCAGCACTCATCTACGCCACCAATAGTGCGGGAGACACAATCGATGTCATCGATCCCACGGCCAACGCTGTCGTCCAGGTAATTCATGGCATTGAGCTGCCGCATGGAATCACCTTCTCTCCCGACAGCGCGCGCGTCTATGTCAGCAACGAGTCGGAAAGCGTTCTCGACGTCGTAGATCGCAAGAGCGGTGAGATTCTGCAGAAAGTGCCCCTGAGCGGCCGGCCAAACAATATCGCCATCACCAAGGATGGCCGTCGCATTCTCGTGGGGATTCGCGCCCCGCAAGGCGCGCTCGATGTGATCGACACAGTTTCCCTGATTCGAGTCAAAAGCATACCCGTCGATAGCGTCCACAATGTCTATGTCACCCCTGACGGCAAGTATGCAGTCAGCGGCTCCCTGGAGGGCCAGTCGGTCACAGTAGTTGATGTTCAGACCGATCAAATCGCCTGGAGGCTGAATTTCGACCACCCCGTGCGCCCCATGGCTTTCGAGGCCAATCCCGACGGATCCACGCGCCGTATTTTCGTCCAACTTTCCAACTTCAACGGATTCGCCGTCGTGGATTTTGCGAAGCGCTCCGAAGTAGCTAGGATCACGCTCCCGGATGAGCCCGGTGGATTCGGAATTTCTGAAGGGCGAGTGAACACACCTGCCCACGGCATAGGCGTCGCCCCGGATGGTAAATCATTGTGGGTGAACAGCACTCTCGCCAACGCCGTCTTCGAATATTCGCTGCCGGATCTGCAGCTGGTTGGTCACGTCTCGCTTCCGCTCGTTCATCCGCTGGGACACGCGCCCACAGGCTCCGTTCCCGAATGGATTACTTTCACGCCAGACAGCAAGCATGTCTACATCTCCAACTCTGGCGGTCGCTCGGTATCCTCCATCGACACGAAAACCCTGAAGCTTACGGCTGTGATCCCAGTAGGAGAAGTGCCCAAGCGAATCAATACCTTGATATTGCACTAAACGCGCACACGGGCCCGGAAAACGTGCTCCCGCGCGGCAACCGCCGGCTCATAGCCTAATGTTTTTCCCGCGACCGCGTGGACCGTTTATGGAATCACATCGTAGACCAATATTTTGGCCTCTTCGATGGTTGCTTCCTTCGATTGAGGAATGGGAGGCACGAGGATAACCAGCTTCGGGATCGCCGCGTAAAAACGCTTCAGTTCCGGCACCAGCAGCGTGGTCTTCGCAATCGGCCCGGTCGCAGCTCTCCCCAGTCGTTCATAGTGGTCCGCGTCGACCTGTTTGAAAACTTCCACGAAGCCGGTTGTCCCTGTGTAGTAGATGCGTTTGCTTGGCACATCAAAAACGAGCTCGTCAACACCGCCCTCAGTATCGATCGCATCGATTACTTTCCCGCTATCCGAATCCATCACCACCAGCTTCCCTGGTTTATAAATGTGCGATCGTTTTACCCGGCTGCCGATAAACAGCCGGTGATGGGCCGCATCCATGTCCACGGCATGAGGCTCCGGCCCCCCGGTGATAGGCCACATAGCGATCACCTTGCGTTTTTCGCGATCAATGACCACCACCTGGCTGGTGTCGCCCATGACTACAAACATTCTTGGCGACCGTGGGTCGAGCACCAGCCCCGCCGGATTCAACCCCTCGACCTCAATGCTTCCGGCGAGTTTGCCGTTCTTTAGGTCCACGATTTCGATCGAGCCTTTCACACCTTCCTTTTTTAGGCCATCGGCTCGGTCACCAAGATAAAATAAGTGGGTGGTCGGATCATAAACCCCGTTGTCTGGCACTCTTCTCGAATCCTTGTCCAGTTCATGTCCTGTCAACGGGATGTTCTTCACGAGCTCATAAGTATCCCCGCTGAACGCTTTGCATGTCGCATCTCCGTCGTCCACCCAGATTTCGTTCGTCTCGGGCAGATAAATTGTCTTGCGGGGATCTCCTCCGAAACCTGTGATCGTGTGGATCACCTTGCCGGCGCGCAGGTCCACAACTTCGATCGTCCTCTGGTGCTCGCCTGGAACGAACAGTCGCTGGCCTTTGACGTCCACTGCCATGTGGTCGAAATATCCCTCGACATTCGGCAACGGGATGCTCTGGATCTGTCTCAGTGGCGCCGTCGTCTGACACCGCGCCCCCGGAATCAAGACCGCGCACAAAGCCCAAATTGCTGCATACCTTTTCATTCCTTCGCTCCTCGACTAAGATTTTCCGCAATTGCTTTGCACGGGCCGACCATTGCTTCTGTGAATCTGTGGGCCCGTTCAGCCTCGTTGAAGCACCGGCCGAAGTTCGCGGATATCCTTGATGGTCTCCAGAGCCGACACCTTTTCGATCAGGCTCCTGCAACTTGCACTTCCCAAGACCGGCGCGATGAGGTCACGCGCTTTCGCAACCACCTCCTCGCGCGGCATTGGATTCTCTGCCGTGCCCCGCACATCTCGGACCCACTCGCTCATTTGCGTTCCGTCAGTAAACAGCACCTCGACGATCGCTTCGCGCCTCGGACGCCGGGCGTCAATCCTTGGGTCGGCGACAACCTCTACCTTGGCCCGTTGCTTCAGCACAGCAGGATCTTTCATGCGCTCCTTGTCATGAGCCGATCGAAACGTGGCCGTCTTGTCCAGCAGCATCACCGCAATCATGTGCTCCACGCAGATGTCCGGCATATCGCGATTGCTCACCGTGTTGGCCTCATCACTCGCGATCCGCACAACCACTTTCTTTACATCGTCAGCTGTAAATGAGCGCTTTTGAAAAAATCCGGCCAGCGCATCGAGCGGAGCCTGGATCGGCGAGCCCACGGTCCACTTCTTGATGTTTGTCCGCGCGATCTCGTACCGTTCTCCAAGCTTATCGATAAGTTGCGTCGGATCGGCTTTCACGGCGCCATTTTCGCGCGGCGCCAGGGCCTCAAAAAAATTGTCAGGGCCGGAGAAAATATCGTCAACTCCTGACCAACCCGCCCGGATCAGCATTGCCGCTGTGACTCCACCGGCTGCGGGCTTCCCCCCAAAAAGGAAAGCCTTCTCCATGTGCTCCGCATCGCGGCTCCAGGCTCCAATTCCCGATGTTTGTTGAGCGCTGTAATCCAGCAGCAATCGCATCTGCGGCGCCCCAAGACCCGCCGCGCAACCGGCAGCCGCACCGGCCCCGAAGGCAGCCGCCGTGCCGTGAGTGCTCCTGTGTGTCGCCACCTGGTACGCCGGCCCGCCCATGCTCATCGTTATCCGTGTGCCGACATCATATCCAAGCGTCACAGCGCGCAAGAAGTGTTTCCCGGAAATTCCAAATTGCTCGCCGGCAGCCAAGGCCGCCGGAACCACGGAGACACCAGGATGCGAGCGTGAAGGGCCGTGCGAATCGTCTGTCTCGTCAGCGTGAGCCAGCACTCCATTCGCAAGCGCCGCCTCGATGGCCCCGCACACGATGTTCGAAGCGACTACCGTCGCAACCTCTTTGCCACCATAGGCGCGTGCAAATTCGATTGCTGCGCGTCCCGGACGAATCTCAGAGCCCGAAATCATCGCAGCTAGCGTATCCAAAATGTGATGTTTCGCTTTCTCGACCACTTCGTCCGGTAGCGCCCGCTCACTCGCTTCGCTCATGTACCTGCTGAGCTTGTCCATCACCGGACTCACGCCTTGCGCCGCATCCTGTTCGCTGGCCACTGCCGTACCGGCCGCGAACCCGGATGGAATAACCGTGGTTGCGAACGTCAAGCCAGCCAGTTCTAGCAGGGCCCGGCGTGTCAAAACCGCCTTGCTACTCCCTGCCGCACTGTCTTTGCGTCCGCCGTGTCCCATGCGTGTTTTCTCCTCCGAGCGCCTTGCACTGCAGTGAATTTGCTAAGGAATGCGGGAGCACAACGGATCCAACCGCGCAATTGAAGGTATGTCATTAACCGAAGCAAATACCTGAAAACAGTATTAATTCTTTTTTAGCTCCGAGGGATACTTCTCCTTCCGATCGAATCCCATCCCCTAGTTTTCTGTCAGCTTCTTCATGACTCGGAACAATTCGTTCTTCGCTTCGAAACCAACACCCGGAATCTCCGGCAGCTTGACGTAGCTGTCTTTGACAGGTATCCAGTCAGCGAATCCTCCAAACGGCTGAAAAATTCCCGGATAGGATTCGTTGCCTCCCAATCCCAAACCCGCCGCGATGTTCAACGACATCTGATGCCCTCCGTGCGGAATGCAGCGGGCTGGCGACCATCCATGGTCCTCCAGCATGCCCAGAATTCGAAGGTATTCGACCAGGCCGTAGCTCAAAGCGCAATCGAACTGCAAAATGTCGCGATCCGCCCGCAGTCGGGCGTAGCGAATCAGATTTCGCGCATCCTGCACAGAGAATAGGTTTTCGCCCGTGGCCATTGGTCCCGGATAATGATTTGCAAGCTCGGCCTGCAGCTCAAAATCCAGCGGATCGCCTGGTTCTTCATACCAGCGAAGCCCGTACGGGGCGAGGGCGCGGGCATAGGCGATGGCATTCTCTAAATCAAATCGTCCATTGGCATCCACCGCCAATTGGTCCGAAGTCTTCAGCATCTTGAGTACGGCTTCTATCCGCCGCAGGTCCTCCGAAAGCGGTGCTCCACCGATCTTGATCTTCACCGTCGAATATCCGAGATCAAGATACCCCTGCATCTCATTCTGCAAGGTAGACAAGTCTTTGTCCGGATAGTAGTAACCGCCTGCCGCATAAACGAAGACTCTGTCGTCGAACACTCCACCCCGAAAACGGTCCGCGAGCAACCGGTAAAGCGGCAGCCCGGCGATCTTCGCCACGGCATCCCACACCGCCATATCCAGCACGCCTACCGCCACCGATCTCTCGCCGTGTCCTCCAGGTTTCTCATTCCGCATGACCACGTTCCACACTCGAACCGGATCCAGGTTTTCACCGGTTTCGTCGACCAGCGTTTCGGGGGCTGCGGCCTTGAGCCGCGGAATAAAGCGATCGCGCAGGAGCCCGCTCGGAGCGTATCGGCCATTTGAATTGAATCCGAAACCGACCACTGGCCTGCCCTGGCGAATCACATCCGTCACCAGCGCCAGCACACTCACTGTCATTTGGCTGAAATCAATATAGGCGTTGCGTATTTCTGACTTGATGGGTACTACGGTCTCTCGGATATCTACAATCCTCACCGCTCCGCCTTTCCGTCGGAAACCTGTTTTGCTCAGGCTCGCTGCAGTAGAGGCCGCAGTTCCCGGATATCTTTTACTTGTTCCAGCTCTAGCAATCTCTCAACGAGCTTCGCGCATTGCGCCGTTCCTAGGACCGGCGCCATCAAATCGCGGCCTTTAGCGACAATTTCCTCGCGGGTCATGGGATTTGGGGGAGTACCCCGAACATTGTCAACTCGTTGGGTGAGGTGCGTTCCATCCGTCAGTTGCAACTCCACAATCGCCACGCGCAAAGGCATGAGGCGTTCTAACTCGTCATCCGGAATCAATTTCACCTTTTCGCGTTCTCGGAGCGTCGCCGGGTCCTTCATCCGCCCTTTGTCATGCGCCGAACTGAATGTGACCGTCTTGTCCATCAGCATCACCGCGGCCATGTGCTGCAGGCAAATGTCCGGGATCTCGCGGTTGTTCACGATCGCCGCCTCATCCGTGGCCAGCCGCACGGAGACCTGCTGCACTTCATTCGAATGGAAGGGACGTTGTTTTCGCAGCATCTCGATGGCATCGAGAGCCGCCTGGATCGGCGAACCTACCGGCCACTTCTTGATGTTCGTTCGCAGGACCTCAAAACGTTCGCCAAGTTTCTCAGCCAGTCCGGCGGGATCTGCATGAGGGTTGTACGCCTGAAAAAAATTATCCTTCCCGGATAAGATGTCATCGACTCCAGTCCATCCGGCTTGGACGATCAAGGCAGAAGTCACACCGCTGCGCGCCGTCATGCCACCGAAGTGGAATGCCTTCTGGATGTGGTCCGTGTCGCGGTTCCATGCGCCAAGGCCCGAGGATTGATGAGCCGTATATCCCAGCAGAAATCGCATCTGGGCCGCGTTCAGGCTCGCCGCGCAGCCGGCGGCCGCAGCCGCGCCGAAGAGTGGAGAGATACTGTGAGTGCTCCAGTGACTCTCTGCTTCAAACTGCTGTCCGCCCAGGGTCATTGTGAAGCGCGTTCCGATGTCGTAGCCGAGCGCCACCGCGCGCAGAAAGTGTGTCCCGCTGATGCCAAACCGCTCTCCAGCCGCAAGGGCGGCAGGCACAACCGCACACCCTGGATGCGATTGCGACGGAGCGTGCGAATCGTCAGTTTCGTCGGCATGTGCCAACACGCCATTCGCCAGTGCCGCTTCGATCGGGCCGCATACAATTTTTGAGGCAGCTACCGTCGCGACCTCTTTACCGCCATAGGCGGCGGTAAATTGCAGAGCTGCGCGCCCGGGTGTCAGCTCCGAACCCGAAATCATCGCCGCCAGCGTATCCAGGATGTGTTGTTTCGTTTTCTCGGTCACCTCGTCCGGAAGCGCGCGGCCGCTGGCCTCGCTCATGTACGTGCTGAGCCTGTGCATGACCGGGCTCACACCTTGCTCATTCGAATCACCGCCGGGAGACGGTTTTGCCATCACTACCCCTGCTGGAAGCGCAGCAGTTGCAACGGCCATGCCCGCAAGTTCGAACAAGCTGCGCCGCGAAAGAATTGCTCCGCCGTTCTTGCTTCGCTCATCTCTCATGCTTTCCCCTTCCCGGGGCACTCAGGTATGGTTTCAATTTGTTCGAAGGCCGCCGCGCAAATAGGATGGATCCTCCTGATGAGACTATGTCACTACCCAAGGATTTTCCTGAAAACAGTATTAAATCTCTTTTAGCTCGAGGAAATATTCGCCCATCCAAACTGCCCCCATCACGTCTCTTTGCAAGACAGGCGGCCCCGATGGTTCGCGAACAGAGTTCAGGCGGCTCACACGTCAGCGCCGCATTGGTTCGAGTGAAAGAATTGCCGGCCCGCCGGCCAATCGTGAGCCGCGCTGGCGCGAATTCAGGAGAGCGCTTCGGCGGGCGGAAGAGGGCGTTTGCGTCTCCATTCGTAATCTTTGCGTAGCTTAGCCTGGTGTTTTTTGACTTGGGCTTCGAGTTCGCTGAAGGCTTGCTTGCAACTGGTCCGCACGGTGGCGCCGGTACCAGTGGCATGCAGGGTTCCGGTTGGCAGTGACAAATTCAGCGCGCAGGAATGCTCGTCCGTGCGCGGAGTTTTTGAAAAGGCGCCGTGCAATTGCACAAGATCCGGCGAGTAACTTTGCAGCAGTTTTTTCAACTTACCAATGTGGCGTTCGATTTCCACCTCGGCTGATTTGTGCGACTCGACATGCTTGTAATTGATGGAAAGTTTCATGTGCGCACCTGTAGGAAAAACTGAAAAGGGGGCGGGAGACGCGGTTAGTACCCATGCACCACATCGCCGAAAAGCATAGCAGCACGCGATGCCGGGGGCAACGGCGGCCGTAAATCTTGAAGTCGCTTTGCGTTGACACTTCTCCTCCCTTCCCTCTACTCTGCCTTTGGCGCAAGCCCCAGGCGCCACTTCATGCCACAGCGCAAATCAAAAACTAAGCTGCCATCGAGCCGACCCAATTTTGCGGACACTTCCGCGCCCGCCGGCATCGTCCGCGTGGGCCCCGCGGGGTGGTCCTATCACGACTGGGCCGGCTATGTGTACCCATCTCGACGTGGCAAAGAGTTCCACGAAGCAACTTATCTCGCGGAATATTTCGACACCATCGAGATCAACACTTCGTTTTACCAGCCGCTGCGTCCGGAGCACGCGGCGCAATGGCTCGATCGCGTGGTGGCAAATCCACGATTTGTTTTTACCGCCAAGCTTTGGCAGCGATTCACGCACGACATTCAGTCAATATCGTCCGGCTCCGCCGCGGAGGATGAACGCGCCGTTCGCGCGGGCTTCGATGTGCTGCGCGCGGCGAAGAAGCTTGGCGCGGTCCTGCTGCAATTCCCTTTTTCGTTTCATCGCACAGCCGAGACGGTCGGCTACCTCTCTGCCCTAATAAAACGCTTCGCGGACTATCCCCTGGTCGTCGAAGTACGCCACGGTTCGTGGGATTCTGCAGAAACACTGGAATTGCTGCGCACCAGCGGTGTAAGTTTCTGCAACATAGACCAACCAATAATCGGGCGATCCCTTGGGCCCTCCGCGCAAACCACATCGACCGTAGGCTACGTGCGGCTGCACGGCCGGCGCTACGACACTTGGTTCACGGACGACGAAACCATCCCCGCGCACGAGCGCTACAACTATCTCTACACCGCCGAAGAACTCGCGCCCTGGGTCACGCGCGTCCGCAAAGTCACGGAGCGAGCCCACGAAACATTCGTAATCACCAACAATCATTTTCAAGGCAAAGCCGTGGTCAACGCTTTGCAGCTCATCAGCATCCTGAAGGGCTCGAAGGTCAAGGTGCCCGAGCCGCTCCGCCGCCAGTTTCCGCAACTCGACGAAATTGCCGATGCTCCACCCGCCGAGCCCATGCTTTTCCCCCTCGGCAAGTCCACCTCCCAACAAGAATAGGCCCGCTGGGACGGGTCTTAGGCTACCGTCCCCTGCCTGAGCCAGCCCGGCTAGCGTTGGTGTCCGAATTTGCGACAATGGCATCCTGAAAGCGAGCATCGCCGACGAACGCTTCGCATACTAAGTGATTTACAATGTGGTGTTTGGCATTGGCACAGGTGATGCTATATCCATTCTAAAGAGGGGGTCACGAACATGTCATTTCTTCGCGATCTGAGAGTTGCGTTCTACTCGCTCATGCGGACGCAAGGGCTCGCCATCACCGTGATCCTCACACTGGCCCTTGGCATTGGGGCCAACGCCGCCATCTTCACGCTGGTTCGCGGCGTGCTCCTCAAGCCTCTCGTCAATCGCGACGAGGACCGCCTGATCTACATCCGCCAGAGCGCTCCCGGCGCCGGCGACGACAACTCAACGTTCTCCGTGCCCGAAATTCACGATTTGCGCGCCAGCGTTACAACCCTGAGCGCGTTCGGTGAGTTCTCGACCATCGAGTTCACCATGATCGGCTTGGGTGAGCCTCGCGTAGTTCAAGCTGGCGTTGTCGACGGCCCCTTCTTCGAAGTCATGGGCCTCCATCCTGTCCTCGGTCGTCTCATCGGCCCTCAAGACGACGGCCCCAAAGCTGCCGGCGTCGCCGTTCTCACCTATCGTTTCTGGACGACCACTCTTGGGAAAGATCCGGGCGTCCTCGGCAAAACCGTCCGGCTCGGCAGCGGACCGATGGGCAATCGCTCTGCCACCATCATCGGCGTCCTCGAACCCTCCGTCCCCTATCCCCAAGATACCGAAATCATCGCCAACGTCGTCACCAGCCCGCATCACCTTTCCGCCACCATGGTCACCGACCGCCTCCA
>WNFT01002195.1_pt1 | contig 16702 bp, 13 predicted proteins | sample 5400191 | NCBI WGS metagenome assembly WNFT01 (sample SAMN13153359, study PRJNA577476) | soil metagenome | isolation source: 80 cm saprolite under Madrone tree | place: USA:California | collected 2016-06-14 | reverse complement strand
GTGATCCAATCGATCTGCCCTCTCGGCATGAATGCGACCTTCGCGAGTGGAATCGAGATCGAGAACATCAGCCCCACCACACCGCTCGTCACGCCCTTGAGGAACTCCTTGACGCCCGGGCGGGAAGTCAACCAGTCCATGTGCGGCGCGGCACCGAGCACGAAGACGAAGGACGGCAAGAAGAGCCAGAAGGTTGCGGCCGTCGCGCCAATCCACGGCACGCCGCGGCCGTGGCCGGCAAGGTAGCCGACGAAGATTCCGATCGAGATCAACGGTCCTGGCGTCGTCTCACCCAGCGCGAGCGCGTCGATCATCTCGCGATCGCTGATCCAGCCGTAGCTCGCGACCGCTCCTTCCCGGATGTACGGCAGCACCGCATAGGCCCCGCCAAAGGAGAACAATCCGACCTTGAGGAAGAAGGAAGAGATGTCGAAGACGCGCCGCCAGGCGGACTCAGCCGCGTCTGCCCGCCCCGGCAGCAGGAGCGCGAGGGCAGTCGCGATCGGCACCAGCCTGCGCCAACCGATGAAGCAGAGTCCGCAGCCGAGCAGGACGACGAGAAAGGGCAACTGCCCGAAGAAGAATGCCACGAAAGCAGCGACTGCAAGGACGACGGGGAAGACGCCCTTCAACGCCGCGCGGGAGATTCGCACCAACGCTGCCAGGAGGAGCGCGAGGCCCACGGGCCTGAACCCCCAGAGGACTCCCAGCACCTGGGGGGTTTCGCCGTAGTGCACGTAGATCCACGCGAGTGCCGTCAAGGTGATGAAGCCGGGCAGGATGAAGAGAAACCCCGCCAGCGCCCCTGCGAGGTATCCACGCTTCTTGTAGCCGATGTAGATCGCGAGTTGCAGCGCCTCGGGTCCGGGGAGGACGTGGCAGAAGTTCAGGGCGCGAACGAACTCCTCCTCGCCGATCCATTTCTGCCGCTCGACTACTTGGAGGTGCATCAGGCCGATCTGGCCGACCGGACCGCCGAAGGCTAGCCAGCCCAGCTTGAGGAAGTACCAGAAGATCTCCCGCATGGAGACCCGCTCCGCGACTTCGGCGGCGGCGGGGGTCGGGCTGGCGTTGGTCGGATTCAATTGCACCAGTTCCAGTTGACTGCGGATACGCCTGCACTATAACGCTCGCGCGTGCCGGAAAGAGAAAAAGGTGGCTGGCTGCTGCTCATCCACCAGATCCCGCCGAAGCCGAACTACTTCCGCGTGAAGATCTGGCGGCGGCTGCAGAAGCTCGGCGCCGTCGCCATCAAGAACTCGGTCTATGCGCTGCCGAGCAACGAGCAAGCGCAGGAGGACCTGAATTGGGTCCTGCGCGAAATCGTCGAGGGTGGCGGCGATGCCTCGCTGGTCGAGGCACGGCTGGTCGAAGGCCTGAACGACGAGCAGGTGAGGGAGATGTTCCGCGCAGCGCGCGATACGGATTACCAGGCCGTCGCGGACGAGGTCCGTCAGGTTGCGCGCGGCCTTCCTCGCAAGGGGGAGATCGCGGACGAGAAACGCGGTGAGATCCAAGTGGCCCTCGCGCGCCTGCAAAAGCGCGTGGCGGACATCGCCGCACTCGACTTCTTTCACGCCCGCAGCCGGGAGGCCGTCGACGGACTGCTCAAGGAACTGGAGCAGAAGCTCGCCGCGCGCGAGCCGGAGAAAGGAGCCGCCGCCGCGGAAGCATTGGAAAAGCCGCGCGGCGCCACCTGGGTCACCCGCACCGGCATCCACGTCGACCGCATGGCGAGCGCCTGGCTCATCCGGCGCTTCATCGATCCCAAGGCGAAGTTCAAGTTCGTGGCGGCGCGCGAGTACCGCCACCAGGCTGGCGAGCTGCGTTTCGACATGTTCGACGGCGAGTTCACGCACCAGGGAGAGCTCTGCTCGTTCGAGGTGCTGCTGGCGCGCTTTGAGATCACCGACGCCGCGCTGCGGCCGATCGCGGAGATCATCCACGACATCGATCTCAAGGACGAGAAGTACGACCGTCCCGACAATGCCGGTTTCGAGCACCTGATCAACGGCATCGCCATGGCGCATCCCGAGGACGAGGTGCGGCTGCAGCGCGCCAGTGCCGTCCTGGACGATTTGTACGAGTACTTCAAACGCAAGCGCCGGGAGCCGATACATGAAGAGAACTGCACTCGTTGCATTTGTCGCCGCGGCTGCATTCGCACAGGAGAAGCAGATGACGACGTTCAACTTCGATTCAGATACCGCCGGCGAGCCGCCGAAGGGGTTCGACTTCGCGCTCACCGGCAAGGGGAAGCCCGGCAAGTGGGTCGTGCAGGCGGTGGGCGATGCGCCGAGCGGCAAGAACGTCCTGGCGCAGACCGACGGCGATACGACCGATTACCGGTTTCCCATCGCGTACACGGGCCCCGAGCTGAAGGACCTGCGCCTCTCGGTCAAGTGCAAGCCGATCGCTGGCAAGGGCGATCAAGGCTGCGGGATCATCTGGCGCTTGAAGGACAAGGATAACTACTACATCACGCGCGCGAACGCCCTGGAGGACAACGTGCACCTGTACCACGTCGTCAAGGGGCGCCGGGACAGGTTCGCGGGATGGAACGGCAAGGTAGCGTCGGGCGTGTGGCACGAACTGGCGATACGGATGATCGGCAACCACATCGAGGTGTTCTTCGACGGCAAGCAGGTGATCGACCAGAACGACGACACCTTCAAGGACGCGGGGAAGTTCGGGGTTTGGACGAAGGCGGACTCGATCATCCAGTTCGACGATCTCACCGCGACGCCGGAGTAACCATGCACACCGTCAAGCCATTGCCGTTCGACGCCTCGAAGCTGCGTGGGCTGTCCGAGCGGCTGATCGTTTCGCACCACGAGAACAACTACGGCGGCGCGGTCAAGAACCTCGACCGCACCGAGGAGGAGCTGGCGCACGTCACCAAGGACACGCCACCGCTCCTGGTCGCGGCGCTCAAGGAGCGCGAGCTGACGTTCGCGAACTCGGCCACGCTGCACGAGCTCTACTTCGGCAATCTCGGCGGCGACGGGCATCCGGGTGGACCGGTGGCAGATGCGGTTTCGCGCGCCTGCGGATCGTTCCCCCGCTGGGAGGAACTGTTTCGCCTCACCGGTATGGGTCTCGCCGGCGGAAGCGGCTGGGCGGTCCTGGCGTGGGACTTCCAGCGCGGTGAGGTGCGCACCTACTGGTCCGGCAATCACACGCAGGCGTGCGCCTTCGGGCAGCCCCTTCTGGTGCTCGACATGTACGAGCACTCGTACGCGCTCGACTACGGCGCGGCGGCGGCCAAGTACGTCGACGCCTTTTTCCAGAACGTCAACTGGGATGAAGTCAACCGGCGTTTCGAAAGCGCCCGGAGGAAAGCCGCATGATCGCCGTCATCGCCGTATTGCTGGCCGCGCAGCCTGCCGCCAAATTGGACACTGCAAAGATCGAGCAGCTCACCGGGCTCAAGGGCAAGCTCGACGAGAAGGAAGGCGCGTTCAAGGTCTCCTATCCACGCGACGACATCGGCGCAACCGCAGCCGGCGTGAAGCTCACGCCGCCGCTCGGTCTCACTGCCTGGGCAGCCTTCAGCGGTGGGGGCGCGCACACCATGGTGATGGGCGACGTCGTGCTGACCGAGGATCAGGTGAACACCGCGATGAGCGCCGCGCTCGACAACGGCCTCGAGGTGACCGCGCTGCACAACCACTTCTTCTGGGATTCGCCCAAGGTGATGTTCATGCACATCGGCGGGATGGGCGACGAGGCGAAGCTCGCCGAGGCGGTAGGCAAGGTGTTCGCCACGCTCAAGGAGAAAGGCGACGTGCCCATTGCCGACATCGATCCTGCGAAGAGCACCATCGATCCCGCCAGGCTCGACGCGGCCTTCGGCAAGAAGGGCGAGTTCAAGGACGGCGTCTACAAGGCGACCTGGGGCCGCACCACCAAAGTGCACGGCATGACCATGGGCAACACCATGGGCGTGAACACCTGGGCGGCGCTGGCGGGCGCCGACGACAAGGCGGTCATCGACGGCGACTTCGCCATGCTCGAGCCGGAGTTGCAGGACGTGCTCAAGGCGCTGCGCCACGGCGGGATCAACATCGTCGCCATCCACTCGCACATGTCGGGCGAGCAGCCGCGCATTCTCTTCCTGCACTACTGGGGCGTCGGTCCTGCGGAGCAACTCGCCAAGGGCGTGATGGCGGCGCTGAAGGAAACGAAGACAAAAAGCTAGGTGGCGACCACTTGAGCGCCGTCATCCGCTGCCCCGGCGCGAAATGGCGCGACGGAGGAGCCAGCGGCCGCCCGTCAGCACCGCCAGCGTACCCGCCGCTGCGAAGACCGCTCCGGACGGCATGGCGAGGGTCAAGCCGAGGCAGCCAACGATCCCGTACCAGGAGAAGACGGGCGAGGTCAGGCGCTTCCTGGCCGGCAGCTGGAGCGCCGCGTAATGAGTGATGAAATACCAAGCGAGCATGAACGAGCCTCCGACCTCGATCAGTGGTCGGAGATCGAAGACCAGGTCGGCGCCCGCACTCAGGAGACCGAGGGCGAGGACCGCGCGGCGCGGAGTGCGAGAGCGCGGGTGGATCTTGCCCAGCCAGGCGGGAAGCTCGCGCGCCTCGGCCATCGGGAGAACGACACGCGAAGCACTCAGCAGGTCACCCAGGATCTCCGCGAGCGCAGCGAGGATCGCCGCGGCGAGGATGACCCAATTGCCCCATTGCCCCATCGCGTTCCGCGCCGCCGCGAGCATCGGCGTGTCCTGCCGTCCGATCTCGTCCGCACCGAGCACCCCGAGGGTGATCGCGCCAACGCCCGTGAACATCACCGCAGCGATCGCGACGCCGCCAACGATGGCGATGGGGATCGTTCTCCGCGGCTCTTTGACCTCGCCGGCCATGATCGCCATCCGCATGAAGCCGTCCCAGGTCCAAAAGAAGATCGCCGCCCCAACCGCCACGCCGAGGGGTCCCTTGTCGCCGAAGACCGGCGAAAGGTGGCGCGCATCCACCGCATGCATCGAGGCCCCGCCGTACAGGACAAGCAGGCCGACGTCCAACGCGAGAAACCCGATGAGCACGCGGGAGGTCAGCCGGATCCCGAACAAGTTCAGGCCCGTGATCGCCAGCACCCCGGCGGCGGCAACGACGTGCGCCGGAAGACCCGGGATCACCTGCCCGAGGTAGGTCGCGAAGGCGAGCGCGATGACGCTCATCGAGACCAGGTTCTTGCCGAGATAGCCGCAGCCGGCGATGAAGCCGAGCGTAGGGTGATCGAAGTCCCGGGCCCAGGTGAAGGCGCCACCTTCGGTCGGGTTGTTCACGCCCAGCTGCGCCGCGCTAATCCCGGTTGCCAGGGCGACGCTGCCGCCCAGCAGGATCGCGACCAGGATGCCGCTCCCCGCGGCCTCCGTCGCCGCGCCAAAGGTGGCGAAGATGCCGATGCCGACCATCATCCCCGCCGTGAAGAGCGTGGCAGTGAACGGCCCGAGCTCCCGTTTGAGACCGCCCCCTCGCGCGCTACTCACCACCGGCAGACCCGCTCAGCGGAAGGACAGAAGAGCTCGTCGAAGAGAGTCTCATTGGGATCTCCAAGGGAAGTGGCCCGGCTCCGTGTCGATCAGGCGAAAGCGGGACTCGCCGGCCGTCCCGTCGAGGAGGATGAAGCGTCGTCCCTGGAGGGCGAGCTCCCATTGGCGGGCGATCCCGAGGTTGAAGATCGCGCTTGGAGCGACCAGGAACCGGTCCGCGTCCGTCTTCAGGAAGCCGAGTGGACCGAGTTCGAGCTCCAGCTCGCCTTTCTCCGCAACCGCGGCGTCCGTCGAATCGAACGGCCGGTAGGCGAACGCGGGGCGCGGCAGCGCGACGGCGATGCACTGAAAGATGACGATCGCCGCGGCACGGTTCATCGGATTCCGGTTGGCAGGGCGACGCTGCCGCTCAGCAGGAACGCGGCGAGGATGCCGCGTGGCGGTGAACGGCCCGAGCTCCCGCCTGAGAACGCCCTCTCGCGGGCTCGTTCAGTCGAGTTGCTCGGAGACCGTTTTTGATTCGGTGCCTTTCATCAGCGTAATGTCCGCGGTGGGGTGACCGTCCTTGAGCGATGGCGTCGCGCTCACCGCTTTGTAGCCTTTGTTCGCCTTCACGGCCTTGGACACGGCGGCCTGCAAGGAGGTATTCGCCTTGCTCATGGCTTCGTTCTGGGACTTGGCAGCAGTGACGTCCTCACCGCCGGTGATCGGCTCGGACTTCGCCACCTTGCCGGTCTTGTGATCGACGATCACCTCGGAGAACGCATCACCCTTCGCGGTGTACACCGAAAGCTGCAGCTTGCCGTTTTCGACCTCATACTTCGCCGAAATGGGCACGCCCTTGGCCTTGCTGGCGGCGATTCCACGCTCGAGCGAGACTTTGGCATCCTTCATGTTCGCGGCGAGACTTGACTTCTCCTCCGCGCTCGCGGACAGCGCGCAACTGACGACGAACGTGGCGATGAAAAAACTGCGCATGGGATCCTCCTTCACCACCTTCTAGACCAGCTGAATCAGATGTCAAAGGACCTTTGTCGCAACCGTATCATCAACTCGGCCGCTGCGAAGTTCTCATGATGATGGCCAGTATCGGCATATTTCACTAGTGAACGGGCGACACGTCGCGGCGGTGGCCTTCGACTTTCGCCCTGTACCGCCTGGATGGGCGTATCGCAGCGTCGGCGTAGGCGGTCTGCCTCATGCGTCTGATTCCGGCCGCCCGCGCGGTCCCGTGGGTGCTCGAGGCGCTGCGCGGCGGCGGGATCAACATCGTCGCCATCCACCAGCACATGACCGGCGAGAGCCCGCGGATGCTGTTCCTGCACTACTTATTCGCTGCAGCAGCGCTGGCGTGCACGACACCGGTACGTGCCGAAGGAGACAGGAGTGCGCTAGCCGCGCAGAAGAAGGGCGCGAGGGTTCCGCTTTCGCGAGGCCTTGCCGCGAGCGCGAGCAAGGGCACGCCCATCTCCGGCAAATTCGAGGTGGAGGTCGGGAAGCTGCAGCTCTCGGTGTACACCGCCGAGGGCACGAACTACTCGGAAGCGATCGTCGATCACAAGACCGGCAAGGTCAAGGAGTCGAAAGCGATTACGAGCGACGACGATCTGACCGCGGCCAAGGCGCAGGCCGTGGCGATGGCGTCCGCGAAGACGTCGCTGAAGGCGGCCGTGGACAAGGCCGTCAAGGGCAACAAGGGTTACCGCGCGGTAAGCGTGACGCCATCGGTGGAGGATGGGAATGCTACCGCAGAGGTCATGCTTCTCAGAGGCAACGAGACCAAGATCGTGACGGAAAAGCTGAACTGAGCGATACGGAGCCGACTCAGTGCGGCGGTCCGTTTCGGCCGTCGTGGCCGTTTCGCTCTGCGCCGCGCGAGGAGCCTTCTCCGAAGCCGAAGGCCACTGGGTCGAATCCACCTTGTTTACTGGCTGAGCTGATGGGACCCCTTCGCGACCTCCTCGCCTGATCGATTGGCGACACGCGATGTCTAGGAGTCGAGCACTCCTACGCCGATTCACAAAGAGGCGGACTCGCGTCCCGACCGCCGCCGGTTTGGCACGATTCGTGGAGGGTGCGAGCGAGGAGCACGCACCATGAGGACGCTGCAGCATGAGGATTTGTTCCTCTTCTTCGCAGTTGCCTCGGTTCCGCCGAGCTTGTCTGGCGCCGTGGTCGGAGGACGATCCTTATGCGCACCCTTGCCGTGCTCGTGCTGTGCGCAACGACCGTCCGCGCCCAGGAGCGACCTGTCGGACCGTTGACGCTCGATCAGGCGGTCGGATTCGCCATCGCCCATCATCCGGCTCTTCAGGCCGAGGCGTCCGCGGAAGAAGTCCGCCGCGAACAGGTGTCGGTCGCGCGCGCCGACTATCTGCCTTCGGTCGATCTCTCGCTTCAGATCAACGCTGGGACCGGCAACGTTCTGCGGGGTGGCCTCTACTCCATGAAGGGCATCCCGGTCGTGTCGGGACCGCCCACCGGGCGATCGTTCAATGATGCTTCGCTTGGAAGTCTCGTCGGAGTGGGTGTCTCGTGGGATGCCATCGGGCTCGTGCAGAAGATGGCGGAGGTCGACGCAGCCCTCGCCGATGAGGCGCAGGCGCGCGCGACCGTCGAGGCGCGCCGCCTGGCAATCGCGTTCGCGGCCGCCGATCAGTTCCTCGACGTCCTGGCGCGAGCCGAGACGGTGCGTTCGGCGCGGGCGGCCGTGGAGCGCGAGCGTGTCTTCGATACCATCGTCGAGGCACTCGCGAAGCAGGAACTGCGCCCCGCCGCCGACGCGTCACGCGCGCGAGCGGAGCTGGCGCTCGCCGCGACTCAGCTCATCCGCGCCGAGCAGGCCGAGGCGGTCAGCGGTACGGAGCTGGCGCGTGCGCTCGGAATCGCCGGCGCGCGCATCGAGATCGCCGCCGGCAATCTGCTCGCGCCGGTCGCAGCACCGGCCGAGACAAAGGCGAAGCATCCACTCGTCATCGAGGCCGAAGCAGCCGAGCGCGCCGCGCGGGCGAGAAAGCACGCCGGCGAGCTGACGTATCTGCCGCGGCTCGACCTCTTCGCGTCGTTGTGGGTGCGCGGCAGCGGATTGACGTCGGGGACGCTTCCGCCTAGCCCCGCCGAAGGCATTCGTCCGGACACGCCGAATTGGCTGACCGGGCTGTCCCTGTCGTTGCCGGTACTCGAACTGGTGACCGTGCGCGCCCGATCCCGCGTCGAAGCAGCACAAGTCCAAGTCGCCGATGCGCGCAAGCGCGAAGTGATGCAAGCGGTGCAGGCGCAGATGGATGCGGCGCGCCAGATCCTCGACGCCGCTCACAAGGAAGCAGCGAACACGCCCATTGCGTTGGAGGCCGCGCGCGCCAGCGAATCGCAGGCTATTTCGCGCTACCGAAGCGGGCTGGCCGGCGTCGTCGAGGTCGCCGACGCGCAGCGCCTCCTCGCCCAGGCCGAAATCGAAGACGCGGTCGCGCGCCTGAACGTGCGCCGCGGCGAGTTGTTGTTGGCCCGCGCGATTGGGGACCTCGGCCCGTTTCTCGACGGCGTGCGGAGAGGTCGCTAGATGTTTCTCGTCATCCGTGCACTTCGTCGGCCCTTCACCGTGCTCGTCGCTGTCCTCGCCATCCTGCTCTCGGCGGGCCTCGCGGTACGGCGTGCGCCCGTCGACATCTTCCCGAACCTCGGCGTGCCGGTCATTTACGTCGTCCAGCCGTTCGGCGGCATGTCGCCGGCGCAGATGGAAGGCGAGATCGTCTCCTATTACGAGTACCACTTCCTCTATGTCGCCGGGATCGAGCACATCGAGTCGCAGTCGATCCAGGGCATGGCGATGCTCAAGCTGTACTTTCACCCCGGCACCGACATCGCGGAGTCGATGGCGCAGGTGACGGCGATGACGTTCCGCGCGACCGCGTTCATGCCGCCCGGGACCCTGCCCGCCTTCATCGTGCGGTACGACGCCGGCTCGATTCCCGCCGGACAGCTCGTCTTCTCCAGCGACCGCCGCTCCGATGCCGAGATCCAGGATCTCGCGCTCTATCGCGTACGGCCGGTGCTCTCGACGATTCCTGGGGTGTCGGCACCGCCGCCGTCGGGCGGCAAGGTCCGGACGATCGTCGTCTACGCCGATCCCGATCGCATGCGCTCGTACGGCATCGCTCCCGACGAGATCGCGACCACGCTTGCCCGTGAGAACCTGACGCTCCCCTCCGGCAACGTCCGCGTCGGCGACTTCACCACCATCTCGCAGACGAACGCGATGGTGCAGAAACCCACGGACCTCGAGAGCATCCCGCTGCGTACCGGCTCTGGACCGACAGTCTACTTGCGCGACGTCGCACGAGTCGAGGACGGCGCGGACGTCGTCTACAACATCGCCCTCGTCAACGGCCGGCGCACCGTCTACCTGCCGGTCACGAAGCGCTCTGACGCCTCGACGCTCGACGTGGTCAACGCACTGAAGGCGATGTTGCCGAAGATGCGCTCGCTCGTGCCCGACGATGTCCACATCGATCTCGCTTTCGACCAGTCGATCTACGTCAAGGGCGCGATCTCGGGCCTGATCACCGAAGGCCTCCTCGGCGCGGTTCTCACCGGTCTCATGGTCTTGCTGTTTCTGCGCGATTGGCGGTCGGCGCTCATCGTGGTCCTCACAATCCCATTCTCGCTCCTCGCTGCCGTCGTCGGTCTGCGGCTCGTCGGACAGACCGTGAACATCATGACGCTCGGCGGTCTCGCGCTCGCGATCGGAATCCTCGTCGACGAAGCGACCGTCGCGATCGAGAACATCCATCGCCACCTGGAAACCACGCCACAAGCCAGTCGCGCTGTCGTTGACGCCATGCGCGAAGTCATCGTGCCGCGTCTCCTCGCGATGCTGTGCGTGATCGCCGTCTTCATTCCGTCGTTCTTCATGGTGGGCGTGGGACGCGCGCTGTTCCCGCCGCTCGCGCTCGCCGTCGCGTTCTCGATGTTCGCGTCATACCTCCTATCGAGCACCCTGGTGCCGGTGCTCTCGGTCTGGTTGTTCCGCAACCGGACTCCCAGAGCCGAGCAGAGGCCAGGTTTGTTTGGTCGACTGCAGGAGCGATACGGACGCCTCGCCACGGGAGTCGTGCGGCTGCGCTGGCCGGTCATTCTCATCTACGTCGCGGTGTGCATTCCCGTTCTCCTGCTCGCCGGCCGCGTCGGAACCGAGCTGTTCCCGCGAGTTGACACGGGTCAGTTCCAGCTTCGGGTGAGGGCGCCTGCCGGAACGCGTCTGGAGAGGACCGAGGAGATCGTCCTCGACGTCGATCGTGCGATCCGCGAGGAGGTGGGTGCGCCGTTCGTGCAGATGACTCTCGGCAACATCGGCAATCCGCCGTGGTCGTATCCAGTCAATGCCATCTACACCTGGAACTCCGGACCGCAAGAGGCGGTGCTGTTGGTGGCGCTGGAGCCGGGGAAGCGCCCAAGCGTCGAGGCGCTACAAGAAAGCCTCCGGAAGAAGCTCGCCGAACGCTGGCCCAACGTGCGCTTTTCGTTCGAGGCTGGCGATATCGTCTCCCAGGTGCTCAACCTCGGCGCGCCGACTCCGATCAACGTCACGGTTTCAGGCAACAACCTCGCGGAGACGCGCGCGTTCACGCAGAAGATCGCGAATGAGCTGACGCGCATTCCTGGTTTGCGCGACGTGCAGATTTCTCAGGCGCTCGATTATCCGACGCTGGACGTACAGATCGATCGCGAGCGCGCCGGACAACTCGGCGTCACCGTCGAGCTCGTCGCCAAGTCGATCGTGGCTGCGACGTCGTCGAGCGCGCTGACCACGCCGAACTACTGGACCAGCCCCACCACGGGCGTTCCGTACCGGGTAGCGGTGCGGGTGCCCGAGAACCAGATGAGCTCGGCCGATGATCTGCGCAACCTTCCGGTGATGCCCGACGGCGCGCCGCGACCGCTAGTCAGCGACGTCGCCACGGTGACGCCGGGCGCGACGCCCGGAGAGATCGACCACTGGAATAGTCAACGCACGCTCAGCGTCACCGCCAATGTCGCCGGCCATGATCTCGCAGCCGCGGCGCGGCAGGTCGATGCAGCCGTCAAGCGCGCAGGCACACCGCCGCGCGGGTCGACAGTGGCTGCGCATGGCCAGGTCGAGCAGATGCTCCTGACGCTGGCGAGCCTCCGCGGAGGCTTGCTGCTGGCGATCGTCGTCATCCTGCTGCTGCTCGCGGCCAACTTCCAGTCGATCCGCGCCGCGCTCGTCGTGCTGTCGACGACACCGGCGGTGCTCGTCGGCGTACTTCTGGCGCTGCTCGTGACCGGCACGTCGCTCAACGTGCAGTCGATGATGGGCGCGATCATGTCCATCGGGGTCGCTGTCGCGAATGCCGTGCTCCTCATCACGTTCGCCCACGAGCGGCGCCGCGCTGGGGACGAGCCCGCGACCGCTGCGATCGCCGCGGCCCGCAGCCGTTTGCGCCCGATTCTGATGACGTCGGCCGCGATGATAGCAGGCATGATTCCGATGGCACTCGGCTTCGGCGAGGGCGGCGCGCAATCGGCGCCGCTCGGCCGTGCCGTTATCGGCGGCTTGATGGCGTCGACCGTCGCCACGCTCGGCGTCCTGCCGGCGATGTTCGTCGTGGGTGAGCGCAAAGGCCCCTGGCGATCGGCCTCGCTCGATCCAGATGACCCGCATCTATCCGACCACCAAGAGGCCACCTCATGAGGACGGCTACTCTCGTACTGATCGTCGCGCTCGCGGGTTGCGAGCGCTCGTTGGCGTCGCCAGCACCTGCGGCAGCGGCGGCCGAAGCGGTGGCCACCGTCGAGGTCGTGCAGGTCAAAGCCGACAAGCTCGACACGACGGCGCGCCTTCCGGGCGAGCTGACGGCCTACGAGATGGTGGCGCTCTACCCGCGTGTGAACGGCTTCATCGACCAGATCGGCGTCGACCGTGGCTCGACGGTAAGGCGCGGCCAACTCCTCGCGAGGCTATCGGCGCCCGAGCTGGCGTCGCGGCGCGCCGAGGCGCAGTCGAACCTGTCAGCCGCGCTGTCGACCTTCCAGCGCACGCGCGCGGCCTCCGAAACGCCGGGCGCCGTCGCCAAGCACGACCTCGAACTCGCCGAGGCCGCGGTCAAGGCCGAGGAGGCGCGGGTCCAGTCGTTGCAGACACTGGAGAGCTATCTCTCGGTGCGCGCGCCATTCGACGGCGTCATCACTGAGCGCAACGTGGATCCCGGCGCGCTCGTCGGACCGCCGGCGGGCGCGAACGCAACACCGATGCTGCGCATGGAGTCCGTTGGTCATTTGCGGCTGACGGTCGCGGTGCCGGAGACCGACGTTGGAGCGATCGCGGAAGGCGCGAAGGCGGAGTTCGTCGTGCGCACCTGGCCGGGACAGCGGTTCGGCGGCGTCATCAAGCGTGTCGCGCACGCGATCGACACGAAGACCCGCACGATGCCAGTGGAGCTCGACGTGGAGAACAGGAACAACAAGCTCGCGCCCGGCATGTTCGCCGAGGTGTTCTGGCCGATTCGACGCGACGCGCCCTCCCTGTTCGTGCCATCCAGCGCGATCGTACAGACGACCGAGACGACCTACGTCAACCGCGTCCGCGGCGGCGCGATCGAGCAGGTGGCGGTACAGCGCGGAACGGCGCTCAAGGATCGCGTCGAGGTGTTCGGACCGCTCCAGGCGGGCGACCTCGTTCTCACCCGTGGATCCGAAGAGCTGAAGGACGGGACGAAGGTGATGACGAAACCGAACATACCTGACGGCGGGACTGGGACGTAGAGCATGAAGTAACAGCGTGTGCCCGCAGTTACTTGTGCTACTCGGATCCCGGTGTTTTCAGATATACCCAGTCCGGTACGGTATATAGCATACCCGGTAGCATATACGGGAGATCCCTGTTAGAACCACCACCATGCACACCCAACAAGAGAAGGAGAAGCTTCTCGGACGCATCCGGCGCATCGGAGGCCAGGTGAAGGCGGTGGAAACGGCACTGGACAAGGGTGCCGAGTGCGCGGACGTGCTGCACGCCCTCACCGCCGCGAGGGGGGCGATGAACAGCCTCATCGTGGAAGTGCTGGAGGACCATGTTCGCTTGCACATCCTCGATCCGGACGAGCGCCCGGGGACGCCCAAGGCCGAGGCGACTCAGGAGTTGCTCGACGTCATGCGGACCTACCTGCGATGACGGAGCATCCGGTGCAGCATGATGACGAGCAGCGCCGCGGTATCGACCGCTGGGACGTCATTCGGATCGGGCTCGTCGCTCTGGTGGCGGCGCTGACGTGGTTCCATGTATGGCAGCCAGTCTCACGCTTCGACGTGTTGGCGATGGCCGGGCTGCTGGTCGGCGGTTGGCCGATCTGGCGCGAGGCCCTCGAGGCTCTTCTCGAGCGCCGCATGACGATGGAGCTGTCCATGACCATCGCCATCGGCGCGGCGGCGGTGATCGGGGAGCTCTTCACCGCGCTCGTGATCGTGCTCTTCGTCCTGGTGGCCGAGGTGCTGGAAGGGCTCACGGTCGGCCGCGGGCGCAAGGCCATCAAGCAGCTCGTCGATCTCCTGCCACGCCTCGCGCTCGTTCGCCGGGGCGGCGCCGAACGGGAGGTTTCTGCCGACGACCTTCAGGTGGGCGAGCTCATCCTGGTCAAGCCCGGCGCACGCATCCCCATCGATGGCATCGTCGCTGGCGGGCACTCCTTCGTGGACCAGGCCACCATCACCGGCGAGTCGATGCCGGTCGAGAAGCTGGCTGGCGACCAGGTTTTCGCGGGCACGATCAACCGGTCGGGAGCGCTGGAGATCCGCACCACCGGGATCGGGCGCGATACCGCGTTCGGGCGCATCATCGAAGCGGTTGAGCGCGCCGAGCAATCGCGCGCCCCTATCGAGAAAACGGCCGACCGTCTCGCCGGTTACCTCGTCTACTTCGCACTCGCGTGCGCCGGTTTCACGTTCCTCGTCACGCGCGACGCCCGAGCCACTATCTCCGTCATCATCGTGGCCGGCGCCTGTGGCATCGCAGCCGGAACGCCGCTGGCCATCCTCGGCGGCATCGGTCGCGCGGCGCGCATCGGCTCGATCATCAAGGGTGGTGTCTACTTGGAGGCGCTCGGTCGTGTGCAGACCGTCGTCCTCGACAAGACCGGCACGCTGACGCTCGGGAAGCCCGAAGTCGCGCAGGTGCTTTCGGTTTCAGGCACCACCGTCCTGGAAGTGCTGGAGACGGCGGCCATCGCGGAGAAGCGGTCGGAGCATCCGCTGGCCACGGCCATCCTCCGGCGCGCCGCTACAGAGATGCTCGCCGCCGGCGAACCGGACACGTTTCACTACCAGCCTGGGCTCGGGATCATCGCGTCGCGCGGCGGAGCGCAGATCCTGGTGGGAAACCGTGCCTTGCTTGCCCAGCAGGGCGTGGACGCGACCTCCTTGGCGCAGCCGACGGACGGCCAGGCAGAGGTGCTGGTCGCGCGCTCAGGCCGGGCGATCGGGGCGATCCGTCTTTGTGACGTGCTCCGTCCCGAAGCCCGGGACGCCATCCGGCAGCTCCGCGAGCTCGGCCTGCGAACGGTCTTGCTCACGGGCGATGCGGCTTTGGTCGCGCAGGCAGTCGGCAACCAGCTTCGGGTGGACGAGCTACGCGCCGAGCTGATGCCGCATCAGAAGCAGCAGCACATCGAGGCGTTGCAGAGGGACGGTCAGATGGTGGCGATGATCGGCGACGGCGTGAACGATGCGCCAGCGCTGGCGCAGGCCACCGTGGGCGTAGCGATGGGCTCGGGCACCGCGGTGGCGATGGAGAGCGCCGATGTGGTGCTCATCGGCAGCGATCTCGGCAAATTCGTGGAAACGGTGCGCATCGCGCGCCGCTGCAGGCGGATCATCTGGCAGAACTTCGCGGGCACACTCGTCGTGGACGTACTGGGGGTAGGCCTCGCGGCGTTCGGACTGCTCAACCCGCTGCTGGCGGCGTTCATCCACGTCGCGTCGGAATTGACCTTCATTCTGAACTCGACGCGGCTACTGCCGAGGACTCAAGACGTGCCGGCGGCTCCGGCCATCGCGCCACAGGAAGATAGCGCGTCGATAGCTCGGGTCGCTGCGTAGAGCCGCCGAAGTCGTCGCCATCGGGGCGACCACGGATCCGCACGTGGACCGGCAACGCTGAATTGGAATCGCGTGTAGGCCGGTTTGAAACCTGCGCCCTGGTCTCGATCCGGATCATGTGAGCGGCGTTACAGCACGTTGAGCAGCCAGGAACACCTTCAGATCTGCCGGCGCAATGCGGATGGCGTTCAAAATTCGGTAGGGTGCCCGCCGGGAACTTTGACCAGATCTTGTCCAAACTAGAGGGGACTCGCGGATCCCGATGTGGACTTCCGTGGACTCCCAGCTTCGCCTAACTACTCGAAAGGACTGAAAACATGAGTGGCGACGCCCGTCTGCCGGTTGGGTGAAATCGCCCTCATAACCCGAAGGTCGCAGGTTCAAATCCTGCCCCCGCAACTTTTCCGCTGGCCTTATCAGTACTTACGGGTGGGGCCAGCGTTTTGGTACATCGCGTTGCCAACCCGAAGGGCGCGATGCGCATATCTCGCCGGATTCGGCGACGATTACGCGCCCGTAGCTCTGGACCTGTCCGAAGTCTCCCCTTCGTTGAAACGATCTTGACCAGATCTTGTCCACGAATTTGTCGCGTTCAGCAGCAGATCATCGCGGGGGGCGCAATCCAGCCAGGGTGACCTTGACGAGCCGGCGGACGGCGGCCTTGGACGGCAGGTTGCTTGCTGCTGTGAGGGCGTGAAGGCAGTAAGTCGCGAGCTCGTCAGGCGCGACATCCTTCCGGAGGTTGCCCGTCTGTGCGACCTCGGTCAGCAGGTCTCGAATCAAGTCGATCAGTTGCTGCTGCGCCCGGGCGACGTGCTCACCTCGATGCAGGAGCGCCGCGAGCTCTGTGCCGTGGTGCTCACGGTAGTGGAGCGCGTACGCCTCGAGCACCGCCTGAAGCCTCTCGCCAGCGTCGCCCACTTGGTCACGGAGCTCGGCGAGATGTTCGAGTTGGCCCTTGAGGTGACGTTGGTGCCATGCGACCAGGATTGCCTCGACGTCTGGAAAGTACTTGTACAGCGTTGCACGCCCGATGCCGGCGTTGTCGGCGATCTGCGACATCGTCACGGACGTGAGCCCATGCTCCATGAC
>WNFT01002194.1_pt1 | contig 16704 bp, 15 predicted proteins | sample 5400191 | NCBI WGS metagenome assembly WNFT01 (sample SAMN13153359, study PRJNA577476) | soil metagenome | isolation source: 80 cm saprolite under Madrone tree | place: USA:California | collected 2016-06-14 | reverse complement strand
TGTGCCGGCGCCAAAATACCTGCTGCCGCCCCCGCGGTACCCTCGCCGGGTTGCGGGGGAGGGAAATCTTGTTGGATCGATCCCGGTTCGATTATTTCGGCCTCCTCGCTATCCCCCTCTATGAGCGGCGGATCGCCCTCGGCAACGGGCGCGAGTGGCACGACCTTTCCGATAGTTCGGATGCGAGCAGCGGAGAGCGTATGTCGGACAAGATTGTCGTCGGCGGCCTGCCCCCTTAAAGCAGCACGGCGCGCAGTCCGCTCGGCGAACTTGAGTGCAATCGGTCCCACCTGTTCGAGAAACATCCGCTCGCGCAGATGGGTGAGACGGTCGATCGCTTCCTCCAACGCAAGCCAATCGACCGCCGTCACGTCGCGCGTCAAATCGCCGGCCGGTCCGCCGATCGCATGCATGCGCCAGAACTGGACGACCTTTGGCCGCCCGCTTGTCTCATAGGCCAGCGTGCCGAGGAATTCATGGACAGTCACGCGATGTCCGGTTTCCTCCAGCACCTCGCGGCGAGCCGCGGCGATCGCATCCTCGCCGGCCGCGAGCTTTCCCTTCGGAAGCCCCCACGCGCCCCACTTACGCAACTGAACGATAGCGAATTGTGGTCTGCGATCGTTGCGCAGCACGATTCCGCCGGCCGCCAGGATCGGTACACGGGATTTGTCCTTGCGCTCCTTCATCGGCCTCATCTACTTGCTTTAAAGACATTCGTGGCGCCACCGGGTTTCGCCGTTTCCTCGTTCACATAAACTGCTTCGCGAAGAGCGGGAAGCCGAAACGTCGTGCTTGCCACCGTTATGCGACGGTCAGGTGACGGCAGATGAAGTCCCGCCACAACGCGGCGCCATTCAGTCGGCGGTAACGCGGCCTGCGGCCGGGCCGGAAAAATGCCGCACGTTGCGGGGCTCTTCACTCGCACGTCAGCGTGTGTCTCAGTGCGGTGTGGCAGCCGCACGGCAGCCGAACGGGCGCCCGGGAGGCAGGGACATCGGTTGCAGCGGCCCGCATATGGGCCGCGCGGTAGTAGGGATAAAATCGCGCCGCAAGCCTTTCCATATTGGCGGCGTTGTCGCGCACATAGGCGTTGGCGGCTTCGATCATCTCGGCCTTGAGGGCGGCTTCGTCGATCCGGGTGAGGACACGCTCATCCATCACGACCTCACCGTCTACCAGCACGGTGCGCACGGCGTCGGAGTTGACCGCATAAGCGAGCTGCTGGACGGGGCGGTGCAGCGGAATGAAGCCGTAGTCTTCGCGGTCGAGAAGAACGAGATCGGCCTTCTTGCCGACCTCGATGGTGCCGATGTCGTCGGCGAGCCCGGTGGAGCCCGCCGAACCGAGGGTGGCCATCTCGAAGGCTTCCTCGGCCGTCACCCAGGTCTCGTAATCCATGTCGCCGACGCGATGGATGAGAGCCGCCGCGCCGAGGGAGCGCAGCATGTCGGCACGATCCGACGTCGAGGTGCCGTCAGTGCCGAGCGCCACGTTGACGCCCGCCCTCTTGAGATCGCGCACCCGCGCGACGCCGGAGCCGAGTTTGAGGTTCGACAGCGGGTTGTGGCTGATCGAGCAACCGCTCCCGCCGAGACGTTCGATTTCGCCATCGGTCAGCCAGATGGCATGATTGAGGGTTAAGTTGCGCGTGAGCACGCCGAGCGCATCGAGATGCTCGACGATCGGACGCCCGTACAATAGTTGCGCCTGCACCGCCTGGAGCTTTGACTCCAGGGCGTGCATATGCAACGGCACACCGTGGGTGAGCGAGATTTCGGTCGCCGCTTGCAGGAGTTCGTCCGAACACCATTGCGGACCGATCGGCCCCAGGATGGCGCGGATGCGGCCGTTTGCGGCGTTCTGCCACTTGCCGGCATTGCGCTCGAACATGGCGAGGTGCTCGCGCCAGCCCACGACCGGCAGCGTGGCGAGTTCCGCCCGCGTCGCAACATCCATCAACTCGTCGAGCCACGGCAGCGGCTCGAGGAACTGGCGGTCCGACATCGAGGTCGTGACCGCGGCGCGCAGGCCGATATCGCGGTACGCCGCGGCTGAGCCGTCAAAGGCGGCGATTTCCGACAACCGATTGATGAGATCGTCCTGCACCATCGTGATGCCGGAGCGGACCGATTCGATCGCGAGCAGCAGCGTGCGCAGATAGTGGGTCTGCTCCGGCAGCGGCTTGAGTGCAAACGGCGGATATTTGTGAAGGAGCCACACCTCAAGCGGTAACGCATCCCAGAAGCCCTGCGAGAAGCTTTCGTTCGAGTGGGTGTGGGCGTTGATGAAGCCCGGGATGACGATGCGCTTGCCGGCCTCGATAATCCGGGGCTTGCTGGCCGCAATGATCGGCTGCCTCAGGAGATCGGGCCCGACGGCCACGATCCGATCCCGGTCGATGAAAATGTCGGCGCGATCAAGATGGGCGCGGTGCGCACCCGGGATGACGTAGCCGTTACGGATCAGGATGGTCGAGCGGCGAACCGCATCGGCTGGAGGCTCTTGCCCCGTCACGTCACCGAGCCCACGATTCCCTCCAGCAGATAGTTGGTCTGCCACAGGACGCCGTCGTAGAGACCGAGCGTCTTGTCGATCACCACATTACCCTTGTTATCCTTGAGGGGGCCGACGAAGATCGGCTTGCCGGCCTTGAGGTCCGCGATGGCGGCGGCTACGGCCCTCCGCGCCGGCTCGGTCGCGCCGGCTCCGAAGGCTGTGCTTTTCACCATGTCCTTGTCGTAGCCGCCTTCGTTGACGTTGGGCAGCTTCGCTCCCTTGGAGATCAGGGCCGCATAGCTTGTATAGACCGTGCTCCATTTCAGCTCAGCGCCCGTAATAAAGCCCTTGGGGGCGAGCGCGCTCTGATCGGCGTTATGGCCGCAGGTCTTGATCGCGCGGGCCTCCGCACGCTCGACCACCACCTTCGGGCTGTCGACATGACACGCGATGATGTCGCAGCCGGCGTCGATCAACGCATTGGTGGATTCAGCCTCGCGCACCGGCAGCGCCCAGTCGCCGGTGATGATGAGGCGGACTTCGGCCGCCGGATTGACCTTCTTGACGCCCAGCAGGAACGAATTGACGTTGCGCAGGACAAGCGCAATGGGCTTCGCCGCCACGAACCCGATCTTGTTCGATTTGGTCGAGAGGCCGGCTGCGATGCCGTTCACATGGTGCGCCTGATCGAGATAGCAGAAATACCCACCGGCATTGGGCGGATGCTTGTCCTTGTCCCACAGCGAGGTGGGATGGCGGAATTCCACCTTGGGATACTTCTTGGCCATGTCGAGCATGAAGGGGTCGAAATAGCCGAACGAGGTTGGAAAGATCAGCGTCGCGCCGTCGAGCTTGATCATGGATTCCATCGATTTGGAAACGGCGTCGGTCTCCGGCACGTTTTCCTCTTCGATCACCTTGATGCCTGAGTCCTTGAGGGCCTTGGCGGCAACCGCATGGGCCTGGTTCCAACCCCAGTCGTCCCGCGGACCCACGTAAATGAAGCCCACCGTGGTGGCCGCACGTGCCGGCAGCACGCCGGACGCCATCAGCGTCCCGGCGGCAGCTCCGCTTAAGAATCCGCGGCGGGTGAAATCGACGTTTCGCATGTCTCGCCTCCTGGGCCTGACAGGCAGCATCGGTGCGAGAGCTCATCTTGAGCCATCACACCAAGGCCATCCGGCTGAAGCACAAATCTGCGCATGCAGGATTTTTGAAAACAAGTCTGCGCCTTGAGGCATTTTTGGGCGCGATGCCGCGCGTTTGAAATGGTTCTTGCCTAGAATTCAGCCATTCGATGGAGCCGCCGCGTTGCATTCCGGGCGACAACTCGGACAGAATATCCGCCGCGAAATTCGCCGCGCTTGCTTAACTTTGGCGCACAGCCTCCGGCCGGGATCCGTCCATGCCAGATGAAACCGTCGTGATTTTGAAACTCAACCAGCAGCAGCTTGAGCTCGTCGATCGCACGGTGGCGCGCGGCGTTGCGCCGGACCGCGCCGCGCTGGTGCGGCTCGCACTTCGCGAGTACGCGGCAGCGCACTTGAGCCCTCTCCCCCACCCCTTCCCTCCCCCGCTTGCGGGGGAGGGTTAGGGAGGGGGGCGATGAGGGAGGGGCGATGAGCGAGCGGGAAAAAATCTCCGAATGGATTGTGCAGCCCGGCACCGGCAAAGCCATCGAACTTCTTCGCGGCCAGATTCTGCGGGTCGAACAGATTGACGGCGGCCAGTGCGTCGATTTCAACTGTTTCAACCTGCATGACTACAAGGAGTTCATGCATTGCGGCCGCACCCGCACGGTGCACGGCTTCAATCCGTCGCGCGGCGCCTTCATGTGGTCGGCGCCGCCGCGCGAGCGGGCGATGCTGTACATTCTTGAGGATACCTACGGCCGCAACGATGTCCTGTTCCCGCGCTGCAGCGCCTATGTCTACGAAAGCGCCTATGGCTTCGACGTGCATACCAATTGCCACGACATTCAGGCCGAAGCGCAACGCGAGTATGGGCTCACGCCCGACGACGTCCACGACAGTTTCAACCTCTTCATGTGTACCGAGGTGACGCTTGACGGGCACGCCACGATGACGCGGCAGAGCACGAAGCCGGGCGATCACGTCGATCTGCTGGCTCTGATGGATGTGTTGGCGGTGCCCAACGTGTGCGGCGCCGACGTGATGCGGACCAGCAATTTCTCTCTTAAGCCGATCAAGCTCACGGTCTTCGCCGCGACGCCCGCCGACCTTGATGCGGTTCCCGATGTGCCCAGGCGCGCCAGCCAGCGCACGCCGCGCGATTTCCGCAATCCCACCATCAAGCCCGATCGCGCCCTGCGGCGCGACCCTACATACGTGCCGGAATTCCCCAATGTGCCGATCGTGGTCAGCGACCTGCCAGTCGCGCTTTCGGCCGAGGAATTCGCCGTGTTGCGGAAGTTGAAGCTCGACATCTACGGCGAGGACGACGCAGCCGCTTTGCGTGACATCCTGTTCTCGTGGTGGGAAGAGCGTTTCCTGGCGGCACATTCGGGCGCGCCCGCTATCGAGGTGTAGTTCACATGTCGGCCCCGATTTCGCTTTCGTGCCATTGCCCGAGCGTGAGCCGGGACAGCCCCACCATGAGGACGAAGAGGCCGACGCCCGCAACCGTGATCAGGAACAGCGCAGCGAACATGCGCGGGATGTCGAGCTGGAATCCGCTTTGGAGGATCTCATAGGCGAGCCCCGAGCTGCGTCCTCCCGTACCGGCGACGAATTCGCCCACCACCGCGCCGATCAGGGCAAGCCCGCTCGAAATGCGTAAGCCCCCGAAGAAATAGGGAAGTGCGCTCGGAATCCGCAACCGCAGGAGCGTCTGCAGGCGTCCGGCCCGGTTCATGCGGAACAGGTTGATCAGTCCGGGATCGACGCTGCGCAGGCCCAGCGTGGTGTTGGAGATGATCGGGAAGATGGCGACAACCGTGGCGCATACGGTGAGCGCCGCCTGGGTATTCTTGACGAAGATGATGATGAGCGGCGCGATGGCGACGATCGGCGTCACCTGCAGCAGCACCGCGTACGGAAACAGGCTCTTCTCGATCAGGCGGCTCTGCACGAACACAAACGCAATCAGCGTGCCCAGCACGATGGCGGCGACAAACGCCTGCACCGCCACCCGTAACGTCCGGCCCAGCGCCAACAGCAGCGTCGGCCAGTCGGCCAAAAGCTTCGCGGCGATGTCGGTCGGCTTGGGAAGGAGAAACACCGGCACGCTCCAGGCACGGCATGCCATCTCCCAGAACAGCAGCAGAGCAACACCGACCAGCAGCGGTGCGATGATCGATTCGGCGGTCTCGGAGCGAACCAGGCGACGCATGTCGTTTACGCCTCCGATGCCTGCGCCAGCAGGGCGGAGAGCGTCCTGCAGTACTCTGCGAATTGCGCCGAGTTGCGAAAACTCGCCGGGCGGGGCTGCGGCTCATCGATCGCGAGCGCCGCGAAAATCCGCCCCGGACCGCTCGCCATCACGACGACGCGGGAGGACAGGAAAACCGCTTCGTAGATCGAGTGGGTGACGAAGACCGTGGTGAGCTTGCGTTCGCAGCACAGTTTGACGAGGTCGTCGTCCAGCCGGTTGCGGGTGAATTCGTCGAGCGCGCCGAACGGCTCGTCCATCAGCAGGAGATCGGGATCGATCACCAGACCCCGCGCGATCGAGGCGCGCATCTTCATGCCGCCGGACAGCTGGCGCGGGAAGTGGCGGGCGAAGTCGCCGAGCCCGACGCGCCCGAGCGCCGCCGCCGCGCGCGCATTGGCGACGGCCTTCGGCACGCCGGCGAGATCAAGCGGCAGGCGGACATTCGCCGCGACCCGCGCCCATGGCATCAGGGTCGGGTCCTGAAACACGAAGGCGACACGGCGGCCGCGGGACACCATGTCGTCATAACCGGCGCGCCACCACAGCAAGCGGCCGTCGGACGGCTCCAGCAGGTTCGACATCAGCTTGAGCAGAGTGGTCTTGCCGCAGCCGGACGGGCCAATCAGGGTGACGAACTCCCCTTGGGCGATCGTGAGCGCGATCGGCCCAAGGGCGCGCGTTCCGTCGGGAAAAATCTTCTCGGCCGACAGCACCTCGACGGCGGGCGCCGTTGCGGCGATAGGCGATCGCGAATCGGGCAGCGCCAACAAGGGTCGCCTCGCAGGGGTCTTGTCACATCGACAATTTGAGGGCCTTGACGAAGCGATCCGTAAAGCCAGCCCGCCAGTCGACCTCCGGCTTGAGCAGTCCGGACGAGACGGTGAGATCGTAGGTCGCCTTCCAGCGCGCCTCAGTCATGATGCCTAGTCCCATGGTCGCTGCGTCGCCGCCATCGAGCACCTTGAGGGCCTTGAGCTGTTCGACCCCAAACGCAATTTGCTCGTCGCTCATTCTGGGATTGTCGATCTTGATCAGGGCGTTGGCAGGCGCCGGATCGTGCAGATAGCTCCGCCAGCCTTCGAGCGAGGCCTTGACGAAACGCGCGACGGCATCCGGGTGTTTGTCCACGAACGGCCTCGTCGTCACCATGGTGGTGCCGTACGGCGGATAGCCGTCGGCAGCGAAAAGGAAGAACTTCACCGGCACGCCCGCCTGCTTGGCGGCGAACGGCTCGGAGGTCGGATAGGACTGCTGCACGGTGTTCTTGTCGGCAATGAACGGCTGCAGGTTGAACGTGTAGGGCCGTGTCTGTTCGTCGGTGTATTTGTACTTCGCCTTCAGCCATGGCCACCACGACGCGCGGCCGGGCGTTGCCACCAGAATGGTTTTGTCCTTGAGATCGGCAAGGCTCGCGACATCCGTATGGGTCATCATGCCTTGCAGGTCGAACTGGAACGAGGTTGCGACGGTGATGACCGGCAGGCCTTGCTCCAGCGACTTCAGCACCTGGAGATCGTAGCCCATCATGATGTCGGTTTCGCCGGCGAGCAGCAGCTGCATGCCGTTGACCTGCGGGCCGCCCATCTTCAGGGTGACGTCGAGGCCGGCCTTCTCGTAAAGGCCGGTCGCCTTAGCCTGGTAAAACCCGCCATGCTCGGCCTGGGCGAACCAGCTCGTGAGAAACGTCACCTTGTCGGCCGCAACGGCGGCGCCGGACCACAGGACGAGGCAAGCCGCAGCGGCCGGAGCGTACAATGAGCGAGGCGGGCGAAGTGGACGAAAGAGAGTGGTGGTTGGCATGGGGACCTCCTGACCTTTGCGTCAATCGAGCAAAGGCAATGCCAACCGGAGGATGCTTCGCATCGTTCCTGGGCACGCCACCAGGCGAACCGAAAATCCTCGCAGCCGACGCGGATATCCTGGATAGGACAAGCGATACCGATTACGGGTTCGCCGCCGCGCCATGCGCTGATACGCTTCGTTCATCGGCCCCTCGCTTAGGCAGGGGGAACCCGCTGAAAATCGATAGTGCTTGCAGCTGGTTGATTTGCCTTCCTTTTTTAGGGGTATTTCGTTTTGCCAAAAGGCAGGTTTGAGTGCGCCGCCCTTGTGGTATCTGGGTGTAGTGTCGGGATAAAAAATGGCCGTGCGCTTTGCCTAATTCTCAAGCAACTGCGCCAATCCGGCGGCAAGCCTGCCCCACTGCTTAGTTACTCCGAAACTCGCGCGATCACCGCCACTGGACCGCCGCCGGGCGGGCCTTGGTGCTCGGCGCCGCCGGATACGAAGGCCGCCGGGCAGCCAATCAGGCCCGCAATCATACCGCCGACGGCGGCGCGAGCATGACGGGTCGCTGAAATGTCGGTGTCGTCCAGCATGGTATGGCGAAAACCGCGCAACATCCCATCCGGCGATGGATCAGCCTTCGCCAGCACCTGGACGATGCGAGAGGTGTCTATCCGCCTGTCACTCGCGTCTGTGCTTGCGCTGTTGGCGCCGCGGGCCGCCACATCCGCATCCGCCTGGACGCCGCTCTGTCGCAGCGCGGCGAGCACCGCGGCGGCATCGATCGCATCTTGCATCACCGCATGGGCGATCACGCAGTTGCCGCCGACGCCCTCTGCATTGCCCAGCACGATGACGATGTTGTTCTTCAATTCGATGCCGGCGGAAGCCGACGCAACCGCTGACGCGAGCGACCAGTCGGACAGCACCGCATCGTCGGCGATCGGCGTTGCGATCTCGCCCAGGGCCACCGCGACCCCAAGCGCAGAGGCGCCACGCGAATAGGCCATCGACTTGTAAGCGATCTCGGTCACCGGCTCATGGCCGGCGCGCCGCGCCGCCCGCACCCGGTCCGCAGTAAGGAGCGGACATTTCACCTGAACCCAATGCACATCCGCCGCGCGCGAAATGCCGGCATCGGCCATCGCCGCGGCAACCGCCGCCGCGGTTGCCCCGATCTGGGCGGCGCGTCCAATTTCGTGGGGCAGGAAATCCCGTGTCGCAGCGGTGCCGATGGCAAGGCGCTTGCTCGCCGTGCCTGCGCGGTTCACGATCGGCGTCCGGGCGAACACAGTTGCGTGCGGACTCAGCACGCCTTCGGTGCCTCCCGAAACGACGATGGCGATGCGACGCTCCACCTCGGCGTGGGTGGCGCGCAGATAAGGCGCGAGCGTCGCCGCAAGCGTTGCAGACGTGTATTCGCGCGTAAAGTCGTTCACTCCGCCATTGCCTTCAGTCTTTACCAGAATCGCCACGATGTGCATCGGATCAAGCGCGCCATCTTCGATCAACGCGGTGAGCTTGGTCATGTCGGCGGGGCCCGCCATGGGAATGCGGAAGGTATCCGTGCGGTACATAAGGCTCGCTCCGAGGCTCGATTTGCGTCCAGGTGCCCCGTCACTCGGCCGCGGTGGTCCATCCAACCATCCGCGGCCAGGGCTCCGGAGTCGTCGGGCTATGGGTCAAGGGTCCCCACCCGCTCCCGCCCCCGGCTCCGGGGCCATTTCGCCTTGAGAGCACCAGAAGAGATTTGCTCAGGACGCTGTCTTCTTGGCCTCGGTCTCGGCGAGCAAATCTTCGAGGCGCTGGCTCACCGTGATGGTCCACTTGATTGGGCAAAGCGGGTTGCGCTTGTCCTCCGGGATGAATGCAACGCGGAGCATATCCGGGACCTCAAGATGATACGAGGCCCAGGACACGAGAACATCCTCGCCGAGCGTGAGCAGATTATGGACAGACGTTTCCATGTCAGCTCGAATGGATGAGGGCTCGCCGGTAGCTTCACGATCCTTCTCGCGATGCCATGTCGGCTCGACCATCGCTCTGTCAGCATCGAGCTTGAAATTTGAGATGACAAGCTTTCCGCTGTAGCCGTCGGGATGCTCGACCGCGTTGCGCATGGTGATCAGCTCTTCGATCCAAGGAACCGCCTCCTTGAGCATCTCTGTCTTATCGTCGTTTGCGCCGAACGTTTTGTCCGCGAACTCGACTAGAGATTGGTTGCCCTTTTTCTTCCCTGCCCGGAAGAACTCGCTCGCCTCCACGAAGTGTGTGCCGTAGAGGTGGTTCACGACCTGCAAGAGGTCTCGGATAAAGTTCTTCGCCTCATACAGAAAGTTGTGGCACTCCTCCTCAAGGCGGGGAATCTGAGGTACTTCCACCGAAGCATTCGCTTCCGCCGGTGGCTTATACTTGCCGACGGCGCCGTCGAATTCCTTCTTGAACCTCTCTTCGATCTCCCAGCAGCGCAGCAGCTTCTTCTGCAGCGAGTTCATGTACAAACCGCCGACCTTCTCCCGAACGTCTTTCGAAACGTTGCACCGCTTCAGGATTTCCAGAATCTGCAGGCTCAGCCTCGCGACGATAGGATTCGTCGTTCCGTGTTCAAGCACCTTTTTGAATTCGAATGGCATGGCTCACCTTCACGAATCCCGCGGCGCGGCCGATTAGCCAGTACGCGTTGTTGACGGCAGGTGCAATGCAATAAGCAGACGCGGCTCGGCCGCGATCGGCCGCACCAGCGATCACGCTCCGGAGTCTGCGGGCTGCGGACGCGGGTCCCCACCCGCAGCTCCAGGGCCGCCTGCCTTGAGAGTTGGAATTGATGCGAGGCTCGCGGTCAGACCCTGGCCGCAGTATCCCCCGTGCGAAATCCAGTCCACGGCTTCCCGCTCAGCCTTTATAGTGATGATAGTATTTCTGCGTCATCGCAGGTTTTCTCGCGGTTGATGGAGTTGCCACCGTGGGCCCCTCCTTCAGCTCCACGGTCGATGGAGTTGCTACCCTGTATCCTTCTTTCAGCTCCAGCTTGTGCTTCAGGTCAAATTCTTTCTCCAGCACATGGTGAAGACGGGCTAGACAGGCCCAGGCTATTTGTCCGTCTTGCTGCGTGCGTTCCACCATCCCACGAATGAGCACATCCAATTCGACGGAACGGGGCTGTATTCGGTCGCGTTCTTCTTTGGTGAGCACAGTGCTTCCCACTTGTCCGACCATCGCCGACGGCCGCAGCGTATTCGTAAGCTCTTTGCGCATATCACCGTACAAGCGGAAGATTTCCACGGTGTTCTTATGCAAATCGTCGAGTGCGGCCATATTGTTGAAGAGCTCATTATCCAGCGACAACACGAGCGCCATTTCTTCCGGTGAGAACTTTATGGGGTCCGGCAAAGGAGCGGCCGGAAGCACGCGTGGCCAAAGTACTGAGCTGCCTTCACGCTCTGCCTTCTCGACCGCTTCCCATACCGGCTGACCTAGTTGAGTCAAGTCCGAGGACAACCTGATCATTTTGAAGAAAAGTGCATATCCGAGCGCCTTTCGGACTTCACGCCTGTCGGCGTCCCGAAGGGCCTTGGTCGCGGCAAGCGACTTTCGTTGCAAAAAGAAGTTGACGAGCCCGCTACTGACGGAGCCGATTATGGCGCCGCCGAAAGCGCTGACGACCGCCCACCAAGTGATATCTGCAGCGTTCTGAGCCGGCATCAAAACCCCCCAATCCTATCCCGCCCTCTGGGTTCGGTCGCCTGAAGACTGCACATCTGACTTACCTCACTTATGATTCTTGTTGTGTGGAGGCTGATCGCGGCCGATGATCGCCCTCTCCCGTTGCTTGGCCTCGGCTATCGTCGGCACCTGCTCGATCTGAACTTTGGCGCCTGGCACCGGGTCCTTACCGCTGCGCAGATGTTCTCCAATTCGTTCTTGGACGCGCCCCGTTTTGGCGACGCCGGTGTAGTTGTTCGAGCCGCCTTTTGTTTGAATTTTGTACACAACCGGCTTGTCGTCGGGGAGCCTTTCGATGCCAGTTTTGTTGAAGTGAACGGTCTTCCTCATCATCATTCCCTCGTGCTGTTGGTGATCTTGTACGCGTACACAGTCGTTGTGGTCGAATCGCCCCCTCCCGGGCCTCCCTTCATGCCGCGCTTGATGAAGTAGTCCTCGACCGCTCTGGCCTCGTCCGAGGTCGCGCAGCGACGATAAATCCAGACGTCGTTTTTTCTGTCGACATGGTGGTCGTTGAATAGTCGCTGTTCGCCGTCTGCTGCGACCCCCGCGTACCACTGAAAGTAGCTACCGCCGCACTTCTGAACATGGTCGGCGATTTCTTGAACTATTGTCATGCCGGCTTCTCCTGATTCGAAAGCTGGCGAAATCACTAAGCGTTTCGGGCTGATCAGTCAATGTTACTACCTATAAAAATACGTCATTGAAAATGACGTACACCGCGCACCACGTCATTGTTATTTGACATCGGTAGGTACGGGTGCGACATCTATGAGGGCATGGAACCTCGAATCACTTGGTCCTCATGAGACGCCCTCGCTCCGACGAGAATCGGAGCTTTTACGCAGCACTAGGGCGCCAAATTGCGCAGGCGCGGACCGGTCGCCTCACGCAGGAAGCGCTCGCCAAGAAGGCGGCCCTGACGCGCACGTCGATCATCAACATCGAGAAGGGCCGCCAGCAGGTGTTGGTCCACACGCTCGTGGACATCGCACGGGCGCTGGACGTTCCCGTTGTCGATTTGCTTTTGGTCACCAACGATCTGGAGGTGTCTCTGCGTGACAAATCGAAAAAGGGGCGCGATTGGATCAAAAAGTCTACTGGGGCATTGAAGTAAGACGAGGAGGCACGATGGCCGTTCGCAGAGGACTCATACGACAACAGGCCGAATCACTACTCGCCAAGTTCAAGGTGGCGGGTGGACCCGTGCCGGTCGAGAAGATCGCGCGCTCCCTCGGCATCGACATCAAACCTGACAACGTAGACGATGATCTATCCGGCTTTATTGTGCGCGACGGGAGAAGCAAGAGAACAGTCATTGGGGTGAACAAATCTCATCACGCACGCCGGCAGCGGTTCACGATAGCGCATGAACTGGGCCATTATCTCCTCCACAAGGGACAAACGGTGCACCTCGACGAAAACCGCGGGGCCTTCACCGTCAATCTGCGCAATTCGGAGTCTGCAAAGGGAGAAGATCCAGAAGAACGAGAAGCTAATTTGTTCGCCGCAGAACTGCTGATGCCTGCGAAGTTTCTGCAACAAGACCTCTACGAGGAGGACCTGGATCTACTCGGTGACAGCGACGTCTTAGCAAAGCTCGCCAAGAAATACGACGTAAGCGTCCAAGCACTCACATTCAGATTGGCTAACCTTGGCTTCATCACTCGGTGAGGCCGGAGCCGAAGGTCATGGCGCTCCGGGGCCGCCTGTGAAATGAGTGGGGTCAAACGCCTAGCTCTACAACTTCCGAAGGTACCGCCTCTCCTCTGCCGGCGCCATCCCGGCGAGAGCCTTTTGCTCGGCCCTCCCGGCCGGCTGCTCCGCGACGGCGGTTACTGGTAACCCTTGGTGCCGGTCCAGCCGCCTCCGCTGCGCGGCGGCGTGCGCGTCCAAGATCAGCTCCACCCGCCACGATATGCATCGGGTCAACCTCGCCATCTTCGATCAGCGCGGTAAGCGTGGTCATGTCGGCGGGGCCCGCCATGGGAATGCGGAAGGTATCCGTGCGGTACATAAGGCTCGCTCCGAGGCTCGATTTGCGTCCAGCTGCCGCTGTCATATTTTCACGCCGGCCGCTTCCAGGAGCGAACGGGCGCGGGCGCGCTGGTCGTCTGAGATCACAAGACGTTCTGCGTAATCGCGACCCGCGGGTCGTGTGGCGTCGATCCCCATCTTGGTCACGGTGAAATGCTCCGGGTCCGAGGTCGGATCGAGGACTGCCCCCTTGACTCCGGGGATGAGGAAAATGTCCTTGTCCGGCCGCACCCGCGTCGCTACCGCCCACATCACGTCATTGGTGTCGAAAATATCCACGTCATCGTCTACCACGATCACGTGCTTGGTGTAGAACTCGGTGCCAAGCGTCGCCATGATGGCGGTCTGCGGCTCGCCCTCGGAGACCTTCTTCATCGCGATATAGGCCGTGAATGCGCCGCAGGATGTGTGCGGGACGTGGACGGCGCGCACGTTCGGCAAATTGCGCCGTAGCGCGTTGAGGATTTCGCCTTCGCGCGTCACGCACGAGACCAGAATGTGATCCTTGGACATGCCGGACGTGACGCTTTGGAACATGGCGTCGCGCCGCATGCACAGGCGGTGGGCGACAAACACATGCTGCGTGCTGCGGTAGGACGCATAACCCGTGAACTCGCCGAACGGCCCCTCGGGCTCGCGCGTATCCGCCAAAATCTCGCCTTCGATGACGATTTCTGCACCCGCCGGGACCTCGATGTCGCCGACGCCGCAGCGCGCGACCCGGTACGGTTCGCCGAACAAGCCGCCGATGATCTCGAATTTCCGCACATGGGGCGGATAGGCGTAGACCATCGAACCCATGTAGTGCAGCGGATGTGTCCCGATCGCAATCGCTGCGGGAAGGGATTGCCCTTTCTCCTCGGCGCGGCGCTGGAATTCATACATGCGCCGGCGTGAATGCAGCGAGAGGCCAAGACGATTCTTGCCCTTGAGCATGAGCCGGTGAAAGCCGGTGGTGTCAACGTCGGTGACAGGGTCGCGCGCCGAAATCTGTCCGGCCGTGATGTAGGGACCGCCGTCCACTGAAAACTGCAACGGGATCGGCAGCGCTGAAAGGTCGAGGGCGTCGCCCTCGATCACGACGTCGTGCCACGACGCATCCTTCACGACTTCGCAAGGGAGGTACCTCTGGCACCGCTCACGGAATGCGGCCGGAAGCTCTCTTGCGTCGACGCCGAGACACGCCGCCAGCAATTTGCGATTTCCGGCAACATTGGTGATGACCGGCATGCGGTTCGCGGCCGGATTTTCAAAGATGATAACCGGGCTTTTTCCTGCCCGTTCGAGCTCGAACACGATCGCCGTCATGTCGAAGCGCGTATCGACGGGCGCGGTGATGCGCAGCAACTCCTCCGGGAACTCCGCTTCCACCATCTGCAGGAAGCCGCGCAGACTTTGATTGTCGAGGTTCGTGGTGTCACGCATGTGAATCCCCCGATCTGCACAAAAGTCAAAGCAGTTAAGACGCGTCGGGAAATAATTGCATCACTTACATGTCATCGCCCGCGAAGGCGGGCGATCCAGTAACCACTTGATTCGCCGAGGGTTACTGGATCGCCCGCTTTCGCCGGCGATGACAAGGCTGTGATTCACTTAATCCCTGACAAGTCCTTACTATCCGATGAGGGCTTATGGCACGCACGGAGACTCAGCTGCCGCCCGGATCGCCGCAACGATCCGGTCCGGAGTGACCGGCGATACCAAAAGCTCCGCGCCGAGCCCTTTGAGGGCATCGTTGATGGCGTTGACGATCGCGGCGGGCGGCGCGATGGCGCCGCCTTCGCCGATACCCTTCTGTCCAAACCGGGTATAGGGCGAAGGTGTCTCCATGTGGATCACCCGAATGCCGGGAATCTCAGGCGCGCCCGGAACAAGATAGTCGGCGAGATCGGCGCTTGAAGGCTGCCCGTCGGCGTTGAAGCGCATCTCTTCGTAAAGCGCGGTGCCGATGCCCTGGGCGACGCCGCCGTGGATCTGGCCGTCGACGATCGTCGGATTGAGGAGAACGCCGCCGTCCTCGACGACGACGTAGTCGACGATGGCGACCGCGCCGGTTTCGGGGTCGACGAGGACCGCAGCCGCGTGGGCGGCGTAGCTGAACGTCCCGGTGTCGCGCTTTGCCTTATAGCCCGCCGTCACGTCGAGCCCGGCCGGATCGACATCGGCGGGCAGATCCTGCGGCCGGCGGTACCACGTGCGGGCGACCTCGGCGACGGAGATGCGGCCGCGGTCCGCGATGACCATGCCTTCCGTCAGCCGGACATCGCCGGGATCGGCCTGCAGAAGCCCGGCGCCAAGACGCTTCACGCGCGCGGCGAGCTGCTCGCAGGCCACAGCCACTGCGCCGCCCGACATGATGGCGCAGCGTGAACCCCAGGTGCCGGTCGAATAGGGCGTCTGCGCGGTGTCGCCGTGGATCAGCGTGATCCGGTCGTGCGGCACGCCGAGGATCGTGTGCGCGATCTGAGACAGCGTCGTCTCCAGCCCCTGGCCATGGCTGTGCGCGCCGATCCGCAGTTCGAGCCCGCCATCCGGCGTGAAGCGCGCCTGGCATTGCTCGTAGCCCGGCACGAACGGAATGCCCCAGCCGGCGTAGACGCTGGTTCCGTGACCGGCCTGTTCCGAATACATGGCGACGCCGACGCCGATCAGCCGGCCGTCCGGTTCGCCGCGCCGCTGGCGTTCGCGCAGACGCTTAAGCCCGATCGCATCGACGGCTTGCCGCAAGGCTTCGGGATAGTCTCCGGAATCGAAGTGCCGCTTGGTGACGTTGTCGAACGGCATCTGCTCCGGACGCACCAGGCTGCGCTTGCGCAGCTCCGCAGGCTCGATGCCGAGGTCTCGCGCCAGCGCATCGAGCGTCAGCTCCAGGGCGAAGCAAACCCCGGTGCGGGCGACGCCCCGGTAAGGCAGGATCGGCGGCTTGTTGGTCGCTACCGAATAGGTGCGACATCGATAATGGGGAAAGTCGTAGACGCCGGGAAGGATGCTCGCGATCTGGCCGGCGTCCAGGCATGCCGAGAACGGATAGGCGGAATAGGCCCCGGCATCGACCGTCGCCTCGCAATCGAGCGCAAGCAGGCGCCCGTCTTGATCGGCGTAAGCCGTCAAACGGTAATGGTGCTCGCGGCAGTTCGCGCCGGCCGTCAGGTTCTCGCGGCGATCCTCGATCCAGCGCAACGGGTGTCCGAGCCGGCGCGTCGCCCACGCCAGGGCGACTTCTTCCGCCAGCAGAACGCCCTTGTAGCCGAAACCGCCGCCGACGTC
>WNFT01002193.1_pt1 | contig 16705 bp, 16 predicted proteins | sample 5400191 | NCBI WGS metagenome assembly WNFT01 (sample SAMN13153359, study PRJNA577476) | soil metagenome | isolation source: 80 cm saprolite under Madrone tree | place: USA:California | collected 2016-06-14 | reverse complement strand
GTCTGCGCGCAGGTGCTCGTGGACCTCGATGCCGCGTGGCAGCGGTGCTTCAACCGGCTGGCCCGCCGGCCCCGGTGGAAGAAGAAGGGGCGTGACCCGGTGGCCATCACCGAGCCGCATCCGCGCGTCTTTCGGGTCATCCCAGGCGGCGTGGCCTTCCCGAAGCTGGGCACGATCCGGGCGATCCCGCACCGACCCCTCGTAGGGGACCCGAAGCGCTGCACGATCACCCGAGAGGTGGATCAGTGGTTCGTGTCGATCCAGTGTGAGCAGGCGGTGCCCGAGCCGGAGCGGAGACCCGGGCCGGTCGTGGCGATCGACCGCGGCCTGACGAACCTGCTGGGCGATTCCGACGGCGGCTTGGTCCCCAACCCGAAGCATCTGGACGCCAGCCTTCGCCGACTCGCCCACGCGCAGCGTGTTCTCGCGCGCCGAACGAAGGGCTCGCAGCGTCGGGCGCGGGCCCGGCTCCGCGTCGCCAAGTTGCACCGCACGATCCGCCGCCAGCGTGCCCACGTCCTGCACGTTCTCTCGGCCCGCTACGCCAAGAGCCACGGCGTGGTGATCGTCGAGAGGCTGCACGTGGCCGGAATGCTGCGCGGCGGGCTCGGCCGCCACATCTCCGGGGCCGGGTGGTCGTCGTTCTGCACGATGCTCCGCTACAAGCTGGAGGCGACGGGCGGCCGGCTCGTGGAGGTGCCGGCCCCGTACTCCAGCCAGACCTGTTCGGCGTGCGGCGTCGTGGACGCCGCCAGCCGCCAGGGCGATCGGTTCCGCTGCGTGGCCTGCGGGCACGAGGCCCACGCCGATCTCAACGCGGCACGCGTGCTCCTCAGCCGAGGAAACCTCGGGGATGCTGGCCGTGGAGGCTTCCGCGTTGTAAGCGGGCCTGTGAAGCGGCAACTCCGCGTTGTGAGGCGCGGACACTCGACTGTCCAAGTTCCTGGGCTCCTCAAAAGCTCCGGACTTCAGTCCGGGTGATGTTTACACGCGCTCGATGATCTCCCGCCCGAAGAACCCGTAGGGCCGCACCATCAGGACCAGGAGGGCCAGGAGGTAGGCGAACACGTCGTTGAGGCCACCGCCGACGAGGGGGCCGACGAAGCCCTCGGCGAGATTCTCGCCGGCGCCCACGAGCAGGCCGGCGAGGATCGCACCGGGGATGCTGTCCACCCCTCCGATGATGATGACCGGCAGCGCCTTGAACGCGATCAGCGCCACCGCGAAGTGAACGCCGAGCCGGCTCCCCCAGAGGATGCCGGCGGCGACCGCGACGACGCCCGCGATCGTCCACGTGATGGCCCACACCCTCCGGAGGGGGATGCCGACCGAGAGGCCGGCCTCGTGGTCGTCCGAGGCGGCCCGGAGGCCGAGGCCGATCGTCGTCTTCTGGAAGAACCAGATCAGCGCGAGTACGAGCAGGCCGGCGGCGGCGGCGCCGATCAGGTCGGCCCGGCCCACGAAGATGCCGCCCACGACGAGGGGCTTCGACGAGATCCCGAGGTCGAGCCCCCGGGGCTGCGTGCCCCACACCGCCTGCGCCGACCCCTGGAGCACGAAGTCGAGACCGATGGTGGCCATGAACGCCGCGAGCTCGGGCCGGCCGATGAGCGGCCGGAGCACGATCCGTTCGATCCCGAAGGCGAGCGCGGTCATGAGCGCGACCGACAGGAGAACGGCGGGCCAGAAGCCGACCCAGGGCAGGACGCCGACGAGGGCGAGGGCGGCGAAGAGGGTCATCGAGCCCTGCGCGAAGTTGAAGACGCGAGAGGCCTTGTAGATCAGCACGAAGCCGAGTGCGACGAGCGAGTACATGACCCCGACGAGGAGGCCGCTCACCGCCAGCTCGATCCCGAACGACAGCTCCGCGTTCATCCCGCGTCCCGCATCGCGACGGTCCGCTCGGTCTCGGACGTCCGCCCGTCCTCGTAGGTCACGGTCACCCGGACCGGCACCGCGGCGACCGTGGGGTCGTAGAGCGCGTCGATCAGCGGCGCGTACCGCGTATGGATGAACCCTCGGCGGAGCTTCCGGGTTCGCGTGATCTCGGCGTCGTCGGCGTCGAGCTCCTTGTGGAGGAGGAGGAACCGCCGGACCCGCTGCGACGGCGCCAAGGTCTCGTTGGTGCGTCGCACCTCCGCCGCGATCAGGTCGTAGACGGCCGCGTTCTGCGCGAGGTCGGCGTAGCCCGCGTAGGGCACGCCCCGGCGCTCGGCCCAGTTGCCGACGACCTCCCGGTCGATGTTGAGGAGGGCGCCGACGAAGCGGCGCCCGTGGCCGATCGCCACCGCCTCCTTGATGTAGGGGCTGAACTTGAGCTTGTTCTCAATGTACTGCGGGGCGAAGACCGTGCCATCCAAGAGGCGGGACACGTCCTTGGCGCGGTCGATGATCACCAAATGCCCGTCGGGATCGATGAGGCCGGCGTCGCCGCTCCGGATCCAGCCGTCGCAGAGCGTGGCCCGCGTGGCCTCGTCGTTCTTGTAGTAGCCGGAGAACGCCCCCGGAGACCGGAGCAGCACCTCGCCGCCCTCGGCCACCTTCACCTCGACGCCCGGCAGGGGCGGCCCGACGGTCTCGAGCTTGACCTGCCGGCCGCGGTGGAGCGTGGCCGGCGCGCAGCTCTCGGTCATCCCGTAGAGCTGCTTGAAGTTCACGCCGAGGGCGCGGAAGAACTGGATGACCTCGGGCCCGAGCGCGGCCCCGCCGGTGATCCCCGCGCGGAGCCGGCGGAGCCCGAGCTGGTCGCGCAGCGGCGCCAGCACGAGCGGGCGGCCGAGCGCGGCGCCCAGGCGCAGGCGCCACGGCACCGGCCTGCCCTCCAGCTCGAGCTTCGCCCGCCGCATCCCCCGGGAGAGGAAGAAGCGCGCGAGCCGCCGCTGGAGCCAGCCGGCGTCCTCGATCCGCACCTGCGAGTGGGAGACGAAGCTCTCCCAGATCCGCGGGGGCGCGAAGGTCATGGTCGGCCCGATCTCGCGGAAGTCCTGACGGACGGTCGTGGTGTCCTCCGGGCAGTTGACGGCGCAGCCGGCGACCAGGGCCACGGCGAGCGAGAAGAAGGAGTCGCCGATCCAGGCCATGGGCAGGTACGCCATCAGCTCGTCGCGCTCGTCGAGCGGCTCCACGGCGAGGAAGGCGCGCGCGGTCCCGATGAAGGCCCGGTGCGAGAGGAGCGCGCCCTTGGGGACGCCGGTGGTCCCAGACGTGTAGTTGATGAGGGCGATGTCCTCGCCCCGCCCCGCGGCGAGCGCCTGCTCGAAGGCGCGGCGGGCCGCCTCCCCCGCCTCCCGTCCGCGCTCCTCCACGGCCGTGAAGGCGAGGAGCCCCGGCTCGTCGTACCGCCGCAGGCCCTTCGGGTCGTCGTAGACGATGTACCGGATCTGCGGGAGCCGCGCGCGCATCTCGAGGACCTTGTCGACCTGCTCCTGGTCCTCCGCGACGACGATCGCGCACCCCGAGTGCTCGAGCACGTACTGCAGCTCGGCGGCGATCGCGTCCTGGTAGAGCGGCACCGGCATGCCGCCGAGCGCCTGCGCGGCGACCTCGGCCCAGTAGAGCTGGGGGCGGTTGTCACCGACGACGGCGAGCGTCTGCCCGCGGCCGAAGCCGAGCTGCATGAGCCCGAGGGCCAGGTCACGCACGCGGTCGGCGTAGTCGCGCCAGGTGTACGTCTGCCAGATGCCGTACTCCTTCTCCCGCATGGCGGGCCGGCCGCCCTGGCGCGCGGCGCGGTCGAACAGGACCTTCGGCAGCGTGTCCGTCATCGCCGGCCATCCCGCCCGCCGACGTCCGGCCGGCGGCAGGGTTCCGCCCGTCGCGCCGCCGACCGCGTGCGCGCCGTCATTCGCCCTCCCCTAGGTACGCGTGGACGACGGCGCGGTCGGCGCGCACCTCGTCGGGCGTCCCCTCGGCGATCTTCTCGCCGTGATCCAGCACCACCACGCGGCCCGAGATGTCCATGACGACCCCCATGTCGTGCTCGATCAGGATGATCGTCGTCCCCCACTCGTCGGCGACGTCGAGGATGAAGCGGGTCATGTCCTCCTTCTCCTCGAGGTTCATCCCCGCCATCGGCTCGTCGAGGAGGAGGAGCTTCGGCTCCATCGCGAGCGCGCGCGCCAGCTCGACGCGCTTCTGGAGCCCGTAGGGCAGGGTCCCCGCCGGCGCCTTCCGGATCGCGGTGATCTCGAGGAAGTCGATCACGCGCTCGACCGCCGCCCGGTGCGCGATCTCCTCGCGCTGGGCGAGGCGCCAGTAGAGGCCCGAGCGGAAGAGGCCCGAGCGCATATAGATGTGGCGGCCGATGAGCACGTTGTCGAGCACGGTCATGGCCTTGAAGAGGGCCACGTTCTGAAAGGTGCGGGCGATCCCGAGCTCCGCCACGCGCTGCGGGCCGAGCCGGGTGCGGTCTCCGCCCGCGAACCAGATCCGGCCGGGGTCCGGATGGTAGACGCCGCTGATCACGTTGATCATGGTGGTCTTGCCGGCGCCGTTCGGGCCGATGATGGAGAAGATCGAGCCGGGCGTCACCTCGAAGCTGACGCCGCGGAGGGCCTTGATGCCGCCGAACCCGACGTGGACGCCGTCGACCTTGAGCAGCGGCTCGGCCATCAGGGGGCGGCGGCCTCGTCGGCGGCCGGATGACCCCGGTGGTGGCGTGACCGGGCGCGGGTCCGGTCGGGATCCGCGAACCGAAGGTCGCCAGCGCCGGCCGTGATCATCGTCATGCTGCACGGTTGTCCGGAAGTGGCGAGAGTCTAGCACGAATCGTCCGCGCCCCCCGGGGGGTTACGACGCTCTGCGTTACCCCGCTTCCCCGGGGGCGCCGGCTCCGGCGGGCGGCCGTCTGGCCGGCGGTCGAACGCGCGCCGACCCTCAGTGAAGCGCCCGCTGGATGACCGGCAGGGCGAAGTAGACGAGGAACGCCGCCGACGTCGCGTGGACCATCCAGTGGAGCTCGCGGCCGCGGCCGTTCAGGAGCTTGATCAGGGAGTAGGTCACGAAGCCGGCGCCGATGCCGTTGGTGATCGACCAGGTGAAGGGCATGCCGAGCATCGTGACGAAGGCGGGGATGGCCTCCTCGTAGTCGTCCCACGGGATCTCGGTCACGAGCGTGATCATGTAGAAGCCGACGATGATGAGGGCGGGGGCGGTGGCCTGGGCGGGAATCACGCTCGCGAGGGGCGCGAACCACATCGCGAGCAGGAAGAGCACGCCCACGACGACCGCGGCGAGCCCGGTGCGGGCGCCCTCGGCGACGCCGGCCGCGCTCTCGATGTAGGTCGTGTTGCTACTCGAGTTCGCGAGGCCGCCGAACATCGCGCCGAGCGAGTCCACGAGCAGCACGCGGTTGGCGCGGGGCAGGCGCCCGCGCGCGTCAAGAAAGCCCCCCTTGCCGCCGACCCCGACGACCGTCCCGATCGTGTCGAAGAAGTCGCTCAGCATGATCGAGAAGGTCGCGAGGGAAGCGGTCACCACACCCAGCCTGCCGACGAACCCAAAGTCGAGCCGCCCGAAGGTGGAGAAGTCCGGCGCCCGCACGATGGCGGTCGGGAGGCGGGCCGCGCCCGGCGTCGCGAAGCCCTGCCAGCCGGCGAAGAGGCCGTTGGCGGCGATCGCCAGGACGGTGGTGAGGGCGATGCCGAGCAGCAGCGCGCCCGGCACCCGGCGGGCCATGAACCAGGCGGTCAGGACGAAGCCGCAGAGGAAGACCAGGATCGGCAGGCCCCGGAACTCGCCGAGGCCGACGGGGAGGGGGCTCGAGGCCGGCTTCACCACGAAGCCCGACGTGAAGAATCCGATGAAGGCGATGAAGAGCCCGATCCCGACGCTGATCGCGCGCTTGAGGCCGATCGGGACCGCGTCCAGCACCGCCTCGCGCAACCGCGTGAGCACGAGGAGGGTGATGACGAGCCCCTCGACGAAGATGACCGTCATGGCCTGGGGCCAGGTGAGCCCCCGGGACGCGACCAGTTCGAACGCCACGACCGCGTTGAGCCCCATGCCCGGCGCGAGCGCGAACGGGTAGTTGCTCGCGAGCCCCATCGCGATCGTCAGGAGGCCGGCGGTCAGACACGTCACGGAGAGCGTCGGCCCGAACGGGAGCCCCTTGCCCTCGAGGCCCGGGACGCCGACGAACCCGAGCACGATCGGGTTCACGAAGATGATGTAGGCCATGACCATGAAGGTCGTGACCCCGGCGCGGATCTCGGTGGGCAGGTCCGTGTCCCACCGGGCGAGGTCGAAGTAGCGCGCGAGCCCGCGGCGGAGCACGGACCGGCCCACCGGGACGCTCATCGGGGGGCCCGCCCCTCGGACCGCGGGAAGAACCGGGCCACGCGCTTCTCGCGCCACGCGGCGTTGGCCTCCTCCATCTCCCACGACGTCATGCACTCCGCCTGCCGCCGGAGCAGCTCCTCGATCAGCTCTCGCGGGTCTCGGTGGAACGAGGCGTGGAGCAGCCGCTTGGTGTGCGCGGTGGCCGTCGGCGCCGCGGCGCGGCACCGCTCGAGCACGGCCGCGAGCGTCCCCTCGAGCTCTCCGGCCGCGCAGACGCGGGTGACGAGCCCGATGGCGAGCGCCTCGGCGGGCGCGACCTCGTCGTTCAGGAGCGCGAGCGCCGTGGCCCGCCCGAGGCCGACGATCCGCGCGAGCCTCAGGACCCCGCCGTCGGGGATCAGCCCGTGCCGGGTGGCGCCCAGGCCGATCACGGCGTCCTCGGTGGCGATCCGGACGTCGCAGGCGAGCGCCAGCTGGAGACCGCCGCCGATCGAATGGCCGTGGAGCACGCAGACGGCGAGCTTGCCCATGTCCTCGAGCGTATTGAGGGCGCGGATCCAGTGCCGGTAGAAGGCGGGGCCGATGCGGCCGGCGGCCAGCGCCGTCCGGTCCATGCCCGCGCAGAAGGCGCGCCCGGCCCCCCGGACGACGACCGCGAACACCGCGGGGTCCGCGGCGGCCGCCTCGGCGGCGTCGGCCAGGGCGATCGCGAGCTGGCTGTCGAGGGCGTTGAGGACGGCGGGGCGGTTCAGCGTGACCCAGCCGACGCCGTCCGCCACCGCGTACGTGACCGTCTGCTGCACTCCGCCCCCCGGTTTCCTGTAGAATCGCCCTCGCCGTCGCCCGCCGAGCACCGTAGGCAAGAAGCGGAGGGGTGTCAAGAAGTTCGGGAGGAGGGTCCGTGCACGGAAGCCGCCGGGAGTTCCTGAGGCGCCTCGCGGCCGGCGCGGGGCTGGGACTCGCGGCCAGGCCCCGCCTGGTCCGGGCGGAGCCGGCGGCGACCGTCGGCACCGCCGTGCTCGGCGACTACGCGATGGCCGCGCCCGTGATCGTGGCGCTCGACCGCGGCTACTTCCGCGCGAACGGCCTCGACGCCGAGTTCGTGCCCTTCCGCGGCGGACCCGACCTGCTCAAGTCGGTGATCGGCGGCGAGGCGTTGGTCGGCCTCACCGGGGGCACGGACATCTTCGTCTTCCGCGAGGCGGGCGCGCCGATCCGGATGATCGCGACCGAGACCGAGGGCAACCACTTCACGCTCAACGTCTCGCCGGACATCCACGCGGTCGCCGACCTTCGGGGCAAGGCGATCGGCGTCACCAAGGTCGGCGCCACCACCTGGGTGTTCGCGCGGATCCTGGCCCGGCAGCAGGGCTGGGACCCGGAGCGCGACGTCAAGATCGTCCCGCTCGGCGGCCTCGACGCCCAGGTCGCCGCGCTCACGCGGCACGAGATTCAGGCGATCGTCTGGGGCGATGGAGGGGCGGTGCTGGAGGCGCAGGGAAAGTCGCGGGTGCTGCTGCGGCTCGACTCGGTCACGCCCCGCTGGATCAGCCAGATCGTCTATGCGTCGGAGGAGACGATCCGGCGACGGTCCGACGACCTCCGGAATGCGCTCCGCGCGATCTTCCAGGCGCTCGCGTTTATGACGCAGCACCCGGAGGAAGCGGCGGCGATCGCGGCCCGCACGCTCAAGTGGGAGCCGCGGGCCGTGCTGGCCGCCCACCGCCTCTCGAGCCCGCTCTTCCCGAGGGACGGCCACATCGACGTGGGCGCGCTCGGCGCGATGCAGGACACCCTCCTCGAGCAGGGCGTGCTCGGCAGGCGCCTACCGCTGACCGACCACTACACGACCGCGTTTACCCCCGTGCGCGTGTAGCCCCGGCGCTCAGGCGCCGGCCGCCTGCTTCGCCGCGCCGAGCGCCGCCTCGTAGTTGGGCTCGCTCGTGATCTCCTTGACGTACTCCACGTGCTTCACGGCGCCGTCCTTGCCGACGACGAACACGGCGCGCGCGTTGACCCCGGCCAGCGGGCCGTCCTTGATGGCGACGCCGTAGGTCTGGCCGAAGGCGCGGTCGCGGAAGTCCGAGAGCGTCTTGACCCGGCTGGCGCCGGCCGTCGAGCACCAGCGCTTCTGCGCGAACGGCAGGTCCATGCTGACCGTCCACACCTCGACCCCGGCGCCCAGCTTGCCAACCTCCTCGTTGAAGCGGCGCGTCTCGGTATCGCAGACCGGCGTGTCGAGCGACGGCACCGAGCTCAGGATCACGACCTTGCCCTTGGCGTCGCGGAGCCGCACGGTCTGGAGGTTCGTGTCGACGGCCGCGAAGTCCGGGGCGGCTTGGCCCGGCTTGACCTCCGGCCCGCCGAGCGCCACGGGAGTCCCCTTGAATTTCACCTCTGCCATGTGACGTGTCCCCCGCGATTTGCGATGAGCTGCTCGGCTCCCAACGCTACCAGAGGCCGGGCCCGGGCGCCAGCGGAAGCGGTCCAGCGGACGCGACCCGTCCGGCCTCGATCCGCGGCCGAGCCCGCCGACGGGCCCGCGGTGTCCGCGCCGACCGGGGAGCCCCGGTCGAGGCGACGGCCTCGAGGACCCGGGGCCCCGCCGGGCGCGCTAGGGCTGGGCCGTCCCCTCGAAGAGCGCCCGCATTTCCGCGCGCAGCTCGCGGACGCGGTCCTTGAGCCTTTGGGCCTTGGCCAGCTGGTCCGGCGTCAGCAGGGCGCGGATCTCCAGAGCCGCCGCGAGCCGGTCCTGGGACAGCTGCTCCTCGAGCTGGGTGATCTGCTGACGCACGGGCTCGAGGTCGCCGGCCGCGACCGCGCCCGGCGCGAAGAGCTTGTCCACGATCCCCTCGCGGGCCAGGCGCAGTTGCCTCCACAGATCCCGCGCGTTCGCCCGATGCGCCGCCAGGATCGCCTTGACCCGGGTCTCCTGATCGGGGGTGAGGGCGGCGCCCTTGAAGAGCAGCATGAACATCCCGGGGCCTCGGTCCATCTCCCCCAGCATCGGTCGGTGCTGGGCGCTCGCGGGCCATCCCGAGAGCCCTATCACCATCACCCCGATCACCACCGCCGGCCATACCTTTTTCATCCCGGTCTCCTCACTGACCCGCGCCGCGCGATCGCGTCACGAGTCGAGATCCTCGAACCCGGCTCCCGGCGTGTCCGCCGGGGCCGACAGCTGATCACACCCATCCCCGAGCGAGGCGGCGAGCCACTCGCACTCCCCGCCCGCGACCGTCGCGTCGAGCTCGGCCACGCTCGCCTCGAGCGTCGATGCCCCACGCGCGGACGCTGCCCGGGTCCCCGCCGCCTCGACCCACGGCGGCTCGTCGGTCGTCATCGCCTCGACCGCGGCGATGAGCTCTTCGGTCGTCAGGCCTCCCGCCCCGGCCGGCTCCGGCGACGTCCGCCAGGCCACCCGGCCCCACTCGCGCGCGAACAGCAGATTCAGGCCGATCACGAGCGCGAAGGTCACCGCCGCCGCCGCGACCCAGCGCGGCCACGCCGCTCGACTCGGCACCGCGGCGGGGGCGGGGTCGCTCGCGAGGACCACGCCGATCACCCGGAGATCGTCGGTCAGCCGGCGATAGCGATCCGCGCAGCGGGCACAGCCCTCCAGATGGCTCCGGTCCTGAGGGCGGCCGTCGCCCTCGTGCAGCAGCACCAGCGCCTTGTCTCCGAGACACCGCCTCATAGAACCTCCCGGCGCGGAAACCCCGCCTCTTCAGGGCGGGGAGGAGCGCCGATCTCCGCGGTAGACTGCCCCCAGTTGGAGCTGAGCACGCGCTCCGCGAGCGGCCCTGGCGATAACCAAGCCGTGGGTACGCTCAGACAGCCGTCGAAACGACGGTGGTGCTGGACGGGGAGGCTACCGGGTCGCAGACCGGTCTGACGAACCGTCAACCTGGAACCGCAAGGCCAGGCTCCTGGACTCAAGGGCACGGGCTCCTTTCTTACAAAGCCCCGGACTTCAGTCCGGGCGATGTTTACCCGTTGACCTCCAGCGCGGTCCGCAGGTGCCGGATCGCGCGGAACAGGTGGCGCTTCACGCTGCCCGGGCTCAAACCGAGCGCCTGCGCGACCGCCTCCGTCGACCAGCCTTCGACGTGTCGCAGCACGAAGACCTCCTGCTGGCGCGCGGCCAAACGGCGAAAGGACTGCCAGATCCGGTCGCGCCGCTCGCGGCCGACCGCCTGGGCCTCGGGGCTCGGCTCAGCGCTCGTGATCGACCCCTCCTGCAGCTCGACGCTCGACTCGCGCCAGAGCTTCCACCACCCCGAACGCCGACGATCGCGGCAGGCGTTCACGGCGACCCGCGTCAGCCAGGGCCCCCACTGCATCGGCCGCGTCTCGGTTTGACAGGCCTGGAACAGCTTCAAGAACACCTCTTGTCCGACCTCCTCGGCATCGTCCGGGTTGGCGAGTAGCATCCGCCCGAGCCGTACGATGCGCGCGTAGTGAGCCGCGTAGAGCTCCTCGTACAGCGTGTTCGGGTGCAGGGCCGCCTCCAAGTCTTCCCGCCAGCCCGCCGTCTCTCACGTCTCTTCTCACACAGACGAACGGACCCGCCACCCGTTCGGTTGACACGGGGCAGACGTCGTCCCCCCGTCTGTCATGACGCGGGAGGACCCGTCCGCGGGACCACCTCGAGCCATCCGCCCGGACACTGCGGGACGTACGGGTAGTAGCCTCGGGGACTCTCACAGTAGTACCAGTACTGCGGGGCTGCCGGCGGCGGCTCCACGTAGACCTGCGGGCCAGGCGCCGCCTCGACGATCACGGGCGGCGGGGTGTATGGGTACCAGAACGCCGGGGGGCCGAGGAAGACCCGCGGCCCCCAGAACCCGTGGACGAAGGCCCGATGCCCGCCGTGCTCCCACGCGGGCGCCCGCCCGGCGCTCCCCGCAAGCGCGGCGATGATGACCAGGAACCCGACCGCGACCCTATTCATGGCCCACCCCCTTCCCGCCTCCCGCCGGCGGAAGGCATCCCGCTCTCCTGCCCTGGACAACGGACGCACCCGCCCGCCGGTTGACTCCACCCTTCGGGAGGCGAGGTCGACGACGTCGCTCGAGCGACCGGGGGAAGGGTGAGCGAGAAGGGAATCGCCCCGCCCTCCCGCGGGGAAGGGCAGGGCGGGGGGATCTCTCGGCGCTACCGCTTGACCGGCGGCCCCGACTGGCCGCCTTGCGGCTCGTGGGTCCGGTCATATTCCAAGCCGTCCTTCAGCTCCTCTTGGGCCTGCTTGATCAGCTCCATCGCCTTCACCCGGTGCCCGCCGTAGTCGTGGGCGGCCTGCGAGAGCTGTCGCTCGGCGTTCATGAGCGCGTGCATGGCCGCTCGAATGTGAGGATGCCGCTCGCCACGCCGCTCCATCTGCCCCCCCTGCGGCTGGCCTTGACTCTGCTGCCCGCCCACCGCCGGCGCCCACACGGCGACGATCAGGGCCCCACCCGCCGCCATCGTCGAGAGTCCTCTCATCGTGTCCTCCTTAGTTGATCGCTCACCGGTTAGACGGCAGACACCGCGCCCGCCGTTTACAGGGCACCCGACCGGCCGCCGCGACGGTTCCGCCGCGCCCGGAGGGCTCCTCTGCTACGATCGTCCCTGGTGCGTTTCCCAACCGGCCTGCGCGCGCTCAACCATCGGGACTTCCGGCTCTTCTGGACGGGCCAGCTCGTCTCGCTGGTGGGGACGTGGATGCAGACGGTCGGGCAGGCCTGGCTCGTGCTCGAGCTGACCAACTCCCCGTTCAAGCTGGGGCTCATCACCACGCTGCAGTTCGCGCCGATGCTGGTCTTCTCCTTCGTCGCCGGCGCCATCACCGACCGCCTGCCCAAGCGCCGGCTCGTCGTGGCGACGCAGACGGCGATGCTCGGCCAGGCGCTCATCCTGGCCGCCCTCACCCTGAGCGGGCACGTCCGCTACTGGCACATCGCGGTGCTCGCCACACTCTACGGCGTCGTCAACACGATGGACCAGCCCGCGCGCCAGTCCTTCATCGTCGAGATGACGAGCAAGGACGATCTCCTGAACGCGATCGCGCTCAACTCCGCGGTCTTCAACGGCACGCGGGTCGTCGGCCCCGCGGTGGCCGGACTCCTGATCGCCCGCTTCGGCGTCGGCGTGGCGTTCCTCCTGAACAGCGTCTCCTTCGTGGCGGTGATCGGGGCGCTCCTCGCCGTGCGCGCCCAGGGGCTGCCCCGGGCCCGGCGGGGGCGCTCGATGCGCGAGGAGATCTTCGAGGGGATCGCCTACGCCCTCCGCACCCCCTCGATCAAGCTCATCCTCGGGCTGCTGCTCGTCGTGAGCGTGTTCCTCCTGAACTACAACGTCCTGGTCCCCCTGCTGGCCCGCCAGGTGCTCCACGAGGAGGCGGAGGGCTTCGGGCTCCTGATGGCCGCCGTCGGCCTGGGCGCGGTCGGCGGGGCGGCGACCCTGGCGGGCCTCGGCCGCGGCCGGCCGCCGCTCGGGGTGCTGATGAGCGCGGCGGTGGTGCTGGGCCTGGGGACGGTCTCGCTGTCGGCCGTGCAGCACTTCTGGGTCGCCGCCGCCGTCCTGCTCATGATGGGCTTTTCGGGCATCATCTTCATGGCCGGGTCCAACACGACCCTCCAGGTGATGGTGCCGGACGAGCTGCGCGGCCGCATGATGAGCCTCTACATGCTGGTCTTCTCCGGCGTGACGCCGATCGGCGCGTTCCTACTCGGCTCGATCACCGGCGCGTTTGGCGTGCCCGTCGGCTGCCTGGTGAGCGGCACGCTCGGCCTCCTCGCGATCGGGGGGCTGGCGGGCTGGTGGCGAGCCCGGCACTGGCGCGGCCACGCGCTGGCCGAAGCGCGACCGCCACAGTGAGGAGGCGCACCCATGGATTACGGGGAGTACCGGCATCTCGCGTTCGATCCAAAGCCGACCGGCGTGTTGCTGATCACGCTCAATCGGCCGGACGTGCTCAACGCCACGAACGAGCGGCTTCACTGGGAGCTGACCCAGGTCTGGCGCACGGTCGACGCCGACCCCGCCGTGCGCGTGGCGCTCGTCACCGGCGCCGGCCGCGCCTTCTCGGCGGGCGGCGACCTCGGGATGGTCGAGGCGACCGCGGGCAATCCCGTCGCCGTCGCGCGGACGCTTCGAGAAGCCGGCGACCTCGTCTATAACATGCTCGACCTCGACAAGCCCGTGGTCTCGGCGATCAACGGGGTGGCGGTGGGCGCGGGGCTCGTGGTCGCCCTCCTCGCCGACGTCAGCATCGCGGCCGAGGACGCCCGCCTGACCGACGGACACACCCGCCTCGGCGTGGCGGCCGGCGACCACGCCGCCATCATCTGGCCGCTCCTCTGCGGCATGGCCAAGGCGCGCTACTACCTCCTGACCTCCGACTTCCTCGACGGCCGAGAGGCCGAGCGGATCGGGCTCGTGAGCCTCTGCGTGCCGGCCGCCCGGCTCATGGACACCGCGTGGGACGTGGCGACCCGCCTCGCGCGCGGCAGCCAGCCCTCGATCCGCTGGACCAAGCGCGCGCTGAACAACTGGCTGCGCCAGGCGGGGCCCATCTTCGACCAGTCGCTGGCGCTGGAAATGCTGAGCTTCATGAACCCGGACGTCCTCGAGGGCGTGCGGGCGATCCGGGAGCGGCGGGAGCCCGAGTTTCCGTCCGCACGCTGACCGGCGCCGCGCGGCGGGGTAGAATCAGCCGGCCATGGGCGCCGTCGAGTTCAACCCCTTTCTGCCCGAGTTCGTCGCGGATCCCTACCCGTTCTACGCGCGGCTGCGCACGGAGGACCCGGTGCACCAGAGCCCGATGGGGCTCTGGGTGCTCACCCGGTACGACGACGTCGCGCGGGTGCTGCGCGACCCGCGCTTCGGTCGCAAGGGTTTCGACGAGCTCGTGGACGCGCGCTTCGGCACGGAGCCGGGCCAGCCGGGGCTCGCCACGTCCATGCTCTTCCGGGACCCGCCCGACCACACCCGGCTCCGGACCCTCGTCAGCAAGGCGTTCACGCCCCGCGTGATCGAGAGCCTGCGCCCGCACATCCAGCAGATCGTCGACGGGCTGCTCGACCGCGTCCGGGACGGGCGCAGGATGGACCTGATCGCCGACCTCGCCTTTCCGCTCCCCGTCATCGTCATCTCGGAGATGCTCGGCGTGCCCGCCGCCGACCGCGATCGGTTCCGGCAGTGGTCGCTCGACGTCGCACGGAGCCTCGACGCGATCGCGCTCCCGGTCGGGCCCGAGGTCATCGAGCGCGGGAACGCCGCCCGTCGCGCCCTCGCCGACTACTTCCGCGGCCTCATCGCCGAGCGTCGTCAGCGGCCGCAGGCCGACCTGCTGACGGGGCTGATCGCGGCCGAGGAGCAGGGCGACACGCTGAGCCAGCCCGAGCTGCTCGCCACCTGCGTGCTCCTCCTGGTCGCCGGCCACGAGACCACGGTCAACCTGATCGGCAACGGGATGCTGGCGCTCCTCCGCCATCCGGCCGAGCTCCGGAAGCTCAGCGCGGAGCCCGCCCTCCTCCCGAGCGCCGTCGAGGAGCTGCTCCGCTGGGACAGCCCCGTCCAGCGCACGGGGCGGATCGCCGCGACCGACGTCGAGCTCGGGGGCACGCTGATCCCCAAGGGCGCGCTGGTGTCGGCGGTCCTGGGCGCCGCCAACCGCGACCCGGCGCACTTCCCCGAACCCGACCGCTTGGACCTCGCCCGCCCGGACAACCGGCACCTCGCCTTCGGCTGGGGCATCCACTTCTGCCTGGGCGCCCCGCTGGCTCGCGTCGAGGGCCAGATCGCGATCGGCGCGCTCGCGCGGCGCCTGCCCGGGCTCGCCCTCGCCACGGACCGGCCGGAGTGGCGGGAGTCCTCGGCGCTGCGCGGCCTCAGGGCGCTGCCGGTGACCTTTTAGTGCCCATGGAAGCGGACCGGCAGTTCGTGGTCTGCGCGATTAGCAGATCGGCGAGAAAGCAGAGAGGGTATACGGCCGTTCCACAATCTCGGCTAACGCCAAACCCGACAGTCCGCTCATGATCGGGCGAACATCAGCAGGGCTTCAATGTCATTCGGGTCTTCATCTGCCGCGCGTAGTGCCGCGATGTATCTCTGACGGTCGTCGCCTTCAGCGACAAGGTTTGCCCGGCCCCACGTGAATCGCGTTCCGCCCAAGTGGACGATGAACAAATCGGCCATCAGGCGTGCGTGCCGACCATTGCCATTCGCGAATGGGTGAATCGTCACAAGCCTGTGGTGGAATCGGACACAGATTTCATCAGGACCGTATGTCTTGTGCTCGATCCAGTAGCGCGTGTCATCAAGCAGGAGTCGTAACTGCGTTGGGATCTGGGCGGGGTCGACACCGATATTCCTCTCCGTCTTTCTAAACGTCCCGGCCCACCGCCAGACACGGCCGAACATCCGCTTGTGAAGTGTGCGGACGAATCGCTCGGACAAGAGATCACGACGGCGACTGAATGACCACCGATCACCTTCTTCAACCCCGCGTTGCTCAAACTCGTTCAGTTCGTTCCGCTGGGTGATATGTGCCAGGATGAGCCCCTCGCGCTCTTCCGGCGTCAGTGGCGTTGCGGCGCCATCACCAGGGAAAATCCCATTCACGCCGTACGGCGCCACAGCGACCGCGGATCCCGGTGTACCAGTTCGTCCGCAAGATCGTCGATTTGTGTTTGGCGGTCGTCGGCCGGAAGCGCTTGGTCCTCCAGCCTCATCGTCTGCTCCGCCTTGCCGACTCGCTCGGCGGCGACCAGACGAGCGCGCTCCCGGACTATCTGTTCAAGGCTCGTGTTCGGCACAATGGCGTAGATCAACGTGCAGTCGAGCGCGGCCGCGACACGCTGTAATGTCCTCAGAGTGATCGCATGTCTGACCTCGCTGTTCTCGATTTCGAGCACTCCCTGTCTCGACACGCCAATCCGTTCAGCCAGCTGAGCGGCCGTCATGCCGAGGCTCTTCCGGATGGCCCGAACCCACCCCGACGGGGGGGAAGCGAACAGCGTCCGGGGCCCCATTTGGCTAAGGCGCTTGTCCAGCTGTCGGCGAGCGATTGTGTTGATCGACATAGATGAACTCTATCGCCGTGTACAATAAAAAGCAAGTTATAGCTCTCTTAAATATATAATCTGACAAGTGTTAGCCTGTTTCTTGTGGCTTATAAGGCAAACCCTAACTTGCTGTCTCGTTCCAAGCTTGGAATCCTGAAATGTATGTAAGTATATGATTTACCATAGATACAAGAGTAGAACCACTCGGAATGCTCCGCGCGTGGCGGCGCGAGCGACCGTGTTTGCCACGGCTTACGCCACGCATCCGGTAACGATTCCACGCCGGCCCGCCCCATCCACCGGCGCGCCCTGTGGAGGTGTCGATCAACCCACCCAAGACCCGAGCGACGGAGGAGACTCGCGGACTCGACGCAACG